>Ga0308170_10002552_pt1 | contig 15526 bp, 9 predicted proteins | sample PhyBR2_2_FD_202136 | JGI IMG/M metagenome (GOLD analysis project Ga0308170, IMG submission 202136) | Phyllosphere microbial communities from UC Gill Tract Community Farm, Albany, California, United States - DLSLSB.R2 | ecosystem: Host-associated > Plants > Phyllosphere > Unclassified | place... | reverse complement strand
GGCGTCCGAGATCTTCGCCGCCGCGATCCAGGATTACGGCCGCGGCATCGTGATCGGCGAGCCCAGCTTCGGCAAGGGCACGGTCCAGACCCTGATCAACCTCGACCGCTTCTCGCAGAACGACAAGATGAAGTACGGCGAGCTGAAGATGACCATCGCCCAGTTCTTCCGCATCAACGGCGGCACCACCCAGCTGCGCGGCGTGACGCCGGACATCAAGCTGCCGGTGACTTCGGACGCCGAGAGCTTCGGCGAGTCGTCCTACGACAATGCGCTGCCCTGGGTGCAGATCAAGCCGGCAACCTACCTGCCGGCCGGCGACCTGAAGGAACTCATCACGCCGCTGCAGAAGCGTCACGATGCCCGTGTCGCCAAGGACAAGGAATTCCGCGATATCGAGCAGGACATCGCCGAAGCCCTGAAGCTGCGCAAGGATAACGTCATCTCGCTGAACGAAGCGGTGCGCCGCAAGGAACGCGAGAACCAGGAAGCCAAGGCCCGCCTGCGCGAATCGCGCCTGGCGGATGCCCAGGAGCCGGGCAAGGCCGACGAGCCGGTGGCCGGTCCGGGCAGCAAGGAGCAGCGCGCCAAGGCGCCGAACCCGACCGCGCCGAAGAAAACCAATGTGGCGCTGAAGGGCGCGCCGCGTGCCGACGACGGCCTGCAGGGCGACGAGCGCAGCCTGGCGGCGGAAATCGCCGCCGAGAAAGCCGCCAAGAACGCCAAGGACGTCTACCTGCAGGAAGCCGCCCACATCCTGGCCGACGAAGCCGGCATGCTGAGGGCTGATACGAGGATGGCGTCGCGCACCATGCCTTACATGTCGGGATTGAAACAAGGTGGAAACTGAGTTGTTATCGATAAGGTAATATCTGATTTTGCTGTCGGACTACTCCGACAAGGCCCAAAAAGAAGGCTGCTCCCTAGGGAGCAGCCTTTTTTTATGCGATTCAATTGGAAACTATCTTTCGTGCACTTGTGCTATGGTTACTCAGCAATTGCAGTAATTATAATTTTAACATTGAGTAAGGAGCGCAAAATGACAATACGTTATCTCATCGGGGCAGCCCTGATGGCTGGCGCCTGCGTAGCCCATGCCGACGTCATCCCGGCAGCGGGCGGCGCCGGCATCGTCAACGGCAGCAACGTTGCTGGCGCAGTGGGTGACTCGAGCGTGATCGCCGGGGTCAACCGCGGCGCCGGTAGCGACGCCCTGGTTCAGGCCCTTTACCAGAAGGTCAGCGCCAGTGTCGGCAGTGACATGAAGGTATCCCTGCGGCAGGGCATCGACGGTGTCTATGTGACCGGCTTGAGCACTGCCAAGGCGGCCGCCCTGGCGGGTGACGGCATGTCGGTGATCGCCACCCCGGACGGCTACAAGATCGTCGACAACTCGGGCGGCAATTCCGGTGCGGGTAATTCCACCGCGGGCGGCGGCGCCAGCCAGGGCGGCGGCAGCCCGAACACCTCCGGCGGTGTCCCGAATCCGGGCATCTCTCCGATCGATCCCATCGGCACCCCTGGCAGCGGCGATCTGGACAACAGTGCCGGCTCCGGTGGCGGCAGCGGTATCGGCGGCAACACCGACATCAGCATCGGCATCGGTAATGGCAATGGCAGCGGCAATGGCAGCGGCAGCGGCAGCGGCAACCAGGCCGGCGCCACCGACCTGCCGGAGCCGTCGACCGTGGCGCTGATGCTGGCCGGCATGCTGGGCGTCGCCGGTCTCGGTCGTCGTCGCGCACGCTGATCCAGAGCGCAGGCAACACCACTCCAGCGGGCTGCGGCCCGCTTTTTTTCGTCCAAACGGCTAAGAACCTATCCCAGTAGGGATGACTCGTTGCTGACGCGCCTGACAAGCGGGTGCGGCGTTGCTCGTCGTTGCATGGCTCGCCATGCGGCCTCCTCGCGCCTTGCCCGCGCTTGCCATGCTTCGTCATCAACTTCGCCCTCCCTACTGGGACAGGTTCTAAGTAAATTCGGGTACAATCTTTGGAACGATCGTGCTTTTTTGGCGCGCCGCAAAGAACAACGAGGAGACCCCATGGACCTGAATTACACGAGCGAAGACCTGGCCTTCCGCGACCAGGTACGCGCCTTCCTGGAGGCGGAACTGCCGTCCGACCTGCAGCACAAGGTGCTCAACCACCTGCGGCTCGGCAAGGACGACTATGTCCGCTGGCACAAGATCCTGGCGCGCCAGGGCTGGGTGGCGCCGGGCTGGCCGAAGGAATACGGCGGTCCCGGCTGGACGCCGGCGCAGCGCCACATCTTCGACGAAGAGTGCGCGCGCGCCGGCACGCCGCAAATCATGCCCTTCGGCGTGAACATGGTGGCGCCGGTGATCATGGCCTTCGGCAGCCAGGCCCAGAAGGACCACTACCTGCCGCGCATCCTGTCCTGCGAGGACTGGTGGTGCCAGGGCTATTCGGAGCCGGGCGCCGGCTCGGACCTGGCGTCGCTGAAGACCACGGCCGTACGCGGAAGGGACGACGAGGGCGATCACTACATCGTCAACGGCCAGAAGACCTGGACCACCCTGGCCCAGCACGCCGACATGATCTTCTGCCTGGTGCGCACCGATCCGGGCGTGCGCAAGCAGGAGGGTATCTCTTTTCTCCTGATCGACATGCACAGCCCCGGCATCACCGTGCGTCCCATCATCATGCTCGACGAGGACCACGAAGTGAACGAGGTCTTCTTCGACAACGTGCGGGTGCCGGCGGCCAACCTGGTCGGCCAGGAGAATCGCGGCTGGACCTACGCCAAATACCTGCTGGGCCACGAGCGTACCGGCATCGCCGCCGTCGGCCGCTCCAAGCGCGAGCTGGCGCGCCTGAAGCGCCTGGCCGGCCGCGAGCGGAAGGACGGCCGGCCGCTGATCGAGGATCCGCTGTTCGGCGCCAGGGTGGCCGAGCTGGAAATCGAACTGATGGCGCTGGAGACCACCGTGCTGCGCGTGCTGGCGCAAGCCGACAAGGCGCCCGGTCCCGAAGCCTCGGTGCTGAAGGTGCGCGGCACCGAGATCCAGCAGCGCCTCACGGAACTGATGGCCGAAGCCGCCGGTCCGATGGCCTTGCCCTTCGACGAAGCCTACCTGGAAGGCGAGCGCGAACACAGCGTCTTCGACGACGATTTCGCCGCGCCGCTGCTGTCCCACTACCTCAACTATCGCAAGACCTCGATCTACGGCGGGTCGAACGAGATCCAACGCAACATCATCTCCCAGATGATCCTGGGCCTGTAAGAACGCTTGTAAGGAAAATGAGCATGGACTTCGCATTCAAGGAAGAGCAGCTGCAACTGGCCGACGCCCTCAAGCGCTGGATCGCGCGCGACTACGGCTTCGAGGCGCGCCGCGAGATCGTGCGCTCGCCCGCCGGCACGTCGGAACAGGCCTGGGCCACGATGGCCGAGCTGGGCCTGACCGCGCTGCCGGTGCCGGAAGAGCAGGGCGGCTTCGCCGGCGACGCCGTCGACATGTTCGTCGTGATGCAGGAGCTGGGCCGCGGCCTGGTGGTGGAACCCTATTTCGCCACCGTGCTGGGCGCCGAATTCCTGCGCCTGGGCGGCGCCCACGGCGCGCTGCTGGAACGGGTCGCGGCGGGCCAACTGAAGCTGGCCTGCGCGCTGGGCGAGCGCCAGTCGCGCCACGACATGCGCGACATCGCCACCCGCGCCGAACGCGACGGCGAGGGCTGGCGCCTCGGCGGCGAGAAGAAGGTGGTGCTGCATGGCGCCCAGGCCGGCATGCTGGTCGTGTCCGCGCGCTGCGCCGGCGAACAGCGCGGCGAGGATGGCATCGCCCTGTTCGTGGTGCCGGCCGATGCCGAAGGCGTGCGCGTCACCGAATACCGCATGCTGGACGGCCAGCGCGCCGCCGACGTCCACCTGGACGGCGTGCGGGTCGGGACGGCGGCGGCGATCGGCCAGCCCGGCGCCGGCTGGCCGCTGCTCGAAGCGGCCCTCGACTACGGTGCCGGCCTGCTGTGCGCGGAAGCCGTGGGCGCGATGGACGCGCTGTTCGCCGCCACCCTCGAGTACCTCAAGACGCGCCAGCAGTTCGGGGTCCCGATCGGCAAGTTCCAGGCCCTGCAGCACCGCATGGCCGACATGTACATCCACCTCGAGCAGGCGCGTTCGATGGCGCTGCTGGCGGCCGTGCGCCTGCGCGGCGGCGAGGCGGCCGCGCGCCGGCAGGCGGTATCCGCGGCCAAGTACCGGGTCGGCCAGGCGGCGCGCTTCGTCGGCCAGCAGGCGGTCCAGCTGCACGGCGGCATGGGCGTCACCGACGAACTGCCGGCCGCCCACTACTTCAAGCGCCTGAGCACGATCGAACTGACGCTGGGCGATGCCGACCACCACCTGGCGCGCTTCATGGCGCAGCCCGGCTTCACGGGCCTGGCGGCGGAGGCGGCATGAGCGCCGGGAACAGCGTCGACTGGTATTTCGAAGACTTCTTCCCGGGCCAGGACATCGACCTCGGCACCCGCGGCGTGACCGAAGAGGAGATCGTCGCCTTCGCCTCGGCCTACGATCCCCAGCCCTTCCACGTCGACCGGGAAGCGGCCACGCACTCCATCTACGGCGGCGTGATCGCCAGCGGCTGGCATACCTGCAGCATGATGATGCGGATGGTGGTCGACGGCCTGCTGGCGAAGTCCACCAGCATGGGTTCCCCGGGCCTCGACAGCGTGCGCTGGCTGGCGCCGGTACGCGCCGGCGACACGCTGAACGTGCACTACCAGACCACCCAGGTAAAGGCTTCGAACACGAAGCCGGACCGCGGCGTGGTGTGGTCGAAGTGGGTCGCGTTCAACCAGCACGGCGAGACCGTCTGCACGGTCGAGGGCATGGGGATGTTCAGGCGGCGCCCGGCCCCCTGAGGCCTGTCAGCCGGCGCTGGTCCGGTACTGGTTGCGGCCGCCGGCCTTGGCCTGGTACAGCAGGGCGTCCGCCACCTGGACCAGGTCGGCGGGCCTGCTGTGCTCGCCCGGCACCATCGACGAGATGCCGATGCTGACCGTCAGGCGCCCACTGGTGGGCGAGGCCGCGTGCGGCAGGTCGAGCACCTCCAGCTCGTGCATCAGGCGCCGCGCGACGCCGGTGGCGCCCTGTTCGTCGAGCTGGGGCAGCAGGATCGCGAATTCCTCGCCGCCGTAGCGCGCCACCAGGTCCTGGGTGCGTCCGGCGGCGCGCCGCATCGCGCCGGCCACCTGCACCAAGGTGGCGTCGCCGGCCGGATGGCCGTAATGGTCGTTGTAGAGCTTGAAGTGGTCGATGTCGACCAGCAGCAGCGAGACCGCCAGCTGGGCGCGGCCGCAGCGCCGCCATTCCGTCCCCAGGCGCTCGTCGAAGGCGCGGCGGTTCGCGACCCCGGTCAGGGCATCGGTGAGGATCAGCTCGCGCAGGGCATCGCGCTGGCGCTTGACGGTCAGCTGGGTGCGCACCCGCGCGCGCACCACGGCGGCGTTGACCGGCTTGCTGATGAAATCGGCGGCGCCGGCGCCCAGGGCGCGGGTCTCGTCCTCCGGCGACTTGAGGGCGGTGACGAAGATCACCGGGATGTCGCTGGTCTCGGGCGCGGCGAACAGTTCGCGGCACACGGCATAGCCGTCCATGCCGGGCATGACGGCGTCCAGCAGGATCAGGTCGGGATGCTGGGTACGGGCGATCTCGAGCGCGCGCGGACCGTCCATCGCGAACAGCACCTCGTGCTCGTCCTGCAGGGCGGCGTGCAGGATCTGGATGTTCTCCATCGCGTCGTCGACTACCAGGATGCGACCGTTGATGGCCATGTCGGTCCAGCTCATGCATCCTCCTCCTTGTTCCTCAGTGTCCCTGCCAGTTGCTCGACCAGCGCGGCTGCGGTTTCGAAACGCAGCGTGGCCACCGCCTCCGCCAGCGTCGGCAGGGCCTGCGGCGCCAGGCGCGCAAGGGCGGAGCGCAGCGATTCGAACTGGGCCATCGCCTTCATGTTGTTATTCTGTAGCAAATCGCGTAAATGCGCCAACTCGTCCTGGACAGTCGGCCGTTCGATGCCGGCTTCGGCAATGCCGGCGTGCGGCGCCGCGGCCGGCGCCTCGGCCGGCAGCTCACGCGCCGCTTCCAGCACCGTCGCCATCGCGCCCTCCAGCCGCGCCAGGCGCAGGGCCAGCGCGGCCTCGTCCTCGAAGCGCAGCGCCTGTTCGAGGGCGAGCGCGTGGCCGGCCAGTTCGGTGGCGCCGAGGTTGGCAGCGACCCCGCGCAGGCGGTGGATCAGCTGGCCGGCGCGGACCCGGTCGCCGGCCGCCAGCAGGGCGCGCACCTCGCCGATCACGCCGCCCTGCGAGCTCTCGAAGCGCCGGAACACGGCGGCGAAGCTGGCGAAGCTGCCGCCGAAGCGCGGCAGGGCGGCCTTCAGGTCGATGCCGTCCAGCAGGCCCGGCAACGGCGCCGGCGCCGCCCCGCCCGGATCCGCCTGGCCGTCCTCGCCGCGGCCGGTCAGGCGCCGCAAGACCTGCACCAGCTCGTCGACGTCGATCGGCTTGGCCAGGTAGCCGTCCATGCCGGCCTCCAGGGCGCGGCGCCGGTCTTCCTCCATGGCGTTGGCCGTCATCGCCAGCACCGGCAGCGCTCCGTAACCCATGGCGCGGATCGCGCGCGCGGCCTCGAAACCGTCCATCACCGGCATCTGCAGGTCCATCAGCACGGCGTCGTAGTGGCGGCCGCCGTCGGCCAGCATGCTGATGGCCTGCTGGCCGTTGCCGGCGAAGTCGGCCTCCGCGCCGGCGTGCTGCAGCACGAAGCTGGCCACTTCCTGGTTCAGCAGATTGTCCTCGGCCACCAGCACGCGCAGTCCGCTCAGGCGGCCGACCAGCGGCGCCGGCGCCGGCCCCGCTTCGGCCGCGATCCGCCCGTCGCGCAGCTCGGCCAGCGCTTCCTCCAGCGTGGCCGGGGTGAAGGGCTTGCCGAGCACGGCGTCGACTTTCAGGTCGGCCGTCAGCGCATCCAGGCGCTCGCGCTCGGGATCGGCGGCCAGCAGCGCGCAGCGCGGCATCGCGACTGCGCCGTCCCCGCGCGCGAAGGCCAGCACCGAAGCGCCGTCGAGGTCGGGCATCGCGCTGTCGATGAAGGCCAGGTCGAAGCGGCGGGCTCCGCGCAGCAGGGCCAGGGCCTCGGCGCCGTTGGCCGCGCGTTCGACGTCCCAGCCGCGCCCTTCGAGGGCGCGCGCCAGCGCTTCGCGGCTGCTGGCGTTGTCGTCGGCCACCAGCACGCTCCTGGCATCGCCGGGCGCCGCCAGGACCGGCGCCGCGCCGCCGTCCAGCCCGAACCAGGCCGAGAAGCGGAACCGGGTGCCCTTGCCGGGCACGCTGTCCACGCGCAGGTCGCCGCCCATCAGCTCTACCAGGCGGCGGCTGATCGCCAGCCCCAGGCCGGTGCCGCCGTACTTGCGGCTGGTCGAGCTGTCGGCCTGCGAGAAGGCTTCGAACATGCGCTGCTGCTGTTCCGGCGCGATGCCGATGCCGGTGTCGCGCACCTCGAAGGCCAGTTCGACCTGGCCGTCCCTGCTGTCGTCAAGCCCGATCGACAGCACGACTTCGCCGCGCTCGGTGAACTTGATCGCATTGCCGACCAGGTTCAGCAGCACCTGCTGCAGGCGCATCGGATCTCCCACCAGGCGCGGCGGCACGTCCGGCGCCACCGCGAACACCGGTTCGATGCCCTTGTGCCAGGCGGCGGCGGTGCCCAGCACGGCGACGCTGGCCAGCACGTCGTCGAGGCGCAAGCCGGTACGTTCCAGCACCAGCTGGCCGGCTTCGACCTTCGAATAATCGAGCACGTCGTTCAGCATCGACAGCAGCGACCGCGCCGCCATCTGCATCCGCGTCACGTAGGCGCGTTCGCGCCGTTCCAGCTTCGCCTCTTCGAGCAGGCGCGCCAGGCCGATGATGGCGTTCATCGGCGTGCGGATCTCGTGGCTCATATTGGCCAGGAACTGGCCCTTGGCGCTGCTGGCGGCTTCGGCGGCGCGCAGGGCGTCCTCGAGGCGCGACTGGGTGCGTTTCAGCTCGGTCACGTCCGAATGCAGCATGTAGAAGCCGCGCACCTGGCCGGCATCGTCGAAGTCCGGAATGTAGCTGCCCCAGGCCTGGATCGGCTCGCTGCCGTCCCGGCGCTGCAGCTGGCGCTCGAAGAATTGCGGCTCGCCGGCCAGGACCCGGTCCAGGTAGGGCCGGACCTGGGCCATCTGGGCGTCGTCCAGCAGCTCCTGGGCCGTATGGCCGATCACTTCGGCGGCCGGGCGCCCCAGCCATTCGAGGTAGGGGCGGTTGGCGAACTGGCAGCGCAGCTGGGCGTCCCAGTAGCCGACCAGGGCCGGCAGGTGGTCGGTCACGGTGCGGATCATGCGTTCGTTCTGCTCGATGCGCTGGCTGGCGGCGCGCAGGGCGGCGTCGGTCTGTACCCGCGCCGTGATGTCGCGCACGGTGCCGTGCACGATGCCCTTGCCGCCGATCTCGACGCTGTTGAGCAGTACGTCGGCATGGAACAGGGTGCCGTCGAGGCGCATGTGGATCCATTCGAACTGGCAGAAGCCGGTGTCGATCGCGCGCCGCATGTATTCGTGGGCGAGCTGCTCGGAACGGCGGCCGTCCGGCTGGAATTCGGGCGAGACGCTGGCCGGCGACAGCTGCAGCAGCTCGTCGAGGTCGGCGCAGCCGTACAGCTCCACCGCGGCCTGGTTGGCGCTCAGGTAGCCGGCGCCGAGTGCCACCAGCACGTGGGCATCGGCGGCGCCTTCGAACAGGGCGCGGAACAGGGCTTCGTTGTCGCGGTTGCGCTCTTCCTGGCGCTTGCGCTCGGTGATGTCGAGCACCACGGCGTTGATGCCGACCATCTCGCCGTCGGCATCGTAGACCGGGTAGTAGCTGGAGATCCAGTGCCGCATCACGCCCGGTTCGGCCGGCGGCTCGCCGCTGTCCTCGACGTCGATCAGCGGGCGCTTGCTGGCCAGGACCTGGCGGTAGTGCGTCTCGATCGCCACCCCGCGCTCGCCGAGCAGTTCCGGCAGCGTGCGGCCGATATGGGACGCGATCGGGATTCCGTTCACCGCCGCCAGGTAGTCGTTGATCATGATGATGCGCAGCCCGCGGTCGAGGAAGGCCAGGCCGACCGGCGCGCTGGCATAGACGTTGGCCAGCAGGGCGCTGGAGCGCTGCAGCTCGCTGGTGCGCGCCGCCACCAGGGCTTCCAGCCCTTGCCGGTATTGCAGCAGGTCGCCCTCGACCTTGCGCAGAGCGCGCGCGACGGTGGCCGCTTCCTGGGTACGCAGTACAGGAATGTGGAGCGCGCGGCCGCGTCCGAGATCGGCCGCCGGCTCGGTCAGGGCGCGGACGTCGCGCGCGATCGAGCCGCCGATCCCCCAGGCCAGCAGCAGGCTGATCGCCAGCAGGAAACCGATGCCGGCCAGGGTCGCGCCGGGCGAACGGCCCACCAGGTCGCGTGCGGCGTCGCGCGGAAAACCGATCGTGACGGTCCATCCGTGCAGCGGCGTGCCGGCATAGGCGGCGTTGAAGACGCCCTGTCCTGGGCGCGACAGGGTCACGTTGCCGCTCGGGCTGCGCAGCAGGGCATCGCGCAACTCGGGCGGGATCGGCGAACCGATCCCGCGCACCGCCTCGCCGCTGCGCGCCACCATCCGGCCGTGGTTGTCGTAGACATAGGCATCCCAGCCCACCGGCAGCTGCTGCCCAGCCAGCAGACCGACGATGCGGCGCGGGCGCTGCTCGACCGACAGCGCATACGCCACCTTGCCGTCGCGCCAGACCGGCACCGCGATCGAGATCACCCAGGGTTGGGTGGCGTTACCGCGGTGCAGGCCGGAGGTGACGGCATCGCCGGCCTCGAATACGCGCCGGATGTCGGCTTCGTTGCCGCTGCCGGTGAGCGCCGTGCCCCAGGGATGGCGGGTGTCGAGCAGGTCGCGGCCGTCGGCGCCGCTCAGCACGAAGGCGTAGGCGGGGAATTCCGGCCGCAGCAAGCGGCGCGCGACGGCATGGAAGGTGGCGAGGTCGCCGGCCGCCAGGCTGGGCTGGTTGGCGAGGGCCCGCGCGGCGGTCTCGCCGTTGTCGAGGTCGCGGTCGACGGCTGCCGCCAGGGCGCGCGCGATCATCTGCGCATCCTGGACCACGTGCTGGGCCTCGCGGCGGTCGGCGTCGCGCGCGAAGGTGAAGTAGCCGAGCAGGATCGGCAGCGCGCAGGCGAATACCAGGGTGATCAGCCGCGAGCGGATCGAAGGAAGAAAACGTCGTTGGAACAGCTGCACCGCAAACCCCGCCTGCTACGCGGAGCCCATGCGCCGCCGTGAAGCGATGTTATCAGCTATATTTTGCCAGCTCCAGTTTGGCGATCGCGTTGCGGTGGACTTCGTCCGGGCCGTCGGCCAGGCGCAAGGTGCGGTTACCGGCCCACTGGTAGGCCAGCGGGAAGTCGTCCGAGACCCCGGCCGCGCCATGCGCCTGGATCGCCCAGTCCAGCACCTGCTGGGCCACGGTGGGGGCCAGCACCTTGATCATCGCGATCTCGGACTGGGCCTGCTTGTTGCCGACGGTGTCCATCAGCCATGCGGTCTTCAGGGTAAGCAGGCGCGCGGAATCGATGCGGATCCGGCTTTCGGCGATGCGTTCGCGCCAGACCCCCTGTTCCGAGATCTTGCGGCCGAAGGCGACCCGGCTGTCGAGGCGCCTGCACATCAGCTCCAGCGCCCGTTCGGCCACGCCGATCGCGCGCATGCAGTGGTGGATCCGGCCCGGCCCCAGGCGGCCCTGCGCGATCTCGAAACCGCGGCCTTCGCCCAGCAGGATGTTCGAGGCCGGCACGCGGACGTTTTCGAACAGGATCTCGCAGTGGCCGTGCGGGGCGTCGTCGTAGCCGAACACCGGCAGCGGGCGCTTGATGGAAATCCCCGGGGTATCGCTGGAAACGAGGATCATCGACTGCTGCCTGTGGCGGTCCGCCGCCGGATCGGTCTTGCCCATCACGATGAACAGCTTGCAGCGCGGGTCGCCGGCGCCGGAGATCCACCATTTGTGGCCGTTGATCAGGTAGTCGTCGCCGTCTTTTTCGATGCGGGTTTCGACGTTGGTGGCGTCCGACGAGGCGACGTCGGGCTCCGTCATCGCGAAGGCGGAGCGGATCTCGCCGTTCAGCAGCGGCTCGAGCCACTGGCGCTTGTGTTCCTCGGTGCCGTAGCGTTCGAGCGTCTCCATATTGCCGGTGTCGGGCGCGGAACAGTTGAAGACTTCGGGCGCCCAGGCGACCCGGCCCATGATTTCGCACAGTGGTGCGTAGTCGAGGTTAGCCAGGCCTTCCGGCGCGCGTTCGGAGCGCGGCAGGAAGAGGTTCCAGAGGCCATGCCGGCGCGCGATCGGCTTCAGGCTTTCGACCAGGGCGGTCGGGATCCAGCGGTTTCCCTGCTGTTGGCCGTTGCGGTCGACCTCTTCCTTGAAGGCTTTCTCGTTGGGGTAGATGTGATCAACCATGAAGGCGAGCAGTCTGGTTTGCAGGTCCTTGCAGCGGGAGGAGTAGTCGAAGTCCATTTGTGTTCCTTGTATTCTTTTGTCCCGCGCAGGCGGGAACCCAGGTTCAGCGCGCAGGCCCGCAGCGCTCTTGCCGGCTGCGCATCGCAAACTGCCAGGCCATCTCCGCCATCGGCCGCGCAGCCTTGCCGTTCTCGAGCGCCTGGGCGCTGGAAGCGGTGCCGTCCACATAGCGCTTCATGATGCCCTGCATGATGCCGGCGAGGCGGAACAGGTTGTAGGCGAGATAAAAGTCGAAGTCTTCGCGGCGGATCGTGCGGCCGGTGCGGCGGCTGTAGGCGGCGATGTACTCGTCCTGGCCCGGAATCCCCAGGGCCGGCAGGTCCAGCCCGGCGATCCCGCGGAACTTGCCCGGCGGGATATGCCAGCTGAGGCAGTGGTAGGAGAAATCGGCCGCCGGATGGCCCAAGGTCGACAGCTCCCAGTCCAGCACCGCCAGGATGCGCGGCTCGGTCGGGTGGAAGATCATGTTGTCGAGGCGGTAGTCGCCATGGACGATGGACGTGTCGTCGCCGGGCGGGATATGCTGCGGCAGCCATTCGATCAGCTTGTCCATCGCCTCGATCGTCTCGATCTGCGAGGCCTGGTACTGTCTCGTCCAGCGCTCGATCTGGCGCGCGAAGTAGTTGCCGGGCTTGCCGTAGTCGCCCAGTCCGATGGCGGCGTAGTCGATCGTGTGCAGCTGCGCGATCACGCGATTCAGTTCGTCGTAGATGGCGGCGCGTTGGTCGCGGCTCATGCCGGGCAGGGACTGGTCCCACAGCACGCGGCCCTCGACGAATTCCATCACGAAGAAGGCGCGTCCGATCATCGATTCATCGAGGCACAGCGCGTACTGGCGCGCGACCGGGAAGCCGGCCTTGTGCAGCGCGTCCATCACGCGGAATTCGCGGTCGATGGCGTGGGCGGAGGGAAGCAGCCTGGCGGCAGGGCCGGGCTTGGCGCGCAAGACATAATGCCGGCCGCCGGCGGACAGCTTGAAGGTCGGGTTGGACTGGCCGCCCTTGAACTGTTCCACCGTCGGCGTGCCGCCGGGGTAGTCTTCCACATGCTGCCGAAGCCAGGCGCCGAGGGCTTCGCTGTCGAAGCGCTGGCGTTCGGATACTGGCTTGGTGCCTATCATCTCTTCGAACATTCTGTCTCCTATGGGCTCGTCGTTCCCGCGGCCGTCTACGTCGCCACTGCGGCCGTCTACGTCGCCCCCGCGGAGGCGGGGGGCCAAGTTGCTCGTCTTATCGAAACATCATAGCGCAAGCCCGAACGAGCGTGCTTTTTCAGCGCGACTTGCGGTACTGCTCGAACAACAACTCCATCGTGGTCGCCCGCGCCTCCGGCTGCAGCGGATCCGGCGGGCTGTGGTTCACGCAGCGCACCACCCAGTCGCGCCCATCCTCCCCGACATCGAGCGCATTGATGCACCCCGGCGCCTGCGCCAGGCCGCCCAGGAAGAGCCGCTGGCCGGTGAGCGCCAGCGACAGGATCGCGCAGTTGACGCCGCCGTGCAGCACCAGCAGCACCGTATCCCAGCTGCCGTCGGCGCGCAGGCGCTCGATGGCCGGGTGGACGCGGTCCATCAACTCACCGACCGACTCGCCGCCCAGGAAGCGCTGCCCGGCCGGCACCAAACCCTCGAAAGCCCCGGTGAAGGCGCGTTTCAGCTCGGCGGTCGGGATCGTGGACAGCCGACCGCCGCGAATCTCCTCCAGCTCCGGCCAGACCTCGGGAGCGATCGCCTGCCCGGTCACCGCCAGCACCCGCGCCGCAGTCTCCACGGTACGAGGGAGCCCGGAAACGATCACCCGGTCGAAGCGCACACTGGCAGCAGCAAAAGCACGACCGGCCGCATCAGCCTGCGCCCGGCCATCCTCGTTCAGCGGCACCGACTCCGGAAGGTAGGGCTTACCAGCCGTATCGAAATACGTAACGCTGCCATGGCGCATCAAAAAAATCCGGCGTCGCGCGGCACTACGCATGCGTCCTCCATTTATCAAAATTCGGGGTCAGAGCACTTTATTCGTTTAGTTCGGGGTCAGAGCACATTTTCGGGCAATGTTTTTAGCTAATTCCTCGCCAGTTACTTCCACGATGGCTACGCCGGCGACCTGGAAGGCGACGAAACACTTGTGTCTTTTGGGCAATTTCCTCAAAAAGTGCTCTGACCCCGAATTTGCTGGGAAAAGTGCTCTGACCCCGGTTTGGTGTTGGTCATATTACATGGTGAATATGCTTGACGTTACGTATGGACGACAGAACGTAATTCCACGAGTCAATATTTGGGCTTTCTGTTTTACAATTGAAGGACTAGTCCTACAAAACGTTTAAGGGTGTCATGGCGAGGCCAGAAAAAGTCCGGCTCGGGGAAATCCTGGTGCAACAGAAGCTGCTGTCGGAAGAGCAGCTGAATGCGGCGCTGGCCGACCAGAAGCGCACCGGGCGCAAGCTGGGCAGGGTGTTCGTCGAGAGCGGCTTCGTCACCGAGGAGCAGATTTCCGGCGCACTGGCGCGCCAGCTCGGCATCCCTTACATCAATCTCAAGTTCTACAACATCAACCAGGATGTGGTCCGGCTGCTGCCCGAGACCCAGGCGCGGCGCTTCCGTGCGCTGGTGCTGGACGACCGCAGCGAAACCGTGCTGGTCGGCGTCTCCGATCCGACCGACCTGTTCGCCTATGACGAGATCGCGCGCCTGCTCAAGAAGACCGTCGAGCTGGCGGTGGTCAACGAGACCGAGGTGCTGCAGGCGATCGACCGCATCTACCGCCGCACCGGCGAGATCACCGGCCTGGCGCGCGAGCTGGAGCAGGACCTGGGCGACACCACCTCGGTCGACTTCGGCGCCCTGGCTTCCAACTCCGGGCTCGAAGAAGCGCCGGTGGTCAAGCTGTTGCAGTCGGTGTTCGACGATGCCGCCCAGGTGCGCGCCTCCGACATCCATATCGAGCCGCAGGACGGCCGCCTGCAGATCCGCTTCCGCATCGACGGCGTGCTGCACCTGCAGACCGAGGCCGACATCAAGATCGCGACCCCGCTGGCGCTGCGCCTGAAGCTGATGGCCGATCTCGACATCTCCGAGAAACGCCTGCCGCAGGACGGCCGCTTCGCGGTCAAGGTGCGTAACCAGCGCATCGACGTGCGTATCTCGACCATGCCGACCCAATTCGGCGAATCGGTCGTCATGCGTCTGCTGAACCAGGTCGGCATGAATCTGCGCCTGGACGCGATCGGCATGCATCCGCGCCTGGTCGAGCGCTTCCGCGCCATCGTCCAGCGCCCCAACGGTCTGGTGCTGGTGACCGGCCCCACGGGTTCCGGCAAGACCACGACCCTGTACAGCGCGCTGGCCGAGCTCAACTCGGTCGAGAAGAAGCTGATCACCGTCGAGGACCCGGTCGAATACCGACTCCCGGGCATCAACCAGGTGCAGGTGAACGACAAGATCGAACTGAATTTCGCGCGCGTGCTGCGCAGTGCGCTGCGTCAGGACCCGGACATCGTGCTGGTCGGCGAGATGCGCGACCAGGAGACCGCCCAGATCGGCCTGCGCGCCGCCATGACCGGCCACCTGGTGCTGTCGACCCTGCACACCAACGATGCCGCCAGCACGCCGCTGCGCCTGATGGACATGGGCGTGCCGCGCTACATGGTGGGCGGCTCGCTGCAGGCCGTGCTGGCCCAGCGCCTGGTGCGCGTGATCTGCGAGAGCTGCGCCCAGCCGTATGCGGCGCCGGCGCCGGAACGCGCCTGGCTGCGCGCGGAACTGGGCGATCGCGCCGGGAGCGTGCCGTTGTTCCACGGCCGCGGATGCTCGCACTGCAACGGTACCGGCTACCGCGGCCGCACCGGCGTCTACGAGCTGCTCGAGATGACGCGCGCCGTGCACGAAGCGATCAACCATCCGGACCCGGGCCACTTCCTGAAGGCGGCCCATGCGGAGATGCGCGGCGAGA
>Ga0308170_10002548_pt1 | contig 15540 bp, 18 predicted proteins | sample PhyBR2_2_FD_202136 | JGI IMG/M metagenome (GOLD analysis project Ga0308170, IMG submission 202136) | Phyllosphere microbial communities from UC Gill Tract Community Farm, Albany, California, United States - DLSLSB.R2 | ecosystem: Host-associated > Plants > Phyllosphere > Unclassified | place... | reverse complement strand
CTCGCTGAACCTTCGTTTTTGGGATAGGCGCAGACCGCAGCTAGCTCACTTTCAGCTGGGTCTAGCCAGAAGCCATCCACCAACCCCCGATCTTACACAGCCAGTCATCTGACCTTGCTCATCTGGCGAAAGATCGGCCCCGGTGCGATCCGAGCGGCGATCTGCAAGATGCGGCTCTGACCCGGACATATTTCGTTCCGACCGGCCTCAATCCCGTTGATCGCCGCCCGGATCAGCGCATCGACTGGCATTCCCTTGGCGCCGCCCAATTTCGTCTTGAACTCGTCGCTATAAAGCGGTGTCTCGGTCAAAGGGGGTGCCAACTCCACGACCTTGATCGTTGTCTCGCCAAGCTGCACCCGCAGGCAACGGGTATAGGCATGCACCGCTGCCTTTGCCGCGGAGTAGATCGGCGACAGCGGCAATGGAACGAATGCGAGCCCGGAACTTACATTCACAATGAGGCCGGTGGGTTGACGAAGCAGATGCGGCATGAAGCGCTGAACCATGCGGATAACGCCGGAGACATTGACGTCGATTTCTCGCGTCACGTCATCCAAGGGACGCCCTTCGTCTAGCCGCACCGTCCGCATGATCCCGGCATTATTAATGACGCTGTCGAGTTGCGGAAAGCGCTGGGTCACGGTCTCGTACAGCGCATCAATGCCCGCGATGTCAGCGACATCGCTGCGAACGGTATGAAGCGCAGGCAGGCGCCGGTTAGCGGCATCAAGCGCCTCCTGATTGCGCCCGGTGATGATTACCGTGTTTCCCTTGGCAAGCAGCTGCGTGGCCATTTCTAAGCCGATGCCGCTACTTCCTCCGGTGACAAGGATCGTTCGCCCTTCAAGTTTCATGTAAAATCCTTCGTTATAATAGAGTGACTGATCAGTCATTTGAATTGTATAATAAAGCTCAGGTTAGAGCCCGCCAGAGCGCTTCGAAGGCGAGGGCCTCTTGAGCGCCAGCATCCGTAGGATCGTGGGCAATGCTGTCCATCGTCGCCTCGGCCATCGCAATCACCAACCCACCAACAAGAGCCATAGGGGCTGAGCTGAGAACCCCGTCGGCGCGGCAGCGATCAAGGAGACTTACGATCGGAGCCATGGCGCTATCCCCCTTCTCGCGCGACAACGTGGTGATGTCTTCCGATACCATGAGCAGCGCCAGTACCTTGCGACGCTCAGAGTTTGCTGCTGCCCATCGAAGCCATTGGTGCCAAACTTGGCGCAGTTGATCCCGGTTGCTCGCCTCAGGGTCGATGTCAGCGATTGCCGCGGACATCTCTGCCTTCAATGTCACGTAGCAGCGGTTCAGCAATGCCGCCTTCGTTTCGAAATAGGTGAAGAGCGACCCATTCGAGACCCCAGCTGCTTTCGCGATCGCGGCAGTAGGCGTCCCGAGACCCCCAGACGCAATGATCCGGATCGCCGCCTCCATAATCCGGTCTTCGCGCTCGTCGTCTCTTGGCCGCGCCATGTCATTCACACCCTCAGATATCGATCCACTATAGGAGAGCGACTGGACAGTCAATAACAGGTTCAACGTAGGCTGCTTTGTTGATGGCGATGCGGCGATCCGGTGAGGATTCATGGTCTTATTGGCGGTGCCAGCATTACTGTACCGCCGGCCGGGCGATCCCGTTCGTAACCGACGCACTGGCTGTCTCACAATACCATCGAATTTTGGGAAATTTGAAGCTTTCCCGAAGCCCGTGTTGCGGGAAGGTTATGTTGAGCTGGCAAGCTGCTTAATGCAGCGTGTCGTGATCCTCGGCATGCCAGTTCTCGACGATCAACCCATCGGCTATACGCCGGTTTCCGCATGACAGACGTTTTTTTAAGTCAAATGTCGAGACTGCATGGGCGCTCTTGAGCAGACCCATGCCGCCTCAATAAGATTTAGGCAGTTTGTCCGCCATCGACGTTCAGGATGGCCCCGGTCACGTGACGGGCCGCGGGACTGGCCAGGAAAACCACGGCTGCAGCGACGTCTTCGGATTTACCGTAGCGGCCTAAAGGACTGAGGCTGCGCTGGAAGTCAGCATATTCGCCTTCAGCTGGGTTCATGTCGGTGTCGGTCGAACCCGGTTGCACTAGGTTAGCGGTAATATTCCGTGGGCCGAGTTCCTGCGCCAGCCCGCGTGTGAATGACTGCAGCGCCGACTTCGTCATGAAGTAAACCGTGCCCGTCGCACCGACAATCCGATCTGCCCCAGCAGACCCAATCGTAATGATGCGACTACCCGACGCCAAATGAGGGATCGCAGCCTGAGCGGCAAGCACAGGTGCACGCACGTTCACCGCGAGCAGAGAGTCGATGTCTTCGACCTTGAAGTCTTCGATTGTGCCGTAAAGCGCGATCGCGGCATTGTTGACGAGGATGTCCAATCCCCCCAGCGACGCTACAGCCTCGTCGACCGATCGTTTAATGGCCGCGGGATCGGCGCTGTCAGCCTGAATGGCAAAGCCTAGGCGACCTTCCGCCTCGATTGCTCTCACGACCTCTACGGCCCGGTCTGCGGAACGCTCGTAGGTCACGGCAACGTCGGCCCCTTTCTTAGCCAGGGCCAGAGCGATGGCAGCGCCGATGCCTCGTGATCCACCCGTCACGAGTGCACGTTTACCAGTCAGTTCATTCATCATAATGTCTTTCTGTATCGTTCGTCACAGATAAGCTAGGATCGTTGCCTTTTGGCGTCAATGAATTATATATCGATCGATGCATAAACTTAGTTCATCTGGCGAATCGGCGACAAGTCGATCACGGGGCCGGCCCCGCGCGTTCGATCGTGATGTGGCTTTAGAACAGGCCACCCGGTTGTTCTGGAGCAAAGGGTATGAAGCGACGTCGATCACGGACCTTACGAAGGCGATGGGGATCGGGTCTCCGAGTCTCTACGCTGCATTCGGCTCGAAAGAGGCCCTCTACGCTGAGGCATTGCAGCACTATGTCGAGACCAATGAGCATTTCGTCTGGGCGGCCTTCAAGGCTGCAGATACCGCAAGAGGCGCTGTACAGTCCCTGCTGATGGACTCAGCCGCGGCGCTGGCTGGCTGCGTTGGGGACCTCCCTCGAGGCTGCATGGTGACGCTGTCGTCGGTTGGCAGTGAGGGGTATGCCGACCTTGGTGTGATGGTCAAAGCCGCACGCGCAGTCACGCTCGAGCGATTGGAAGAGCGCCTTGAGCAAGCCGTGACAAGCGGTGAAGTTTCTGAAACTTCCGATCGTCGTGCGCTAGCCCGGTTCGTGCAGGCAATTCAGACAGGCATGTCGATCCTGGCTCGTGATGGCGCCAGCCGCCTCGAGTTGGAGAATATGACGATGGTGGCAATGGCCGGATGGGACGCTCGAACTCAATAGTGCAGAAAAAGGCCGCTGGGTTATGCTCTGCCAGCTCCCCAGCGCAGAGCGCTCAGATCCTGGCGCCCAGTGGCCGTTCCCCCCTCACAGTTCCGGGCGTCAGTTCAGTTCCACATGGCGGGGGTGCGTGACGCATCCGCACGATCTCCGCTGCCTCATTAGAAGAAGATAGTTATCCCGAGCGTGTCAAACAGCACCGGCCGGTCACCTCATCGAGAAGATGGCTAGTCGCTCGGCCGGTCTGACACCAAGCCTGTCTCTTGGTTGGGCAGGATTTTTAGCAAAGGTGTTGATGCCAAATTTCATAGCAGTCAGTTATCTGCCGGGGGTGGATCGGCCGTCACGATAAGAACCAACTCGGCATCGTCCACAGCTTCAATTGTAATGGATGCTTCGTCGGTGATGACAAGGCCCTCACGCGCCTCGATTCGCTCGTTGCCGACAAATACGACACCGCTCGCCGGTACAAGATAGCCGCTATGGCCTGGCGGGAAATCGAATGTTACTTTCGTGCCAGCCGCGACCAGCGCACCGTGGACTTCCGCATTAGCACGCAACGGAAGGGCATCCGGGGCATCGTAGCCGCTGGCCAACGTCACGAAGGAACCCGCTCGGTCTGCCTTCGGGAAAGCACGCGTATTCCACCTCGGCTCGCCTCCAGCTTCACGGGGTTTAAGCCAGATCTGAAACATCCGTGCCGGCACGTCCTGCTCGTTATACTCAGCGTGCCGAATGCCAGTTCCGGCGCTCATTACTTGCATATCGCCGGCGTGGGTATGGCCCTTGTTACCAAGGCTGTCCTCGTGCGTGACGACGCCGTCCCGAACGTAGCTAATAATTTCGATGTCTGCATGGCCATGCAGTGGGAAACCGCTTCCTGCGGCAATTTCGTCGTCGTTCAAGACAAACAGATTGCCAACTGCCCGGTGAGCGGGGTTACCATGGCCACCGATCGCAAAGTGATGTTTGGCCTTGAGCCATCCAAGATCGCCACCGCCAATTTCCGCTAAAGGTCTATGCTGCAGCATCATCGTTGACTCCATGCGGCGGCATAGAGATGCGCCGGACGTTTCATAAAAGTTTGTAACGGGCAGAAGCGAATGGAAGTGGTGTTTCCATCGTCGACGCAGGAGCCAGTCACACCGGCTGCTTATGCGTGAGCTGCGACAGTCTTGAGGCGAGCTCGGGCGTCTAGGCTCACTGCCCCGGCCCCAAGCACTGCCACGCTGATCAGACCGCCAAAAACGGCCACATTCTTGAGGAAGTGAATCATTTGGTTTTGATCAGCAAAATTGGAATGGAATATCACCGCAGTTGTAAGTGCGAACAGCGCGAGCGCGATCGCTACCGGACGTGTGCGGTAGCCAAGGAGCAGTAGCAAACCGCCGCCTACTTCAACGACTATTGCAAGACCAAGAGCAAGTTGCGGCGCAGGAATGCCACTCGCCCCGATGTAGTCAACCATTGGTCCAGGGCCAGCAATTTTGCTGAGGCCGCTCATCAGAAAGAGGTTGGCCATCGTCGCTCTTCCAACAAGGGGTGCGAAGCGTTCGAAGTTGGTCATGGGAAAGGCTCCTGGTTGCGACACGTGGTGAGTCGTCAGTGAATATGCCCCGCCGCCTGTTGCACCTCACCAGTGTTGCTTGCGTCGGTAGATCTAATATCGGCGTGCCTTGGTTGTGGAACCAGCCGATATATTCCGTTAGGTACCATCGGACAGGCCGATGGATTAACGATGCTCGACGCACTTTCGCTTGATCAGCTCAGATCGTTCGTGGTGACGGTGGAAGAGGGGAGCTTCTCCGCAGCCGCTCGTAAACTAGGCCGTGCTCAGTCGGCGGTCAGCGAACAGATTGCCAATCTGGAGGGGCAGCTTGGCGTCACGCTGTTCAACAGATCGGGGCGGTATCCAAAGCTTACTCGAGCGGGTGAGGTGCTCCTTCTTGATGCGCAAGGAGTGATAGCCAGTGTCGGATACCTGAAGACGCGCGCGCGAGGCATGGCAGAGGGCATTGAGCCGGAGCTTGCCGTGACTTTTGACGTCTTGTTCCCGCTCGACGTCATTACAGAGGCCGCTAGAGGATTTCGCGAACGCTTCCCCGACACACCGCTTAGAATATATGTTGAGGCTCTTGGCAGCGCTTATCAGCCCGTGCTCGATGGACGTGCAAGCCTCGGCGTTGTCGGGTCTCTACCGGTCATGCCACCCACGCTAACAGGAGAACGGATCGCCAGCGTAGCGATGGTTATGGTGGCGGCCAGCAGCCATCCACTCGCAAAAGTCTCGGGAACAGTCCCCAGAACGGAAGCTAACCGGCACGTGCAGCTCGTGCTGACGGATCGCTCCAGCTTGTCGACCGGCCGTGAATTCGGAGTGTTCTCGCCCCTGACGTGGCGTCTCGCCGACTTGTTTGCTAAACACGCTTTCCTACTCGACGGCTTGGGTTGGGGTGGTATGCCTTGGCATGCGGTGTCGACGGACATAGCAGACGGGCGCCTCGTGATCGTCGATCTTGAAGATGTCGGACCGTTGGGACTTTCGCTGCCAATGTCCGCGGTTTACCCAACGGGCGCACCGCCTGGGCCTGCTGGGCGGTGGTTAGTCGAACGACTACAGCAATGCGCCGCTGAGAGGGCGGAAGCGAAAATCTGAGATCTCCGGGTTCTCCCGATCCTCCGGAATAAACTACGACAGGACATCCGCCGTTGTCGCGCGCTTGTGGAGGGCTAGGTTGCCTACAACAGGGGCTACGGTTGCGAGGAGGCCGAGGAAGCCGGTCATTACCAAGGTAGAGCTCACGCCGAGACGATCCACGACCGCACCCCCGATTGCGGCCCCGAGCGCGACTGAGATCTGAAACGTCGCTGTGAACAAGGACCCGACGCCTTCGAGCTTATCTGATGCACCTCGGGTCATCCATGTCATCAGCGCGATTGGCGCGGCGCCAAAGGCGAACCCCCATAAACAAATAAGAGGTATCACAATGGCCAGGTGATGGCTCAGAATAACAATGCCAAGCGTGCTCACCCCCATCGTGAAAGCGACGCCACTTATCAGCAAGCTTAGCCGCCTGTCGGCCAACGCCGCCCCTGCAAGGCTGCCCACAAAGTTGCTACCTCCGTATGCGAGGAGCGCGGCTGCGGCGGTGATTGCCGTCAGTCCCGCGACATCTTCGAGGACAGCGCGTACATAGGTGAATGACGCGAAATGACCGCCGGCAATCGCCAGCACCGTGACCATGATGAGTATAATAGATCGCCGACGGACTATAGTGAGTAGCGTGCTCATTCGAACGGACTTTGACGCCGGCAAACGCGGGAGTGTCAGTGCTTGAGCGACGAGGGCGAACACGCTTAATACAAAGGCCAAACCGAACGCCGCGCGCCAACCAAACAGCATCGCGATGAACGTACCGGTCGGAGGTGCGGCAATGGTAGCGACAGATACGCCTGTCATAATGATGCCCATTGCCCGGCCAAAATTGGCTTCCGAGAAGAGCTTTCCAACTACGCCTGCAGAGAGCGCCCAGAAGCCGCCAACCGCCAATCCTGTTGCAGCTCGCGCGATGATCAACGTCGGCATGTCACTCGCTAAGATCGGAACGGCGTTGCCGATTACACTCAGCGCCGCCAGCCCGAGCATGACATGACGTCGATCAGCGCGGCGGATCACAATCGGCGTGAACAGCGCCGCGATCATGCCAGCAATTGCGGTCGCCGACACGGTTTGTCCGGCCGCCCCTTCGGAAATTTCCAAGTCACTGGCAAGGGAAGTCAAGATACCAGTTGGCAAAAACTCGCTGAAAACCAATACAAACACGGCTAGCGTCAGCGAACCAAGTGAAAGAAGGCCGGATCGGTCGAAGCCGGGGGCGGACAGCCCTTCTTTTGACTGGGAGGGTAGTAGGTGCCCACTCACAGCTGGTATCCTGAAATTGTGCGACGACGTTCGGCACCATCATACCTGCTGGTATTCCTGCTACATGGTATTCCGACCACTCCAGCTAACAGGGTCAGCGTTCGTCTCGTGCTCATTGTTATCTCCGCGTCTCATCACACGACGAAGTGACCCCCCTTCAAACGGAATGCCAGTACGTACCTTTTTGTAAGCGTGGCAGGAGGAATGTGGCGCTTTGCAAATATGAGGTACACCTTTGTTCAACCAAGAAACTTGCGCTTACAAAAAGGTACGTACTAGCGCTCAGGTGAACAAAGAACATATTGGTAGTCATCAGAAAGGGCCGGCGTTCGATGACCAACCCGCTCCGACGATCGACATGATCCAGCCTTGTGACGGATCACGTGTGATGACTGACGCATAACCAGATAGGACAACTGTAATGGCTACCAATGAAGAGATCGTTCGGGAAGTTTATGCCGCAGCCGAGGCCAACGCCCTGAACGCTGATAAGTTTGTTTCGCTTTTTGCAGACGATGGCTACTTCCTTGACGTCCCTTCGGGCGGAAAGTGGACTGGCAAGGACGTGCGTCAACCAGTCGAGGGCCTTGCGTCGGCCTTCTCAGACATGCACCGTGAACTTGTGAAGATCTATTCTACCGACGACGATGTCGTCGTGGTAGAGCTTAGGTTGCAGGGAACCCATGATGGTGATCTGCATACGCCTGTAGGGGTGATCCCCGCGACGGGTAAAAAGATGGATGTAGCATGCTGTGACGTATTCCACGTCAAGGATGGCAAGGTTCAATCCTTCCACTGCTACAATATGCTGTCGCTATGGCTCAGCCAGCTGGCGAACGGTGGAAACTAATTGAGTATTCAATGACTGGACGGTACTCGGTGCACGGCAATATTCGGTGCGCCTCTACCGTCCAGCCATCGGTGTCATGCTGCTTCCGCGACCAAACGGATGTTCCTGGCCCTATTGATGGATACGATCTCATCCATGTTGCGAGATCCCCAATCACAAATTGCTTTCATGGCACCGCACAGATCCAGTCCAAGAGCTGTCAGTTCATACTCAACATGCGGCGGGACGGTCTTGAAGTCGATCCTACGGACCAGACCATCGGTAGCCATTTCCTTTAGCTGCTGACTTAGCATTTTCTCGCTCACGCTTCCCACAAGGCGCCGCAGTTCGCTGAAGCGATGCGTGTCACCGCGAAGATGGTAGAGGATGAGCAACTTCCACTTCCCACCGACAAGATCGAGTACGGCTTCCATGCCGCAACGGAATGCAGGTTCCGACATCACCATCACCTTAAATCATACTTACCAAACGGTACGTACTGGCCTTCTGTTAACAGCTACTTATTCTCTTTTTGTGTTCGCACAAGGTCACTTTTGAAGGAGGGCTAAATGGACATCGGAATCATTGGGGCAGGCACTGTCGCGCAGGCGTTTGCACGCAAAGCAATCGATGCCGGGCACAGCATCACGCTTAGCAATAGCCGGGGGCCTGATAGCCTTGCAGAACTGGTTGCCGATATTGGGCATCATGCGTCTGCCGCCTCTATCACCGATGCTGCGAACAAACCGGTGGTACTGCTCGCTGTTCCGTGGCCACGAGCGGAGGCTGCACTGCGCGAGGTCCCTGCCTGGAAGGGCGAAATTCTTATTGATGCTACCAACGCGTTTGCTGATGGCACGCCTGCCGAAGGGTTGGTCGACTTCGGTGATGGAAGTTCCAGTGAGCATGTTGCATCTCGCGCGCGTGGTGCGCGTGTCGTGAAGGCGATGAACTCGCTCTTCATGAGCCACTTCGCTGCCGAGCCGGGGGGCGATCGCTATCGCCGCGTTATGTTCGTATCCGGTGACGATGCCGCTGCCCGCAACACAGTAGCAGATCTCTTCGAAAGCCTTGGGTTTGCTCCTGTCGACCTCGGAAGTCTGAAGATCGGCGGGCGTATCCAGGCGGTCGGCAAGCCAATCGCGGGACATGATTTCTTCGTTCCTTGGCCAGCACCCAGGACCTTCCCAGCTTTCAACGGTGAAGGTTCGGAAAAGTGAACACGCCTTTCGTATCGGGCAAATCTGCGTCCCGGATCATCCACCACCGCTTCGGCGAGCCCAGAAACGTTTTGGCTCTTGAAGACTGTTCGTCCCAGCCCCCCCTTGAGCAAGGGGAGATACGCGTGCGGATGAGCCGCAGCATGATCCATCCAGGCGATCTCCAGCTCGTGGCGGCGCGCTATTCACCAAGCCAAGATGATATTCCGGGCGGTCGCATACCCGGATCCGAGGGGGTAGGCATCATTGAGGAAGCGGCACCAGGATCGCTCGACGGCAAGAACATCTCGGTCGGGACGAGGGTTGCTTTCCTGGCCGACAGCGCGTGGCAGAGTTCGGTCATTTTGCCGGCTGACGCTCTCGTCGCCGTCCCCGATGATATCACTGACGACATAGCAACGCAGATGCTGGTCAACACCATTACCGCGCGCCATGTCCTACGGAGCGCAGTGCGAACGCTTGGTCGTAAGCCATCCCGCATTGTTCTGACAGCAGCCGCATCAGCTGTCGGCAAGCTCATCACGGCGCTGGCGCGACAGGACGGTATTTCGTTGATCCGCCTTGTCCGCTCCTCCGAGAGCGCAGCGCGCCTGGCTGAGCTTCTGCCTGGTGACGACATCATCTCGACCAGCGCAGTGAGATGGCAGGACGCGGTCCGCCACACTGCCAGCAACGACATTCCTATTATAATCGACGGCGTCGGTGGTTCGATGATCGCTGAGAGCGGTCGGCTTCTCAACACGGCAGGCGCTTTGGTGTCGTTCGGTCTCCTTGATGGAGGGCCCGCCGACCTGACCATGTTCCTACCCAAGGCCCTGACCCTGCGGGGCGCAACCATCGGCACTTGGCAAGACGATACGACTGCCGACGAACGATCTCAGGATATCGCTGCTGCCATCGAGATTGCCCGGTCGGTCCCTGAGGTCTTCTCAGGTGCCTCGATCTTCTCCCTGTCTGACTTTCGCAGAGCCATTGACGCCGTCAGTGCGCCAGCAAAGCAAGGCAATGTCCTCCTTTCTTTTTCGAGTATTTGACCATGACCAGTGATATCCTGTTCCAGCCTGTCAGGCTTGGCGATATCGAACTGCCCAACCGCATCGTGATGGCTTCAATGTCTCGCGCTCGAACGGAGAACCCGGGTCTCGTCCCCACCCTGCTTCAGGCCCAATATTATGAGCAGCGGGCCTCAGCTGGCCTGATCCTGACCGAGGGAACGTGGCCGAGCCGTGAAGCGGTTGGGGCGGTTCACGTCCCCGGATTATTTACCAGCGAGCAGGTAGAAGGCTGGAAGAGGGTGACGGATGCTGTGCATAATGCTGGCGGCCGTATCGTCGTTCAATTGGGTCATACCGGGGCGGTTTCCCATCCGGACCTGCTCGGCGGTTCCCTTCCATTTGGTCCCTCCGCGGTCAGCGTGAATGCACCAGTGTTCACGCCAAGTGGCTTCCAAACGTCGCCGGCACCCCGCCCGATGACGCTTGATGATATCGAACGCACAGTGGAAGATTATGCACGATCCACCAGGCTAGCGCAGGACGCCGGCTTCGATGGCGTCGAACTGCATGGCATAGTTGGATATCTGGTCCCGGAGTTCCTGCACGAAAGGTTCAACCGTCGCGAAGATCAATATGGTGGCAGCATCGAGAACCGGGCGCGTTTTCCGCTTGAGATACTCGCCGCCATGATCTCGGAATGGAAATCTTCTCGCGTCGGTTTGAAACTCAGCCCGACAGCGACAATGGGTGACTTTAGCCCTACCGATCAGACGCTACCTACCTATGAATATCTGGTGGGCCGAGTTTCTGATCTGAACCTTGCGTACCTACAGCTCTACCATATGCCCGGTGATCTGACGGGGACTCCGGTAGAGGCGCTGAGTAACGGTACCGCGCAGCATTTCCGTGGCTTCTATGCCGGACCAATCATCGCCAATGGCAGCCTCGACAAGGGTAGCGCCGAGGTCCTGCTCCGCTCTGGTGCTGTGGACGCGGTAGCGTTTGGTACTCCCTATCTTGCCAATCCCGACTTCGTCGAACGGCTTAGAGATGGCGTGGATCTGGCACCAGTACCGCCACGGGAGACCTGGTACGCCGGGGGCGCTCGAGGTTATGCTGACTACCCTCGGGCAACCGTCGCGTGATCGGGGATCTGATGGAGAGCCGAAACGTGGCTTTCTTGAAGTCAGGGGATGTCAGTAGCACGTAGCGGTTCCGCGGCGGTAAGACCGTTGGCTTTCAACCGGAACTGTTGCGTGGCGCGGTAGGCTCGCATGCGCGCACGCATAATCGATCCCAGCGGTTGGTGCGTGGTGAGCGCATGAGCAGGGTTGAAGGCTAATCGATTATCGTAGGCCGCCCGCTCTGGTGTCCAGGCCGCCTGTGGCGGCAGGGTTAGCCGCGCGACCGTCCGATAAGGACTATCAGCCTCGTTCCACACCGTGGAGGCATCCTCGATCGGCATGGCCCGGATGTCGGTGCAAAGCTGTACCTTAATGTCGTAGACGACTGGATGATCGGCGACGAACGCGCAAGCAGCATCCCGAAACGCATCGCGTCCCGAACCTAGCGGTGATCCATCATCAACAGCCTTCAGGGTCTCAGCAGACGGCATCACCGCCAGCTTACCGATGTAATTGTCATATCTGACAGCGGCCTGCGTGTAGAAGGATTCTTCGAAAGGATGCGCTGGGGGACGCCCAAAGAACTTGAGGTTGGGCACCTCAGTGCCGACGGCTTCAAGCGCTGCCTCGACGCCGCGCGCAGTGCGGGACAGCGCCAGGATTGCGGGTTCAGGCAAGTGCGGCGACTTTGCGCCGGTATATCGGAACGTGTGAAGAAAATCGCGCGCCGTCGCCGCGGTAAAGGCCGGATCGAGCCCCAGGACCCAATCCTGAGAGGCACTCTCACCGAACCCCTGCAATCGCTCGCCCTCTACCCCCATTACCTTTATCGATAATCCACGCTGCCCGGATGCCTTGTCCGTCAGCGGTTCGGGTGCGCCGGGGGCGAGACGCACCACCGCGTCATAGCGTCGCGGGTGCTCGAACATTCCTTGCGCGAGTTCGTCCGGCAGGTCGGGCAGCACCTCAAGAATTCCTGTCAGCAATCCCGTCAGCTTCGCATGCGTTCCGTGGAAGGCGAGGCCGTGCTTGTCCCTCACCAGGCGGGTGAGGTCGACCATCATAGTCTCCAGCTCGTCCATCAGCGCCTCTTCGTCGTCGAACGGCTGCTCCAGCGACGGATCGTATCGGACGAAGGTCGTCATGGTGCTCTTCCCTTGTTATCGCCATGCGGGAACAATTGACAGCCTACTGTCATTGTTCCCGCATGATCGACGAACATTCGACAGCTCAGGACAGTCGCAAGCGGGTTGCACAGGTACGCGACCTCATCATCGAGGTTTTCCGTGCTAACGGGAACCTGATCGAGACGGGCAACCGCCTGACCTACCCCCTTGGGATCACGAGCGCCTTGTGGCAGGTCATGGGTGCCTTGGGCTTCGCAGACGAACCGTTATCGGTGCCGGCAATCGCGAAGCGCATGGGGCTGACCCGCCAGTCCGTGCAGCGGAACGTCGATCTGCTGATCGAACGCGGGCTGGTAGTGCTTGAGGCCAATCCCCGTCACCGCCGGTCCGCCCTGGCAACCCTGACGGAGGTCGGGCGGGCGACGCTGAGCCGCGTCGACACGCAACACCAACCTCTTTCCACCCGCATTGCCGACAATATCGGGGATGCGGGCATCGCCGCTGCGCTGTGTGCCCTGCGCGAGATGAACGCGATCTTAGAAACCAAGACGGCGGATGCCGACGATCAGGGAACAGTCAGATGATCTTTCTTACCGGCACCACTGGTAGCATCGGTGGCAACCTTGCGCGGATTCTCGCCGCACATGGCGTGACGGCCAAGGTCCTCGTCCGCAAGGCGGAGGACGGTCAACGGTTTCGCGACATGGGGCACGATCCGGTGATCGGTGATCTTACCAAGCCCGATCTCCTGGTGGCCGGTATGGCTGGCTGCGATACGCTGTTCCTGTTGCCGCCTCCGCTCGTCAATCAGACCGCACTTGAGGCCAATGCCCTAGCAAGCGCGCAACGCGCCGGCATGACACGCGTAGTCAAGATATCCGCCAGTGACGCGAACATCGCATCGCCCGTGCCATGGGCCAAGGCCCACGCCCTTGGCGAACTGGCCTTGCATCGCTCGGGCCTGCGTTGGACGATCCTGCGTTCTTCCGCGTTCTTCCAGAACTTCGAAAAGCTGGATGCACCGATCCGAAAAGGCTTGCTGCCGATCGCAGCCGGCCATGGGAACGCTGCCTTCATCGATGCTGCCGACGTCGCGCAAGTAGCGGCGCGCGTGCTGATCGAGGGCAGTCACGATCGCGCGACTTATCACCTGACCGGGCCACAAGCCCTGACGATGAAGGAAGCCGCGAAGGCACTGTCTGATGCGCGCGGCAAGCACGTCCGCTACGTCGATCTCCCCATTCCTCTATACCGCGCCTCGCTGCGGCTGGTCGGGGTCGACCGGTGGCTACGGAACGGTCTAGTTGCACAATATGCTGCAGTCGTCGCGAAAGGCCACGACGTTGCCGTCACACAGGATGTCCACCGACTGACAGGAAGTGAGCCGAAGCCGTTCGCTACATGGGCGCAGGAGCAACGGGCGCAATTCCTGTAGGTGCTGCCATCCGCCGCAGGTGAGTTCATATTCAGAAGTGGCACGGTCAGCTTTAAGAGGGCGAGGCCCGGCGCCACGGATGGTAAACCTAAGCTCAGATGCAGCCGGAAGGAGTTCATCACCAACATCGATAGGTCAAAAGCCCGTTTCCCACAAAGGATCGTTTTTGGGAAGCACCTGAGCGTAACATGGTGCGGCAGCATCGGCCGATTTTCGGCCATGGGGATCGCGCGGCCGAACTGGTGATCACCGCGTCGGGCGCGCGCGCGACATTACGTCGTCGCGCCCATTTTTGATCGTTACGAGGTGAAGATCGCGCGCTAGACGAGCCGATGCGCTGCCTTCACCCATACTGTCCCAGGAACCAGCAGCCATTGACGTGGCAGGCGGTCATCAACAGCCCCGAGCTGAAATTGCAGGCACAGTATCGGGCCGGCGCGCTCGCATGCCTCAACACCCACTATGCCGCTGCACCGAGCATGCCCGCGACCCCGCGACCGGCACCGCCGATGCCCAGCGCGGCGCTCGCGCGTCTGCTGCGGCTTTGCCCCTGTCTGTTCAATCAGATCGATGTGGCACCCACGCCACGCGCGGTCGTCCACTTCTGCGAACTTACCTTGGGCCAGGAAATCACGGCGGCGAATGTGCATGCCGCCTTCATGGTCCAGCACCCGAACCTGCCTCCCGGCTTCGACCCTGGTCCGATCAAATCCTGCGGCAGCGGTGGTGCGATCATGGAGATGCTTTGCAGCGAGGTGCTGACCTCTGCCGGCATCCCGGCCATGTCCCCGGAAACCAGAGGCTGGCCCCAGTGGGAGATGCCCGGACATGTTCTCCTGAACGAAGGGAAAATGTCGAGCCTCCAGGCACTCGGCGACATCCTGATCCCGTGTGCGCCAACCAACCTGATAATTTCGGTCAAGAGCGAGGTGGCGCGCGAACGTCTGCTGTACTCGGCCAACTCGATCGAAGGCATCGGGTTCGGCTTCTTCAAGGAGCCGGAGGAGTTCTGGACCAGTTCCAGGATGAGCCTCTACAAGCGGATGGGCTTCACCGCGATCTACATGCCGGACGGCACGCATCAGGCGGTGATGGATCACGTCCTGGCGGCCGGGGAGGAGCGCCACGCGATCAACATTAACGGGACCGAACTGTACCGGCCGCTTTCCGTTTTCGCCACGGACATGCTTCGGGTGATCGGCAGATCGAGTGCTCTGCTATAGCCAAGAGGTGGCCACAGGTGACCGGCGACTAAGCAAATAAGCTTCTCTCCGACTAAGCTACTAAGCTCCGGAAAGTAACCTGTCGTATGGCATGCGCGCCCGTACCGGGCCGCGCTCTATCTCCGCTGCGCTCCGATCAAGCCGCCGTGCGGCGTCTTGCCCCATTCGGGTGACGATCGCTCGCGCGGGTGGGGCATGCCCCGCATAAGACGCCGGCGTCGCCGGCGAAGATCCCGCCAGAAGGGGGGGGGGGGGGGGGGGGCCCCCCCCCACCCCCACCCCCACCCCCCCGCCCCCCCCCCCCG
>Ga0308170_10002544_pt1 | contig 15561 bp, 12 predicted proteins | sample PhyBR2_2_FD_202136 | JGI IMG/M metagenome (GOLD analysis project Ga0308170, IMG submission 202136) | Phyllosphere microbial communities from UC Gill Tract Community Farm, Albany, California, United States - DLSLSB.R2 | ecosystem: Host-associated > Plants > Phyllosphere > Unclassified | place... | reverse complement strand
AGGCCGCCCTGGTCGTCGGTCTCCTGGTTGGTCATCGGATGGCTGATCAGGTGGCCGTGCTCGTCGACGGTGGTAAACATGGCAAAGCGCATCGAGCGGATCTTGTCCGCCAGCGCAGCCGCCTGTGCAGGAGCATTCGTCATGGACATGGTGTTTCCTTGAAGATTGGGTGAACCGACATGCTAGGCCCCGCGGCCGCAACGCTCGGTGCGGCGCCGTACGCTGGAGCACGTACGGCGGCTCGAGCCTGCATCTGTTTAGGCCCGCGCCGCCGAAACTGGTTCGGTCGCGCACATTGACGCCGCGCAGGCGCCGCCCGGGCCCGGCGCCGATACTTGGCCTGCCCTGACGCCCACCCGACCATGTCCGCTACCTTCCTACATCATGCCCTGCGCCACGCCCGGCTGATAGCGTCCCGGCGCCAGGATGCCCGCCGGGTCGAGCGCCGCCTTGATCGCGCCAACGGTGCGCCAGTAGCTGTCGCCCGCCGGGTCGAGCCGCCCCATGGCGTGGTTGCCGACGCGGTAGGGAATATAGCCGGCCTCGAACATGCGCTCGAACACTTCGTCATGGCAGGCCCGTGCGCGCGCGGCCTCGGCGCTGTCTTCCTTGTCGTAAGCCACGGTCAGGACGCCGCCGAGCGTGCGCTCGTTGATCATGCTGAAGGTGGCGAACAGGTCGAAGCCGTACTTGTCGAAGCTGGCCTGCGCGAGCGCGTGCACGGCAAGCATGTCCTCCCCGCGCAGCGGCAGCACGGGCGAGACCCAGAGCAGGCCGCAATTGTCGCGCGCCGGGTCGGCCTGCGCGGGGAATCCTGCGGGCAGCGCTTCACGGCGGCGCCAGTAGGCGCCGGCCAGGAAGCGTCCGTCGGGCACGCCGCGGTTCATCGCGAACAGCGACTCGCCCAGCGCCACTTTGGCCCGCAGGCGCCGCCCCGCGTCCGTCCCCCCGAGCAGGCGCGCCGCGAGCGCCCCCGCGCGCAGGCTGCGTTCGCTGATGAAGACCGGGCGTGCGGCGGTGCCGCGCAAGGCACGCCGCAATGCCGCCCGAGCCGCCGCGACCTGCGCCTGCGTGCCGTACAGCGCACCGGAGACGCTCCAGGCGCCGACGCCCGCTTCCCGCCGCATGGCCGCGCGCAGCGCATCGGGCAGGCGTGCGCCCTGCGGCACCGCCGTGCGCGGGAAGGTGCCGCCGCCCGAGAGCACACGCATGTCGTTGCCGATGTGCAGGATGCTGCGCAGGGTCCCGTCCAGGCGCAACGGGCGCAGGGCGTCGACGACCGCTGCGATATCGACGTGTTCCGGCACGCTGCACAGGAAATGGTTGACGCATTCGGCCTGCGGCATCAGCCAGATGCCCAGGCGCGTGACGATGCCCATGTTCGACTGGGTGAACAGGCCGTCGAGGAAGGGGCCGACGCCGTAGGGGAACAGGTGGGTCGTGCGCGATTGCGCGTAATGGCCGAAGCCGGTCTCGAGGAGCTCGCCGCCGGCCAGCACCACCTGCATCCCGGCCACGTGCTGCAGGCGGTTGCCATAGGGCGAGTGGCCGAAGCCGCGCTCCATGATATTGCCGATGTAGCTCGTGTCGGGTCCGGCGCCGGTGCAGTCGGCCCACAGGCGGTGGCCCTGTTGCCGCAGGTAGTCGGACAGCTGGCGCTGCGTGACGCCTGGTTCGATGACCGCATAGGCGAGCTCCGGGTCGACGCGGATGATCCGGTTCATGCGCGACAGGTCGAGGATCACCTGGCCGGCGCCGACCGCGCAGGCGTCGCCATAACCCCAGTTCTTGCCGGTGCTGATCGGATACACGGCCAGCCTCGATTGGCCGGCAATCTTCACCAGCTGCGCCACTTCGCCGGCATTCCCCGGGCGTACCAGCGCCAGTGGGCGCACCGGCCGCGCCGCCGTGCTGCGCGCATAGCGTTCGCGCGTGCCCTCGTCGGCCAGCACGTGCGCGGCGCCGGCCACGGACGCCATCGCGGCCAGCGCCGCCTCGAGGCCCGCGTGTTCCTGCAGATCGTTGAGCTGGCTCATGCCCATTCCCCTCCCCGGCACAGGGCCTCCAGGCGCGCACTGATGGCGGGCACTTCGGTGGCCGCGAAGAAATAGGGGTAGAAGGAGCGCTCGCCGGCGAGCTGTTCGAAGCTGCCGCCCCATTTGCGGATCTGGGCGCCCATCTCGTCGAGCGGCAGGCGCAACAGCACTGCGGGCGCGCCGACCCGGCTGCACGCGCGCTCGCCGCCGAAGTCGGCAAACCCGAGCATGCGCTGGTAGAACGCAACGTGGCGCGGATTGACCTCGATGACGTAATCGGTGAAGCCGTGCAGCTCGCGGGCGTACAGGTAGGAAATGTGGATCAGCGCGGCGAACACGCGCTTCGACATGCCGGCGTCGATCGCCAGGCGCGAAGGTTCGCACAGGCGGCGCCCCTGGCGGCGCAGGATGTCGAGGCGGTCGCGGAAATTCTCGTCGGCCGGCAAGGCATTGCCCTTGTCCAGGCACAGGCTCATCGTGCCGACCAGCTCGCCGCCGGTCTCGGCATACAGCGTCACCTTGTCGGCGCCGCCCCCGCTGGTTTCGAAGGCATAGCCGCGCCAGGCGTACATGCGGCGCACCAGCGCGCCGCTGTCGGCATGGCGCCCGGCCGACAGCGCGACCCGGACGTTGAACACCTGCGTCTCGGCGCGCGCCGCAGGTCCGCTTGCGGGGACGGGCCGCGGTGCTGGCGGCCGGGTTGGTGCTGCCTGAAACGTTGCGATCGGTAATTCGTCTACCAACATGCTGGTCTCCCTGAAAAAGCGTCCCGCCGTCATTGGCGAAAACACATGACTGCCATTCAGACAAGGTCAGCAGTAAGCAGGTTCCGCGGATTTCGCGCGGATCTTTGCTATCTGGACATGGATCAAGCTCGTAAGAAATTTGCCACAAGCATTTGGCGAAATGTCTGGCCTCGGCCTGTCGTTTCACTTCGGCACCGTCGCGCTTTGACCGGTATCAACGAGAAAAAGGGTTAGGCCGTGCGCGTCGTGCGCAGCCATATAATCGACAGACCTGCCGCCGCGCGCCGGCCAGGCTCTCACCGGAGACCGTCCCATGTCCCTCGTCCACCGCTCGCGGCCGGCCCGGCCACGCCGTGCTCCACGCCGCTCCCTGCGCCGTTTTCCTTCCTGCTGCGCTTTCCCATGAGAGCCGTCCGTCTTCACGCGCGGCGCCGGGCGGGCATGGCTTGCAATGGGTAATCGCCCCGTCGCCGCGTTGACCCCGGCCTTTGCGCCGCCGCGGCTGGTTGCCCATGTCGTCAACCGGCTCGACTGCGGTGGCGCCGGGAATGACCTGCTCGACCTGATCGCCCACATGCCGGGCGAGCGCTACCGGCACGCGGTGCTGTGCCTGCGCGACCACGGCATGTTCCATGACGGCTTGCGCGCGTACGGCGTCGAAGTCATCGATTTGCACAAGCGCGACGGCGCCGACCCCGGGTCCTTCCTGCGCATGGTGCGCGCCCTCCGCGCGCTGCGGCCCGATCTCGTTCATACGCGCAACCTCGGCGGGCTCGAAGGCCAGCTGGCGGCGGCGCTGGCGGGCGTGCGCCTGCGCGTGCACGGCGAATACGGGCGCGAATCGGGACGAGAATATGGAGGAGATTCCGTCAAACCCTGGCGCTCGCGGCCGCCGAGCCTGCTGCGCCGCGCACTGCGGCCGCTGGTCGGCCACTACATCGCCGCCAGTGCCGAGCAGGAACGCTGGCTGATTGAACAGGTCGGGGCCGAGCCCTCGCGCGTGTCGCAGATACCGAACGGCGTCGACAGCCTGGAATTCCACCCGCGCCTCGGGCCCCACGCGGCCGTCGGGCCGGATGGCTTCATGATCGACGATGCCTTCGTCATCGGCAGCGTCGGGCGCATGGACGACGCCAGGAACGACACGACCCTGGTCGAAGCCTTCCTGCGCCTGATTTCCTCGCCGCACGCCTCGCACAGCCGGCTAAGGCTGCTGATCGTCGGCGACGGGCCGATGCGCGCCGAATGCCAGGCCATGCTCGAGCGCGCCGGCGCCGGACACCGCGCCTGGCTGCCGGGCGAGCGCCTCGATACCGCCCAGCTGATGCGGGCAATGGACCTGATGGTGCTTCCCGCGCTGGCCGCAGGCAGCGGCACCGTCCTGCTCGAAGCGATGGCGACCGGGCTGCCGGTGGTCGCGACCGCGGTCGGCGTGCACAGGGAACTGGTCCAGCCAGGGCTGACGGGCATCCTGGTGCCGCCGATGTCGCCCGATGTGATGGCGGCCGCGATCGCGGATTATTGCCGCATCCCGGAGATGGGCGCCCGCCACGGCGCGCGTGCGCGTGGCCAGGTGATCGCCCACCACAGCCTGCCGGCAATGGCGCGCAGCTATCTGGCGGTGTACGACGCGCTGGCGGGAGGCTGAACAGGCGTCCGCGCGGGCGGAGCGCTGAGCGGGCGCCGCCCCGCGCGCCGGTTTCGGCTAGACTGCTGCCAGCGAGGTCTCGGTACGCACCGCCTCGGAGGCAAAACCATCGCGCCGGCCCCGCGCCAGCCACTGTTCCAGCATCAGGAGCCGCCACACGGCCTGCCCGTGCGTGGCCGGGTCTTCCGGCAGGCGCCGCCCGAGCAGCAGGTCGATGAATTCGCGGCGCACGATGCGGCGCCGCGCCAGGCCGGACAAATTGTCGTACGCCAGTGCGCGCAGGCGGGCGTCGCCCTGCAGCCATGTCCCGAAGGGAAGCACCGGCGCGCCGGCGGCCGCTGCCGGCAGCACGCCGCCGAGCTCGCGCAGCGCCTGCCCGAACAGGCGTCGCGGCCCCGCGCCGCCCTTGTGCCGTGGCGCCAGGCGCGCCGCCATGGCGACCACCCCATCGTCCAGGCAGGGAAGCGCGGCCTGCACGCCGGCCGCGGCGCAGGCGGCCGCAAAGGCCGGAACGATGCGGCACGGAAGATCGCCCTGCAAATCCAGGTCGACCGCGCGGTTGGCGGCGCTGCGCGCCTGCGCCAGCCACCATGCCTCTTCCTGTACCGCGGCCGGCGCGCCGGGGTCGACCAGTTCAAGAAAGGCCGGCTCGAACACGTTGGCGGCGCCTTGCGCCAGCAGCGCATTGCGCCGGCGCAGCCGGTTCACGGGCGGCGCCATCGATTGTTCGATGCGCGTGCGCAGGCGTTCGAAGGCGCCCGGCAGGCGCGCGCCGAGACCGAACAGCAGCGGTTCGATCGCCAGCTGGCGCAGCGCGGCGGGCAGTCGTTCATAGCGGCCCGCGCGCGCCATATGGGCGTAGCGGCCGCGCCCGAACAGCTGGGCCGCGCCGAATGCGCCATGCAGGCTGCGGCAGCCATCCGCGCGCGCCATCTGCGCGGCGAACAGCATGGCGACCGCGCCCGGGTCGCCGCAGGGGGCATCGCTCGCCGCAGCCAGCGCCGCGATGGCGTCGGCGACGTCGCCGGCATCGAGGATGTGCTCGCGGTGCCGGCTGCCGATCCGGCGCGCGGCCGTGCGCGCCCCGGCCAGGCCGCGTCCGCCGCTGGCGCCGAAGCCGACCGCATAGCTATGCACCGGTTCCCCGGCGCCGCGCTGCAGCAGCGTCGCCAGCAGCGTACTGGCCACGCCGCCGCCGAGCATCACGCCCTCGCCCTGGCGCGTCCTGCCGGCGTCGACGGCGCAGGACAGCGCGTCGAGCAGTTCCGTGTGCGGCGCCGCGGCGGCGGCGTGTTCGGTGTAGCGCATGCGCCAGTAGCGGATGCGCTCGATCCGGCCGCCATGCAGGTGCAGGCATTCGCCGGGGGCCAGGCGGCGCTGCCCGGCAAACATCGCACGCGGGCCATGCACCGCGTGCAGGTAGAGGTAATCGAACACTGCCTGGGGATCGACCGTGCGCCCCGCGCCGGGATGGCGCGCCAGCGCTTCGCTGCTGCTGGCAAACAGCAGGCTGCGGCCGGCCATCTGGTAGAACAGCGGGCGCGTGGCGCAGCGGTCGACGGCCAGCAAGGCTTCGCCGCGGCCTTCGTCCAGCAGGGCAAAGGCGAAGTGGCCCGACAGCGCAGCGCAGGCGCGCGGCCCGTGGGTGCGCCACAGGCGCGCCAGCGCCTCGACCCGTTCGCCCCAGTGCACGATCAGGAGGCCATCTTGGTGGTACAGGCTGGCTTCCTCCAGCCCGGCCGCAAGCGCGACGGCGCCCAGGCTGTGCGCGGCGCTGCGCAGCGGGCGCCCGCCCGCGAACGGCGCCGCCATCTCCTCGACCGGCATGCCGGGCGGTTCGGTCGAGCACCAGCCACAGAGTCCGGTCCCGGCGCCGCTCATGACGCAACCTCGGCAAACAGGGGCGCCAGCTCGCCGGCCAGCAAGGCGCGGTCGATCTGGCCGTCGCGCGAACGCGGCAAGGGTGCGCGGCGGACGTCGACCATCGCCGGCAGCATGTGTTGCGGCAGCCGTGCGCGGCAGGCGCCGAACAGGATCGAGGAATCGAGCCGCGCGCCGGGCCGGGGCGTGGCCAGCACCGCGATCACCTGCCCCAGCACCGGATGGGCGACCCCGACCGCCGCGGCTTCGGCCACGAGGCCGGTACCGACGACGATTTTCTCGACCTCGCGGCCGCTGATCCGGTAGCCGCCGCTCATGATCGTGTCGTGCCGTCCTTCGGCCAGGTACAGGTAGCCTTCCAGGTCCTTGCGCGCGGTGATGCCGGGCCAGTAGCCGGTATCGCGCCCCGTCAGTCCGGCGGCGGCGGGCAGCAGGCGGTACTCTTCGCTGCTGGCGCAGGGATCGTTCCAGTAGCCCAGAGCGATGAGTGCGCCGCGGCGCACCAGTTCGCCCGTTTCGCCCGGGGCGCATTCGCGGCCGTCCGGGCGCAGCACCAGCCAGTCCGAATACGGCGTGGCGCGCCCGATCGATCCGGGCCGCTCGTCGAGCTGCGCCGGCATCAGGCTGGTCGAACGGCAGGCGTCGCCGATGTCGTACAGCAGGTGGATCCGGGTGTGCGGCAGCGCCGTGTGCAGCGCGGCCAGCGCGTCGCGCTCGAGTCCGCCACCGGCGCAAGCCGCGTAGCGCAGGCAGTCGGCGGCGCGTGCGAGATCGTGTTCGGCCAATCCATTGAAGGTGGCCGGCAGCGCGGCCAGCCCCGTGATGTCGCCGCGTTCGAGCACGCGCGCCAGCGCCGCCGGGTCGGGGGAGGCGCCGGGCAGCGTACCGCGCGGCGCGCTGCCGATCGCATCGAGCACGACCGTTGCCCCGGCGGCCAGCGCAGCGAGCAAGGCGTTCAGGCCATAGTCGCCATGAAACGGCAGCGCCGCCAGCACCCGGTCCGCCGGCTTGATGCCGAGACAACGCGCGGTCGACGCGGCCCCGGCCACGAGGTTGCGGTGCGACAGCGCCAGCGCACGGTGCCCGGCGGGCGCACTGCCGCCGGTTGGCGCGTTGCCCGCGCTGGTATACACCAATGCCGCAAGCCCGGCGCTGGCCGGCACGGGCAGCCCTGTCTGCGCTGCTGAGCCCAGGAAGCTGTCCCAGGTCAGCACCGGAACCGCCGCGTGGCGCGGCGCGCTGACGCCATGCGCGACGATGAGGCGCAGCGACGGGCAGTTCTTGACCGCGTCGCCAAGCGCATGCAGGCCGATGGCGTCGACCACCAGCAGGCGCGCGCCGCAGTCGCGCAGCAGCGCCGTGCAGCCGGCCGCGCCCAGAGCCGGGTCGACCGGGACAAAGGCGCAACCGGCGCCGGAGGCGCCCAGCAAGGCCGCGACGGCCGGCGTGGAGGACGGCAGGCAGACCGCCACCCGGTCGCCGGCGCCGAGTCCGGCTGCGTGCAGCGCCCCGGCAAAGGCGGCGATCGCACTCGCCAACCCGGCGTAACTGATGCGCTCGGCGCCGTGGCGCAGGGCGGTTGCCTGGGGTGTCCAGGCGGCTGCCGCATCCACCAGTTCATGTGCCAGCTGGGCCATTATTTCCTCCGATCACGCTTAGGGTAAAAATGCATGATTGAGAAAAACTGCAAATAGGTCATTGACCCTGATCAATAGACATTGCTTGGCCACAGCTGTGTCGGCGCAAGATGAGCGGGCGGCACGCGTGTCTAATTGACATAAATGCATGATCGTTACGCCGACAAACCCGGCCGCGACACGCCGTACCGGCATATCGCGGCCGACGAGCATGTGAAAAAGCGCCATGGCTGCGTGGCATCGTCGCCGTATCCGCGTACTTTCTGCGCGACGGAGCGCCTTGCCATGAAGCTTTTTCACACGTTCTACAATGCAGGAGACACCCGGCCATGAATGCTCCGCTGCTGACCACGCCGCGCGTGGAGCCGTTTTTCTTCGATGCCGAGCCCGGCACGCGCTTTTCCCTGTACCACGCGCCCAATCCGCACGTGGCGCCGCGCGGAGCGATCCTTTACGTCCACCCGTTCGCCGGAGAACTCAGCCGCACGCGGCGCATGGCCGCGCTGCAATCGCGCGCCTTCGCCGAGCTCGGCTATGCGGTATTGCAGATCGACCTGTTTGGTTGTGGCGACAGTTGCGGCGAGTTCAACGCCGGCCGCTGGCAGATCTGGCACGAGGACCTGGCGCTCGCGGCCGGCTGGCTCGCCGAGCGCGGCAGCGGTCCGCTGACGCTGTGGGGCCTGCGCCTGGGCGGCCTGCTCGCGCTCGACGCGGCGGTGCGCCTGCGGGCGCGGCGCGTGCTGCTGTGGCAGCCGTTCATGAGCGGGCGCGCCTGCATCAACCAGTTCCTGCGCCTGTCGGAACAACTGCAGGATCCCGCGCCCGGCGCGCCGCGCAGCACGGCGGCCCTGCGCGCCCAGCTGGCCGTGCATGGCGCAATCGAGGTGGGCGGCTTCGAAGTGGCCGTGCCGCTGGTGAAAGCCATCGACGCCTGCGACGCCGCCCACGTGGCGCTGCCGCCCTGCCCCGTGCACTGGTTCGCGTATGCGGGCCCGGCGCCCTCGAAACTGGCCGCCAGCGCCGCGCGGCTGGCCGAACGCTGGCGCCCGGCCGGCGCCGCGCTGCATTTCCACCCGCTCGACGGTTCGCCGCTCTGGACTGGCGACGGCGAGCTCGATTGTCCGGCTTTGCGCGCGGCGACGTGCAAGCTGTTCCTGGAGGACCCGGCATGAAACTCGAACAGCGCGCACTGCGCTTCCACTGCGCCGGCAACGCCCTGATCGGCATCGTCGACGTGCCCGAGCGCCCCCTGGTGCGCGGCATGCTGATCCTGGCCGACAGCACCCAGTACCGCGCCGGCAGCCACCGCCAGTTCACCTTGCTGTCGCGCCTGCTGGCGGCGCGCGGCGTGGCCGTGATGCGCTTCGACCGCGTGGGCGCCGGCGACAGCGATGGCCGGGCCGCCCTGCAGGGGGTGGACGACATCGGCGCGGCGATGAAAGAATTTTTCATCCACGTGCCCGAAATGAAAGAATCTGTCATCCTCGCCACGGGCGACGCCGCCGCCGGGGCCGCGCTGTATGCCGCCGCCGACGCCCGCGTTACCGGCCTCGCCCTGCTCGATCCGCTGCTGCCGGGGACGCCAGCCGGAGCCGGAGCCGGAGCCGGAGCCGCCGCGGACGACGGCGCACCGGTTCTGCGCTACGGTCCGCGCTCGGCGGCCGACCGGCTGTTCCGCCGTGCCGCCGCTTTCCGCCGCGCCGCCAGCCGCGTCGTCGGGCGCGAGGCCCCGGGCCAGGGTGTGCCGCCCAGGCTGGCGCAGGCGCTGGCCGGCTTTGGCGGGCGCGTGCTGCTGGTCTGCGGCGGCGCCCAGCCGGCGGCCCGGGATGCCGCCCGCGCGCTCGAGGGGCAGCACCCGCGCAGCCGGCGCGTCGAGATCGCCCATGCCGGCCCCGATGCGCGGCGCAGCGCCTGGCGCGACGCGGTCGCCTTTGCCTGCGCGAGCTGGCTCGGCTCCTGGTAGCGGCGATGGCGAGTGGCAAGCCGTGGGAAAAGATTGTCGGAAACGCATCCGGAGCAAATCGTCTATAGTGATGCTTCTGCACAAATCTTATACGCCCCATGAAATTTGACGTCGCAATCGTCGGCAGCGGCCTGGCCGGCCTGTCGGTGGCCCTGCACCTGGCGCAAACGCGCAAGGTTGCCATCATCTCGAAACGCGCGCTGCTCGACGGCGCCAGCAACTGGGCCCAGGGCGGCATCGCCGCCGTCCTCGATTCCGGCGACAGCCACGACCAGCACATCGCCGACACCCTGGTGGCCGGCGCCGGCCTGTGCGACGAAGCGGCCACCCGCTACATCGTCGAACACGGCCGCGAAGCGATCGAATGGCTGATCGAGCAAGGCGTGCCGTTCACGCGCGATGCGACGGCCGAACTGGGCTTTCACCTGACGCGCGAGGGCGGCCATAGCCAGCGCCGCATCATCCACGCCGCCGACGCCACCGGCCACGCGGTGCAGGTCACGCTCGAGCAGAAGGTGCGCGCCCACCCGAACATCTCGCTGTTCGAACAACACTGTGCGATCGACGTCATCACGTCCGACAAGCTGACCGGCAAGGGCGTACATGCCAACACGCCCCACCTGGTCGGCCAGCCGCGCTGCCATGGCCTCTACGTGCAGGACGAAATGAGCGGCAAGGTCCTCACCTTCGAGGCCGAGCACACGGTGCTGGCCACGGGCGGCGCCGGCAAGGTGTATCTCTACACGACCAATCCCGACACCGCCACCGGCGACGGCATCGCGATGGCCTGGCGCGCCGGCTGCCGCGTCTCGAACATGGAATTCATCCAGTTCCATCCGACCTGCCTGTACCACCCGTATGCGAAATCCTTCCTGATCACCGAGGCGATCCGCGGCGAAGGCGGTTTGCTGAAATTGCCGCCGGAAGCCGGCGCTGCTGCGGGCACGCGCTTCATGCCGGCCCACGACGAACGCGGCGAACTGGCCCCGCGCGACGTGGTGGCGCGCGCGATCGACTTCGAGATGAAAAAGCGCGGCCTCGATTACGTCCACCTCGACATCAGCCACCAGCCGCCTGAATTTTTGAAAGAGCACTTCCCGACCATCTACGCGCGCTGCCTCGAACTGGGCATCGACATCACGAAGGAAGCTATTCCCGTGGTGCCGGCCGTGCACTTCACCTGCGGCGGCGTGGTCACCGACCTCGCCGGCCGCACCGATATTCCCGGCCTGTATGCGGTCGGCGAGACGGCCTGCACCGGCCTGCATGGCGCGAACCGCCTGGCGAGCAACTCGCTGCTCGAATGCGTGGTGGTGGGCCGCGCCTGTGCCAGCCAGATCGCCGCCGCGCCGCGCGTCGACAATCCTGTGCTGCCGCCCTGGGACGAAAGCCGCGTCACCAACGCCGACGAGGAAGTGGTCATCGCCCACAACTGGGACGAGCTGCGCCGCTTCATGTGGAATTATGTCGGCATCGTGCGCACCACCAAGCGCCTCGAGCGCGCCCAGCACCGCATCAAGCTGCTCAAGGAAGAGATCGACGAGTACTACCGCAATTTCCGCATCACGCACGACCTGCTGGAACTGCGCAACCTGGTGGACGTCGCCGCCCTCATCGTCAACAGCGCGCTGTCGCGCCACGAAAGCCGCGGCCTGCATTATTCGCGCGACTATCCGGATACGCTGCCGAAAGCGCTGCCGAGCGTGCTGACGCCCGAACGGCGCTAGCCTTCCCTGTTCTTCACGCAGCCCGTCGCCGCGACGGGCTGCTTTCGTTCGAGCCCCAATGAATCGCAAACTGAGCCTCTCCACCGCGTTGCTGCTGACCGTACCGCCCGTGCTCTGGGCCGGCAACGCGATCGTCGGCCGTCTCGTGCGCGACGCCGTGCCGCCGATGACGCTGAACCTGCTGCGCTGGACCATCGCGCTGCTGCTCCTGCTGCCGCTCGGGCGTGCGGCGTTCAAGCCCGGTTCCGGCGCCCTGTCGAACTGGCACCGCTACGCCCTGCTCGGGCTGTTCGGCATTGGCCTCTACAACTCGCTGCAATACCTGGCCCTGCAGACCTCGACGCCGATCAACGTCACCCTGGTTGCCTCCGGCATGCCGGTATGGATGCTCCTGGTCGGGCGCCTGTTCTTCAAGGCGCCGGTGCGGCCGCGCCAGGTCGGCGGCGCCCTGCTGTCGATCCTCGGGGTGCTGGTGGTGCTGTGCCGCGGCGACGCCGGCCAGTTGGCCGCCCTGCGGCTGGTCACGGGCGACCTGTACATGATCCTGGCGACCATCGCCTGGTCGTTCTACAGCTGGCTGCTGATGCAGCAGCGCGACCCACCATCGCTGCGTACCGACTGGGCCGCCTTCCTGCTGGTGCAGGTCGGCTACGGCGTGCTGTGGTCGGCCGCCTTCACCGGCGCCGAACTGGCCCTGGGCAGCGTCGCGGTGGCGTGGAGCTGGCCGGTGGCCGCGGCCCTGCTGTACGTGGCCATCGGCCCGGCGATCCTGGCGATGCGCTGCTGGGGCGCCGGCGTGCAGAAAGCCGGTCCGACAATCGGCTCCTTCTTCATCAACCTGACGCCGCTGTTCACGGCGCTGCTATCCTCGGCCTTTCTCGGCGAGGCGCCGCACCTGTACCATGCGCTGGCGTTTGCGCTGATCGTCGGCGGGATCGCAGTATCGGCGCGCTGAGCGGCGCGCCCGGTCAGCTTTTCTCCGCCGGATTGTAGGTCCACCAGACGCTGGCGATCTTCCACTTGCCCTCGGCGTCCTGCATCATCTGCCAGGTCTCGATGCCGTAGTTCCCCACCTTGCCGTCCTCGACGAACTCGTAATCGAACATCACCCAGGCGACGTTCTTGTCTTGCGTGATTTTGACGTTGTGGAAGCGCTCTTCGACCGGCACCTTGCTCTCGCGGATGAACTTCGCGAAATCGTGGAAGCCGCCGGCGCGCAGGCCGTTCGCGCTGGGGTCGTACATCTCGCGTGCTTTCCTGATCCACTGGGGCGCCGCTGGCGACGAGAAAGGAATGTCGGTGTTGAGCATCAGCGATGCCAGCAGCCGGACATCCTTGGTCTTGAGCGCCGCCTGGAAGTCGGCCACGACCTGCGCGATCGCGCGCTGGTCCTCAAGCGTGGTCGTGTGGCGCCCCACGTGGGCCGGCACCTCGGCGGCGCCGGCGGGGGCTGCGCCCATCATCAGCACACTCAATGCGGCAATCAGTAAAAATCGCATGTCATCCTCTTCAGTCAGGTTGGAATCGACAAGCTATCCACGGATGAGCAGTGCGGCAAGCGAAGTGTGATGAACACCCGGAATCGTGTGTCGGCTGAACCTGCAACGGTGCTAGGATCCTCCCAGAACCGGGAGGATGCATCACGATGGCTGAAGGATTCGATGGACACGATAGCGCGGTTGAACTTGCGGATTTCCTGGCGCGCCATCCGAAGACACTGGTCCTGACCGGGGCCGGCCTGTCGACCGCCTCCGGCATTCCCGATTACCGCGACCGCGACGGCGTGCGGCGCGGCAGGCAGCCGATCCAGGGGCCGGAGTTCCGCCGCTCGCAAGCCGTGCAGCGCCGTTACTGGGCGCGCAGCATGATCGGCTGGCCGGTGCTGGCGCAGGCGCAGCCGAACGCGGGCCACGATGCCCTTGCCGCGCTCGAAGCCGCCGGCCGTCTCGGCGCCCTGCTCACGCAAAACGTCGACGGCCTGCACGGGCGCGCCGGCAGCCACGCGGTGCTCGAACTGCATGGGAATATCCACTCGGTGGTCTGCCTCGATTGCGGGGCCAGAGTGCCGCGCGCTTTCGTGCAGGCCGAGCTGGCCGTCCTGAACCCGCAGGTGGCGGGCGCCGTCGCACAGCCACTGCCCGACGGCGACGCCCAGGTCGAGCCGGAATTGCTCGACGACTTCCGTTTGCCGGTCTGCAGCCATTGCGGCGGCTGCTTGACCCCGGACGTGGTATTTTTTGGCGATAACGTCCCGGCAGCGCGCACGGCCTGCGCGCTGGGCAGGATGGAAGCGGCCGACGCGCTGCTGGTGGTCGGCTCGTCCCTGATGGTGTATTCGGGCTTTCGCTTTTGCCGCCTGGCGCATGAAGCGGGCAAACCGATCGCCGCGGTCAACCTCGGCCGCACCCGGGCCGACCACCTGCTTGCCCTGAAACTCGAACACTCGGCCGAAGCCCTGCTGCCGCAGGTCGCCAGGCTGCTGCGCGCCGGACCGGTACCGCCACCGATAGGCCTCATCAACGAAAGGGGAGTATTTTGACGACAAAGCTGACCCGTAGCCTGGATCGAACCTTCACCAACACCAGCGGCCGTGCCCGCACTGGTTTGCTCGTGGCCGGACTGGGCCTGCTCGCTTCCTGGCTGGTCGTGCGCAGCAAGACCGCGCAGGCCGAAAAAGAGAATCCGCCGCGCGGAAAATTCGTCGAAGTCGACGGCGTGCGGCTGCATTATCTCGAACGCGGCAGCGGGCCGGCGCTGGTGCTGCTGCACGGGAACGGCGTGGTCGCCAACGATTTCGAATACAGCGGCCTGCTCAACCAGTTGAGCGGACGCTACCGTGTGATCGCCTTCGACCGCCCCGGCTACGGCTACAGCGAGCGTCCGCGCAGCACGGTCTGGACGCCGGACGCGCAAGCCCGGCTGCTGCACCACGCGCTCCAGCAGATCGGCGTCGACTCGGCCATCGTGCTGGGACACTCCTGGGGCACGATGGTGGCCGTGGCCATGGGCCTGCAAGTGCCGGATTTCGTACGCGGACTGGTGCTGCTGTCGGGTTACTACTACCCGACCCTGCGCCTCGACGTGCCGCTCGCCGCGCCGCCGGCCATTCCCATCGTCGGCGACCTCCTGCGCTATACGGTGACGCCGCTCACGGGGCGCATGATGTGGCCGCTGACCAGCAAGCACATGTTCGCACCGCTGGCCGTGCCGGAACGCTTCCGCCAGATGTCGCCGTGGATGCCTTTGCGGCCGGGCCAGCTGCGCGCCAGCGCGGCGGAAGCGGCGCTGATGGTGCCGGCGGCGATGTCGCTGTCCAGGCGCCTGGAGACGCTGCGCGTGCCGGTGCAAATCGTGAGCGGCACCCAGGACAAGGTCCTCAAGCCGGCCAGCCACTCGGAGCGCCTTCACGAAGAGCTGCAGGCTGGCGGGCAGTCGAGCGAATTGCACCTGCAGCCGGGCGTGGGGCATATGGTGCATTATGCGCACCCGGAACAGGTGGCCAGCGCCGTCGACGCGATTGCCGCGCAGGTCGGGGAGCCGATTGCGATGCGCAGTCCGCGCGCGGAAGCGTTGGCGCGGGCCAGCGAAAGTGGGGTGTGACCCGCATCGGTGATTTCGCCGACGGATAACCGTGCGGGAATGCATCGGTATGACCGCGTGGGCGCTCCGTGCCCACGCGGAATGTCGAGCAGTGTTAGCCTCTCCAAACGAAAAAATGGGCGCGATAAGCGGCCCATCTTCATCCAGGCAAACCGGCCGGTTCAGCCCACGATACGCAGCGAATAATCGGTCGCCCGCACATCCTTGGTCAGGCTGCCGATCGAAATCCGGTCGACGCCCGTCTCCGCGATCGCGCGCACGGTCTCCATGTTGATGCCGCCCGAGGCTTCGAGCAGCGCACGGCCGGCATTCACCTTCACCGC
>Ga0308170_10002540_pt1 | contig 15576 bp, 19 predicted proteins | sample PhyBR2_2_FD_202136 | JGI IMG/M metagenome (GOLD analysis project Ga0308170, IMG submission 202136) | Phyllosphere microbial communities from UC Gill Tract Community Farm, Albany, California, United States - DLSLSB.R2 | ecosystem: Host-associated > Plants > Phyllosphere > Unclassified | place... | reverse complement strand
CGTCTGCGGGCGAGAGAGAGGGAGGGAGGGAGGGAGGAGGACGACGTCAGCTTCGAGTCGCGCCGAGCTGAGTCGAGCGAGCGTGAGACGAGAGAAGGAGCTGCGACTCACTCTCCTTGTGAACCTGCTTCTTGAGCTGGTTCTCGACGATGTGGTGCGAGAGGTAGGGGTCCTTCTGCGGCAGCATCTGGGTCGACGAGTTCTCGAACGTGTCGATGCCGTTCTGGAGCTCGAGGAGGTCGCGCTTCGACTTCTCGCGCTGCGGACGAGGGTGCACAGCGTCAGACATGGTCGGAGAGAGGAGGGAGACAGACGCAGAGAGACGGGACGCACCTCCTTCTCGACGTCGTCGGCGAGGAGCGACGCCTCCTTCTCGACGGCGGTGATGTGCTGCTTGATGTCGGAACGGACGCCCTCGAGGTCGCGGATGACGGTCTGCTCGATGGTCGACGCAAAGTTGCCGTGACGCTCCGAGAGGAGCTTGGTGTTGTCGCGCACGTCGTACAGGACGGCCTGCCAGCCGTCGGGCGAGAAGGCGTGGCCCTCGTGGAACGGGACCTGGATCGTGTCCATCAGGGCCGTGGTGGCCTTGGCCTGCGCATGCTCGATGTCGGCGAGGCCCTGCGTGCGCGAGAAGACGGAGAGGGGAGTGGGGGAGAGAGCGTCAGCCGGGGGATCGACAGCGACGGCGACGGTGCTCGAGGTTGCCGTCGACACAGAGATAACTGTGCGCTCTGACATTGCTCGCCGTGCGAGAGAGCACCCAGCCGAGGCAGCCGACCGGCGTCGAGACAAGAGGCGAGCCCTCGTCACCGAGAACGGCCGCAAGCGGCAGGCGACGAGTGGGGGGGACGAGATGGAGCGAAAGCGCACCTTGTAGTAGTGGAGAAGCGACTTGGTGATGTGCTTCCACTGCTGGAGGCGGTCGACGATCTCGTGGTCGGTGCTGCAGGGCGGCGCGGGGTCAGCGTGAGGAGCGAGGTGGGTCGAGGCGAGAGGGGGATGACGACGGACCGGATGGCGCCGTCGGCGAGCGGCTGGTGGCCGCGCGTGGGCTTTGCGACGCGGATGCTCTTGTGAGCGAGGAGGTTGGACATGGCTGTGCTTGCGCTCTCTGTTGGGGGAGGAGCGAGGCGAGGGGGAGGGGGGAGGTGGTGGAGGGGAACAGAGCCGAGACGAGCGAGGCGGGCGCGGGCCTCGCGCCTCTGAGGCTGCACTTCGGCCACCCCGGCGGGATCGGCCGCCCGCACTCCGCGTCCAGATTCCTCGATGACGTCGTCGCTCTCGTTGGTGTCGACCTTTCGAGGCCCGCCTCCAGCGCCCAAACAGCAGCAAGTACTGTGCCTGGCCTCGCAGCGCAGATCCGACAAATGGCCACGGCGCGCAGCTGCACCGCCATTCCTTAGCGCAGTGGGCACGCTACTTTGAGCGGGTCGCGCTGGTTGTCTTCGTCTCTCAACAAGCACGCCCAGGAGCGAGACGGACCAAGAAAAGGCCCGGGCGGCGAGCGAGCAGGAGAGGCTCGAGGCGAGGCGCGGCAAAGCTGTGCAGCCTCGTCGTGCAGCGTCGCATTCCAGCTTGAGCTAGACTGCTGCTTGGCGAGAGCGTCCCGTCGGAGCCCAGCTGCGAGGCGCTCGTGTAGGAGGCGCGAGGAGGCGGCGACCAGGAGGATCGGCACGGACCGCCTGCTCGAGTGCGCCTCGGGCTCTGCTCATGTCACGCCCGAAGCCCTCCAGCCTGCAAGCCTCTCCGAGCAGCACGTCGAGCATGACGAGGCCTCGGTGCGGCTGCTCGGAGCCGTGTCGAGAACGGCGAGAGGGCGAGCAAGCCGACCAGCCATCTTGGCCTGCCGAGCCGCTCGACGGAGACGGCTCATGAACGACCGATGCGCTCGCCGAAGCGATAGAGACAGCATGCGTATGTGCGACTGAGTCGGAGAGCAACTCTTCGTCGCCCCAGACGGCCGAGGACGAGCCGTCGAGCGGAGGCGACAGCAGGAGAAGGCAGAGCCCGTCTCCGTCTCGAGCGAAGCCGCCGCATGCGCTCCGACAAGCGCTCTGGAAGTGCCAGCTGCATCGACTGGGAGCCTCGCTTACGTACTTAGGGCGTGCAAGTCGCCCTGGACCGGCCTGGAGGGCGCACGCGACCGAGAGCAAGGCCGGCTGGTCGAGCACGAGGCGGGGCGTGCCGACAGGCAGTGGGCGGTGACCCAGAGAGGTACAGTCGCGCTCTGCGCAAGTCAAAGCTGCTCCAGCTGTGAGAGCGCGAGCTGATGGGGAGCGAAGCGATGAGGAGGACGACGACGACAGGCTCTCGCTCGCACGCTCCACCCTCGGCAGCACCAGAGCTCGGCACCAGCTCCCTGCTTGCACCGCATAGCTCGCCTCACCTCGACCAGGCCAGCTGCACCCGCATCGAGCCGCCAGCAGGGCCTGTCGCCGCCATGGTCGGCCGGATCGCGACGTGGGGGCTCGTCTCGACAGCGCTCGCCCTGGGTACCGTCCTGAGTGCCTTCAGGCAGAGGAGCAACTTCTACTCGGCCGCCGTGTACCTCTCCAAGAGCAACGCGTGCATGATGGTCCGTCTCCCCTCCTCTCCTCGACGTGGACTCGTTCCCCTCGCTCGGGCGGCTGCTCACGCCCCGCTCTCTCGCGCGCAGATCCTGTGGAACCAAGCACTGTTCCACACGGTCCTCTTCGGCAAGGCCCTCCAGGCCATCTTCTTCGGCGAGCTCCGTCTGGTCGAGGTCGAGGTGCGCACCGCCCCCTTGTCCGCCTCGCCCTACCCGAGGCGAGAGCTGACGTCGCCCTCTGCCCTGCAGCGCCTGCAAGAACGAGGCTGGTTCGCCATCACCGAGACGCTCCTCGCCCTCACCATCTTCCGCGACGACTTCGACAGCTCGTTCGTCGTCCTCTTCATCTCGCTCCTCTTCCTCAAGGTCTTCCACTGGCTCGCAGCAGATCGTGTCGAGGCTGTGCGTCCTGTTACACCTCTCCCTAAACCTGTAGGATAGAGCTGACATACTGTCTTGCACGCAGATGGAGCAAGCGGCGCAGGTATCGCGCCTCGCCCACCTGCGCATGGTCGGCCTCCTCTCGCTCCTCCTGCTCGCCGACGTCGGCTTCATCTTCAACGCCGCCGACTCGATCATGGTCGATGGTCCGACCGTCATGATCATGTTTGCCTCAGAGGTGCGTCCCCTCGGCCCAACCTTGCCGTCGCCGCTCGGAGTGCGTCTGGCTGACTCGCTCTCGGCGTCGCGCAGTACCTCATCCTCGTCGCCACCGCCTTGGCGACCAGCGCCAAGTACGTCATCAACTACATCGACATGCGCCGCGACACGCCCTGGGAGGACAAGAGCATCTATATCTTCTACGTCGAGCTCACGGCCGGTGCGTCCTCGTCCCTCTCAACCTTCTTCCTGCTGCAGCGACTGACTCGGCTCTATCCTCGACTCGCAGACTTCTTCAAGCTGTTGACGTACCTCGTCTTCTTTGGCCTCATCCTCACCTTCTACGGCCTCCCGCTCAACATCCTCCGCGACGTCTACATCACGCTGCGCTCCTTCATCCTCAAGGTGCGCGACCTGCGCCGGTACCGCCAGGCGACGCGCAACATGGACGAGCTGTACCCGGACGCGACGAGCGACGAGATGGCGGCCATGACGGACCGCACGTGCATCATCTGCCGCGAGGACATGGAGTACCGCCCGGTGCCCGGCGCTCCCGCCGCCGCCGCGGCAGCCGAGGTCGGTGCAGCAGATCAGCAGGCCGAGGGCCAGCCTGCACCGGCACCGCCGCAGCCGCCGAGGGCGGGCCCGAACGACACGCCCAAGAAGCTGCCGTGCTCGCACGTCTTCCACTTCCACTGCCTGCGCAGCTGGCTCGAGCGTCAGCAGAGCTGCCCGACCTGGTGCGTCTCTCTCTCTCTCTCCTCCTTCTCGTCTTCGGCTCTGTGCAGCTCGTACTGACTCTGCTTCATCCGCCCGCAGCCGCCGACCCGTCCTCCCGCAAGAGCAGCCTCCCGCCACACCGCCTCGTCCCGGCGCCGCCCTCCTCGCCGGCGCACCCAACGTCAACGTCGAGGAGGCCGCCATGCGTCAAGCGCAGGTCAACATCGCCCGCAACCTCGGCCGCGAGGCGTTCGGCGCCCTCTTCCCCGACGTGCCCTTCCCGGCCGAGGCTGCACCGCCGGGCGCCGCCCCTCCTGCGCCCGCGCCCGCCGATCCCGCAGCGAGGCTCGCGCAGCCGCCTACTGCGGCACAGGCGCAGGTCAACGCGGCGACGGCACCGCCTGCGACGCCCGGGCCGGTCGGCGCCGCCGCCGGTCCCGCTCCTTCGACGAGCGCCGCCGGCGCCAGGCTCTCGCCTCCTGCACCGGCCGCCGCGCCCGGCGCCGCTGCAACCCCGGGCGACAACCCGCTCGCGCGCTTCTCCCTCCCCTCGCTCACCGTCCCCGCAACCGGCGAGGCCGGCCTGTACCACCGCCCGCCGACTTTCGCCTACCCTCCTCCCTCGACCGCGCCGGGCGTCGCCGCACCCTACGCCGACATCGCCTACGGCGCGTACCCGCACTTTGCTGGGACGCAGGCGTACGCGCCCTCGCCGGTCGGAGCGGCGGGCGAGAGGCGCGCCGGCATGAACGTCGAGGAGCGGGTCGAGTTTCTCAGGAAGCGGTGGGGCGGCGCAGCGGGTGCGCCGGGACCGAGCACGAGCGCAGAGGGTGCGACGGGCTCGAGTGCGCCGGGCATCGAGGCGACGAGCGAGGATGGCGAGGCGGGTGAGCCGGCCAAGGTGGACAAGGGCAAGGGCAAAGCGGTCGAGCCTGCCTCGGCGGTCGAGGGCGACGGCGCCGCCAAGCAGGACGACGACGACGCCGCGCTGTCGCCTCGTGCGGCGGCGCTGCGTGCTGCCGAGCGTCGAGCGGGCAAGCCGAGCTCGGCGCTCGGACCCCTCGTCGCCGCCGCCGGCGCGTCCGCCTCGTCTTCGGCTCAAGCCGACTCGTCCGACCTGTCGGGACCCGCCGTCGACCTCGACGGCTCGCCCTCGTCATCTGCGGGCGCAGCGGGCAATGTTCCGCCGCCCGTCCCGCGCCTGATCCCCCTCTTCGACCCTTCGAACCCTTCGCCGTCCCTCGCCGACTACCCGTCCCTTCTCCCCCTTTCGAGCGACATCTCGTCCCTCGACGCTCGCCCGCTCCTGCCCGCCATGGCGCAGCTCTCCGAGGCCGAGCAGCTCGCGCGCCGCGGCGTCGAGGAGCGCCTCAGGCTCCTCGTCGGCTTCCAGGAGCGCATCGAGGGCCTCGTCGGCGAGATGAGGGCCGCACTCGACAGCGCGCCGCTCGATGGTCGTGCGAGGGCGACGGCCGAGAAGGCGGCTCAGCCTGAGCGTGAGAAGGAGGGCCTTGCTTTCGGGGAGGCTCGAGCGTCGCAGGAGGGGGAGCGCAAGGAGTAGCTCGTCGCGCATGCAACAATCCGCAGATAGTTCTTTCGTGCTTCTCTCGCAGTCGACCGTCGACGAGAGCAGGGTGTGACTGTGGAAGAACGGCATCCTGCTCCTCCTCTCGCGCCCTGAGCGCAACGTCGAGCGAGCGCACCCTGCAGGGTCCAGTCCAAGCAGCCCCATCGTCGAGTACTCGTCTCGATAGGTCGTTCGAGCAGCAAAGGAGCGAGGAAGTGGCAGCTCGGCCACTGTGAGAGCGTGTCCCTCGTCCTGCTCCTCCTCTCGCGCCCTGAGCGCAACGTCGAGAAAGAGCAACTCTTCCGGAGATTGCAACAAGAGCGTGCGAGAGTGTCTGTGTGAGTGAGGGAGAACTACGAGATCCGCAATGGGGAGAAAATGCACATCCTCCTCGTCTTCCTCGTCCTCCTCGTCCTCCTCGTCCTCCTCGTCCTCCTCGTCTTCCTCGTCTTCCTCGTTCTCCTCGTTCTCCTCATCCGCTGCTCCCTTCGACCCACCTAAGAACTAACGAGAACCCGCTCAGCTCGAGAAGTCCTCGACGACGAGCGAGACCTGGCCCCTCGGGTCGCCCTTTGCGACCCGCTTGAGGTCGATCCGGCTCGCGACGAGGTTGCGGACGATCGAGTTGAGGCTCGAAGGCCCGCAGCACGCGACGCACGTCTTGCCTGTCGAGCGCTCGACCTCGTCGTCGAGAATGGCCTTGAGGCGCGGGTAGCCCGTCTTGGCGAGCTCGGCGACCGCCTCGAGGTCGTCCTGCTCCTGCGGCGTCACGTCGAGCAGGCCGGCCTCGACGTCGTCGCCTGCCCTCGGCGCCGCACCGGGCGAAGCCGCAGGTGGGCCGGCGAGCGAGTCGAGCGCGCCGACATGGCTGCTGCGGCGGCTCGAGGCCGAGACGCCCGGGCGCTGCGCCGCCTTGACGAGGTTGTGCCGGCTCGCGCCGGCGTCGCCGCCGCCGAGCGTCTGCACCTCGTCGTCGAAGCCGTACGTCGAACCGTAGTCGAACGAGTCGGCGCGACGGCCCTGGCCGACGTCGCCGTACGAGAGGGCCGAGGGGGGCCGAGCGTAGTCGGCGTAGGGCGATGACGAGTACGGCGCCGGCTTCGAGTCGGTATCGTGGTGGTCGAGCGGGAGGGCTTCGAAGCTCGGGTCGTGCGGCAGGACGACCGGCGCCGCCGCCGTCGACGGGAAGGCGTACTCGGGCGCGTCGCCGCCGGCGCGCTGCGGGCGGCGAAGGGAGCCGCCCTGCCCGCGGCGGGACAGGGCGCGACGGAGCTTGCCCTGCTTCTTGAGCTGGGCCGAGACGTCGGCCTCGCCCGGCGAGCGGTAGTCGTCCTCGCCGTCGAACAGGACGAGGTCAGTCACCGACTCGACCTCGCCGTCGTACTCGTCGGGCAGGGCCGGCTGGCTCGGGCGACGAGCGAACGACGCTCGCGGCGACGACGACGGCGTGCCGCCCTCGACGTCGCTGTCGCTCCAGTCGCTGAGCTCGCTCGCGATGCTGCCGCGACCGCGCGAGCCCGAGCGCTCGCCGCGAGCGAACGGCGCCGACGGCGGCGCGAGCTCATCGTCGGGTGCGGACGAGTAGGGCTTGTGCGACGTGCGAGGGCGGCGAGGGGCCTTGGGTGCGTCGTGCGTGACGAAGAGGTCGACCTGGAGCTGGGTCGAGTCGCACATCTCGATGCAGCGGCGCAGGGTCGAGGCAACCCAGGAGAGGTGGGCTGTTGCAGTGCAAGGCGTCAGTACAGTGTGCGACAAGGGTGAGCGAGAGAGAGTGAGAGAGAGCAGACGCACCGTACTCGCGCATGATCCAGACGAAGCGGACCCGGGTCCCCCTCCACCGCTTGTCGCCCTCCCGCTGCGCCTCGACGAGCCTCGTGCACGCATTCTCGAGGACCGAGATGCCGAACGAGATGCCCGTGCCGCCGCACACGATCACCAGGCTCTCGTACGCGCCCCAGTTGGCCCTGCCCGCCGAGCCCATCGGCCAGCTGACGAGCGTGCGGAGCGTCGTCGCCTCGTGCGCGTGCTGCGCGCGCCGACGCTGCGCCGCGACGTGGTCCCACAGCGCGCGCGAGAAGCCCTTCTGCGCGCGCACGAGGAGGACGACCTCGCTGCCCTTGACCTTCTTGCCCTTCGAGCCCGAGCCCGACGTGCTCGCTCGAGGGTCGACGCCGGCGATCGTGTACGGGTGGCTCTCGATCGCCCGGACGCCCGGGACGTAGAGGAGGACGTGCTGGCCCGGCGCCCATCGGAGCGTGTGCGGGACGTGGAGCGAGAGGCGGACCGTGCGGCCGGGGAGGAGCTGCGCGGTTGCAAACCCGGGCGGGGCGAGGCGCTGCTGCGGGCCCGGGGAGGTCGGGTGCGCGTAGAGCGTCGGCGAGGAGGGTGCGGCGGAAGGCGTGTAGGGCGCCGCGAGCTGGGGCGAGGCGAAGCCCGACGGCGGGTACTGCGCCGACTGGGCGCCGGCGCCCGGGACCGCAAAGGGCTCCTCGAGGGCGTAGTCGGCGCTCTTCTCGGCGAAGCTGCCGGCGTTGCTCGACCGGGCGCGGATCGAGGCGCGCGAAGGCCGGAACCAGATGCCCTCGAGGATGCCGTTAAGGTAGAGCAGGGCGGCGAAGCGGAAGGCGCGCTCGGCGCCCCACCAGGCGAGGGCGGCGATCGGCCAGTACATGAGCGGCTGCAGGCGTTGAGATAGAGGAGGCAGGGAGTCAGCTTCGGGCCGAGCGCGAGGAGAAGGAAGAGAACTGGAGGCGCACCTGGTGGTGCACGATGGCAGTGACGAGGACGCCGATGACGAGAATGATGTGCGACCAGTAGAACAGCTCGTAGAACTTCTTGCGGAGCGGCTTGAACGAGAGCGCCGTAAGGAACGTGAGGAGGAACCAGCACTGCGAGACGGTCGAGTCGGTCGTCAGCGTCTTGCTCGACTTGCATGTCAGGACCGAGGAGTGAGAGAGGGACGCACGACGACGCCGCAGACGAAACGGTACCACCCAAAGGCGGGGATGAGGACCATGCGGCCGAACGGGTCGCGGTCCTGCGTGAGCTGCCACATCCAGCCGATGGCGTGCCCGGTTGAGAAGAGCCAGACGACGCGCCCTGCGTGCACAGCAAAAGGATCATCAGGACGAGCTCGTCATCGTAGAGAGAGAGAGAGAGAGAGAGAGAGAGAGAGAGAGAGAGAGAGAGAGAGAGAGAGAGAGAGAGGAGGGCGTACCGGACCAGCGGTGGAGGATGGCGGTCTGCGAGCACAAGAGCGAGTCTCGAGTCAGCGACCCGACGACGACGAGCTCAGGACGAGGTAGAGCGGCGCACCTTGTCGAAGTGGTAGTTGGTCAAGAACGGCGTCGCCCAGATGTTGAACGGCCACTGCGCGCGAGAAAGAGCCGAGTCAGCTCGGGTCGGGCGGGTTGATGAAGAAGGAGGGCCTCCGAGCGCACCTGCTTGAGCGCGAGCGTGACGACGAGCGGCAGCATGGCGTACGAGATGAGGCCGAGGCGAGCGGCGGCGGTCCAGGCGTTGGCCTTGATGTTGACGTTCGACGCGGCGAGGAGCGGGTCGTTGAAAGGTGCCTGCGCGGGAGGTCGTCTCGTCAGCGGGGGCGCTCAAGGGGAGCGCCGGCGGAGCGAGATGGGACGCACCCAGCCGTTCGGGTTGTTGACGCCGCGCTTGAAGCGGTAGTTGGACTTGGGCGGACCGCTGCTGCCGGAGAAGCCGCACTCGCCGCCGAACGTGCACGCTGTGGGCTGTCGACGGTGCGAAGAAGCGTCAGTCAGGTCGCCCTGTGCGCCTACAGAAACCGAAGAGGGCGCAGAGAGAGGACGCACCTTGATGTAGTCGTCGCCGAGGAAGCTGGCGAGGATGGCGATGACGATGAGGGTCGCGACGGCGATCATCTGGGCGACGGTCGGGCTCGCGAACACGACCTTCTTCCTGCCCGTGCCCTTTGCCGCCTCGCCCTTCTCGGCCGCCGCGCCGCCTGCGCCGACCCTCCTCGTCCACGTGATGCGCCGGATCGAGAACTTGCGGAACCAGGCGCCGAGCGCGCTGCCGCCCGTGCGCGTCGACGAGCCCGACAGGTGGTACGCGACCGACCACAGGACGAGGATGCCGACGATGACGAACCACAGGATGTAGGCGTAGCGCCACGTCGGCTTGGAGAGCGTGTGCGCGTCGATGTAGGGCCGCGTGAAGTACTGGAGGAGCGACGACGAGTCGACGCCGCCGGTCGCGTCGGCGACGAGCGCGGACGACGTAGCCGTACCTGCGCCCGTCCTGCCGGCCTGCGACGCAAAGCTGATCGAGGCCTTGGCCGTCGTCGTCGCGCCTGCTGCGGCGGCGGCGGTCGTGCGCGCGTCGGGCGGGACGTACGCGACCGTGGCGTAGACGGCGGTCGACATGCTGAGACGGTAGCCGGGCTCGGACCTGCTGTAGGAAAGCAGAGTCAGCTTGCGAGCTGGGCGCGGGAGAGAAGGAGCGCGAGGACGCACCTCGTAAAGGAGGACGAGGAGGAGGGTCGAGGGTCGAGGAGCGGCTGCACGGGATGCGGGGTCAGCTCGTGCGCTCAGAGGATACCAGGAGGGAGAACACGCACCTAGAGGCGAAGCACACAATCACAGGCCGGCTCGATGATGAAGAAGAGGTCGGAAGGGTGCGGTCGAGGCGATGAGGCGACTCGTCGTGGGCGGCTCAGGCGGGTTGTCGACTGGGCGCAGGCGCTGATGGAGCTACTTGCAAAGCTACTGGTCGAGCTGGGCGGGTCCTTGTCGTGGTGGGCTCGTGTCGGGATGGAGGCCGCTGGGCGGAGGTGGGCCGATGAGGACGAGGCGGACGCAGGCGACTCGCGCGGTTGAGAGGGCGGCGAGCGGGTCGTTGGTCGTACAGCTAGGTTCTTCTGTGCACGAGCAGGTCCGCGTCAAGCGGTGGCACCTCGTGAGAAGCGGAGGGAGCGGGCCCAGCGGGTCGCAGCACTCGCCGAGAGGCTGTCTCTCGCTTCCATGCTTGCGGCTGCAGAGCTAAGGATAGCTCTCTGAAGCAGTCAAATGGCGCGCTATGCCCATGTCGTCCCTTCGCTGCGAGAAGGCACACCGCCGCCGACGACCTCGCTCGGACCCGCCCCGCGGGAGCTTGCTCACGGCCTCACGGCTTGGCGGACCGGCGCACGAGCTCACAAAGATGAGGGACACGGTCACTGCATTGCGCTCGTCCACCGCGCCGGCGAAGAACAGGAGAGCGAGAAGGGGCGCCTCTACCTCCTCGACCGCAAGAACCCCCACGGCTCGAGGCGCCCAGCAGCGCTCGACGACTCGTCACCGAACCAGCCCGAGAACCAGCTCGTGCCCGAGTCAGTCTCGGACGCGGAGGCGACGCCACCAGGAGCGACGACGCTGCCCGTCGAGCCGGTCGCGACGGGCGACGAGGTCGGGCTCGGCGCCGACGACGGCGAGCGCGCGCCCTCGCCTGCGTCGGCCATGCGCGAGGCCTGCGGCGCCTCGCTCGTCGTCGATGACGCCGAGGAGCGTCGCCCGCTCGAAGTCGAGCCCTCCGCTCGGCTCGACTCGCCCTTCTCGTCCTCCTCCTCGCCCGCGCTTCCCTCGTTCGCGCGCGCGACGGCCTTGCAGAAGTCGTACCAGCCCTCGCCCCATGTCTGGTACACGTCGACCTCGGCGATCTTGGCGTCGGTGATGAAGACGCTGCCGAGGTTGGGCGCGCCGAGCTCGGCGAGTGTCGCGGTGTACGAGGGGAGGTCGAAGTCGTGCAGCATGATGGCGGCCTGCGGGAGGATGGAGGACGAGGGGAGGAGCGAGTCGCTGCGAGGAGGCGGCGAAGGGGTCAGGTTCGGCCGAGGAAGGAAGAGAGCGAGCGAGAAGGGACGCACGAGTAGTCGGCGAAGGCGCTTTCGTACGCAACGACGACGTCAGCCATGGCGTAGTAGGCGTCGCTGACCGTCGTGCCCGGGTTGAAGACGACCTGCGGGCGTCACGAGGAAGAGTCAAGGCCCGCTGAGTCGAAGGGCGAGAGCAAGAGAGAGAGGAGAGCACGACGCACGATCCCCTTGGGCCCAAACGCCTCCCTCGCGCCCTCGGCGTGCCCGCGGTACAGCTCCTCGTTCGCCTCCCCCTCGCCGTCCACCTCGTCGAAGAAGACCCCATCGAGCTCTGCGGTCCCGCCCCCCTCGACCTCGATCCCCTTCCACTCCTCGTACTCGTCGACGTCTCGCCGCACCTCGTCCGGCGCGCGCTCGCCGTATCCCGTGCGGACGTACCCGACGAGGGTCGACCCGGGGAGGAGCGCGCGCAGCTTGAGCACGCACGACAGGGCGGCGTTGGTCGGGTCAGAGAGCGGGCCCGAGTCCGGGTTGAGGATGAGGAGGAAGTCGAGCGAGGGGTTCTGCGAGCTGGGCGAGGGCGGCGGGTCAGCTCGCGGATCGAGGTCGAGGAGATGTAGAGAGGGAGGAGACGCACGCTGCAGTCTGTAGCTCGGGCCAGCAGTCCTCGCTGTACTCGTAGAGCGGGAGGAGGACGGCGGTCTTGGCCGACGCCAGGCGGAGCGCGACGGCCGCACCGATAATGAGGAAACGCCGTGCGAGCATCGTGCCGGCGAGAGAAGAGAGAGCTCGCGAGGTGCGCCGGTCGGGCGACGAGCCAAGAGCCGGACGAGGCGGACGACCGGAAAGTCCGGCTCGCGAACAGGAGGCGACGAGGAGCGTGCGCTCGAGTTTCAGAGTTTCTGCGACGGCGAGCGAGAAAGGAGAGAGTCAGCTGCTGCTGCTCGAGCTGGAAGAGAGAGGGGGAGAATGGAGGAAGCGGACGCACCAAGTCCTACGACGCCCCCTCACGCATCCCCCTCGCTCCCGCTCTCACCGCCTCGTCGCGCGCGCTCGTGCCCGTGCCGATGCCGCCCCCACCGATGCCGCTTCCTGTGCCCACCGTCCTCGCGGTGCGCGCGCAAGCCGTGCTTGTCCGGCTCGGGATCCGTGGTGAGGAGGAGGTGCGTGCGCGCGCCGACGAGGGCGAGGGCGAGGCCGGCCGCTTGCGAGGCGGTCGCGAGCTGCGGGCAGGTGCGCGTTGCGCGAGTCAGCGAGGGCTCGCGGATGAAGGGAGCACGAGGAGAGGGGGAGCGAGACGCACAGCGACGAGGGTCGGGAACAGGACGGGGAAGGTGGCTTTTTCCTCGGCCGCGCCGAGGCAGAAGGCGACGTTGATGGCGAGCGAGCCCGTCCAGACGTACTGCGTGAGCGTGTGGTGTGCGCTCGTCAGCATGTGCGCTCTCAGGAGGAAGAGGCGCGAGGGGAGGAAGAGCGAGACGCACGCAGAGCGGCAGGACGAGGTCCCAGTGCTTGGTCGTCCCGACGTGCAGCTCGATGAGGGCAACGGACACGACGAGGTAGAGCCCCTCGACGAGCGAGATGGCGATGGCGACGCCCCACACGGCTGCGAGCGGCGGGCGAGGCAGGGTCAGCAAGATCGAGCGACGGAAGAGTAGAAGAGAGAGGGCTCGAAGGGGCGCACCTGCCTGGTTGCCGAAGTGTTCGTACGCCCTGTGCGTAGCAGATGGGGATCACCGAGGGTCAGCTACTGTGCACCAGCTCAGAGAGTCGACCCAGCGAGACGACGCCGACGCACATGAGGCCCGCGAGCGCAAAGTCGAAGACGGCGACAGCGGCGGTCCCGACGAGGAAGGCCGTCTCGTGGCGGAAGCGCAGGTTGTCGTGCGGGTCGAAGCGCGGCGAGGCTGCTTGGGCGGCGGCGCCGTCGTCGTCGGGCGGAGGAGGAGCGTCGTCGTCGTGCGGCGAGTCGTCGGCCGAGTCCCCGGCGTCGGTGCTGTCGCGGTGGTGGCGCGCCATCGCGCTCGTTGGCGGAAGGCGAGGGGCGAGAGGTCGGAAAGCGAGAGAGGGTCGCGGTCGCCGAGCGCGAGGAGGTGGACCGGCGAGTCCGCGGAGGGACGGCCGCGAGCTGCCCGTCGGCCGAGCGAGCGAGCTCACGAGTCGCGCTGCTCGACGACGACGAAGGCGACGAGGTGGTCGTTGTCGTGCGAGACGCTGAGGTGCATGTTGAGCTGGTCGAGGGTGGAGCCGAGGGACGAGGGGCGGGCGTCGGAGGCGAAGGCGAGTCGGGGTTTGGGCGAGCCTGGCGGTTTCGAGACGGCGAGGTCCTTCCAGGACAGGGTGCAGGACGGGTACATAGCCTTGTAGGCGGCCTCCTTGGCGGCCCAGCTGTGTGCAGGCGGGCGAGAGGGTCAGGCTCGAGGCGGTCGAGGTGGGGGAGGAGGAGGAGGGGGAGGGACGGACCGCAGGGCGAGGAACTGGAGCTGGCGGTCGAGGGTGTGGGCGGTGTGGGTGTACTCTGTGAGCTCTTGGGTGCTCAGGATGCGGGTGGCGAGCTTGAGCGGGGTGCGGCGGGAGCACAGGGCGCGCAGGCGGGCGAGGTGGACGAGGTCGACGCCGACGCCGACGAGCATCGCTGTGGGGCGTGTGTGGATGTGGTGTGGGTCGGCTGGCGGGTGCACTCGAGCACAGCAGAGCTTGAAGGGGGAGAGAGCCGCGTCGCCGTCGTCGTCGTCGTCGGTCAACCGGCTCCGCTCCTTGCTCGCCCGCTCTCTGAGCTGCTCCGAGCTACTCTGCAGCGATGAGCAAGTACTCTGCCTTACCCGACATTGTGCGTCCCCCTTCTCTCCCCTTCATCTCGCTCGCTGTCGCTCACCCCTCCCTCGTCGCTCCTCCCCGCAGGACACCTCGGGCGCAGACGTCTTCGAGACGCCCGACGTCCCCCAGGAGCACTCGCGCTCGGTCCGTCCCCTCCTCTCACTGTCACCGCCATCCCAGAGCTGACCCTCGCCCGCCCGCAGCGCGACTCGGACTCGGACGACGACCTCCTCCTCGCGCGCTCCAACTCGCCCACCGCCCACCGCCGCACCGCGCCGAGCAACCAACAGCCCCACACAGCGACCGAAGACATCGACGCAGACCGCCTCGACGCGACAGAGGCCCGCCGCCGCTTCGGCAACGCCACGAGGGCGAGGCTCGACCGCCAGCAGCAGCGCGGTGCGTGCCTCGCTCCCCTTGCCTCTCTCCTCCCTCCTGCCTGCACCTGCTGACTCTTGTCTCCCCTCTCTCGCCCAAACAGACGACGCCGCCGCTCGCCGCCCCGCCCGCCGCGTCCTCCCCTCGGCGCGCGAGTACGTTGCCCACGCCCCGTCCTCGCCGACGGCCGGCGACGAGACGCCCCTCGAGCGCCTGCGCCGCCTGCGCCGCGAGGTCGCCGAGCTCGAGGAAGATGTCGAGCGCGAGCGGGACGAGGCGAAGACGGGCGCGAGTGCGGCAGGAGCTGGAGCTGGATCTGGAGCAGGAGCGGCGCACGACGGCGCCGAGGGCTCGACCGCCGCTGCCGCAGGCGCCGCCGAGGCCAAGGACGGCCCCTCGGCGCAGGCCAAAACGGACAAGCGCGCCGTCTCGCCCGCCGTCCTCCTGCAGCAGCTCTCCCTCCTCCGGGGCGACCTCGCCGGCGTCGCGGGCGTGCTCGAGGCGCCTCGTGCGAGCGGCGCAGCAGGGCGCAGCGAAGGCACGCAGCGAGGTGCAGGCGACCTCGCGGCGCGAGCGAGCGAGTCGGCGGGCTTGCTCGCGCGGCTGGGCGCGCCCTCGGCGGCGTCGGCGAATGCGGCTCCGGGGGGCGAGGACCGAGGAGCTGCGGGCGGCGAGGGCGCGAGCGACCAGGTGGCGTCGGGCGTGAGAGGCGACGCGAGCGAGGGTGCGCTCGAGCGGCGAGTCGCAGAGCTCGAGGAGGCGTTGGGTGCGAGCGGCGCCGACGTGTCCGAGGTGCGCTCTCTTTCCCTCCCCCCCTTTTTCCTTCGTTGCGTCGCACTCGAACCCGCCTCACTGACTCACTTCCTCACGCACGCAGTCCTCGGCCCACCCCGCCCCTCTCCTCCCGACCCTCTCCCGCCTCGAGCACCTCGTGACGCTCCTCACCCAGCCGCGCCACCTCGACAGCATCTCGCGCCGCGTCAAAGTCCTCGTCCAGGACCTCGAGCGCATCCACGACTCGCGCCGCAAGCTCGGCGACTCGCGCCCGCTCAACGTCGCGCTCCAGGGCGGCATGACGCTCGCGACCGGCGGCGG
>Ga0308170_10002538_pt1 | contig 15584 bp, 11 predicted proteins | sample PhyBR2_2_FD_202136 | JGI IMG/M metagenome (GOLD analysis project Ga0308170, IMG submission 202136) | Phyllosphere microbial communities from UC Gill Tract Community Farm, Albany, California, United States - DLSLSB.R2 | ecosystem: Host-associated > Plants > Phyllosphere > Unclassified | place... | reverse complement strand
GAGAACTCACCAGGATGCTCGCACCCACCAGCAACGCGCCGATCAAGAACAGGCTGTTGATGGTCGTCGCGGTCAAAGGCAGTACTCCGGGAATCAAGGGACAGGCACAAACTGACCATGCAGTCTGCGTGCCAGCGATTCTAACCTGTTGAAATGTGATGCTGTCAAAAAAGCTTTGATCGCCTTGCTTCTACCCTTGCGCCTGCCAGTCCGTTTCGCAGGAGATTTTGTTTTAGACGAGTTATTTCGTTACTGGATATGGGAAATGTTTAATGACAAACGAACCGCTCCAACGGGCCAATCCAACATTGACTCCAGCGGGGCGGCTACTTAGTATCCGCCCGCTATTTTTGGACGCTACTTCCTGCTCGAGGGATCGAACATGTCTTTACCCGCCCTTTGGGCGAGGTTGTGCCTGGCTTTGCTGTTGCTGTGCCTTTCTCCGCTTTCCCCTGTTTACGCCGCGCCAACCCCTGGCGACACGGACCTGATCCGCGAACGTCAGAATCGCTTGCTCGAAGAACAGCGTCGACGCCTCGAAGAACTCAAGGACCTGCCTGGCAAAGAAGCAGAGCCGGTCCAGCCGACAAAACCCGCCGACACCCGTTGTTTTCCCATCAAGACCATCGAGCTCAAGGGCGCCGACGCCTTGTCCGAGCGCGAGCGTCAACGCTTGCTTGCCCCCTACATCAACCAATGCCTGGGCGTGCCGCAGCTTAACGAGTTGCTCAAGACCATTACCGATGTGTACCTGGAAAAGGGCCTGGTCACGAGCCGTGCCTATTTGCCGCAACAGGACTTGTCCAGCGGTCACCTGCAAGTGCTGGTGGTCGAGGGGCGACTTGAAGGCCTGAAGGGCGCCGAGGACAGCGGACTCTCCGAGCGGGAGCTGGCGATGAGCTTTCCCGGCAAGCCAGGCGAGTTGCTCAATCTGCGGGACATCGAGCAAATGGTCGACCAACTGAACCGTTTGCCATCCAACAGCGCCCGCATGGAGCTGACGCCGGGGCAGAACATCGGCGGCAGCGAAGTGCTGGTCCAGAATACTCCACAGAAACCCTGGCGCGCCGGCCTGTCACGGCATAACGACGGGCAGAAGAGCACGGGCGAGCAGCAGTGGGGAGCCTCCCTGGACTGGGACAGTCCCTTGGGCTTGGCCGATCAGCTAGCCTTGCGCGGTGGCCACGATGCCATCAGCGATCGTCAGAAGACTTCGCGCAACGCCATGCTCTATTACAACCTGCCGTTTGGCTGGTGGAACCTGAGCTACACCTACAGCCAAAGCGAGTACCGCGCGCTGGGCCAGGCCAACGGCTTCAACTTCAAGCAGAGCGGCGACAGCCAGAGCCATCAGGTGCGCCTGGAGCGGGTGATGCACCGTGACGCGGTGAGCAAGACCTCACTTAACACGGGCCTGGCCTACCTTCGCACCAATAATTTCGTCATGGATGCCAAGCTCGCGGACAGCAGTAACCGCATCAGCGAGGCGCAGTTCGGCATCAACCACGGTCGCCGTGTCGGCAATGCCTTCGTCAATCTCGATCTGGGCATGCAAAACGGCATCGGCGCTCTTGATGCTCAAGGCGATCATGATCCTCGGCGCGGCCAGCCAGATGCCCGCTATCGCAAATACACCGCCACCCTCAGCTATCTGCAACCGTTCCAGATGTGGGGCGAATCCTTCAGCTTCAGCAGCTTGATGACTGGCCAACGCAGCGAAGACGCGTTGTTCAGCCCGCAGCGCATGAGCCTCGGCGGGTTGTCTTCGATTCGCGGCTACAAGGACCAGACGCTGGCCGGCGACAGCGGCGGCTACTGGCGCAACGACCTGCGCTGGAGCCGCCCGGTGACGCTGGAGTGGCTGCGTCCGGTGTTCGCCGAATACGGTACCAGCCTCGGTTATGACCAAGGCGTGATTCGCGGCACTCGCTACAACGGTAGCGAGCATGGGCGCATGTCGAGCAACTCCCTGGAGCTGTTCGCCCGCGGTGAGAACCTGAGCGCCAGCGTGACCTTCGCCCATTCCCTGGAACGTCCGGATGCGCTGACCGAGCGCGAAGCGCCGATCTACTTCCGCCTGGACATATCCATTTAATTCGCTGCAACGAGACCCGATCATGGACGACCGCCAATACGCCTTCCTGGCCCGCCAGCCCGCTGCTGCCCTGAAACCCCGCGATGCCTTCTGGGGCATGCCCAAGCGTGGCCTGGCGTTCCTGCTGGCCAACGTCATGTTCTGGCAACCGCTGTGGGCCCAGGCCGACGGCATCGTGGTCAGCGCGCCGGGCACCAGTCTCGGCAAGGCGGGCAACGGCGTGCCCATCGTCAACATCGCCAAGCCCAACGGCAGCGGCCTGTCCCATAACAAATTCAGCGACTACAACGTCGGCAGCAATGGCGTGATCCTCAACAACGCCACCAACCCCGCCCAACCCACGCAACTGGGCGGGATCATCCTCGGCAACCCGAACCTCAAGGGCACGGCGGCCAAAGTCATTCTCAACGAGGTCAACGGCGGCAACCCCAGCCAGTTGCGCGGCTACACCGAAGTGGCGGGGCAGTCGGCCCATGTCATCGTCGCGAACCCGTATGGCATCACCTGTAACGGATGCGGCTTTATCAATACGCCGAAGGCGACCCTGACCACCGGCAAGCCGATCATCGAAAACGGCCAGTTGAGCCGTTATCAAGTGGATCAAGGCAGCGTCGCCATTGAAGGCGCGGGCCTCAACGCGAACAACGTCGACCGTTTCGAAATCATCACCCGCAGCGCCAAGATCAACGCCGAGATCCAGGCCAAGAACCTGACGATCGTGGCCGGACGCAATGACGTCAACGCCAGCACCCTCAACGCTACGGCCCGTGCAGACGATGGCAGCGCCAAACCCGAACTGGCGATCGACTCCTCGGCGTTGGGCGGCATGTACGCCGGCGCGATCAAGCTGGTGGGCACCGAAGCGGGTGTCGGGGTGAAGCTGGATGGCAAGATGGTTGCCAGTGGCGGGGATATCCAGCTCGATGCGAATGGGCATTTGAGTCTGGCGCAGACCACGGCGTCGGGCGTGGTTGATATCAACGCCCAGAGCCTGGATGCCCGGGAGACGATTTATGCCGGCAATCAGGTCCAGGCGACGACCCGAGGCACCCTTACCAACCGGCAAGCGATCGCCGCGCGGGACAATGTCACGCTGACGACCGATGGGCAGCTCAACAACCTGGGCATCATCGAGGCGGGCGTCAACGTCGACAACACTCGCAACCAGGTAGGCGACGTGGTGCTGACCGCGGCGGATATCGACAATCGCGGGCAGAGCGTCATCGCCAGCCGTGATTTGAAAGCCACGACGACGCAGACCCTCGACAATCGCGGCGGCACGCTTTCTGCCGGAAAAACACTGACCCTTGATAGCAAGGACCTGGACAACCGCGCCGGTACGCTGGTCAGCCAGGACAAATTGCAAGCGCGGGCCAGCGGGACGCTGGATAACCGCGATAAAGGGACCATCGCCAGCAACGGCGAGCAAACCTTGGTGGCCGGTACGCTGAAGAACAGCGCAGGGGTCATCAGCAGCAACGATCTTCTCGAGCTCGAAACAGACGTCCTGGATAACAGCAGCGGCAAGATTGCGACCGACGGCGCGCTGACCCTCAAGGGCGGCAGCGTTGAAAACAGCGAGGGACAAATCACCAGCCAGGGTGACACGGTTGCGACGTTGAAAGGCTTCAACCAGCAGGGTGGCAAGCTGGTGAGCCAGGGAAAACTGACCCTCACCGCAGACAGCATCACCAACAGTGACGAGGGTTACATCGCCTCGGCCAAGGCCATGAGCCTGACCGCTTACGAACAACTGCTCAACAACGGCAAGGCGATCATCAGCACCGAACAGGGGCTGACGATCATCGGTGGTGATCTCGATAACGCCAACGGCAGCCTGCTCAGCCAGGGTGACCTGACGGTTGATATTTCCGGCGATTTCGTCAACCGAGACGGCAGCGCCATCACCCAGGCCGGGAACGTGGAGGTCGAGGCGAGCAGCCTCGATAACCGTGGCGGTGTGCTTGCCAGTGTTGGCGGTTGGCTGAAAGCCACCCTGGACACGGTGCTGGATAACGGCCAATCGCTGACCAACAGCGATGCCGGCTTGCTTCAGGCGCAATCCGTCAGCCTCGATGCGAAACAGGCGCTGCTCAACAACGGCGGGCAAGTGTCGGCCCTCTCCGGAACCGCGGAAATCGCCACCACCACCTTCGCGAACCGCAGTGGCTCCGTACTCGCCCAGCAGGCGCTGACGGTCCGCGCCAAAGACGCGGACAACGCCAGCGGCAAAATGGCGGCGGACACGATCGACTTCACGCTTACCGGTGCGCTGGGCAACCAGGGCGGCCTGGTAGAGGGCTCAAATGGCCTGTCGATCCGGGCGCTGTCGCTCGATAACCAGGACGGCAAACTGCGCTCCGTGGGGCAGCGAGGGACTGCGACGTTGACGGTTGACCAATTGCTGGACAACCAACGCGGCGTCATCGAAGCGGCCACCGAGAACCTGTCCTTGAAAATGGCCGGTTTCAAAAACGCCAGCGGCAATATTCTTCATGTAGGCACGGGCATCCTGGATGTGGACCTCGCCAGGTTCGCCAACGTCGGCGGCAGCCTGACCACCTCCGGCACCTTGACGGTCGACGCGGCGCGTTGGGACAACAGTTCGGATATCCAAGCCGATGTCCTGAAGTTGAACGTAGGCCAGCTCAATCAGACCAGTACCGGCAAATTGCTCGCGGTCAAAAGCCTCAAGGCAACCGGCGGCGCCTGGAACAATGCGGGCACGATCAGCAGCGACGATGATTTCGACCTGCAGTTGACAGGGGCCTACACAGGCACCGAAGACAGCCGCCTCAGTGGCGTCGATCAATTCGATTTGCGTGCCGCCAGCATCGACCTTTCCAGCGGCTCGCGCCTGGCCGGAGGTGGCGTCACCACCGTCACCAGTCTCGGGGCATTGAACAATGCCGGACGGATCACCGGCGGCGGCAAGTTCTCCCTTTCCGCCACGCGTCTGCTCAATACGGGCACGCTGGGTGGCGCCGATACCGTCGAGCTGGTGGCCAACGAGGCCCGTAACGACCGCGGATTGATATTCAGTGGCGCGGACATGGCGCTGCGCTTCAACAGCTTCACCAACGTGCGCGCGGACGTGTATAGCCTCGGCGCATTGACTGTCACCGCGCAGGATGGCGTCGCTCGCAGCACGCTGCTGGAAAACATTTCCGGCACCCTCGAATCGGTCAAGGACATGTCGCTGCGCAGCCAGGTGCTGGTCAACCGCAAGGACGTCTTTTCCACCACCGATGAGTTGGTGTCGGGCGCCATCAGCGTGACCTGCTACGACTGCGGCGGTGATCACCACAACGTCGACTATGTGGCCAAGGAAACCTTCCAGAGCGTCGTGCTCGAAGACTCGGCCAGCGCCACGCTGATGAGCGGGGCGAAGCTGACCGTCGACGGCTCCACGGTGACCAACCAACACAGCGTCATGGCTTCGGCGGGCGACCTGCTGATCACCGCAGACAACTTCGCCAACGTCGGCGCTACTTCCGGCACGAGCATCAGGACGCGTACCTGGAATACCGGCAGGGTCACCGATGGGACGGACGAGCGTTTCCGCGCACGATTCATCTTCCCCTACAACGCCCAGGCCAACCCGAAACAAGTGCCTGTAGATGCGTTGAACAATTTCCGTCAGGTGAGTGACATCACGACCGTGACGCCAGGGCAATCGCTGGCGCCGGCAGTGGTTCAATCGGGCGGCAACATCAGCATCCAGGCGACGCAACAGCTGGAAAACAGCAGCATTGTGCAATTCCAGGCGCCGTTGGCTGGCGCGAGCAAGTCTACGGCCACCGGCGTCGCCAACACGGCACGGCCTGCTGTCGTGGTACTCAACTCGCAACTGCCGCCTGACCTGGCCCAACAGCAGGTCAACCCGACCACGATGCCCGGGTTCGCCCTGCCGACGGGCGAAAATGGCCTGTTCCATGTCGTCGACAGCACGGCGGCGGCACAAAGCAGTCACGACCAAAGTCAGGCCAACGTCCAGGGGTCGAACGCAAGCTGGGCCGTTACGGGTCACAAGTACATGGTTGAAACCAATCGTGAACTGACGGACCTCAAGCAGTTCATGAGCTCGGACTACCTGCTCGGTAATCTGGGCTATGACCCCGACACGAGTTGGAAGCGCCTGGGCGATGGCTTGTACGAACAACGCCTGATCCAACAGGCCGTGCTGGCCCGCACCGGACAGCGCTTCATCGACGGGCAAACCAGCGATGAGGGCATGTTCAAGTACTTGATGAACAACGCCATCGCCAGCAAGGAGCAACTGAACCTGGCCGTTGGCGTGACCCTGACTTCGCAGCAAGTCGCTGCGCTGACCCATGACATCGTCTGGATGGAAGATCAGGTCGTCAATGGCGAGCATGTCCTGGTGCCGGTTCTTTACATGGCCCAGGCCAACAATCGGCTGGCGGCCGATGGCGCGTTGATCCAAGGCAAGAACCTCACGCTGATCGCAGGCACCGACCTGAGGAACGCCGGGACGCTGCGTGCCAGCGAAAACCTTTCGGCAGCGGCCGGGAACAATCTAGTCAATACCCGCCTGGCGGAGGCGGGCGAGCGGCTCAAGCTGGTCGCGGGCAAAGACCTGGTCAACATGCAAGGCGGCATCCTCAAGGGCAAGGACGTCGAGTTGTCGAGCCTGACCGGCGATATCCGCAATGAGCGGACCGTCAGCGTCATCGAGAACAGCGGCAAGGGCTTCAGCTCGAAAACCTCCGTGGTCGACAACGCGGCACGCATCGAGGCCGACAACAACCTTACCGTGCGCGCGGGGCGCGACCTGCTGAACGTGGGGGGCGCGATCACGGCGGGCAACGATGCCGACTTGAGCGCCGGCCGAGACGTCGTCATCTCCGCCGCTCGCGAAGAAAACGGCTCGATGCGCCAGGACAAGCGCCACTTCTGGGAACAGAGCCAGACGGTCCAGCATGCCAGCGAAGTCAAGACGGGCGGCGACCTCAACGTCACCGCCGGCAACAACCTGACCGTCGTCGCCAGCCATCTCCAAGCCAAAGGCGACATCAACCTGAGCGGCAACGACGTCGCCCTGATCGCGGCGGCGAACGAGGACTCCAGCGAATACCGCTACAAGCGCAGCGGCAAGAAGATCAACAAGGAGGAGGACCATGTCCAGCAACAGGCGACCACGCTTGAGGCTGGTGGTGATGTAAGGGTTTCGGCGCGTAATGACCTGTTGATGGTCGCGAGCAAGATTGCGGCGGGTAATGAGGCTTACCTGGTGGCGGGTAACCAACTGAATCTGCTGGCTGCGCAGAATCGGGATTATTCGTTGTATGACATGAAGAAGAAGGGGAGCTGGGGCAGCAAGGCCGCGCGTCGAGACGAGGTGACTCAACTGACCCATGTCGGAAGTGAGATCAGCACCGGAGGCAACCTGTTGTTGGCCAGCGGTGGCGACCAGACCTACCAAGTGGCGAAGCTGCAAAGCGGCAACGACCTGATGATCGACAGCGGTGGGCGCATCATCTTCGAAGGGGTCAAGGATCTCCACGACGAGAGCCATACCAAGAGTAAAAGCGACCTGTCCTGGTACAAGATGAAAGGCGAGGGCCGGACCGACGAAACGTTGCGCCAAAGTACTCTCGTTGCCCAAGGTAAGTTAGTCATCAAGGCAGTCGAAGGCCTGCGTATCGATGTCAAACAAGTCGATCAGCAGACCGTCACTCAGACCATCGATGCAATGGTCAAGGCAGAGCCGGACCTGGCCTGGATGAAAGAGGCCCAAGCGCGTGGCGACATCGATTGGCGCCAAGTAAAGGAAATCCACGACAGCTTCAAATATGACAACTCCGGCCTGGGCGCCGGGGCCAAAATCGCCATCGCCATTCTGATGTCGTTCATCATGGGGCCCGCCGGTTTCGGCCTGTCTGGCGCCAAGCTTGCGGTTGCCGCCAGCCTGAGCACCACGGCGGTCACCAGCACCATCGACAACAAAGGCAATCTGGGACGTGCGCTGAAAGAAACTGTCAGCGCTGAAAGCCTGAAGAGCGCAGCGATTGCCGGCTTCACTGCGGGTGCCTTGGAGTATGCGGATGAGAACTGGTTTACCGGCGCCGACAGCGCCGGGTCAACCACGCAAGGCGTCGAGCCGTCCGCAGGTTCGTCGGGTTCAGCTGGTACGGCATCGAGTGCCAGCAACTCCTCCAAGGACATTTTCCGTTGGAGTAACGCGACTGACACGGCAATCCGCACGACCGGGCGAGCGGTCATTTCCAGTGGCATCTCCACCGCGATTGGCGGCGGCAGCTTCGGCGATAACTTCAATGCTGCCCTGCTGGGAGAGGCCGGCAATGTGGCGATGGCGACTGGTTTCAACTGGGTGGGTGACACCATCAGGTTCCCGGACGGCGGCCCTCAGAAAATTGTCGCCCACGCGATTATGGGCGGGCTGCTGGCTGAACTGACGGGAAGTGATTTCAAGACCGGCGCGGTCGCTGCCGGTTTGAATGAAGCGCTGATCCCTGGCATGGCCAAGGTCGCAGGTGAAAACAAAGACCTGCAATTGATGCTGTCACAACTGACGGGGCTATTGGCAGCGGCTGCGGTGGATGGCGACCTGAATACAGGCTCGACGATCGCCGAGAAAGCGACCGCCTTTAACTACCTGTTCCATGCCGAGCTGCTCGAAAGAGAACAGAAGCTCAACACCTGCGCCTCCCCGGCGGATTGCCAAGCCGTCAGGGACTACTACAACAACCTCGATACGACTCGGAACAAAGAGTTCGGCCAGTACTGCCGCAATAACCCGGCGGCTTGCCTGCAAGTGACCAAGCAGTTGGCGGATGAGATCCCGGCCAATGAGAAATTGCTGCATGACGGCAGAGGCGCTGGGTTTGATCGTTCGATAGCACTTTGGGAAATCACCCGAGGTAACGAGCGGGCCATCAATACAGGTATCACCGAGAAGACGCGTACCGATAAAGGCGATGGTGCGGCGTTTTTGACGGAGCTTGCGGCGGATGCGTTGAATCCGGATAGGGATTTGTTCGCATCGACTGCTGGGGGGAAGGGTGGTACAACCGGGGTTAAGGTTGGGGTTGTTGGAAGTGACAACGGCTCTGGAATAAAGAACGTTTATGAATCGATAAAGAAGGCTCCTCAGTACCCGGAGGGCTTTAGAGAAAAAAACGGTGGAACGACAAAGAATGCGGTGAAGAATACCGATGCGCTAGCTGACCTGCGACAAGTTGAACCTGGAAAATGGACAAAGATTTACAAAGATGGCTATGACTCAAATGGATCTAGAGTGTCGGTACATTATTTTCAGAGTGAAAGTGGTAAGGTTTTTAACGTAAAAACCAAGCCGGGGTGGAGTAATAACTAAATGAAAGAAATGTCCTTGGTATTAGAGGTTTTTGAAGTTGAAGAATCTGCTAGGTTTTTGTCCGCGTTGTCGATAGGCTTGTTAGTGTCTGTTCAGCGCGGCGCAATAACGTTGGAAGAGGCTGAGCGGCTTCTTTTTTCGCCAAGAAGCTCAAGAATCTTAAACGAAAAAGGAATTCCATCCGAGATTGGTGAGTTGATAATGGACTGTTGTGAGTTGGGGGATGTGCTTGATTTGGTGCCATCCAAATTCGATAACAATGTGCAAATTCTTTTGGATAAGTTTGTGGATTTTTTGAAGACTTCCAAGTCTCGTAATACTGACTTAAATTTTGTGGAGCTTAAATAGCTTGGAGGGGGTGAGCGGGGCAGCCCATGTTTCTAGTGGGTGACAGAGGCTTCATGACAATGCTAATTTTGTAGCTAAATTTTGTCGGTCCCTGAAGAATCTGAAATCACTATGGCTACTGATATTGCAGTTGCGGCCGCATCTAGCATTTTTTTGAATAACGAGGTGTTTAACCTTGAAGGCGCGAGAAAAAGTGCAGCCCTTTCGGTAGCGAAATTTTCAACTGTTGGGTCGTCGAGCGAGTCCGTGGCGTCGGTGTTGAGTTTCATTTATGAGTTGATTGAATTCAAATTTGCCAAGCACGATTGGTTTATCTTTTTAGGTAGCTCTGCATGGCAGAAAAATACCCGGATTATTCGCCACCGAAAATTGCGTGGGGCGTTGAAATGTAGGGGGCTTGAGATTGCAGAAGGTGGCGACTGGCAAGAGCATGCTATCGAGGCTGAAGGTAAAATAAGATTTTTTGGTGGGTTACGTTTTTCAAAACTGTCGATCAATACCGTTGCTGACGTGCTCGAGAAAGAGCGTTGTTCTTATATCGTGGCGCTTCCTAAAGGCCTTGATATTATGCCGCTACTCAATCAGGGCTGGTCGGGCGAATTGAAAGCGGATTTGGATTTTTTAGTTCTTATCTCCAAGCTGGGTGGTCTGATTTTCAAGAAGGTTGGTGAATTTGATGACGGTGAGCGAGGGCTTTTATTTGTAGGGTTGCCAGATGTGATGGGGCAATTGTTGGGTTGATTAACAAGTGCTTTAAACATCTAAGGGCTCTGCAAGCTTTCGACAAGAAAGTGACGGAGCGATTCGGGGGTAGCCATGATTAAGATGAATGAAAAAATGCGGATGGACCTCAAGGGACTTGATCGAGACGGAGAACAGCTTCCGTTCGCATTATCCGATCTTGCCGCTCGGGGTGTCATTGAGTTGGCAGGATGTTTTTTTCTTGGCGCTCTTTTTGATAAGAAAACGAATGCTGTCGAAGCTGATTTTTGGGATCGGACAGGATGGGAGTGTTTTGTTAACTCCATTCATGTAGATGACTTCGCGGCTTCGGATTACCTTTTGAACGCCTGTCTTTTTGTGCGCTCGGTATTTAGGGAGTGGGCGCGAAAGGAGGGAGTCGGGACCTTGCAGGCAATTATTTCGAATGATGAATATGGATCTGTTGTGAAGTTTCATCTTCTACGCGATGGCGAGTCTTGGGTTGGGCGCGATCTTGAAGGTTATGAAGAGTCCATTCTGTTAGTGGATTCTCGTGAAAATCATGAATGCATGGATTCATTTTTTGCGGAATTACATATTAGTGCCTAGGAGGGCCATTGATGCGACACGATGTTGTCTTGCGCTTTATCGCACCGGTTTTGTCATGCTTCACCTTGACCGGCTGCATTCACTACGAGCATAAAAGCGCAGAAGGAAAACCCTGGGACGAGGTTGCGACGATTCGGCAGTTCGACAAAAGTCTGTCGATATCCAAGATCGATGACGATACGTCGTTATATTGGCTAGCCCGCCAGACTGAATATCGGCTGGGGGCAGGACGGCACAAGCTTTCCGTCAAGCACGCCATTGGAACTGAATACAGTTGGCCCGTGGAGATGACGGTCGATCTGGAGGGGGGGCGTACCTATGGTCTTTATGGCACGTCTTCGATGAAGTGGTGGTACTACGAGGTTCGGGATCTTGAGACAGGGCGTTCTGCGAAGGTGGTGGATCCGGCTGCTACCGCTGCGCCTAACTAGGCAACTCGGGGTTTCAGGAAGATTGAGTTGGTTGCTTTGGGGCTGCTGCGCAGCCCAGCGGGGATGAATCCCCTCGCCACAAGGGACTGTCGGCGATGAATAGCGAGGGCTGCTTTGCAGCCCAGCGGGAGCAAGCTCCCTCGCCACGAGAGCCGGTTGACTGGTCACCTGGTGGAGGTTACAGCGGGCACCACGGGTCTCCCCCGTTTGCGCTTTCTAGGATTTTTGGAAAGTTTCGCGCAAATCCCCAGCCTGAGGCCACGGCGGTCATGGTGGTTGCGCAGGCGGGGTTCTTTTGCGAGACGATCACGTTCATATAGAACTGGCTTCCGTAGATCGTTGGCGCCCACAGCACCATGTCGCTTCTTTCGGCGTTCCGGTCGACTTTCAATTGAATGGTGTTGACGAGTCTTGCGCCGGTGTTGAGCTCGGTCACTTGGGGGTGGAAGCAGTGGTTCAGGTAGCGTTGCACCCGTTCTTCCACCAGCGCCCGCTCTTGCGTCAGGCAATATTCGGGGCTGGTTGTGCCGGTGTTCAACAGCTCATCCTTGGTATATGGATGCAGCGAACAGCCGCCCAGTAATAGAAAAACGATTCCTGTAAATCCCTTGTACAAATTCAAGCTCCTTTGAGATACGGCGGGTTGCCAAAGCGGATTGCCGCAAGGCGGCGGGCGGGACTATACGCAATTTTTTCGGTGCGGGAGGGCTGGAGGGGGCTTGTTGTAGGAATCGACTGAAAGATATTCCCCATTGACTTGCAGGACATTTCCTAGAAAATTCCAGCCTCTTGCGCCTGCCGGTTTCGGTGCCTAGTCTGTGCTCACCGCTGCCAATCAGCGGTCGGGTTTAGCAGCTCGGAGTCACGTTAGGCGCATGGCAACTGCCATTCAGTGCGGGCATTTTTATGCTCGAATTCTTATGGCGGCTGTGCGCAGGGCATCCTCGGGTGCGCCGGTTTCCTAACGTACCGGTCTGCTAACCTGCGCGCGGCTGCCACCTATTCGTTTAGCAGCGAACGTGGCGGCTCTCACTTACGTTAGGAGCATTCCATGGACAAACTCATCCCAGACCCACCAACCCCGCCTCTAGACCATGCTGCCGACGCCCACGCCGAGCGTCTCATCGATTCCCTTCTGAATCCCAAATCCGCCCAGCCTGAGGAGAAACCCTCCTCGGACCCGCTATTCACCGTCGTGGAGGGCGTCGATGCTGAAAGCCTGTTGGCCAACCTCAGCGAAACCCTGGCCTCGGCCAGCGCGATGGCGGGCGATCTGGCGTTCGACCTGGACGGCTCGCGACGACACGTTGCGTTGGGACTGCAACAGTTGATCGAGCTAGGGGAGCTATTGGCGAACCGGGCGTTGGAGGTCGTCGATCCCAGGTAAGCAAGGAGTTTGAGAGGAGGGCGGATTCCAGAGTGAAAACCCTGTGGCGAGGGAGCTTGCTCCCGCTCGGCTGCGAAGCAGTCGTCGCTTTTTAGGGACGGGGCCGCTACGCGGCCCAACGGGAGCAAGCTCCCTCGCCACAAAAGCCAGGCGGATGATTGCTCACTCTCATCCGTCATGCGGGTTAAAGGCTGAACCGCCCAACCATGCTGTTCAAATCCACCGCCAGGCGCGACAGCTCGGCGCTCGCGGCGCTGGTCTGATTCGCGCCGGTGGCCGATTGCACCGACAGGTCGCGGATGTTCACCAGGTTGCGGTCCACTTCGCGGGCCACCTGGGCCTGTTCTTCGGCGGCGCTGGCGATCACCAGGTTGCGTTCGTTGATCTCGACGATGGCGCTGTTGATCGTGTCGAGGGACATGCCGGCACCGCGGGCGATGTTCAACGTCGATTCGGCGCGTTCGGTGCTGTTGCGCATCGAATCCACGGCCTGTTCGGTGCCGCTCTGGATGCTGCCGATCATGCGTTCGATTTCGCTGGTCGACTGCTGGGTACGGTGGGCGAGGGCGCGGACTTCGTCGGCGACCACGGCGAAACCACGACCGGCTTCACCGGCACGGGCGGCTTCGATGGCGGCGTTCAGGGCCAGCAGGTTGGTCTGGTCGGCCAGGCCTCGGATGACGTCGAGCACCTTGCCGATGTCGCGGGATTCATCGGCCAGGTTGCCGATCAGCGTGGCGGTGCTTTGTACGTCGGCGCTCATGCGTTCGATGGCGCCGACGGTTTCCTGCACCAGGTCGCGGCCGTCGCCCGCTGAAGTCGTGGCGTTCCTGGACGCTTCCGAGGTGCTGACCGCGTTGCGGGCAACCTCTTCAACGGCGCTGGTCATCTCGTTGACCGCGGTGGCGGCTTGTTCGATTTCGTTGTTCTGCTGGGTCAGGCCACGGGCGCTTTCGTCGGTGACGCTGTTGAGCTCTTCGGCGGCGGAAGCCAGTTGCGTGGCCGAGCCGGAAATGCGCTGCAGGGTGTCACGCAGCTTGTCCTGCATGGTCGCCATGGCGCGCAGCAGGCGGCCGGCTTCGTCGCTGCCGTCAACGGTGATCGGCCGGGTCAGGTTGCCCTTGGCGATTTCTTCGGCGGCGTCCAACGCGTTGGCGATCGGCTTGGTGATGCTGGTGGTCAGCAGCCAGGCGAAGAGCAGGGTCAGGCCGGTGGAGATGACCAGTAGGGTGACGACCCAGTTGAAAGCGGTTGAAGCTTGTTGGGCTGCACTTTGGTTGAAGGCTTCGGCTTGCTGATTGTTGATCTCGGTAAGGCGAGCCAGGACCGCGTTGACAGCTTCTGAATTGGTCTGCAGGTCGTTAGCGAGCAGGGCCCGCAGTTCTTCCATCTGGTTATTGCGCGAAAGGGTCTTCATGCGCTCTTCAAGCTGACGGTACTGATTCAGCAATTGCACATATTGGTCATAAGCGGCCCGTTCTTCCGGAGCGCTGATGAGCTTTTCATAGTTGCTTTGAGCCGTGCGGATCTGCTGGTTGCGTTGTTCGAACAGATCGAGGGTCTTCTGCTGGACGTCCGCTTCGCGGTTCGTCAGCAAGCGATAGGACAGTACCCGCAGGCGCAGGGTCAATTGGGTAAATTCGTTCAAGGCCTTGATGCTTGGGACACTGTTTTCAACGATGTTTTCGCCGGACGTGCGGATCTTGCTCATCTGGCTCAAGGCAAACACGCCCAGGGCCAGCATCAGGGCGCCGATCAGGGCAAACCCCAGGAACGCTCGTGGCGCGATGTTCATATTACGTAAGGACATGGAAATTACCGGGAAGAAGCGCGTCCGTGCGGGGCTGTGACTGGTTAACTGACTTATCGGTCATACGACTAAAGTCTTGAGGGCGCTGCGTGCTTTTGTCGCATTCCGGCGTCGATGGCGCGACGAAGGGTCGGAACCAGATCCCTCCCGTACAGTCTTTACAGCTCGCGAGCGGTGCACCGCTGCCTCTAAGTCGTGGCGTCGACGATGACTTTTCTTTATCGTACGCGCCCCTGGAAAAAGCCTGGAAATCAATATGTTGGAAGCATCCCTGAGCCAACTGGAGCAACTGGTCACCGACCTGGTGCAACAGAATCGTCATCTCACCGGCTTGAACGAAACACTGAACGCCGAACTGGCCAAGGCCAAGGATGAAAACGAAAGCCTGCAACTGAGCCTGATGGAGCAGGAAGAATTGCATGGCAGCACCGCTGCCCGCATCCAGACCCTGATCGAGCGCGCCAGCAGCGCAACGGTTGGCGCATGAAGCACGGCGCCGATGGGGTCACGGTCGTCTCGATCCTGGGGGAAGACTATTCAATCAAGGCGCCGGCCGGGCAGGAGCAGGCGTTGCTGGACGCCGCTTCGATGCTCAAGGCGGCCCTGGCCGATACCAAGCGTAAATACCCGACGTTGATCGGCGATCGCTTGCTGGTGCTGGCGGCCATGAACCTATGTTCGCAACAGATCGAAATGCAAAAGCTGCACCAGGCGGAGCTCGATCGGTGCCAGGAGCAGGTCAGCGCGACGGTCGAGGTGATTGCCAAGACGATTCAGCAGGCTTGACCTCTATCAGGTCTGATATTGATGGTGATCCAGTTGTGGGAGCGAGCCTGCTCGCG
>Ga0308170_10002537_pt1 | contig 15590 bp, 23 predicted proteins | sample PhyBR2_2_FD_202136 | JGI IMG/M metagenome (GOLD analysis project Ga0308170, IMG submission 202136) | Phyllosphere microbial communities from UC Gill Tract Community Farm, Albany, California, United States - DLSLSB.R2 | ecosystem: Host-associated > Plants > Phyllosphere > Unclassified | place... | reverse complement strand
GTGTGCTGGAAGACACGACTGAAACCGCACTCACCGGCGTGTTGATCGTCAAGGCAGAGGCGGTCGTGGCGACCAGGGCAGTCGCGGCAGCGGCAGTCGAGAGCTTCATCGTGGTGATTGTAGGTATCTAGTCTCGGATCAAGTGAGGGTGATGCCTGTTCGATGTGTCGCGCGACGTCAGCGGTGGTGTGAAGAGCCAAAAGGCATGGCGATGCATGCGACGATGGGTCGATACCCCCACTGACCCGCCCACGGCAACCCCGACCCCGCACTAGCATACGCCATTGCCGTGTTGCCGTATCGCCGTGTCGCAACTTGCCCTCCCTGCCATGCCATGCCATGCCCGATCGCTGATGGCTCAACCAAGGACAAAGGGAGCGGGAGTGTATTGTCCCCTCGTCCCTCGCCATGCGACCCGGCTCGTATCGCCAAGGCGAAGGGGTGAGGCTAGGGCGGAAGCTAGCGGCACAGGGCGAGGAAGAAAGGAAGAGAGGAGTGCGTGATAAAGCTTGTTGGATGCGCAGCACCGGGCGCAATGAACGCTAAGTCGATCGGCCATCTCCTCTGCCAGGGCCTGCCCTCCGAGGGAATTCCCTCCCTTCCTCCCTCCCTTTCCCCCAATCCCGCCCGTCCATGGGGTGCCGTCGAGCAAGAGCGCACAGCCACACGTCAACCTTCCCGCCGTAGCGCATCCGCCCCGGCGTCGTCCGGCTTTTGACGCATCCCGGCGCGTCCGCCAAGACAAGCGGTGTGACCGTGTGAGCCGGTCACGACGCGCGTCAGCCGATGACTTGGCGCGGGGCAGAGGCGTCCGAGGCTGGGTTTAGGGTAATCAAACGTGACCCATTGCGCGCGCGTGCGCGTTCAGGAGCAGCAGCACGCTGCATGTTGCAGTCCCGAACAGGGTGGAACAGGGCCCGATATTGCGCTGCTTATGACGCCAAGGTCTCGCGTGGGGCCGCGAGGCAGGTCGCGGCCGTCCGACGATCGAGGGGTTCGGCGGACCTGGCGCACTGGGACCTGGTGGACCTGATCGGCAGGCATTTCAAGCAGCGACACGAGGTTTGATCCGGACTTGGACACAGTGGCCTGACGATGATTTGGCCATCTGGGCACTACGCTTGCAGCCGCGGCGGACCACACCCCGCCCATGAGTGCTCGTCATCAACATCTGCTGTGGGCGCTCCGGACCAGCTCTTCAGCGGCAGGCATTGCGGTCCGAGCACGACTTGCTGCACGCGGGGATGCACCCGTCCATCGCTAACGTGCCCCGCCTTACCCTTCCCCATCGAGTCATTACTTGCTTTAGATGCTACCGTATATATACATGGGGTGAGTTCCCCCCCAGCCACTTCGGCGTCGACCTGCATCTCCATTGGCATTGGCAGATGCACCCGTCTGCACGCACAAGTCGGCCTACCGTCACCGTCGTCAGGGCTAGCCATCTTGCCCCTGTCGGCAGCGCTGTCAGCCTCGCCTCATCACCTCTACACCGCCTGCCCATGGACCCGCACCTGCCATCAGCGACCCCTCTCACCCTCACTTCCGCCTAGCCGGTCTCCAACTCACCCGGTACAGACACGTAAAGTCCCCGCCCCAGTTCGAGAGCACCTGGAAGATGACGATCCCCACGTCCAGGCCCATCTCGACAATCTCGTTGTCCACCGGGAAGGTCTGGATGTGCGAGGGCGCGGAGGGGTCGTACGTGAACGACGTGAGGAGCAGGCGTTCGGAGTTGCGCGATGTTCCGCTGCTGTAAGCGCCATCCCATTGTCGACCAATCTGAAGATATCGAAGACTAGACACGGGTGGACTCACTCTGACAAGGGATGTTGTGCGTAGTACTCCGCGACCTTGGCCTGGTCCTCCTCTGACTCGATGACGCCCCACTGCTGTCAGCCATCTGGCTTACCGGCGCCATGCTGCTTCTTCGCGCATGAGGCCGTCTCTTTCTGCACTTTCTCGTGGGAGATGTCCGGCAGCAAACCCGCTCGGCGCAGCACAGCTCCAAAACAAAAACAAGGACGTGGAGAAGGGAAGATTCGCGCCGCACTCACCACCTCGACCTCCCTCGGCGCCGTGCTCGTATCCAACGCGACATCCGCGCTCGCATGCTCCACCGTGACATCCTCGACCCTCACCCGTCGATTCAGAAGAATCCCCAACTGCCCCTCCCCGCCCGCAAACGGCCAGCAGTTGCCCACGGATATGTCCGGGTGGAGCGCCGTCGCTGGGCTGCGACCCTCGATGGGTTTGTGGCCCATGATCGTGCGGCTCAGCCAGCCCGGCATGGATAGGACGAACGTATCGGACGTGATGGACGGGATGACCCGTGCGCCGGCCGTGAACAGCGCATAGTCCGGTCGCGCGATCGTGTCCTTCGAGTAGCGCAGCAGCGCCGCGTCGATCAGGTCGGTCAGGAGGCTCGTTATGTCCTCGCCCTTGGTCGACTTGATCGTCACGCTCGAGCTCGTGGCTCGCGACTTCGCCTTGCCCTTCGCCTTGGGTCCGTCCGCGGACGACAGGCGCGGGAGGGCCTCGATGATATGCTTCAACTTGCCCACCTCGCCCTCGAGCAGCTCAGCAAATTCGCTGCGGGACGCCCATTCCTGCTCGCGCGCCTTCTTCGCGAACATCTTATCCGCCCACGCCTCCAGCTCCTTGTCTGTCTTGCCAGGCGGGGTGGACGGACTGGGCGAGTGCATGCCCGCCAGGGCGCTCCGCACAACCTGGTCGGCGTCTGTGCGCGGTACAAGAACTTTCCGCATCTCGGTCCAGAAGGTCGGGTCGATATCGATCCCGCCGTCGAGGGTGCGTCGAACAGGCATGTATTCTGGCAGAATCCTATCCAGCGCCGCGCGGAGGCGACCATCGTCCATGACGGCCTTGAACCGCTGTTCCACCTCGTCCACGCGACTCCGGAGGGTGTTAACATCCTTGTCGATTGCGTCAAAGCGGCCGCTCGCGCTCGTCCATTGTTTCTCGGTGCTTCCGACGCGCCCGCTCAACGTGTCCACCTCCTTCTTGAGCGCGTCGAACGATCCCTGCAGCTTGTCCGCGCCTGCCGACTTCGGGCTGGACTTCGACCTGGATGCTGCTTCCGCCGACAGCCGCTTCCGCTCGACATCCAATGACCCCTCAAGCTCGCTCATCCGTCTGGCGAGATCATCGTCCACCCGCTTCCCTTCCCGTTCAGCCTCGACGAGCAACCTCGACGAGTCGCTCAACATCCCCACGGCCTTTTCGAGCTGGCTCAGGCGGCCCACAAGCTCGTCGATACTGTTGGGCGGTACATCCGGCACTGCGTACCCCGTGCTCCTTCGCCCGACCGCATCGGACAGACGAAGAAGTAGCGAAATTGTCAGCAGGCCCAGCACCCACTTCCACCAGTTGGCCTTCGCCGCGCGGACGAACTGCTTCGTCGAGCCGAAGACGGCGCGGAAGGGACGAACGAGGAGCGTATGCGCAATGGCCACGCCGGCTTCGACGATGTATTGCAACGCGAGTGCCAGGCCGTGCAGGAGGTTCGTCAGGACCGTGCGCCACGTCGGCGGCTGGCGACGGTCTTTTGGCCGGTCGACGCGGTTGGCAGCGCGACTGGTTTCTGTGCGGGGGCTGAAGGCGCGGGTGATGAGCTGCACGGGCGTCGGGGATCGGTACCGCCGATCCGAGGGGTCGAGATGCGACGGCACAGGGGTGACTTCGCGGGATCGGCTGGCTGTGTTGTCGTTGTAGTCGTCGGGGCCGGCATCGTGTCCGTCGTACCCGTCTCCATCATTGCCTGCGTCTCCGCCGCGCCGTGTCCGTCGCCTGGGTTGCAGCCCCAAGGCCATGCCCAGATACCCCTCGCCCTTCTCTTTCCGCACTCCGCGCGTGCCCGCTCGGCCGTCTAGCCCTCCACCACGGACAATCCCCTCCCCGTCGCTGCCCGAGTCTTCTGATCCGACCTGCCACTCGTCCTCCGCTGGCCGGTACGGCATGTCCTCATCCCGTCCTTTCGACCGCCGTCCCTTGTTTGGCCCGTTCGCGGCCGATCCATTCGCGCCATTCCGTCCCTTGCTCCCATTCCCATTCAGACCATTCAAGATCGAGCTGTGACCGTGACTGCCATTCGCCGAGGCAGCTGCCGCCTGTTGCCGCACAAAGTTGTCCTCTTGCCGATAATCGTAACTTGTCTCGCCGGACTTGTCGGCGCTAGCATCGCCGAGGGACGAGAACGACCCGTAGTCCTCGTCCGGGTTCGTCTCGCGCAGGAAGAAGCGGACGGGCGACAGCGCCCGGGCCGAGTCGGCCAGCTGCTCCGCGGGCGACTTCTCGCGGTTGAACCGGTGGCCCTGGGACATGCCTGGCGGGGAGAGCAGAGCGGGGTTGGGCGGTACGGGCGATTTGCTAGGTCGGGTATTGCGAGGTGGGGGCAGGGTGGTTGTTGGTGTTGGGTAGGCGCCGCTCTGAGCGGCGTGGAAGGCTGCGGCCACGCTGGGGTCAGCACGGCGATCAGGAAGGTGGTTATAGTTCACAGAAACGTTCAGGTGACGGAGAAGAGGGGAGGAGATGGGCGGTCCTGATACCTACTTGACGCTGGTGTTGCTCAACCCGATGAGATTTGTGTTTCCTTTGCCTCGACTCGTGGGAGCCTTGAAGCTGTCATCAGCGCCCGCTCTCTCTGGCCGAGCTTGTCCAAGGCGCTGAGAAGTGATGCCGGAATCCTGAAGACTCGAAGACAACATGACCCAGCTAGGACGGCTGACGAACCGGTGAAGCCAGGCCTACACATCACATCAACTCACCTCTGCACACTCTCACTCTCCCATTCGTCGTCGTTCCTCTGACTCCTCGTCGAGCGAGTACTGCGCGCCGGCGAGGGGGCTACGGTCTTACTCTTGGGCGGCATCGCGGCCGCGTGATGGTTGATGCACGAGCAAAGCGGTCGTCAAGGAGCGTGATCGATTATTTCCGGTTGTTTACGCTATTCGACGCCGCAATGTTCCGTTTTGCGCCCTGGGTGATATGAGTCGTTCTGACCGGGGACAACCGAGTGCGACGGAGATGGGCAAGTGCACTATGCGATGGGCATCAGCATGCTATAAGTGTCGCTGATGCGGTCGATGGGGGGCGAGGAAATGTGTAGAGAGTGTCAGAGCAAGTGATGACGATGACACACATGCGACGCGTTGACGTTTCAAAGTTGATCCCCCCGTACTCTATCGCGTGTTTGGCTGCAAAATGCCTCTTCTCGTCGGATGACCTCTGATGGCGACGAGATGGACGGTAGCAGTGCAGCATACGCTCAGCAGTGCAGCGCCGGGTGCAGTGGCCAAACGGTCATGAGCCGCTCGTGTGTCCAGACGAGCAATGATCCGGCCAGGGCGCACCAGGTAATCAGTCACGCAGGTGGCGGGAGCCTTGCGAAGTCACCTCTTCTCGATCCTCATCAAATATCCGGACGTCGGGCAGACGTCACGAGTGTCAACGATTAGTGCCACCAGGTCGAGCACATCACCAGTCACACAGCGTTTGCACACCCCTGACAGTTTGGTCATGATATACATCTCCATACCGCCGAGCGCCCCCGACACGCAACCAGAACCAATGCCCAGAGCCGCCCGACGAGAATGCAGAATGAGAAGGATTTTGTCGTGGTCGATAAACGGGGCGAGGCGTTTATCGGTACGACTGATATTAGCATTTGCTTCACAAGGGGGGAAACGCCGCCGCCGCGCACCTTCTGTCGCCTTGCTCGGGCACCTCGTCCACCGAACTTCTTGGGCTCCATTCGTCGGGGGTCGGCGACGAGGAGGGATCGGTCGTAAGCGATCAGCGTCTTCTTGAGCTCAAGCGCGGAAGCGGCGTCCTCGTTCTTGGCGTAGAAGCTGGCGTCAGTGGGGTTCGAGGGGGTAAGAGTGGGTGGAGAGGAAATGTGTGATGGTCGAGAGCGCAGATGTTGAAAACTCACGCGACAACACCCTTGGCAATGGCCTGTCGGAGGGCGTACAGCTGCGAGACGTGTCCACCACCCTTGACCCTGAGTCGGATGTCGATGTTGGCGAGCTTCTCGGGACCGATGACCAGGATGGGCTCGTACACCTTGTATCGGAGGAGCGCGCTGGGGTGAGCACTGATTCGCCGTTCAAGTACAGTCTGCGCGACGCCATCCACTTCTCCATCCGGGCCGGCCTCCTTGACACGCAGGTCTTCCTCTGGCATTGCTTCTCCCTCCGCCCACACCGCCAGCAATGCCCGACCGTCCCGCTGTCCCGCCGACCTGCCCACGGTCTCCCTTCTGCCCACATCGCTGTTGTCCTCTCCCATGCCATGCCGGTCCCTCCTCGCCCCAGCGCATCCCAGCGAAAAAGTCGCGACACTCACGGCTCGACCAGGGAGATGGGGCTGCCGTTCAATCGAACGAGGCCTCGTCCCGGGGTGACGTGCGCAACAGCGGTGGCAGTCTTCTTCTTGCCGAAGGTTTGGACGGCCGACATCTGGTAGTTCGAACGGAGGTGTCCAATCGACAAAGGGTGCGAGGGAGAGGTTGAGGGGTTGTAATGAGACGATAAAAGAGGTGTAAATTTCGAGAGTGAGGATAGCGAGGATTGGCGGGCGGAAGAGCGGTGATCAGCTGGTGCACTCGTACGGGGTCAACGATGAGGCTCACTTTGTTGATGGATGGAGAAGCGGCAGGTATGGGCGGTATTCTTGAATGAGTGCCGACACGGGGGAGCAGGCAGGCAGCGAGCAGCAGCCAACGGACAGTGAGCGTGCGTGCGAGCAGCCAGCGGGCGAGCGAGCATCCCATCCGTCCACCGTGGCCAGTGCTGGGCTGCCCGCCCGCTGGGTGCTGGCTGGCTGGCTAGCAAGCAGGCTCCAGGCCCCTACTGCAGGCCAGGCGGCAACCTCCGTCCTGAGCTGGCCAAGGGTGGCAACCGGCGGGGCATAGGTCATTAGCTAGCGGGATATCACCGTGTGGCGCTTAACGCCGATCGACCGATGCTAGTATCGCCGAAACCTCCGTTTCGGCTTGGACCGATGCTGTCATCTCCAGTCGCAACGGCCTGGTTGTTTTGACATTCAACCTCGTTCATCCTCTGCATACCTCAATACATGCTTGTGATGCGCATCGACCAAGCCAAAAATGCCTCCCGTTTCCAGTGCTCTGTTCCTTCGATAGTACTCAGCTGCCCAAGAACCACATCGACACGCCGCACCGGTCTTTTACTGCTCATTCATCAAACACAACAACAGACATACTAAAAGCTAATCCGGGGCACAAACGCGGCAAGGTATGAATAACTATGGACGGACGCACGGCGGCTCAGGTACGGATCACTCTCAGCGGTCTGGGATGCCAGCTCAGTGGAAGAACGACGCGCCGCCAAAAGCGCTGCCAGAGGACGAGTCGCCTGCCGTCAGCGCTGATATGTCACCTCGTAGCTCGTCTGCAAGATGCCACCTCGCGTTCGACTCACCGCCGTCGCCCGCGTTGCCCTCTCCGATGTTGAGCGTATCGAGCCCTCCAACGCCGTACGGCGCAGGCCAGCCGTAGCTCCCCAGACCGCCTCGGGGCAGGTGATTCTCGTTACTGACGTTAGCGCAGTGCATAACCACTCTTCGTACGCAGGTGGGTCCAATGCGGACTTACATGTTGCCGCCGTTGGTGTTCCCGCCGACACCCGAGTAGGCACTACCCCCGTTTCCGCTGCTGTCAGCTCTGTTATTGACGCCATCCGTCGCGAGTCGCAAGCAAGGCCAAGCGGCGTAACCCACTTGTGTCCGACACCGCCGACGGCGGTCCCGCTCGTCGCCTTGCCGCCGTTTCCGGCATTGCCTCTGTCGATGTTGAGAGTGTCGATCCTGCCGACGCCGTTGGCGTAGTCGTTGATATTGTGGCTGCCGCCGACGGCTTGTCCGCCGGCACCGGTGAACGCCGATCCGCCGTCAGGAAGCGGCGCAGCGATGGCCAAGGTCGCAAGGGACAAAAGCGCCAAAAGGGCAGAGCCGGCGGTAAATCGCATGGTGGTTTTTGGATGTGCTGTGCTGTGTAGGTGAACGAGCTGCGATGAAAGAAAGAAAAAACGAAAAAGACGAGTTCTTGTCGAAAGAATCTGCGTGCAAAAGCGAAACGAACGAAGAGAAGAAAAGCTAAGTGCAGAGAGAAAGTGCAAGAAAGCGAAAGTGAACAAAGCAGGAAAGAAATGAGAACGAATGAGGAGATGGTAGATGGGTAGCACGGGCTATATAGCAGAATCGAGCAGACGTGGAGGCCGACCAAGACTGCAGGCACGGTTTGGCGATGGGGCGATTTCAGTATCAACTGGACTGATGACTGGGCGGGATGCCAAGGCGACCAGCGCTCCGCTCGGCCCGGACTCAGCTCTCATTAAGGCTTGAAAGGCGGAGGAGTCTGGTCAGATCTGGTCGCATATGCTCCGGCCGACTGGGCGGTTGAGCGATGCGGAGGGTCATGCTGATCGTGGCGGGCTGGCTGCGCGATGCCCGTCCGTCCCGGTTACATCGCCCTGGATTCTGTCTCTTGTCTGCACTTGTACCGCTGCACTGAGTCTCTCGGTTCTCCATGCATGGCCCTTGTTTCCAGGGGACTGTGCTATGCATAGCTATGGCCTCGGATACCATCACCCACGCCCAGTGCCACGCGAGCAAAAATGGTTCCGTCGATTCGTCGCACCCGCGGCGGACCGCACCAAAAGTTCCAATTCGACATCTTGAACATCCATACCCATCCCATCCACTCGACTCAACATGCAACGTTTAACGCGGATAATACCGCCAATACAGCGCGTACGTCCCCTCGCCACCGTGTGGTATATCCCCTGACAAGCAGACGCCCCGGCCATTCCGCAGCGCGTTGATCCCGCATGCCGGCCCATCCACCTTCCCCTCTCTTCGTCTCCTTTCGTCCACTTCCCCCCGTCCCGATGCGCCCTTCTCCGCCCTGAAACGCCCACAACGATACGACCGGCTCCCCACGAGCCCCCTGTACCCGAACGGCCTGCCGTCGTCGGGCTCTCTGCGGAGAACGGACGCCGAACCGGACGTGAACGTCGAGCGGTACGAGGTGGAGGTTGACACGGGCGCAGGACCGTCCAGGCCTCGTACGACCTCGGCTGAGACGAGCCGGCGCGAGGCAGCGGAGGTAGAGGCGGACGAGGCGTTGGCGGAGGTGGACCAGGCGGAGTTGTACGGCGTGGAGGAGGTCGACGCGGACGACGTCGAGGAGGTGACGATTGCGCGCAATCTGTTCCTGGACGAGAAGAATATCGACGCGGCGCTCAAGCCGTTCCAGCAGCCGCAAATACCTCGCCAGGTCCAGCCGGGCGAGCCCATCCTCTTGCCACTGTCCCACCTCGGCGGACCGGACCCGACGGCCCCCGCGGCGTCGGGCGTGGCGGTCTCGCTCCCGCCCAACATCTTCAACGCCCTCGTCCGGAGGGATATACTGCATACGTGCGCGGTGTGGTACCGCGCCTCGATGCGACGGGGGACGCATAGGACGCTGGGCAGGAGCGAAGTTGCGTTCTCGGGCAAGAAGATCAGGCCGCAGAAGAAGACGGGTAAAGCGCGACTGGGTCACCGCGGCTCTCCGATGTGTAAGTCTAGGTACACATTCTAACTACCCATTCCTTCTCGTTCCCGCTGCTTCCCGGTGAACCATCTTGTGGCCACGCGCTCACGCCAGTGCGAAAAGGAGGACACGCTCACCCGATCCGGCCCCGCGACTACTCGTACCACCTTCCCCGTAAAATCCGCGCGCTCGGCATGCGCATGGCCCTCTCGTCCAAGCTGTACATGAACAACCTCCGCGTCGTCGAAAGCCTCAACGAAGCCGGCTGGACTGCGACGTACCAGGCCGCGCGGGCCCTGACGAGCGGGAAGCGGATTGCGGCCGAGTACGCCGAGCAGTTCGGGTACAACGGCGATGTGGAGCGAGAGGAGAAGCGGGCTGCGCGGGCCACGAAGGCTCTGCCGCCGTACAAGCGTGCGGCGTTGAGGCGGCAGCACCCGGTCGAGGAGGAGGGGCTGTTCGAGGAGGAACAGGCGGCCGAGGAGGAGGAGGCCGCTCTGCGCGCCAAGGACGCCGAGGCGAGCGCGGCGGGCGAGGACGCGGTTGCCAGCTCCGAGGTGCTCGAGGAGGACACTGCGGCGGAGTCGGAGGAGAAGCCGCAGCTCTCGCTCGAGGACATCACGGTCAAGTCCCAGGGCTTCGGCGGGCCCAAGGACCTCTCGATCCTGTTCCTTTACCCGCCGACAAAGTCCGCGCGGGAGATATGGGACTTTGCGCGCGTGGTGCGCAACATCCCCGGCGTGGAGATCATGTCGACAGACGACGTCGAGGTGTACCATATCCTCAAGTTCAAGTGGCTCGTGCTTGAGGGCGGCGCCGTCGACAGCATAGCGACGCACGCGGGCCAGGTCGCCCCCGAGTTGCCGGACCTGGGCGCCGGCATCGAGAACACCTCGACGGATATCGCCCTCCCCGCGGAGGACAACGTGGTGGACGACCCGGACGCGACGCGGATCCCGAGGATGTGGGTGCTCGACAAGTGGAGGAAGCCCCGCGGAAGCAAGAGCCTGATCAAGACGTTCGGGCTGCGGAACGCCAACATCCAGAAGCTGCTGGCCAAGCGCGCGTGGAACAAGATCAGGAAGGAGGGACGTACGGCCACGCCTGACGGCGTCGCCGCCGAGGTTGCGAAGAGGAAGGTGGGCGGGGTCAAGGCGCTGGGGAGGGTGCAGCCGCAGATCGGCGGCTCGGCGGGTTTCTAAGTGTGGAGCTATTGCGAGAATCACGCACCGCCTTGTATGCATCACCTGCGTCGAATCGAGGCCGGCCGGACAGCGGGGCGCGTGTGAAGCCCGAGTACAACCTTTTCATGCAGTATTATACGCCTGGTATCCGATGTATGCGGAGGCGCTATCGAGCATTCCCTAGTCTATGTGCCCGAGTCGCGCAACCCTCGGCCTCATATCCGCCTGCTCGCCCCTGGCTCCTCTTCTTCGGCATCATCCCCATCGCCCAGCAGACCTCTCCGCTCGCCCCTCGCACCCGGCTGACCCACCCCGCGTCTCCGCGCCTCCTCGTCGGCAACACCATCCTCAACCTCTCCCTGCTCACCGTCATCCGCCCTCCGTCCCGGCGACGCCCCATTCGGCCCAAGCGGCTTCTTCCCCTCGTCGTCGTCCGAATCGCTCAGACTGCCCACTTCCCACATGACCTCCTCGCCTCGCTCCCCTCGCTCGCCCTGTGTCCCCTCGCCCTCTGCACCGTCCACATCCCCCTTCTTGCCGCCCCTCGGTGCTGCTTCGCCGTTCTCCGCATCGCCGTACGCCTCCGCACCGGCCGATCTCTGACGCGGTTGCCGTGGGCGCAGGTGAATCGAGTTGGACTCGGTCGTGACGGTATACGGGTCCGTGGCGGTCTTCGCGCTTGATTTGAGGGAGAGGAGGACGACGCCGGTTATAAGTACCGCGATGGACAAGAAGGTTGCGATGAGAGCCTGCATGTGAGCTTCAGACGAGCGAGCCGTGTATTCGAGCGCACCCAGCGGGCGTATTGCTTGCTCTGGTCAAAGAAAATCAAGGCGTTGATGAATCTGGCGTCAGTCTCGTACCGCCGACGCTGATTGGAACGTGGAGAGTGCGCCGGAGCCCGTGCTCGACTCACCCGAAGACGGTGTATCCAGCATAGAAGAGCGGGACGACGACGACTGTGTCGGCACATGCAAGCGCTCTATTCAGGCAGACGATTTGCAGAACCGCCGTAAAGACGACCATGAGCAGCGACATGAATGCCGAGGGGTGTACGAGCTGTCGTCAGCTTCATGCCTCTCCCCCTGGACTGGCAGCTCACCGGATGCCCTGGTAGCCAGAAGACCTTGACTACCACCTTGGTGAAAACCAGACACAGTCCCGCCAGTCCTCCGCCGCACACGCCCCACCCGATACCCTGCAACCACGTCAACCGCGCATCGTCCGCCCGTTGGAACATCCTCTCCATGCGACTGAGCAAGATCCGCTCGATGTGTTCCCAACGCCCTTTCGTGCCGTCCACGAACCGCATCACGGTATTCCGCTCGCCCAGCCGCGGTCGGAGGGTGATCGACGGCGAGGGCAGGGGCGAATAGCTCGCGCGCGCGGCGAGGAGCTTGCGCAGCAGGTGCGAGGTGAGGTATGTCGTCCCGTTGAAGACTATCAGGAGGACGAACCACGCGAGCCAGGACCCGCGGGACCACAGGTGGTTGAGGAGGGATATGGGCAGCGATTGGGAGAGGCCGTGGTTGATCGATGAGAAGACGAGGATGAGGATGACGCCGAGGATGATCACGGCGGTACCGTTGATGTCGGTCGATGTGACGGCTGCGGTTAGCACGGGCTCTCAAAACAGAAGTCAGCATGTTAGAGTCATCACTCACGGGTGCCGACGAGCCAGTAGGCGAAGATGAAGTTGAAGATGAGGGATGATGCGCCCAACGGTGCAACCCAATCGGGACGGAGGTAGCGTAACGCGAGGGGCGATCCAACTGCGGTCAGCAGGCGTTGTGCAAGATGATCGCATGCGCCCAGCTCGAGCGATCTCGTGTCGGTCTCGCGTATGGCATCAACACAGAGACGTCACTCACAGACTTGTGAAGCGCTACATTCAGCTCAGTGCCCGAACATCTCTCATGATGCTAGCTCACATGTACGTGCCCATGCCCGCGACCCATAATATCCGAAAGATCTCCCGCTTCCTCTCTCTCCGTGGTATACTCTGCTGCCGTATATGGTCCAGCTTTGTTAGATTCAGACCAAGCGCGTTCAAGCACGAAGCGACTAGGACAATTAGTAGTCCCAGTATCGTGTTCTGCCGTGAGTGTCACTCCGTCGTGTGCATCATCGTCATACACACCAGGACATAGTTCCCCTCGTCCGGCAATCCAACATCTCCAGCATCAATGGGCGAGACGATCGTCCCGTTGCCCATCCCATCCCACGTCGGATTATCGCCCATCCCCATGCCCATACCCAAGCCCCCTCCGAACCCGTCATCGCCGGCCTCGCCCGACCACCCCTCGGTGCCGTTCTGCAGTATACCGATCGTGTCGAGGGCTACATCCGCGAAGAGGGCTACAAAGTCCATGTCGCCCAGGCCAGAGGATGGATGCAAGTGAGTCGAGGGTAGTGCAAGGTGAAACGTTGGTCCAGGTGGAGGGAGTACGGCATCCCTCTCGGTCCACAACTTCGGTCACGGCCACCCGCATCCGGGTATTCAGTGGCGGTCGGGTCGAGATCGGCGCAGTGGCGATACCGCACGGGCAGATCTTGAGGAGCATGCATCGCAGATACAGACAGTTCCTCCCAAATGTATACAGATCTGAAAGCGGGACCTCGACCCCTCGCTTGGAACCGGATCAGTCTTTCACACGTATTCACAACCCCGCCGCAGCTTGCTTTCCGAGCCCTACTCTGCCGACCGAACATGGGATACCACGATACCGTACCTGCACCGACTTTCACTGTCCAAGGCCTCCCTCATGCTTAGACTCGGAATCTGTAAGGATCAACGCAGATCAAGGCCCTTGGGAGCTTGCGAGCGAGCCGGCCGACAGCAACCGCGTTTGAAAGTCATAGTCAAGTTGCTGCTGAAGCAGAAAATCAAGGTCCCGCATCGTCTTGTGCAGTTCTGCGGTGTGGTGGTAGCATTTGTTCGACTCCTCGAAAGTGTTCATTGTCTGCTGTGCCTCCTCTTCAAGTCTTCTTCGTCCCGTCAACCGGTCATGCCAGATCCTGTGGTCGTCATGAGCAATCAGCTGGGCGTCTGTCTCCACGAACGCGTGCAGACGTTGTCGAGAGGCATCCGACGCCTCGAAATCGGGCGCATTAGGCCACTGTAGGACAAGAGCGTCTGGGTCCACGGAATAGGTCCCAAAAACCCCCATCCCGGTATCACGATCGCACCTTTTCCGATGTCGAGGGTGATTTTGGGACCGAGTGAGTATCAGCCAGCCCAGCCATCCTTCTCGGTGCGATGGCCCTGGTCCACATTCGTGCCATTACCTAACGTGCCCAGCACGTCTTCTCTTCCCGCGGACGACATAATAGTGGGGCATGGCCTGTGATGTGAGCCACTTCCTCCCTGATGTCGCTTGGTAGCCATTCGGCGCAGCTTCTCAGCTGTTCCAGACAGCGTACCCAAGTAATCGAGGGCGGCGTCGTAGTGTTCGCTACTGGGTATCTTGGTATGGCACCCCGGGGCCAGGACTTCGGCCATCGACTTGAGCTCCTCGACTCTCGCCCGCGTGTCATCCACCGTCTCTATCGGCAAAGCCGTGAAGTCGGATACTAGGATCAGGGACGTGAAAGCTTCGGGTTCAGGACCAATGTCAGACCATAAGTACGGCTTCTGGCCATCGGAATCCTGGAACAGCTGCCCGATGCGTGCGAGATGCACCCAAGAAGCGGTCCGATCCCGGGCGTTGGAGGCTTTGATGTATTCTAGCATCTCGTCGACTGCGTTTCGTGCCCAGATAGAGCTAGATGAATTGTGTGCAGGAGCGACAGTAGAAGGCGACCTCTCGGCGACCGTTTGAGCCTCCCACAGGAGGTACGTTACCTGTCGTCGGACCTCAGCGGTCCACTTGGATCGGGGGTCGTATGTTGAGGTGGAAGTCGAGTCGGCCATGTCAGGTGTGAATCTTGAGGCATAGCATTGAGGCCAAAAGCGGAGTGGTGCCCGGTATGTCTGTCAATGGTCTGAGCAAGTCGATCTACGCCTAAGCTGTCCGGACGATCAAAGGTCGAGGGACTGCGTTCGGCTAAACGTGAGGCGGAGCTGCATTACGGCGACAAAGGACTGCGTTGCATGTGACGCGCACAGTGGTGCCCGAGGAGAGGGTGTTCTCTCCTTGCTCACCTCAGCGAAAGAGGGATCGGCCACGACAAAAGCTCGGGCATCGGCCATCGCCGTTCCGATGCCTAATCTGATTTGATTTCCAAGGGAGGGGATGCGCGCTCCCCGATTTGATTCCGTCTGCCGGTTTGCCACTTGCGCGAGAGCAGATGACATATCCACACTCTGGTTTCTTCGGCGACTCACCACACCCTACCCTCTTTTGACATCTCACCATCGCATACCATCACACCCACCGAAATGATGCGAAACACTCTCCGAACAGCCTCGGCGATCGCCTCGACCTCGTTCGCGCGCCCCGCGATGGCCCGCAGTGTCGCCCGACCCATGCTCAACGTCGCGCAGACGCAGACGCAGAGGAGAGGTTATCATGAGAAAGTCATCGACCACTACGAGAACCCCCGTAATGTGCGCACGACGCTTTCACTTGCTGGCACCATCTGACGGCAGGTCGGTAACATGAACAAGCTGGACCAAGACGTCGGCACCGGACTCGTTGGAGCGCCTGGTATGTTGCACGAAAAATCCGCTGCCGATCGCGCTAATGTCCAGCTTGCGGCGAGTGAGTCGGGCGTCGGGCTGGGAGATCGATAAAGTCTCAGTGGGATAATGGCTGACGATAGCGTGATGAAGCTGCAGATCCGAGTGGACGAGAGCGGCAACATCTCCGATGTCAAGTTCAAGACGT
>Ga0308170_10002532_pt1 | contig 15605 bp, 14 predicted proteins | sample PhyBR2_2_FD_202136 | JGI IMG/M metagenome (GOLD analysis project Ga0308170, IMG submission 202136) | Phyllosphere microbial communities from UC Gill Tract Community Farm, Albany, California, United States - DLSLSB.R2 | ecosystem: Host-associated > Plants > Phyllosphere > Unclassified | place... | reverse complement strand
TTGATGCCGGCGCCATGCAGTTTCGCCTGCAGCTCGGCGGCCTTTTCCTGGCTCGACAGCGCGGCGACCTGCACCACGAAGCGCTGCGAGCTGGCCTCGGCCGGCTTGTCCTTCTCGGCCTTGTCGGCGCCCTTCCCTTCGAGGATGGCGAGGGCGCGCATGTCGTCGCGCGGCTTGACCGGCTTGTCCTCGAGCTTCGGCTTGTCTTCGCTCTTCGGCTTGACCGGCTTATCGGCCTTCTCGGCCAGCTTGTGCTCGGGCTTGGGCTCCGGCTTGTGTTCCGGCCTTGGCTCCTGCTTCGCTTCGGCCTTCGGCTTGGGCGGCTCCGGCTTGTGCTCGGGCTTCGGCGGCTCGGCGGGCTTCGGCGCAGGCTTCGAGGCGGCTTTGGGGACCGGCGGCATCTGGACGATTTCCTCGCCCTTGCCGACACTGTCCTCGGCGGCCACGGCGGCCACGGTCCTGTCGCGCACGGACGCCGGCCCGGCTTGCGCGGCGGGGCTCGACGGATCGGCCGGCACCGGCAGCGGCGCCGCCTTGTCCTTGGACGGGATCTGGATCGCGATATCGCCCGCCAGCGTCTTGTTCGGTTGGGAATCGAGCAGCATCGGCAGGCCGACGGCGGCCGCCAGCGCCAGCGCGATAGCCCCCACCAGGCGGCGCCGCGCCCGCTTTTTCTCGGGCAGCAGCGGGTCGTTGCCGGTGCCGCGTCCGCGCGTGCTGCCGGCGACCGCGCCCGCGCTGGAGGCGCGCTTGGAACGGGCGCGTTCGCCGATTGCGGCGTCGTCGTCCTTGCTGTAGAAACGGCCGCTGTCCTCGGCAGCGCGGCCTTGCTTGTTTTTACCGAAGAACGAGAACAAGCCCATGCGTTGTCAGGTCAATGAAGAGAGGATTTACGGGCCGCCATCACGCCAGCCACGGTAAGGAAGGAGCCAAAGACCACTATTCTATCATCCTGTCCGGCCCGGCTTGTTGCGTCCTGGAAGGCCGCGCCCGGATCGGCGAAGGTTTTTACCGAAAACTCGTCGGGTTTGACGCCGGCCGGCTTCTTCGCCTCGAGTTTCGCGGCGAGTTCCGCGGGATCGGCCGAACGCGGCGACGGCAATGCCGCCACGTTCCAGTGGTCGACGTAGGGCGCCATGTGCTCGATGACGGCATCGATGTCCTTGTCCTGCATGATGCCGAACACCGCGTAGGTGAAGCGGTGGTAGCCCATATTGCTCAGGTTCTGGGCCAGGGTCGCCGCCGCGTGCGGGTTGTGGGCGACGTCCAGCACCGTGGTCGGACGGCCCGGCAGCACCTGGAAGCGGCCCGGCAGCTCGACCATGGCGAGGCCGGCGCGCACTTCCTGCGCGCCCACCGGCAGCCGCAGGCGCAGCGACTCCAGCGCGGCCAGCGCGGCCGATGCGTTCAGCAGCTGGTTGGCGCCGCGCAGGGCCGGATAGGCCAGCGAGTTGCGGCGCTGCGAACGGCCGCCGAAGGCCCATTGCTGCTTGTCGCCCTGGTAGTTGAAGTCGCGGCCGATCAGCCACAGGTCGGCTTTGACGTCTTCCGCATGCTTGATGAGAGAGGCCGGCGGCTGCGGATCGCTGCAGATCGCCGGCTTGCCCGGCCTGAAGATGCCGGCCTTCTCGAAGCCGATCTCCTCGCGCGTCTCGCCCAGGTAGTCCTTGTGGTCGATGTCGATGCTGGTGACGATGGAGACGTCGGCGTCGATCACGTTGACGGCGTCGAGGCGTCCACCCAGGCCGACTTCGAGGATGGCGACCTCGATCTCGCTGGTGGCCAGCAGGTGCATGATGGCCAGCGTGGTGAACTCGAAATAGGTCAGGTCGACGTCGCCGCGCGCCGCCTCGACCACGTCGAAGGCGGCGACCAGGGCTTCGTCGCTGGCCATCTCGCCGTTGATGCGGGCGCGCTCGTTAAAGTCGAGAAAGTGCGGCTTGATGTACAGGCCGGTACGGTAGCCGCTCTGCTGCAGCATGGCTTCCAGCATGGCGCAGGTGGAACCCTTGCCGTTGGTGCCGGCGACCATGATCACGGGGCAGGAAAAGGAGAGCTGCATGCGCTCCTTGACGGCGCGTACGCGGTCCAGGCCCATGTCGATGTGGATTTCGGCATGGCGCGACTCGAGCAGCGCCAGCCAGTCGGGCAAGGTGGTCGGTAATGTGGACATGGCGGGGAAGGTGCGGCGCGCGGCCGGAGCGATCCGGCCGCGCTGGAGGATGTTTTACGCGATGACGTCGGCCGGCTGGCTTTGCAGCAGGGCAAGCAGGTGCGCGATCTCTTCGCGCATCTTGCGGCGGTCGACGATCATGTCGACGGCGCCCTTCTGCACCAGGAACTCGGCGCGCTGGAAGCCTTCCGGCAGTTTTTCGCGCACGGTGTTTTCGATCACGCGCGGGCCGGCAAAGCCGATCAGGGCCTTCGGTTCGGCGATCACGACGTCGCCCATGAAGGCGAAGGACGCGGAGACGCCGCCCATGGTCGGGTCGGTCAGCACGCTGATGAACGGCAGCTTCTTTTCGGAGAGCTTGGTCAGCATCGCGGTGGTCTTGGCCATCTGCAGCAGCGACAGCAGGCCTTCCTGCATGCGGGCGCCGCCGGTGGCGGTGATGCAGATGAAGGGCACCTTCTGCTCCAGGGCCACCTGGGCGCCGCGGGCGAAACGCTCGCCGACCACGGAACCCATCGAGCCGCCCATGAATTCGAATTCGAAGCAGGCGACGACGACCGGCAGGCTCATGATCGAACCGCCCTGCACGATCAGGGCATCGGTCTCGCCGGTGGCGTCCATGGCCTGCTTGAGACGGTCGGGGTACTTCTTGCTGTCCTTGAACTTCAGGGTATCGACCGGCAGCGCGTCCTGGCCGATCTCATAGCGGCCGCCTTCGTCCAGCAGCGCGTCGAGGCGCTCGCGGGCGCGGATGCGCATGTGATGGCTGCACTTGGGGCAGACATGCAGGTTCGATTCGAGGTCGGTACGGTAGAGCACCGATTCGCACGACGGGCACTTGACCCACAGGCCCTCGGGCATGGTCTGCTTTTTGGCGGCATCGGAGCGCTGGATCCGGGGGGGCAGCAGTTTTTCCAACCAACTCATGTGTTCTCCTTTGCGGCAATTCTGGATTTGCGCGTAGTGTACCGATTCAGGTTCGCCTTGTCGAATTCTTGCTGGTAAGACCTTAGCTTCTATGCAAGGTTAAATACTTCGACCAGCTCGAAGTGCAAGGTCACGAATCCGAAGTCTCCGACATCTCTCCGAAGCGGATGCGCGGCACCGTCGTCTTCGTGGGCGCCCCAGAAGGTCAGGCGTTTGCGTCTGTTCATCGTTCTTGCGGCGCGCCGGCCGTCCCCAGTTTGCGCACCTCGGTCTCGTCGGCCGAAATCGCGTGGCCGTCGTCGGCCAGCGGCAGCATGGCACGCAGGGGCTTGCCGGTCTTCTTCTCGACCAGCTCGGAGTGCGCTTCCCCTTCGCCGAACAGATAGTGCTCTCCCCACTGGCGCAAGGCCACCACGACCGGAAACAGGCTCCGGCCCTTTGCCGTCAGCACGTATTGCTGGTGCGCGCCGCCGCCGCTGCCGGCCTGCATGGCGAGGATGCCGGCATCGAGCAGGCGGTGCAGGCGGTCGGACAGGATATTCCTCGCGATGCCGAGGCTGCGCTGGAAGTCGCTGAAGCGCCGCACGCCGTCGAAGGCATCGCGCACGATCAGCAGCGACCAGCGGTCGGCCACGATGCCGGCCGAGCGCGCTACCGGACAGGGCTCGGGATCGGCTTGATTCGGTTGGTTCATCTCGCTGGGCGGGGAGGTTGATGTTGGTTGCATTTTAAAACCATAGCGATTAAGCTGCAAATGGTTTCAATTTGAAACCAAACATCAACCCGACCCGGAGAAACCGCATGGGCGCTTCCCTTCCGCACACCACCCTGCCGCGCGCCACCGTCCTGCTGTTCGCCTGCGCCGCCGGCCTGAGCGTGGCCAACGTCTACTACGCCCAGCCCTTGCTGGACGCGCTGGCGCGCGAGTTCGCGATTCCCGACGCGGCCATCGGCAGCATCGTCACCGCCACCCAGGCCGGCTGCGCCCTCGCCCTGCTGCTGGTCGTCCCGCTGGGCGACCTGCTCGAACGCCGCCGCCTGATGCTGGCGCAGGCGCTGATGCTGGCCGTGGCCCTGGTCGCCGTCGGCACGGCAAGCACGAGCACGATCCTGCTGGCGGCGATGCTGCTGACCGGCCTGTTCGGCACGGCCATGACGCAGGGACTGATCTCCTATGCCGCCAGCGCGGCGGCCGACGAGGAACGCGGCCGGGTGGTCGGCACCGCCCAGGGCGGCGTCTTCATCGGCCTGCTGCTGGCGCGCGTGCTGGCCGGCGGCATCAGCGATCTCGCGGGATGGCGCAGCGTGTACCTGTGCTCGGCCGCGCTGACCCTGGTGCTGGCGGCCCTGCTGTGGCGCGGCTTGCCGGTACCCGGCGCCGCACGAAGCACGCTGCGCTACCGAAGCCTGATCGCCTCCATGTTCACGCTCCTGCGGCGCGACCGGACACTCCAGGTCCGCGGCATGCTGGCCTTGCTGATGTTCGCCGTCCTGAACATCTTCTGGAGCGCCCTCGTCTTGCCGCTGAGCGCTCCGCCGTATGGCTTGTCGCACACGGCCATCGGCGCTTTCGGGCTCGCCGGCGCGGCCGGCGCACTCGCCGCGGTCTCGGCGGGCCGGCTGGCGGACCGCGGCCACGAGAGGCCGGTCAGCGCCGCCGCCCTGCTGCTGCTGGCGGTCGCTTGGCTGCCGCTGGCCTGGATGGACCGCTCGCTATGGGCCCTGATCGCCGGCATCGTCCTGCTCGACCTCGGCGGCCAGGCGATCCACGTCGCCAACCAGAGCCTGATTTTCCGCTCGTCGCCCGAAGCCCACAGCCGTCTCGTCGGCGCCTACATGCTGTTCTATGCGCTTGGGAGCGGGATCGGTGCGCTGGCCTCGACAGCCAGCTATGCCGGCGCGGGCTGGCGCGGCGTCTGCCTGCTCGGCGCGGGCGTCAGCCTGGCCGCGCTGGCGTTCTGGTTCCTGACCCGGAAACCCGCGGCCGGCGGCGACGCCTGAGACAGAACGAAAAACCGGGGCGCGCGGCCCCGGTCTGTTTGCTGCTGGTCGATCCCGCCTACTTGCCGTCGAGCGCAGCGCGGATGCCGGCCACGAAGGCTTGCACCGCCGCCGGACCTTTATCTTTCGGCGTGTTCTCGAGCTCCTGGATGATGCGGCTGCCGATCACCACGGCATCCGCCACCGCCGCCACCGACTTCGCCGTCTCCGCATCGCGGATGCCGAAGCCGACGCCGATCGGCAGTTTCACATGCTCGCGGATCGCGGCCACGCGGCGCGCGACGTCTGCCGTGTCGATGCCGCCGGCGCCGGTCACGCCTTTCAGCGAGACGTAGTAGCTGAAACCGCTGCCGTGGCGCGCCACCTGCTTCACGCGCTCCACCGTCGAGGTCGGGGCCAGCAGGAAAATCAGGTCGAGGTCGTTCGCCTTCATCTCGGCGGCGAAGGCTTCGCATTCTTCCGGCGGATAGTCGACCACGATGGCGCCGTCGGCGCCCGCGGCCTGCGCGCGGCGGATGAATTCCGAAGGACCCATGCGCTCGATCGGGTTGGCATAGCCCATCAGGACCACCGGCGTGCGCTGGTCGGTCTTGCGGAACTCCGCGACGTAGTTGAAGACGTCGTTCATGCTGATGCCGAAGGTCAGCGCGCGTTCGCAGGCGCGCTGGATCACCGGGCCTTCGGCCATCGGGTCGGAGAACGGGACGCCGAGTTCCAGCACGTCGGCGCCGCCCGCCACCAGGGCGTGCATGATCGGCACGGTGACGTCGGGACCGGGGTCGCCGGCCGTGACGAAGGTGACGAGGCCGGTCCTGCCCTGCTGTTTCAGGTTGTCGAAAGTCTGTGCGATTCTGGACATGTTCGTCTCCCTATCAACCGAAGTTCAGGCCGGCGCGTTGCGCGACCGTGTGCATGTCCTTGTCGCCGCGGCCGGACAGGTTCACCAGGATGATCTGGCTTGATGCGAGCGTCGGCGCCAGCTTGGCCGCGTACGCGATCGCGTGCGAGGATTCCAGCGCCGGGATGATGCCCTCGATGCGGCAGCAGTCGTGGAAGGCCTGCAGCGCTTCTTCGTCGGTGATCGAGACGTACTGGGCGCGTTCGATGTCCTTCAGCCAGGCGTGCTCGGGACCGACGCCCGGATAATCCAGGCCGGCCGAGACCGAATGGGTCTCGATGATCTGGCCGTTCTCGTCCTGCAGCAGGTAGGTGCGGTTGCCGTGCAGGACGCCGGGGAAGCCGGCGCTCAGGGAAGCCGCGTGCTTGCCGCTGTCGATGCCCTCGCCCGCCGCCTCGACGCCGACCAGCTTGACGCCGGCTTCGTCGATATAGGGATAGAAGATGCCCATCGCGTTCGAGCCGCCGCCGATGCAGGCGACCACGTAGTCCGGCTGGCGGCCGGTCATCTGCGGCATCTGCACGCGGCATTCCTCGCCGATCACGGACTGGAAGTCGCGCACCATCATCGGATAAGGATGCGGGCCGGCCACGGTACCGATGATGTAGAAGGTGTTCTCGATGTTGGTGACCCAGTCGCGCATCGCTTCATTGAGCGCGTCCTTCAGGGTCTTCGAACCCGATTCCACCGGCACCACGGTCGCGCCCAGCAGCTTCATGCGGTAGACGTTCTGGGCCTGGCGCTTGACGTCCTCGCTGCCCATGTAGATCACGCATTCGAGGCCGAAGCGGGCGCAGATGGTGGCGGTGGCGACGCCGTGCTGGCCGGCGCCGGTCTCGGCGATGATGCGCGGCTTGCCCATGCGCCTGGCCAGCAAGGCTTGCCCGATCACGTTGTTGATCTTGTGGGCGCCGGTGTGGTTCAGGTCTTCGCGCTTGAAGAAGATCTGCGCACCAAGCTCGCCAGCTGCGCCCTGCTGCGACCAGCGCTTGGCGTGGTAGACAGGCGACGGGCGCCCGACGAAGTGCGCCAGCTCGTAGCGGAATTCTTCGAGGAATTCCGGATCCTGGCTGTAGCGCGCATAGGCTTCGTTCAGCTCGGCCAGGGCGTGGCTGAGGGTCTCGGCGACGAAGCTGCCGCCGTAGGGACCGAAGTGGCCGGAGGCGTCCGGCAGTTGATATTCAGAGGTCTTGAACAGGGCCTTGGCGCTGTCCTTCTCAGGTGCTTCCTTCATGGTGTGACTCGCTCGTTTCGGGTGATGCATCGGCAGCCCGCACCGCGTCGACGAACGCGGCTATCTTGCGGGCATCCTTGATCCCCTTGCTTTCCTCGACACCGCTACTGATGTCGACCGCAAAGGGACGTACGCGCATCACCGCGCCAGTCACGTTTTGCACGCTCAAGCCACCACTCAAAACGACCCGAGGCGCGAGCTCTTTTGGGATAAGAGACCAATCGAAGACCTTTCCTGCGCCGCCGTAGGCATCGACCCAGGTATCGAGCAGGAGGCCCGAGAACCAGGCGCTGGCGGCGCGGTATTGAGCTTCCGATTCTATCAAATCCAGAGCGCTGGTGTCGGGTTTCACGCGGTAGGCCCGCACGAAGGGACGTTTCACCGCGGCCGCGATCGCCGCGCACTGCTCTGCGGTCTCGTCACCGTGGAACTGCAGCAGCGCGATCGGGCCGGCATCGACGGCTTCTCGTACCTGCTCCTCGCTGGCGTTCACGAACAGGCCGACGCCGCTGACGAAAGGCGGCATGGCGGGCGCCAGGGCGGCCAGCTGTTCGGGCGCGATGTAGCGCGGGCTCTTCGGGTAGAAGACGAAGCCGATGGCATCGGCGCCGGCGGCGACTGCGGCGCGCAGGTCCTGTTCGCGGGTGATGCCGCAGATTTTGATGCGGGTGCGTTGCATGGAAAACCTAACGACGTCGGAAAAATTTAAAGCCAGGGCAAAGGCGGAGTCGCCTCCTGCGGCAACCCCCACTTCGGATCGTAGTCGATTGTAGCAAGATACAAGCCGTCCGGCATGAAGGTCGGCGCCGCGGCGTCGCGCGAGCGGGCGGCCAGGACCTCGGCCATCCAGCCCGGCTCGTTGCGGCCGGTGCCCACGTAGATCAGCGAGCCGACGATGTTGCGGACCATGTGGTGCAGGAAGGCGGAAGCGCGCACCGTGAACACGATGACGTCGCCGTGGCGCACGATGTTCACCTCGTGCATCTGCTTGACCGGCGAATTCGCCTGGCAGCCGGAGGCGCGGAAACTGCTGAAGTCGTGGGTGCCGATCAGGTGCTGCGCGGCATCAACCATGCGCTCGACGTCCAGCGGGCGGAACACCCAGCCGGCGCGCCCGGCCAGCAGGGCCGACGGATTCGGATTGTTGTACAGCACGTAGTGGTAGGTGCGGGACCTGGCCGAGAAGCGCGCGTGGAAGTCCTGGCCTTCCGCATCGGGCTCGACCACGTGCGCCCAGCGCACCACGATCGAATCCGGCAGGAAGGCGTTGGTGCCGCGCACCCAGGATTGCGGTGCGCGGTCGAGTTCCGTGTCGAAGTGGACGACCTGCTCGATCGCGTGCACGCCGGCGTCGGTGCGGCCGGCGCAGGTGGTGGCGAGCCTGGTGCAGGCAAACTTCTCGAGCGCGATCTCCAGCTGGTCCTGGACCGTGTCGCGCGAAGGCTGTTTCTGATAACCGTTCCAGGCGGTGCCGATGTACTGGACACCCAGGGCAATTCTTGTCACTCAGCCGGCCTCACACAAGCTGGGCGCGCATCGCGTTGGCCTTGGAGGCCTGTTCGCTGCTGCCGCCCTTGATGACTTCTTCGAGCAGCTCACGCGCACCCTCCTTGTCGCCGATTTCCTGGTAGGCGATGGCCAGGTCCAGCTTGGTTTCCATCTCCATGTGCGTGGCCGACATCTCGGCCGGCGCCGCCACCGTCTCGAGCTGCGGCGACGCAGCCTCTCCCGGCAGGTCGAGGTCGAAGCCGCCCAGGTCGAAGGCCGGCTCGACCCTCGACGGTTCCAGCATGCCGTGCGGCGCGTACTCGGCGGTGTCGACCGGGGCCGGGCTCGCGGCCGGCAGCTCCGGCAGGCCGAACAGTTCGTCTTCCAGCGACAGCGCAGGCGCCGGGTCGGCGGCCGGCGCGGCGGATTCCACCGGGGCCGATTCGAGCTCGTCGGCCAGGCCGAAGTCCATGGTGTCGAGGTCGAACAGCGGGTCCTTCAGCTCGGTGGCCGGGCTGGTCTCTTCCGGCGCGGCCGGCAGCGGCGGCAGGTCGAATTCCCTGGCCAGGTTGGCCATGTCGAAGTCGCTGTTCGCGAAGTCGTTGTGCGCGCCGGCGGGCGCCGCGGCGATCTCGGAAGCCGCACCGGCGCCCGGGATGGTGTCGCCCAGGTCGAAGTCGCCGAACGGCAGGTCTTCCGCGGTCTCGCGCGGCTGGACGGCAGGCTGCGGCACAGGATTCGCGGCCGGGGCGCCGAAGTCCATGTCGAAGGAGAAGTCGAGCGGATCCTCGGCCGGCGCCGGGGCTGCGGCGGCTTCCACCGGCGCGGCATCGACACCACCCATGTCGAAGTCGAGCACGTGGCCATCGTCGTGCGCCTGGACCGGCTTCGGCTCCGCGGCCTGGACCGGCTCGAAGGCCAGGCCGCCGAGGTCGAAGTCCAGGGTGTGCTCGTCCTCGGCCGGGGTTGGCGCAGCGGCGGCCGCGGCGAAGGCGTCAGGCTGGGCGGCCGGCTGCGCCGTGCCCATCGCGCCGGCGAAGTGCTGCTCGAAGCTCATCGGCTCATGGGCCGAAGCCGGAGCCGGTGCCGGGGCGGCGGCCGTGTCGGCGGCGCCGAAGGCATCGTCGAAGTCCTTCGACAGCGATACGTGGGCGTCCGCGGCCGGCGCCGCGGCGGTGTCGACCTGGGCGGCGCCGGTCGCGTACAGCGGGTTGAGCGGATCGATGGACAGGCCCAGCGCGGCGGCCTGCGCCCACTCCTCGCCCTGGCCGCGGGTCATGCTGTACAGCTCCCCGGCCTGGGTTTCGAAGGCGCGCTGGTCCTTGCGGGCGGCGTAGATCTCGAGCAGCTTCAGGCGCACCGGATAGCGTTCCGGGTGGGTGCGCAGGGCTTCCCTCAGGATCTCTTCGGCCTGGGCGTCGCGGCCATAGGCGATGTAGACGTCGGCTTCGGCCACCGGGTCGACTTCGTTGGTATCGAGCTGGCTGGCCGATGGCGCGAAGCTGGAATTGAACACGCTGTTGCTGGTGTCGATGCTCTGGCCGCCGGTCTCGGCGAACAGCGAGTGCGCCGGTTCGGTCGGCATGCCCACGACCGAGGGCTCGGCGACGGTCTTGACCACTTTCTTCTTGCGGCGCTGGGCAGCCAGCAGGCCGCCGAGCAGCAGCACGGCCGCGCCGCCGCCGACCAGCGGCAGGTTGTCCATGATGAAGTCGAGCAGGCCCGGTTCCGGCTTCGGTGCGGGCTTGGCGGCCGGCTTGATGGTCGCCAGCTTCTTCTGCGCCGGCTTGTCGTGCGGGGTTTCGTGGGCGGCCGGCGCCGGGGCGGCCGGTGCCGGCGCCGCGGCGTTCTGCTGGGCTTCGGCGCCGCCTTTGCTCTTGACGGTGGCCAGCTGCTCGAGGTCGCTGACGTTGCGCTCCAGTTCCTTCACGCGGCGCTGGGCTTCTTCCAGCTCGCGCTGCTTGGCGATGGTGTCCTCGGTGCTCATGGCCGCACCCTTGCCACTTGCCGCGCCCGCGGCCGGCGCCTTCGACAGGCGCAGCTGGTCCGGGGATTCGTTGGCGGCGGTCGGGCGTTCCTCGACCTTGGCGGTGATCTTGCCGCCGGCGCTCTGGCCCGCCTGCGGGGCCTTGACCGGTTCCGCATTGCCGACCTGGCCGGCCAGCTTGTTGCGGTAGGCGTTGAAGTCGGCCGCATGCGCGACCACCACGCCATGGGCTTCGCCTTCGTTCAGTCCCTGCACGCTGTCGGCGGACGGCACCGACAGGATGCGGCCCGACTTCAGGCGGTTCATGTTGTTGCCGATGAAGGCGTCCGGATTGGCGCGGTACAGGGCCACCAGCATCATGTCGAGCGAGACGTCGACCGGCTTGAGCTGGGCGGCGATGCGGCCCAGGTTGTCGCCCGGCTTGACGCGGTATTCGGCCGCGCCGCCGGCAGCGGCGGCCTGGCGGCTGCGGCGCGGACGTTCCGATGCCTGCGGCGCCGGCGCCGCCGCGGATGCGGCCGGCGTTTCCGCGCGCGGACGCACGGCCGGCGGCGGTTCGCTCGCGGCCACCTGGGCCGACTGGGTCGCGCGCAGCTCGGCCGGATCGAGCAGGAAGGTGTACTCGCGCACCAGGCGGCCGTTATTCCAGCTCAGCTCCAGCAGCATGTCGACGAAGGGCTCGTTCAGCGGCTGGCTCGAACTCACGCGGATGAACTGGCGGCCGCTGCGCTGCTCGACCGCGAAACGCAGCGACAGCAGGGCCGGATTGAATTCGATGTTTGCGGCGCGGAAGGCATCGGGCGAGGCCAGCTTGGCCACCAGACCCGACGCCTCGTCGCTGGACACCGCCGTCAGCTCGATTTCGGCACGCAGGGGCTGGCCGAGCGCGGACAGCACGGTGAGTTTGCCGAGGCCCGCCGCGTGCGCGGCCGAGCTCAGGACCAACGCACTGGCGACCGCCGCGGTGAGCTTCTTCAGCGCGGACGACTTCATCGAGGGACGGTGAGTGGAATGCATAATTCGACTGAGTGAGTTGAGCGGGCAAAAGTTGCCCGGAGGTCACAGCAACATAGCATCATGCATTATGGCATGCAAGCACTGCGGGAGGAAACATTCACCGCCCGTGAGATATGTAGGTACTCTATTCACGCAACTGATGTTTTTTGGGTCAAACCATGACATTTCATTAGCACCTCTTGCCATGAAGACCACAACGAAAAAGGCGGCCGAAGCCGCCTTGTCGTGAGCGGGCGGAACCGCCCCATTTTACCCGCGTCGGCCGGAATTACTTGTCCAGCACGATGCGCAGCATGCGGCGCAGCGGTTCGGCCGCGCCCCACAGCAACTGGTCGCCGACGGTGAAGGCCGAGATGTATTCCGGACCCATCGACATCTTGCGCACGCGGCCGACCGGGATGGTCAGGCTGCCGGTGACGGCGGCCGGGGTCAGGTCGCGCATCGAGGCTTCGCGCGTGTTCGGCACGAACTTCACCCACTGGTTGTCGTTGGCGATGATGTCGTTGATCTCGTCCAGCGGCACGTCCTTCTTCAGCTTGATGGTCAGTGCCTGCGAGTGGCAGCGCATCGCGCCGATGCGGACGCACAGGCCGTCCACCGGGATCACCGGTGCCGCGCCCGGCTTGCCGCTGACTGAGGTTCCCCGGCCGAGGATCTTGTTGGTCTCGGCGCCGCCCTTCCACTCTTCCTTCGACTGGCCGTTGCCCAGGTCCTTGTCGATCCAGGGAATCAGGTTGCCGCCCAGCGGCACGCCGAACTGCCTGGTCTCTTCCGCCGACATGCCATGCTGGGTCGCCAGCACGGTGCGGTCGATCTCGAGGATGGCCGAAGCCGGATCGTCGAGCAGGTTTTTCACCGCGCCGTTGATGGTGCCGAACTGGGTCAGCAGTTCGCGCATGTGCTGGGCGCCGCCGCCCGATGCGGCCTGGTAGGTCATGGAGGTCATCCAGTCGACCAGGTCGTTCTTGAACAGGCCGCCCAGGCCCATCAGCATGCAGGACACGGTGCAGTTACCGCCGACGAAATTCTTCACGCCGCGCGTCATCGCATCCTTGATGACGTTCAGGTTGACCGGGTCGAGCACGATGACGGCGTCGTCGTTCATGCGCAGGGTCGAGGCGGCGTCGATCCAGTAGCCGTTCCAGCCGGCTGCGCGCAGCTGCGGGAAGACTTCGGTGGTGTAGTCGCCGCCCTGGCACGAGATGATGATCTCGCACTTCGACAGCTCGGCGACATCTAGGGCGCTCTTCAGTTTGGTCTCGTTCTTCGCCATGGCCGGCGCTGCGCCGCCCGGGTTCGAGGTGGTGAAGAACACCGGCTCGATGTGGTCGAAATCGCCCTCGTCCTGCATGCGCTTCATGAGGACCGAGCCGACCATGCCGCGCCAACCAACCAGACCAACTAGTTTCATTTCAAATCCCTCTTTATCTGTGTTGTCGTGGGCACGCCGTGCCCACGATGAATATCGATTAACGCCGAATCAGGCCAGCGCGTTGACCACCGCATCGCCCATCTGTTCGGTACCGACACGGGTCGTGCCTTCCTCGAAGATGTCCGGCGTGCGCAGCCCCTGGGCCAGCACGGCCTTGACCGCGTTCTCGATGCGGTCCGCCTGTTCCGGCTTGCCGAGCGAGAAGCGCAGCATCATCGCGCTTGAGAGGATGGTCGCCAGCGGATTCGCGATGCCCTTGCCGGCGATGTCGGGCGCCGAGCCGTGCGAGGGCTCGTACAGGCCCTTGTTGTTCGCATCCAGCGACGCCGAGGGCAGCATGCCGATCGAGCCGGTCAGCATCGCGGCCGCGTCCGACAGGATGTCGCCGAACATATTGCCGGTGACGATGACGTCGAACTTCTTCGGCGCGCGCACCAGCTGCATCGCCGCGTTATCGACGTACATGTGTTCGAGTTCGACGTCCTGGTAGTCCTTGTGCACCTCGGTGACGATGTCGCGCCAGAACTGGAAGGTCTCCAGCACGTTGGCCTTGTCGACGCTGGTCACGCGCGAGCCGCGCTTGCGGGCGGCCTGGAAGGCGACGTGGGCGATGCGGCGAATCTCGCCTTCCGCATAGCGCATGGTGTCGAAGCCTTCGCGTTGGCCGGCGAAGGGACCGTCCGGGCACGTACGCACGCCGCGCGGCTTGCCGAAGTAGATGTCGCCGGTCAGCTCGCGGATGATCAGGATGTCCAGGCCGGACACGACTTCCGGCTTCAGGGTCGAGGCGCCCGCCAGTTCCGGATACAGGATCGCCGGACGCAGGTTGGCGAACAGGCCGAGTTCCTTGCGCAGGCCGAGGATGGCCTGTTCCGGACGCAGCGCGCGCTCCAGGCTGTCGTACTTGTAGTCGCCGACGGCGCCGAACAGCACCGCGTCGGCGGCCTTGGCCAGCGCCAGGGTGGCGGGCGGCAGCGGATGGCCGTGGGCCGCGTAGCCGGCGCCGCCGACCTCCGCGCTCTCCAGCTCGAAGCGCTCGTCCAGCGCGTTCAGGACCTTGACCGCCTGGGCCGTGATCTCGGGACCGATGCCGTCGCCCGGCAGGATTGCAATCTTCATGTGATTCCTTGCTTAGATCGTGTTGGCGAGCCAGGGCTGGGCGCGCAGATGGCGCTCCTCGAAGGCGCGGATCTCGTCGGCGTGGCGCAGGGTCAGGCCGATGTCGTCCAGGCCGTTCAGCAGGCAGTACTTGCGGAACTCGTCGATCGCGAATTCGAAGGCCAGCTTGCCGTCCGGCGTGCGGATCACCTGCTGCTCGAGGTCGACCACCAGCTTGAAGCCGGGGAAGGCCTTCACCTCGTTGAACAGGTGGTCGACCTGCTGTTCGTTCAGCACGATCGGCAGCAGGCCGCTCTTGTAGCAGTTGTTGAAGAAGATGTCGGCGAAGCTCGGCGCGACGATGGCGCGGAAGCCGAACTGCTGCAGGGCCCAGGGCGCGTGCTCGCGCGAGGAACCGCAGCCGAAATTCTTGCGGGCCAGCAGGACGGAGGCACCCTGGTAGCGCGGCTGGTTCAGCACGAAGTCCGGATTCAGCGGACGCTTCGAATTGTCCATGCCCGGCTCGCCATGGTCCAGGTAACGCCACTCGTCGAACAGGTTGGGGCCGAAGCCGGTGCGGCGGATCGACTTGAGGAACTGCTTGGGGATGATGGCGTCGGTGTCGACGTTGGCGCGGTCGAGCGGCGCCACCAGTCCTTCTTGTACGGTAAATTTTTCCATGGTCTGCTTCCAACTGCTGGTCAGCGGGGTCAGAGCACAAGCGGGAAATTCGTGCTCTGACCCCGATAAGTTATTTTCCGCCCGCGCCAGTAATCACCTGGCCAACCTTCTGCACGTCCTTGCCGACGCCGGAGATGGTATTGCAGCCAGTGACAACGAATGCGATGAGTGCGAGAGCGAGTGCTTTTTTCATGGTATCCCTAATATTGATGTCATGATCCGGCCAGGATGATCGACCCTGGCCAGCCTGGGTTACGGTTCGTTCGCGGCGCGGATGACGCCGGCGAATTCAATTTTATAATGCGCGCACGTCGACGAAGTGACCGGCAATCCCCGCCGCCGCCGCCATCGCCGGCGACACCAGGTGGGTACGTCCGCCCTGCCCCTGGCGGCCTTCGAAGTTGCGGTTCGAGGTCGAGGCGCAGCGTTCGCCCGGATCGAGGCGGTCGGCGTTCATGGCCAGGCACATCGAGCAGCCCGGCTCGCGCCATTCGAAGCCGGCGGCCTTGAAGATCTTGTCGAGGCCTTCGCGCTCGGCCTGCTCCTTCACCAGGCCGGAACCCGGCACCACCATCGCCAGCTTGACGTTGGAGGCGCGCTGGCGGCCGCGCACCACGGCGGCGGCGGCGCGCAGGTCCTCGATGCGCGAGTTGGTGCAGGAACCGATGA
>Ga0308170_10002530_pt1 | contig 15608 bp, 16 predicted proteins | sample PhyBR2_2_FD_202136 | JGI IMG/M metagenome (GOLD analysis project Ga0308170, IMG submission 202136) | Phyllosphere microbial communities from UC Gill Tract Community Farm, Albany, California, United States - DLSLSB.R2 | ecosystem: Host-associated > Plants > Phyllosphere > Unclassified | place... | reverse complement strand
GGCCTTCGAACCCGATCCTGCGCCCGGCCTACCAAGGTGCGTTCTCGCCGCTCGGACCCTCTCACCCTTCCCCCTCGAGCCTCTCTTCCTCTCGAACGCTCGCTGACGCTCTCCCACCATACAGGCCGCAACCCTGTTGCCGACATCTTCTCCGAGTGGGCTCTGCGCCAGACGATCATCAACCTGCCTCGCGTCGCTCGTGACGGCAACGACCGCGAAGCCAAGGCGAGCATGCTGTGGGTCCCTCCTCTCCCTCTCCTCCTCTCCCCCTCCTCCTCGACCTCCTCAGCTCGAGCTTCGGTACGAGCACGAGCTCTCGCTGACGTACTCGACCCGCCGCTCGCAGCCTCGCATCGACCTTTGCCGGCATCGGCTTCGTGAGTCGTCCTCGCTCGAGCCACGACGAGCTCGCCTCGGCGCCCTCGACGCGCCAAGGTTACTCTATGAACGAGATCGAGGGCTGACTCTTCCTTTTCAACGTTACAGGGCAACGCCGGCGTCCACCTCGCGCACGGCATCTCGTACCGTGCGTCTCTCCCTCCCGCTCTCGACGTCACCTCGCTCCAGATCCCGCCGACCGCCTTCTTTGCCCAGCTGCTGACGCTCTCTCCCTCGTGCAGCCGTCTCGGGCCTGAACAAGAAGAAGGGCAAGTGGCAGCACCCGGGCTACCAGGTCGACCACCCGATCGTCCCTGTGCGTCCTCCTCCTCCTCCTCCGCTCCTGCCTCGCCATTCTTCTACTTGCGCTGCGCTGACCTCATGCTCCTCCTGCGTCCGCAGCACGGTATCTCGGTCGCGCTCGCCGGCCCGTCTATCTTCCGCTTCACGGCGCCGACCGACCCGGCCCGCCACAGGCAGGTCGCGACCATCTTCGAGGAGCTCGCCGAGCCGCACGCCAAGGACCACATCGACACGACGCGCGTCTCGGACGCCGACCTCGGCCAGCTCCTGTTCGACCGCATCGCGCGCTTCCTCGTCAACCTCGACGTGCCGCGCGGCCTCAAGGCGATCGGGTACGGCGCGGGCGACGTCAACGACCTCGTCGAGGGGACGCTCCCGCAGAGGCGCGTGCTCGACCTTGCTCGTGAGTCAGCGCTGCTCTCCTTCCCTCTTCAGGCCTTCGAGAAGGACGGGCGAGCGAAGACTGACGAGCTCGTGAACGCGCGCAGCCGGCTTCAAGGGCAGCGACGGGCGCGAGGAGCTCGCCCACATCATCGAGGGTGCCAGTGCGTCCTCTTCCTTCTCTCCTCGAACTCTATCGAGCCGCTCTTCGCGTCGTCGACCTCGAGCTGACCCGTCCTCCCCCTTCCGCCCGCAGTGGAGTTCTGAGATGCTCTCCCTCTTCCTCGTCACGTACCATAGCTGTCCTGTAGTGCAAAAGAAGTATCTGCTCAAGCTGGAGCATCCTCGGCGAGCGTGTGCGCGCGCGGTTGGACCTTCGCAAGTTGCTCCTCTCCCTCCCTCTCGCGCCTTCCACTCGTTCGTGCGCCCGATCTCGATCGTGCGCCGGAGACTTTCCGTACCAGACGCACTGGCGTCGCCGAACCGTCGCTCGTCCGCGTCGCTCAGCCCCTGTCCGCCTTCCCCACCTTCCGCCGACGCGCCTCTCGTCCTCCTTCTCCTCACACGACATCTCGCCACCCCGCAGGAGCAGCTCACGACAGCTCATGTGCGCTGCAGGCGGGCCACTCGCGCCCCAGTCGCGCTCGCGCACCGCCTCGGCGCCGACTCGGGGCGCCAGCTCGGAGGGGACGATGCGGGAGGAGGACGGGCGGGAGCAGGCTAGGTGGCGGTCGGAGGACGGAGAGGAGGGGCCTAGGGTCGACAGGGAGGTCGTACAAGGTGCGCAGGGTTCTCTCTCCCGCTGTCGAAGTGGTGCCGTCACATCTCAAGCGGGCCGAGGAGCAGGAGCGGGACTTGGTCCTCTGCCTGTCGCCCTCGAGCAGAACAGCGTACTGACCTTCGACGACATGCACGCAGACCTCGTCCTACACGTCCTGTCGCCGTCGCCGGGACCGTCTCGGCGCCACACCCCCTCCTCGACTCGCCGCCTCGTGTCGCCCAACCTCGTCGTCTCGCTCCCGCTCCTCCCCCTCCCCGAGCCCGTCCATCGCCCCTCGCAATCTTCCCCGCCGCACGAGATCGTCACCGCCTCGCAACAAGCACTCGCCCTCTTCCGCCTGCCGACCCTCGCCGTCTCGCTCCTCCCGTTCGCCTCGTGGGACTTGCGCTCCTTCGGCGTCGAGGAGACGTCGCTCGCCGTCACCGTCCCCGAGCACGTCGAAATGTCGCACAAGGGCAAGGGCAAGGAGCGCGAGGTCGAGCACATCGAGCACGCCGAGCACGTCCAGGTTGTCGAGCGCTGGACCGCCCAAGTCGAGTGGACGCTGCGCATCGACTCGCCGCTCGCGCCGTCTGAGCGCCAGAGCGACGACAAGGAGCAGCCGTCGGTCTGGCTCGAGTCGACGACGGCACCGCGCAAGGTCGAGCTCGTCTTCGCCTCGCGCGCGCCCGCCGACTCGACGAGCCGCGGCCGCCAGCGCCGCAGCGCCGCCGTACTCGCAGGCCGGCGGCGCTCTACGTCAAGCTCGTCCGGCGGCGGCGGCGTCGGGCGCGAGATCGGCGCGACGAGCTCGGCGGGCCTTGTCGAGAAGGCCGCCGAGGAGGAGCACTCGCTCGAGCTCGTCTACGTCCGCTACTCGGTGCCAGCGTCGCCCCTCGTCGTCGTCGGCCAAGGTGCCCTCGTCGACTTCATCCGGACCCTCCTCGTCGCCCTCCTCGTCACCCTCCTCCCCCTGGCCTCTCTCCTCCTCGCCCTCGTCGGCCTCGACCAGCCGCTCGCGATCAACTTGCCGCCGCACCTCGACACGCCCCAGCTCACGCACCACTCGAAGCGTAAGCTCGACTCGAGGACGTCATCGCTGCGTCTCGGCGCGCCGGCGCACAAGCGCCGCAAGTACCGCGACTCGGCGCCGCCCGTCGCCTCGACGAGCGCGAGCCACGAGCCCGGGCCCGCCGCCGAGACAGCGCACCTCCTCGAGGCGGCCGAGGCGCACGTCGGCAAGCACGCGCATCTGACGAGGCGCCGCCGCTGGTCCGTGTCGACGCCGGCGTCGGTCCCGGCTTCGAGGTCGGCGTCGGGCTCGTCCGCCACGCTCCAGGCGTCGCCCGAGCGCGTCCCGGGCCCGTCGCCCTGGGTGCCTCGCCTGCCCGTCGCGCTCGTCGCAGCGCTCGAGCTCGTCGGCGCCTTGTGCGCGGGAGTCGCCGCGGCATGGACCGAGCTTGCCCTTCTCCTGTGGGCGGTCCGGCAGGCCATCCTCTTCGCGACCGAGCTCGTCGAGGAAGGGTGGACTGTCGCCAAGGAGGTGCTGCGCGAGTTGCCGCCGGGTTCGGCGCGCAGGGCGAGCGTGCAGGGCAGCGAGGGTGGGAGCAGCGAGGGCGGGAGCGGCGAGAGGAGGAGGAGCGCGATGAGCAGCGGGCACAGGTGCGTCTCTCTTCCTCTTCACCCAGCACAGCTATGCGGCTCTGTATACATGAGGTGCAGCAGGCTGACGCTAGGGCGGTCCGTGCAGGCTCAAGCGCGAGTCGATCCGGCGTCGCCACGTCACCTTCTCCGCCTCGTCTCCCCCACCTCCGCCCGTCTCGCCAGCCTCGGCCGCACCTCCCTCGCCCAGTTCGACCTCATCCACCCTTAGCGGCGACTCGCCCTCGACGTACAGCCCGAGCCCCTCGCCGCCCGACAACGACCGCGAGCCCGCCGCCCGCCGAAACCTCGCAGGACAAGCGCCGGCAGAGCACGACCGGCCCGACGCTGCAGCCGCCTACGCCCTGTCGCATCTGCACGCGCTCGTCTCGCGCCAAGCAGCCGCCGAGGGGCGCGCGCTCGCTCCTGCGCTCGCCGCCGAGTATTCGTCGCTCAGCGGGGAGCACGAGGGCGAGCGCGCCGAGGGGCGTGAGGGGCGCGAGGGCTCGTCGCTCGAGCAGCTGCGCAGCGCGCAGTCGAGCCGCAACGAGCAGCTCTCGGTGCCGTACGAGTTCCCGCCGCGCTCGTCGGGCCCGCGCTCCCGCCCGAGCGCCAACGACGACGACGATGCCGCCGAGCACTCGGCCTCGACGAGCGCCCAGGGTCCCGGCGGGCGCCTCTCGCCCTTCTCGGCGCTGTCGCAAGGCGACGTCGCCGCGACCGCCGCCGCGTCGCAGCCGTCGTCGCGCCGCAGCTCGCTCGCGCCGTTCCAGCCGTCGCCGCGCAGGTCTCGCGCCGAGGATGCCGGCCCGCCTCTCGCTGCGCCTGCCAGGCGTAGCTCGCTCGGCATCGCAGGCCGGTCGGCGTCGACGAGCAGCAGGGCGCACGTCGTCGGCGGCGTCATCGAGCAGGAGCAGAAGCCGTGCGGGGACGGCGAGCAGCACTGCGCCTGGCGCGGTGACACGTCTTCGAGCGCCGGTGCGTTCTACTCTCTCTTCTTCTGCTCGAGCTGGATTTCAGGCTTTGACGCACTATCCCCGCCCGCAGCTTCGCCCGCCGAGTACGTCTCGCCCATCACGCCCGTGCGCCCTCACAGCGCAGGCTCGTCGCCGCACTCGAGCCCCGAGGACCCGATCCCGAGCGAGTACCGCCTCGGCTCGTCGACGTCGACCTCGGGCACGCCGACCTCGGCCCGCCCGGCGCCCGCGCGCTCGTCGTTTGACTCGGCGGTCGAGCTGAGCGCGCTCGGCCCGCAGAGCGTGTTTGCGCCGGCGTTCCACCCGGCCGTCATGGGCACGGGTGCAGGGAGAGGCTTCCAGCCTCGTCCCCGCCCGGGCGAGGTGCCGCAGCCCATGCCGCAGTACCTCCCTGCGCCGGCGCCCGCTCGTCCGCCTCAGCCGCACCCTTCCCTCTACTCGCGCCCTCCGCCTCCGCCGCAGCGGCAGCTGTACGTGCCGCCGCCGCCGACGGGCATGACGATCACGCTCAGCAGCGACGACGAGGACGAGGACGAGGACGACGAGGGCGAGGGAACGACGGCGACGACGTCCGGGTCGGCGTCGGGCGGGCGGCAGAAGAGGAAGCAGCGCGGCAAGAAGAAGAAGAAGGGGAGGAGGGGAGCGGGCGGCGGCGGCGGCGGTGGTCCTGGGAGCGGTGCGTCGAAGGAGGAGGATCCGCTCGCGGCGGCGGCGGGAGGGTCGCTGAGCCGGCTGTCTCTCGCTTGAGGGTCGATGTGCGTTTGTAGCTTGAGCTTGCAAGGGAGCAGTACCGCATTCGCACGATGCTGTTTTGGGACCCACAGCTGCTCGAGACGACTTGGCGCGACGCAGATCGCTCGAGGAGGAGGAGGACGAGCGACGTCACCGCCTTGTTCTCCTCCTCGCCCGCACCTGTGCACCAGCAAGTGCACTCAGAGTGCTCAACAGCTCGACCACAAGGCCTACCTGCAGCGTCAGAGCAGCTCGAGCCGTCGTCGCCGTTCCCCACCGACCTCCACCCGCCAGCCTTGACCGACCCGGCCTCTCGCCTTCGCCGACACGCGACTTGCACCGACCAAGCCTGCTGCAGCCAGCACACGGCCGCCTACAGCACCGCCAGCAGCCAGTACCGCTCTCCCCGGGTCCAGCCTCCGAGGTGAGTCCTCGGTCCCCTCGGCCCCGCCGTCAACAGCTGATGAGACGCTCGACAAGGCCACCGTCCCCTCGTGGGCCAGCCTGGCACTGCGCAGTGCGCGTTCGCATGTGCTGTCGACCCTCTCGAGCACCCGCACCGCCTCGCAGAGCTGTGCTGACCTTTGTCCTCGTGCCCGCAGCCCTCGCCCCCTCCTCTCCTCTCCCCCAACCTCACCCCTCGCCCGCTCGCCCGCCATTACGCTCCAGACCCGCCGTTCGTTCGGCTCGCTGTCGTCCGAGTCCAAGGGCCCACCCTCGTCCTCGGCGGCAGCGCAGCAGCAGCAGCAGCAGCAGCAGCAGCCCGCGCTCCACATCGACGTCGACGCCGTCAACACGTCGACCTCGCCCGCCTCGTCGTCGGCCTCGTCGAGCGCACCCTCGCTCGCTTCGGCCCAGTCGCGCCCCGGCCGAGCCCGCACCATGAGCGACCCGAACGCCAAGGTCGTCGAGGTGACCCAGGCAGAAGGGTCCGACACGTACGGCTCGGTCAACCAGCACCCCAAGGTCGAGAGCCCGCAGACGGCCTTCAAGGTCGGCGTCAGCGTCGACCGCAACAAGAAGTGCCGCCGCACCATGGAGGAGTGCGTCCTCGTCCCCCTCGCGCTCAACCTCGCTCGCCGTCGCACCTCGCTGACCTTTCTCCCCCTCTGCAGCGCGCACTCGTTCATCTACGACTTTGGCGGCATCCGTGCGTGTCCTTTCTCTCCGTCCTCTCGCCATTCTGAACGCAGAGCTGACCTTTCTTGCCCTTCGCTCGCAGGCGGTCAGGGCTACTTTGCCGTTTTCGACGGCCACGCCGGCAAGCACGCCGCCGAGTGGTGCGGCCACCACTTCCACGAGCACCTCCTCGACAACCTGCGTAAAGCGCCCGTCACGCCCATCCCCGACCTCCTCAACGCGACCTTCCACACGGTCGACACCAAGCTCTCCGAGCTCGCCGCGAGCGGCAACACGCACTCGGGCTGCACGGCCGTCACGTGCTTCCTGCGCCTCGAGGACGACCAGGGCCAGCCCGCCGGCGACGCGAGCGGCGTCTGCAGCGACGTCGTCGCCGTCAAGGAGGGCCAGCAGGTCGTCGCCGACGAGGGCGCCGCGCTCCGGGCCGCGCAGGCCGGCGGCTCTGCGCCCGGCGGCAGCAGCGACGACTCGACGGCGCAGGGCCTGCCCGAGCTCAAGCGCGACGGCGAGAGCGCGGGCGCAGACGCAGGAGCCGGCGAGGCGGCCGACAAGTCGAGCGGGCACAGCCGGCGCAGGAGCGCGCACGAGGTCAAGAGCCGCATCAAGAACCTCCTCACCGGGCGCTCGGACGACTTTACCGCCTCGTCGCCGTCGACCTCGGCGTCGTCGGCCTCGGGCTCGTCGACGCCCGCCGCCGCCGCCGCTCGGGCCCCGACCGTCGCGACGCCCAACGTCGAGATCGCCGGCCCGGCCGTCACCAAGTCGGCGGCCAAGCGCACGCTGTACACGGCCAACGTCGGCGACGCGCGCGCCGTCCTGTCGCGAGGCGGGAGGGCCGTGCGCCTCACGTACGACCACAAGGGCAGCGACGCCAAGGAGGCCAAGCGCATCTCGGACGCCGGCGGGTTCGTCCTCAACAACCGCGTCAACGGTGCGTCTCGCTCTCGCCGTCTCTTCGCTGTGTACTTGCCTCGTCGAGGGCGTCTCTGACCTCGCTCGTGCTCGCTCGCAGGCGTTCTTGCCGTCACGCGCTCGCTCGGCGACTCGTCGATGAAGGAGTTCGTCGTCGGCTCGCCCTTCACGACCGAGACGACCCTCGGGCCGCAGGACGAGTGGCTCATCGTTGCGTGCGACGGCGTGCGTCCAGCTCTCGCTCGTGCCTCGACTGGCGGCTCGTCGTAAAGACGAGCCGCCCATCTGTGCCTGGTAGCCTAGAACTGACGCTCACTCACGTCGCTCGCAGCTGTGGGACGTGTGCAGCGACCAGGAGGCGGTCGACCTCATCAAGAACGTCGAGTGCCCGCAGGAGGCGTCGCAGAAGCTGCTCGACCACGCGCTCGTGCGTCGCTCCTCCTCCCTCTCTCTCTCTTTTGCTCTTCAGTCTCTACGGCAGGAATTGATGCCGTTAGGCGTTGTCGACGCAGTCCTCGTTCAGCACCGACAACCTGTCGATCCTCTGCGTCCGGCTCAACAACGGCGCCAACCCCTAGAGCGCCCTCACCTCTTCCCGGCGTCGCTCGCCTCGCCCTCCTCTGATCCTCCTCCTCTTCGCCTTCTGCGTTACTCCCCCTATCCCTCCTCTCACTCAGTCAGACTGCCTCGCCTGCTTTGTCCTACCCTTCGCTGTCGATTTTTACATACCCTCCTTGCGCCGCTCGGACCCTCCTTTCTCTCCCTCGTACCTAGTCTCCTCTCCTCCCCTCGCCTCTTCTAGTCGTTCTGGCTCGCCGTTGCAAATGCATGCCTGTCGACCTGCGTCGAGTTTCGAGCGATCGAGAGCCCGCTCGAGCCGTGAGAGGAAGACGAGCAGCTCGGAGAATATGGTCAGGCGCGAGCGCTCTCGCTCCAGCGTTTCTCATTCGCAGAGCTCGACGGCAGCAGTTCACGATGTAGAAGAGATACTATGCACACGATCTACTAAAAGCTACGTGGTAGAGCGAGAGAGAGAGAGGAAAAGAGAGTCTAGGGAAAGAGCTTGACGTTCGAGCCGCTCGAGACGGCGACGACGCGGGAGCCAAACTCGAACGGGTCGCGCTGCGGGCAAAGAGCACCGCATCAGTTCCCTGTGCACCTGTAGGAGCCGAGGAAGGAAATAGGAGCGCACCTCGAACGCAACAAAGTCGACCTCGGCGTCTTCGTCGTCGACGCTCTCATCCTCGAGCCCGAACAGCTCGTCAAAGTTGGTCGACACCCACGAGACCGCCTCCTTGCGGCTCACCTGGCCCCTCGACAGCTTCTGCGCCCACGCCGCCTCCTGAATGACGCTGCGCGGCATCCACTCCTCGTCGGTCCCGATCGCAAGCGTGACGCCGGCGAGGTGAAGCACCGTCTGCGGCGTGTCCAGCGTGAGCGGCGGGCCGGGGAGCGCGCGACGCTCGTCCCACGTCTCGGGGAGGGAGCGGCCGCGCGAAAGGATGACGCCGATGTGAGCGGCGGCGAGTTCAGAGGCGAGGAGGTGCGCCTCGGCCGCGCCGTGACTGCGAGCGGGTGAGCGGCGTTAGCTGAGCTCCAGTTCTACGAGACGAGGAGACGAAGAAAAGGAGAGAGGGGACGCACATGATCCAGCGCTGCGATGCGTCACCGGCACGCTCGACCTCGTCCTTGAGCCGGATGAGCGACGCGATCACGTCGGCCTTGTTCGTCTTGACGACGAGCGGGATCTTGCCTTTGGCGACCTCGCCGAAGTAGTCGATGGGCGTCCACTTGTCGTTCGAGGTCGAGGTGTCGAGCCCGCCGAGGAGGAGCGAGCGCAGCTCGGCGATCTCGAGGGCGACAGGAGCGGCGCCGCCGAAGTGACCTGCGCGAGGTCAGAAAAGTCAGCTCAGAAGCCAAGAGGTGGTGCTGCAGGACGCACCGATGGCGACGTGTAGAGCGACCGCGTCCTTGACGAGAGCGCCCTCCTCGAGCACTGCGAGCGCAGGTCGAAGTCAGCACAGGTGGACTCGAGAGGGGCAGAGAAACGAGCACGCACCGTGAGCTGCGCCGGTGCGGAAGGCGACGCTGACGCCGCGGCTGCAGGACAAGAGGAAGGAGTCAGGGACGGCCGTCTCAGCTCGAAGAGCGAGGGACGAGACGCACAAGAAGCCCTTGCCGAGCGGCGCCGCGATAGCTTTGCCGACGCCGTTCTCCTCGGCCGTGACGAGCTGCTTGCCGCCGAGGGAGAGCCCATCGAGCGCCCGCACCGAGACGCGCGGGCCGTACTGCTGCTGGGCGAGCGAGAGCTTGCTGTCGAGGAGCGGGTCGAACGAGGGCGAGTCGGTCGTTGCCTTCTCCTGCGAGCAAGTGCAGGCGTCAGCGACGATGCGCGCTAGGTACAGCGAGAGAGAGAGAGAGAGAGGGACGCACGGCGATGATGTCGGTCAAGCCGAGGGCCGAGCCGAACGTGACGAGCGTCGGGAGGAGGCTGCCGTTCTTCAAGTCGACCGTCTTGACCTCGGCGGCCGTGACGCACTCGTCGCGCATGCAGACGATCTTGCCGTCCTCGACGACGACCTCGAACGGCCGCTCGGCGCCATCCGACTCGAGCGGCTGCTGGCCGTCCTTGAGGAGGACCTCGCCGACGTTGACGAACTTGACCCGCTCGACGACCTCGGGCTTCTTGCGCCGCTGCGTCTCGCCCGGGTTGAGCCAGTCGAAGCCGTCGTCCTCCTGCTCGCGCGTCGGGTCGTAGTCGGCGCGCAGGCTCGCGGGCGGCGGCCCGTTCTTGCGCGCGAGCTCGTCGTCGCCGGGCGAGGCGGGCGGGAACGACTCGGCAAGCTGAGCGACGCCGTCGATCCAGACCTGCTGCGGCGTCGCGCCGAGAGAGAGAGGGTGCGCGCTCCACAGGACGACGTCGGCGTCGTAGTTGGGCTTGAGGTAACCGATGCGGTGTGAGAGGCCGGCGGTGACGGCGGGGACCGTCGTGATCGAGGCGAGCGCCTTGTGCGCCGGCAGGCCGAAGTGGTGGCCCTGCTGCGCCTGGTACAGGAGGTAGCGCGAGTCGGTGACGGGGTGGTCCGACTTGAAGATGACCGAGACGCCGTGCTCGTCGAGGACCTTGGCGGCGTACTCGCTCCCTCGCCACGCCTCGCGCTTGTACCGGCCGTTCGTCGCAAAGAGCGCGACGGCGGGCGTCGAGGTGCCGTTGCCCGGCCAGGCCGACTTGAGCAGGTCGGGGACGAGGTAGGTCTCGTGGGCGTGGTGGAACTGCGAGCGAGAACTTTCGTCAGCGCCAAGCTCGACGGCAAGGAACACGATCGAGAGAGGAGAAAGAGACGCACCGCGGCGACAGGGAACTCGAACTCGTGCGTGAGCCGGACGTACTGGTCGAGGTCGGTCGTCTCGTAGCAGTGCGTGTTGACCTTGACCTTGCCGCGCAGGACGTCGACGAGCGCCTCGAGCTGCAGGTCGTCCGGGAAGTTCTCGGTGTCGCCCTTGTCGTCGACGAGCGCTCGACCCGACTGCGCGGCGGCGAGAGCGCGGTGGCAGAACTTGTCCTGCTGCCGCTTGAGCGTGCGCGCCTTGTCGAGGTTCGAGCGCCAGTTCCAGGCGAGGTCGAGGCGGGTCTGCCCGTAGACACGGCGGATGTTCTCGCCGCAGGCGTCTGCAGAGAGGTGCAGCGTCAGCCGGGCGCGCACAGGAGAGAGGACGGTTCGTGGTAGCGAGGGACGTCGGGAGGGAGGGGGAAGGAGGGAACTAGGACGCACTCTTCATGTGCCGCCAGCGAGGAGGGTCGCCGCGCTTCTTGCGCTCGCCCGACGGCAGCTTGACGTTCCAGGGCATCTCGAGCACGAGCGAGTCGATCGTGCGCTCGGCCGTCGGGCGCAGCTTGATGACGAACGCCTGGCCGCCGACGTTATTGGCGCTGCCGGGGAGGACGAGCGACGAGGTGACGCCGCCCGAGACGATGCGGCGGAAGGCGAGGTCATGGCCGTTGATGCCGTCGAGCGAGCGAAGGTGAGGGAGAACGGCGCCCTGGACCGAGTTGGTGTCGTCGGCGCCGGACAAGCCGGGGAGCGAGTCGACGCCGACGTGCGAGTGCATGTCGAAGATGCCCGGCGTAAGCCACGCGCCGTGAGCGTCGACGACCTGGGTGTGCGAGTCGCCCGCCTCGAGGGGGATGTCCTCGCCGATCTTGACGACGAGGCCGTGATCGAGGAGGACGTCGGCGTTGTACAGGACCTGCTTGCCGTCGTCTTGACCGGTCCAGACGGTGGCATTGCGGATGAGGGTCGGCGAGGTGCCCTGCGGGTGGTGGAGGTGGGGACGAGGTCAGCAGGGGGACGACGGCGACACAGAGGGCGAAGAAGGTGGAGGGGGCGCACCTGTGCAAACCGATCGCTGCGATTCCTGCTGGCGAACGAGTCGGGCACGCCGGGCAGGGTGTGCAGCTCCTCGCAGCGGTCGACGACCTCGGTGGACCACGAGGTGCGCTCGTCGGCGGCGAGGGCGCTGAGGGGACGGGTACCGGGCGGGTCCCGGTGCTGGACTGTGTTGAGATGGCGGGAGGAGAGCCACAGGGCGGCTGCGGCGACGAGGGCGAGCGAGATGGCGCCGGCTGATGAGGTTGTGGGGCGACGAGGCGGAGGGCGACGAGGGCGGCTGCTGGCGGGGCGCTTGACCTTCTCCTCGTCGTCAGAGGAGCTGGCGAGGCCCTTCATGGTGTCGGATAGGCGCCTGGTCGACGAGAGGGCCGAGTTGAGGAGTAGACGCGACGCAGTTGGCTCACGGCCGAGGGCGAGCGGAGCGGGGACAGGTCGTGCTCGCTCGTCAGCTTGCCCTGCTCTCGAGTAGGTCGCACGCTATCCTAGAGCATCTACACTGCATGCCTGGCCGAGCCCTGCTACAAGTGCGCCACGGCCGAGCCACCTCACGCCGCCTCGCTCTCCTCCTCGCCCTGCGCCTTCTCCTCGCGCGCAGGCAGCGACTGCTCGGCCCCAAGGACCGGGTCCTTCAGGACCAGTCCGCAGCCGACGAGGAGGACGGCGAGGCAGATGCCCGTGATGCAGAGCAGCTTCTGGACGTGCCGGTACGCCTCGACGACGCCCATGCGGATCGGCTCGCCCCACTGGCCGTCGGGCTCGGTGATGGCAACGAACGGCGAGCCGTACCACAGCTCGACGGCCGTCGCGTTGCTCGTCACCTTCTCGAGCTCGCCGGGGAGGACCTGGGTCCAGATCGCCCCCGAGATGCTGTTGCCGAACGCCGACCCGACGCTGTAGATGGCTGCGAGCGACGTGCTTGCAGGTGTCAGCGATGCCGAGCTACGTACGAGAACGACTCGGGCCGACCGTGAGGAAGTGAGGGAGAGAGGGAGAGAGGAGAGCGGACGAGACGTACCGAGGTAGCTCGCGAGCAGGATGGCGGTGTGCTGGTGCCCGCCCTCGGTCTGGATGAGCGCCTGCGCCGAGTAGGGGAACAGCCCGCCGGCGATGCCGAGCAGGATCTGGCCGCCGAGGATGCCGCTGTGCGCGTTTGAGCCGCCGCGGAAGCGGATGAGGATGCCGAACGCCACGAGGAATAGGGCGATGCCTGTGAGGATGACGGGCTTGAGGCGGCGCAGGTAGAAACGCACGAACAGGCCGGCGAAGATGCCCGTAATGACCGAGGCGAACGAGTACACTGCGTCGGGACGAGGTGTGAGCGGGCGTGAGAGAGCGAGGCTCAGGAAGGGTTGGACGAGAGAGACGCACTGGATGTGATGCGCGTCGCCGAGAGCACGCTCTCGTTGGCGCCGACGACGAGGACCGTGTACAAGTAGTCGCCCTGCATGTACCAACAAGCGTTGAGCAGGAAGGCGATGCCGAGGCACCCGAGGACCGTGCGCGTGCGCATGAGGGCGAAGGGGAAGAGCGGCGTGCGCGCGTACTTGCTCTCCCACACGATGAAGAGCGGGATGCACACGACAACGCCGACGACGAGCATGGCGATGTTGTGCGCCGCCTTCCACGACCGAGAGACGCCGCCGGCGAGGGTGAATGGCAGGAGGATGAGGGAGAGGACGGCGATCGTCTGTCCGAGGGAGAGAGTCAGCTTTAGAGCTCACGCAAGAGATGGAAGGTCGAGCAGGAGGTAGAGAGGAGGAGGGCGAGTAGGGAAGGCGGGGGAGGGTGAGTAAGGAACTAGGGGAAGGCGAGGCGGGGAGGGACGAGGTGGAGGACGAGCGGGATCGAGGCGGCGGCAGCGAGAAGCAGAGACGCACCAGGATCACGCCGACGACGTCGATCTCCCAGAAGAGGTGCTGGCACAGGCCCTTGAAGCCGAGCTTCTTGTACGGGCTCGAGTAGTTGTCGAGGAGGCCGGCGCGCCTGGCTTTGCGGGTCGCGACGACAAAGGGGACGATGACGAGGAGGGCACAGAAGGGGTAGACGGCGGCCCATATGCCGATGCCGACCTGCCAGGTCGTGTTGGCCGTGATCGCGTCGACGACGTTTGCCGAGAGCTGCAGGTGGAGGAGGTTCGAGTCAGCGACGAGCGCAACTCCTCCTCGGCGGCAGGAGCGTGTAGCTACGCACGAAACAATTGATCAGGAACGGGCCAGCCGGAATGTAGGAGAAGAGAAGGCGACTCTGGAGCGAGGTGAGGTCGGAGATGATGACCTCGAGGACGAGGATGGCGGCCGAGTAACCGAACTGAAAGAGGACGGCGCCGCCGCAGAAGCTCTCCATGTTGGTCGCACAGGCCTCGACGATGGTGCCGACGACATACTGCAGAGGAGAGCCATCAGTGACACGAGGAGGAGAAGGAGAGGAAGAGGGGGCTCGAGCGCACCATGACGACGCTGAACAGGACCATCTCAACGCGCCCAAACGTGTCGGCGAGCTTGGCGTAGGGCGGGTATGCTGCTGCGGCGATGATGCTGGGCGAGGGGCGTCAGCTGTGGGCGGATGATGAACGCAGCGAGGAGGGGAAGGCGGCGCACCTCTTGAGGACGTTGACGGTCGAGAGGAGCGAGTGGTGCGAGAAAGACGACGTCGCGTATGACTGCAGCGTGCCTCGTACGGTGGCATCGAGCGAGTAGCAGTAGGCGGTGAGGAAGACGGCTGCGGGGAGTCGAGGTCGTCAGCTCAGCACTCGGGTCGGGGACGAGGAGGGCAAGAGGGACGCACCGATCCAGAGCCAGGCTCGCCAGAACGGCGTGAGCTGCGAGTTGATGATCTCGATGCGCCTGACGCCCAGCGACTGCTTGACCTCGGCAACCTCGGGTACGGCGTTGCTCAGAGAGCGCTTGTCGTCCGACTCGTCGAAAGCGTTGGCGCTCAACTGCGCCGCGACAGGCCCGGCAAAGGGAACCGACATGCTGGAGCGCAGATGAGATGGGAGGAGCAAGAGAGAAGGGAGCAAAAAGCGGATGCCGAGCGAGGGGTGCGAAAAAAGCTCGCGCCCGAGTGCTCGCGAGGCGGACGGCACAGGCCCATCTGATACCCCGCCGCCGGCGCTGCCGAGAGAAGACGACGGCTGAGACAGCGAAGCGATCGAGTCGCGCGCGGATGCAGGGTCTGGGGGAGCTGAGGACGGCAAGGGCGGCGGCAGCTTGAAGCTGCCGAGCTCGTAAGGCCGGCCGCCTCGCCGTCGCCTGCAGCGCCGAACCGCTGCTGCTCGCACACCTACTCAGAGTCTTCGTCAGCTCCTCCCGCCACAACAAGGCCTGCCGGCGGGGCTCGCCGGCCTCAGCATGCCGCAGCCGAAAGGCGAGTCGCCGATCGCGCTCGCTGCGCACAGCCCCAGTCCGAGGCCTGCTCCCACGCTGCAGCAGCCTGCACCCGGACCGAGCGGAGCCGGTGCACAGCAGACCCTTGCGAAATGGCGAGCGAGTGCTGCCGCCGAGGAGAATCAGCGAGCCTCGGCCGACTCGCTCGTCCACGAGGGGGGCGCTGCAGGTCGCGCGAAGGGCACGAGACGGTGCCCAGGTGAACTCGTCGCGGAATGAGCTGGCGGAGAGCTCGCCTCAGCGGGGAAGCGGCGGTTGGCGGAGCCAGGAAGGCGGGCCCCTCGAGTCGAGAGGAGGTCGGCGGCGAGCGGCTCTCTGTTCCCACATCGCTCGGCCGCACAGCTGCTGTCCAGCGGGCTCGCCTGAGCTCACCAGAACGAGCACACTATTCCGCGCAAGCTCTGCTGCCGTCGACGACAACTCGGCTCCGCCGCTCCTCCTCCTCCTCCCGACCCGGACCCGCTCGACTCGCCTTCCGCACAAGCGCACGCCAACTAGGTGCAAGGCAGGGCGGCGAGAGCATCTAGACCACCCAGGTGCGTCCCCTGCTCATCCTCTTCCCGCGCGGATCCCGGACCAGGAGGGAGCGGGTACTCGCGGACTGATG
>Ga0308170_10002529_pt1 | contig 15608 bp, 16 predicted proteins | sample PhyBR2_2_FD_202136 | JGI IMG/M metagenome (GOLD analysis project Ga0308170, IMG submission 202136) | Phyllosphere microbial communities from UC Gill Tract Community Farm, Albany, California, United States - DLSLSB.R2 | ecosystem: Host-associated > Plants > Phyllosphere > Unclassified | place... | reverse complement strand
TGCTCCCCGCCCTCCCCTCCCTCGCACCTCTTGCCCCGCTCGCAGAGTACAAGGAGCGCTACGACCATCTCGCCCAGACCGGCCGCCCAAAGCCCAAGGAGCAAGTCGGTGCGTGCTCGTCTTCCCCTTCACGGCGCCGACATGTGAAAGGCGACCACCCCAAGCTGACGCCGCGCAAGATGCACGGCGCCGACATGTGAAAGGCGAGCACCCCGAGCTGACGCTGCACCTTGCCCGCAGAGAGCTGCGGCACGCCCGGCGTCCTCTACCTCGTCGTGCACTGCCTCACCGGCTTCGGCTTCATCTTCGACTTCATGGCGCGCGGCGACATCCGCCAGCGGTACGGCATCAAGGGCGGCGCCCTCGGCGACTGCTGCACGGCGTGCTGCTGCATGCCGTGCACGCAGCGGCAGCATCACCGCGAGCTCGCCGTCGAGGAGGAGCAGCAGTGGGGCGCCATGCAGCAGGTGCGCTCCCTCTTTCCCTCGCTCGCTCGGCCTGCCTTGCGCTCGAACCCGTCAAGCTGACGGTCTTTCGCTCGCAGACGGGCCAGCAGCCGCAGCAGTACGGCCAGCCTCACATTCAGCCCCAGCCACAGGCGTACCCGCCCAAGCCTGCGCTCAGCTAGACCCCCTTTGCGCTCCTCCCTCGCTCGATCCCTTGTTCTCTCGTCGCCTCGTAGCTCTTCCTCCGTACATACTCCTTCTCCTGCTTATTTCATTACCGGTGTTCTCCTCGTTCCTGTTGTGCGGCGTCGCGCCCAGCCGTCGAAAGGACCGCACGAGACCCGACGAGAGCTTCCCCTCAGCCTCGCTCTTCCAGGCGCCTCGCGCCGGCTCGTTTATCACACGACAGGCTCGTCGAGCAGCCACACGAGAGCGAGCGTGAGCGATGCGCTGTGAGGAGAGGCAGGACCGCAGCGAACGAGCACTCCGCTCGAGGCGGTCCGTGCGGTCAGCGAGAGCAGGAGAAGAGCGGAAATGCGATGCAATGCAGACTGTACGTCGATGAGGTCTAATCTAGGTAATCTGAGAATCTAGGACGAGGGAATCTAGGCAAAAGGGACAGGACGAAAGTGCGAAGGGAGGGAGAGGGAGAACGAGCGAGCGAGCGAGGGTGGAACGGCGACGGCGCGGCGAGCTGCTTTACGCCGCCTTGGCCATCGTCTCCTCCTCGTCGTCGAGGTTGCGCTTGGCCGGAACGTTCTCGAGGCGCGACTCCTCGGTTCCGAGCTTGAGGCGCTTGGCCTCGTCGGTGCGGTCCTCGCGGTTGCGCTTGGTCGCGCCGCCGTACGGGGTCCACGAGCTGCTGCGCCACGCCGGGACGCCGCTGTGTGCGAGGAGGAGGGGGAGGAGGGCGTCAGGGACTGCTGCGACGTCGAGAAAGCCGGCCCGAGACGGCCAAGAGGAGGGACGCACGTGAGGTAGAGCTCGTCGACCTGAACGAGCGAGAGGCCGCCAGTCTCGGGGAGGAAGAAGAAGACGTAGATCGTGAACACTGCGAGCACAAGGCGAGTCAGGACTGGCGAGACTGTCGGTGGAGCAGGAAGAGGTCCGTGCGAGGCGATCCGGCTCGCAAGGACCTCTCCTCAGACTTGAGGGGGCGGGCTGGATGGACGTACGGGCGATGGCACCGGCCCAGATGAACTGCAAGCGAGGAGAGGCACAGGTGTCAGTTCGAGCGAGTGCGGGCGTGAGGAAGTCAAAGGGAGGGGACGCACAGTGATCTTGCTCTGGAGGTTGGCGTACTCGGCGTCGGTGATGTAGGGAACGATCATGGCGATGATGAAGTCTGCACAGAGCGTCAGCGAGGCTCGGAGAGGAGAGAGTGAAGGAGAGCTGGACGCACTGTTGAGCCAGTTGGACGCCGTCGCGAGCGAGACGCAGAGCGGGGCGATCTTGAGCGGGAACTGCTCGGCGGCGACGACCCAGCCTGCGCACGATGACATTGACCGTCAGCGCGGCTCCTCGTAGGCTGGAGAGCCCAAGCAGAGCCCGAGATGGTGAAGGACCGGCGCCTTCTCGAGCCTCGCTCGAGGCCCTCAAGACGCTCGAGAAATATTTGGACGTACCGAGAGGACCCCACGATGAAGCGAATCCGGCGATGAACCAGCAGCTCGCAAAGCTGTTCGAGGCGTGCGTCAGCAGAGTGAGCGAGAGGGCGAGCGACAGCAACGAAGCCTGAGAGAGTGGACGCACATGAGCGCCTTGCCGGCGGCCGGGTCGTTGGGCTTCGCCGTCGAGACGGCGCCGGCGATGACTTGACCCGAAAACATCATGAAGGAGCCGATGAACAGGACGGTGCGACGGCCGAGGTGGTCGACCGCGAGGAGACCCGGGAAAGTCGCGATGACGTTGACGCCTGCGAGCAGGGAGGAGCAGCGTCAGCGACGAGTCCTCGCCGAAAGACGAGCTCTTATAGCAGTCCATGGACGTACCCGAAAGGATGAGCTGCGTCATGAACGAGTCCTTGATGCCCGAGGCCGCGAAGAACTGCAGGAGGAGGAACGAGGTCAGCGTGCGCGCTCGCCGTCGACGCGGCACCCGAGAATGAGCAGTCGCTCACCTTGGTACCGTAGCTGCGAGCGCAAGGCGAGAACAGGCGTGTCAGACCCAGAAATCGAGTTTGAGAAGGTCGACTCGGACGCACCTGAAGAAGAAGTTGACGCCGGTCCATTGCTGGCCCATCTGGATGAGGATGCCGTTCATAGTGCGCAGGAGCATCTTGTCCTTGGCGCGGAAGCAGTCGAGGTAGGTCGAGTCGGCGGCGAGCTTCTCGTCCTCGACGCCGGCGACGATCTGGTCGAGCTCGGCGAGGAGCGCCGGGTCCTCCTGCTCGAGGCCGCGAAGCTTGGCGAGGTTGGCGCGCGCCTGGGTGATGTTGCCGCGCTGGACGAAGTAGCGAGGCGACTCGGGCGCGAAGACGGTGCCGACGAAGACGCCGGCGCCAAAGATGAACTGGACGGCGATCGGGAAGCGCCACGAGAAGTCGTTGCCGGCGTCGTGCAGCGAGTAGTTGACGGCGTTCGAGAGGAAGCTGTTTGAGAGTCCCTGCGTCAGTACGCTGAACAGAAGCAGGAGCGAGAGAGGGAGTAGGGAGAGAGCGCGACGCACATGCCGACGGTCGCCATGAGCTGGTACGTGCCCGTGATGAGCCCGCGCAGGTGCTTCGGCGAGCACTCGGCCTGGTACAGCGGCGCGAGGAGCGACAGCGAGCCGACGCCGAAACCGGTAACGAAGCGGCCGGCGACCTCCTGGCCCCACTGGTTCTGGCCCGACGTCTCGATGGCGAGGCCGACCATGTAGATGAAGAGCGAGAACATGAACGACTTCTTGATGCCGGTGCGACGAGCGACGGGGCCGATGATGAGGGCGCCGAAGAGCGCGCCGAGGCTCATGAACGAGGTGATGAGGGACTGGCGGGTCGAGGGAATCGAGTAGCCCGAGGGCGACGCCGCATCAGGCTCGCCGAAGCGGCGCTGGTAGACGTCGTTCTGCACGAGGCCCGAGATGACGCCCTGCTCCCATCTGCAGAGGGTGGAAGAGGAGGGTCAGCGTGCACGAGCGCGAGGGGAAAGGTCCTGGCTCGATCGAGCTGCGGCACGAAGCCGCGATCGGCAGCGCACAGCTCGTGCAGGTCGCCTCGAGGTACGAGAGGAAGGAGTAACGCACCCGAAGAGGAGACCGGCGAGCGACTGGAAGAGGCAGAGGGCGACGACGAAGACCGGCGCGCGCTCCTTGGTCGGCACCTCGTCGACGTCGTCCTGCGGGTGGAACGTCGACGGCGCGCGCGACGTCGGCGCCGAGCCGGGTGCCGCCTTCTTGAGCGAGGTGGCGCGCGACGGTGCGGCAGAGCCGGCGAGGGTGGTCGTCTTGGACGCAGGCGCAGAGGGTTCGTTCTCCATGGCTGGCCGTGGGGAGGAGGTTGGAGAAAGAGGGAGAGAGAGGTTTTCGAAGCGCGGGTCGAGAAAGAAAGGCGGGCTTGATGGTGGGGAGATGGTGCCGCACTCAGTCGGCGCCGAGAGGAGGGGCACCTGCGGGTGAGACACGGCGAGCGCGCCTCCACCCAGCCTTGCCGAGCTGCAGCAACGACTCTTGGACGCTCGTCCGCCGACCTGCATGCTCGGTACGTCAGCACGAAGCGGCGAAGCAGCTCGAGAGGAGCGGGACGCGTTCGAGGCGGTGCTGCTCCCACTTGAGAAGGTCAAAGCTCGAAGCCGGAAGCGGAGGGCCAGGTGGAGCTCAAGCGGCTAGCGGCGAGCGAGTTTGCCCGAAGCGAGGGCCAGCACGGCTTCGATTGCGCCGCGCTTTGTCACCGAGGTCGAGCAGTCCGGCCTCGCCGTCCGTAAGACGCGGCCCGTCCGCCCTCCGCCGACCGACGAGCGGTCGTCGAGCCTGCGCCTCAAGAGCACAGCAACGAGCCACCCGCCGCCGAGCATCGACGCGCTCGAGCATGCTTGAGAGCGACTCGAGCGCGGTGCACGGCGGACCGGGCATCCGGAGCCAGCGAACGCAGCGAGCGGAGCATCGATGTCCTCCGACCGCTCGCTCCCGCACGGAGCCCGCCGTTGGGCCCGCCTCGCCCTCCTCGTCACCGTGGGGGCTGCGTGTATGGATGGAGCGAGTCGTGCGATCTCGGGTTGCGTCGCCGCGGTCTGGCCCACGTGAGGGAAGAGCCGAGCCGCGGCGAGCTGGTCGAGGGGATTTTGCTGTGCGACGCCAACAACAGTCGCTCAGCCGTGTGTGAGCGAGCGTCTTGCGCTGCTGTAGTGTGAGGCCGTGCTCGTGACGGCGGGCGGCGACCGAGTCGGGCGTCGCGATAGGAGGGGCGAGGCCGCAAGGGCGGCGGGACGAAGAGGTCGAGGTACGGCGGCGGCGACAGGATGAGGATCGGTTCGTGTCGGCTCGGCAAGAGCTGAGCGCCTGGTCGAGGTGCTGAAGATGCGGGTGCAGGTCGTCGAGGAGGAGAAGGCGGGAGGACGGGGAGGAGGACGGAGCCGCGCGGGGGACCTGTTGGCGTTCAAGCATCAGCTGCGCTCTCTAGGGCCTCAAGGCCTCGCCAGAGAGGACGTACCCGAGTGTCGAGGCCCTGACGACGTCCTGGACCCGCCGCGTGAGCCTTGAAGGTCGAGGCGAACAAGAAAAGCCGAGGACGAGTGGGGGACCGCGAGGGGGAGAGGGTGGAGAGAAGGACGGCGCCGTCGCCGTGCAGGCTGGTCGTGCGAGCCGTCTTGAGCGTGTACAGAGCGCAGCTGGGTCGCGACTCGCTGTGTCGAGCAGGAGCGAGTGGTGGAGGGAGAGCAAGGGAGGAGCGACGGGCCGTGGCCGACTCGGCGTGGGCGCGCAAGTCCGGCTCGCTGTCGTCCGCCGACGTTTCTCGTCCTCGAGCGTCTCGTTGGCCATGCAGCATTACTGTACCACTCGCTCACGATCAAGAGATGCAGGAAGTCGCAGCGAGCGAGCAGAGGGGAGCCAACCGTGATGCATTTCGACGCTCAAGCGCTCGCACCTCGCCTCGCCTCACCTCCTTGCGACTCGTCGCAGCAGTCGGCTCGACGAGCCTTCGTCTCGAGCCGATCACACTCCTCAGCGTCGGCTCTGGTAGCTCGACGAAGAAGGGGCGTGCCCGGGCGGCCCGTTCGCCGAGGACGAGGAGAAGTAGCCCGACGGAGGGCGACCGCGGCCTCGCTCCAGCGCAGCGTTACTCGGGTGCGAGCCGCTGCCCCGAGCACTGCCAGCTTGCACAGGACTGGGCGGCGTCGATCACTGACCGTCCATCGTCACGTCGACGTCGCCCGAGGTTTGACGGCGTCGTGGTAGCCGTCTCGCCCAGAGGTCACGCACCAGCCGTCGAAGGTCGAGCGACTGCGTGCGCAAGGCAAGGCATCAGCTGCTGGAAGGAGAAGGCAAGGAGGCGAAAGAGACGCACCCGTCGTCGGGCAAGACGCCGTCGGGGCCCGAGTTGCGCCGGCTCGCCGCCGCCTGCACCGCTCGAGGGTCGTAGCCATAGTTGTCGTGCCCGTTTGCCGTCTGAGAAGCGAATGGTCGAGCTGGTTTGCGAGCCCGACCGGTCCTGGCGCAGCCGCTGCGACTCGCGCTCGCCGTCGAGACGACCTGGAGCTGGGCGGCGGGCGGTTGGACGTGGGCCGGGCTGGTAGGGGTCGTCGCTGTGGCCGTTGTGCGACATGTCGAGGAGCTGAGAGCGTAGCAGAAGAGGCGCACGTGCGCAGGCGAGGAAGCTGAGCGTCGCGCTCGCAGCGAGCGCGCGAAGCTCAGCTCGGAATCTCCGAGGCTGGACGATGGTGCAAGCAGGAGGGAACGGACGCCCATCCAGGAGAAGCTCAAAGGACGGATCCTCGGACGATCTAGCTGGGCTCGAGCGCAACAAAAGCTCGTCTGCAGCCGTGCGGGCGTCGTGCGAGGGACGGCGAGGAGAGGAGGCAGAGGGGGTCGTCGCCGGCTCCGAGTCCTCGTGCGCGCCTTCTGAATAGCCCGCCTCGGCCAAACATGTGAGCCGCTTGACCTTGACCAGGGAAGTCCAAGGCAGAGCGAGAGGGAGAGGGCGAGAGAGGCTGGCTGGATGGCCGAGAGGGGAGCTGGCGGGAGAGGGAGCCAACAGCACGGGGAAGGGTGAGACGAGGTCGACGAGGTAGCCTGTCTAGCTCTGTCTGCGCCTAGCGAGCACAGCACCGCGCTCGAGAGGAGCGAGAGCGTCGACACGGCGAGGCAACCGCCGAGGATCATCGCGCAGCTCGTCGGCGAGCGCCGTCGTGCTCCACCGCCCACCGCTCCGACCGTCCAGCTGTACCAGAGGCGACCAGTACCGCCACTCAGAGCTCGCCATGGGCCCACAGCCCGCCTTTGCGGCGCGTGCATCGCCTTCAGCGCTCCTCCCCACCTCGCTCCTCTCTCCAGCCTCGCCTCGCCCGCCCCACACCGCCAGCCAGACGCCACGCGCAACCCCAGCACTCGTTCAGCACCACGCGCAACTGCCTCAGCAAACGGCGTCGTCGCTCGAGCCCGGCAGCACCCCCTCCGCCGACCACACCGCCCTCATCTCGACCTCGCCTCGCCCTTCTTCCAGCCCTCGAGGCGATGATCGCCGAGTCCCACCGGTCGCCAACGGTCTCGAGCAATCGCTGCGCCGCGCAGTCGAGCTCGCGCGCCGCGAGCAGGACGAGGGCGGGCCGCCCAGCCGGCGGGGTTTCCCCAAGGGCCTCGAGAGGCGGCCGCGCACCCGAGAACGGCGGCACGCAGTGGCAGTGGGAGCAGGAGCAGACGTAGCGCTGGACCGGAGGCAGTGGCAGATCCCGCAGGCCGAGGGCTGTGAGTCTGCCTCCCCTCTCTCTCATCCTCCTCGTGCCCGTCGCTCGCCTCACGGTGTGGGCCGTTCACTGACTCCCTCCTTCCCTCTCTACGGCGCTACAGATCCCTCGTGCTACTACGTCGACCTCAGCGTCTTTACGTGCTACCCCGAGTCCAACACGACCCTCGTCCAGGACGACTACTCGCTCGCCATCTGGAACTCGGCGCAGCCGTCCTTCATCAGCCGCGGCCGAGTCGACGTCTACCTGTACAACGCCGACACGCAAGACGTCGCGACGTCGTGGCGCAACGAGTCGAACGCCCAGGGCATGATCGGCATCGTGCCTGACGATCCGTGGTGGCCGTCGGGCCAGACGGCGCAGCAGTGGTTCGGCGCGAGCGCGCGCAACCGCTCGACGCCCTACTTCTTCGTCGTCGTACCCGCGGGCGACACCTTGACCGGCGGCGAGGTGCACGGCGCAACCTTCACGGCGATCCGTGCGTCCAGCTTCTTCGCCCTTTCGTGTGCGCTGCGGTTCGTCGCTGACCCAGCTCTCGCCGGCTCGTCCTGCAGAAACCGCCGCACCGACATCCCTCGCCTCGGCGCTCGCCGCGCTCACGACCTCGTCCCTCTCGTCGCTCTCGTCCGCCTCGCTCGCGTCGATCTCGTCCATCTCGTCCCTCTCGGCCGCATCCGCATCTTCCGCATCCGCATCGGGCGACTCCGGGTCCGGCTCGTCGCGCAGCACGTCTCGCTTGGGACCGGGCTCGCTCCAGAACGAGTCGTCGTCGAGCGGGCCGTCCATCCCCAACTACGCCATCGCCCTCATCGTCGTCCTCGGCTTCCTCGCCCTCCTCGCCGGCGCCATCGCCGTCTACTGCTGCCTCGGCCGCGGTCGTCGACGACGCCGCCAGGACGAGGCGGCAGCCGCAGCCGCGGCCGCAGCAGGCGCAGGCCGGCGCGGCGCGAGCTCGGGCGACCTGACCGACCTCGGCAGCGCCGAGCCCATGCTCGGCGGCGCAGCAGGTGCAGGTGCCGCAGCGAGCGCGGGCACGCGCGAGAGCCGGGCGAGCAGCAGGGCTGCGCCGCCTGCGGGCCTTCTCGGCACCGGCATGCTCGGCGGCGCAGCAGTAGGTGGAGCGGCGACGGCGGCGGCGCCGGCCGGCGGCGGCAAGGACCCCGAGAAGGACGACGACAACACGCTGTCGCAGTCGGACGCGGCGCGCATGGCCGAGGCGTTCCGCGCCGCGCTGCGCAAGCCCGAGTACGCGCCGGCGGTTCCTGCCGTCGCGCCGCCGCTCGCGAGCAGCGTCGGCAGCGGTGCGAGCGCGGGCCCGGGCGGAGGACCCAGCCCGACGGGCGCGCCCGAGGGGACCGACTCGAGTGGAAGCGGCGGCAGCGGCGAGGGCAACGGCGTCGGGCGCGGCATCATGGAGGAGGAGCTGCGCAGCGAGGGGAAGAGCATGCGCAGCGTCGAGGGCGGCGGCCGCCGCTGGGGCCGCACGGGCTAGACCTCGCATCGCCTTTTCTACAACGGCGAGCGCCGCCTCGCCCCTATATTCGCCATATCGTCCACCTCTTCCTCGCCTTCCCTCCTCTGCCTCGCCTCGCCTCGCCTTCTCCCCACGCCTACCCTCCTCCCTTCCGCCTCACATTCTCCAGGATTGTCGTTCGCCGCCACTCGCACCGCTCGACCGTGTGTCTCTCTCTCGCCTCGCCTCGCCTCGCCTCTCTCTCGCACTCAGCTCTCGCACCCCTTTGTCACTACTCGCACCCTCTCCTTCCTTTCGCCCGCCTCTTTATCAGCTCCCCCTCGTCCTCTTTGCACAGACTAGCCAGCTACAGACACTCGTAATCAGACCGGCCTTGCGCGCCCGCCTCGCCGGCGCTGCAGCCTCACCTCTTCTCGCGCGCACGGACCCTGCTCTCAGAGAAGACCTCGCCGCGAGAAACAGAGAGAGCGGGCCAATGTCTGTGCAGTGCAGCTACGGCGTGGCTGACGAGGATAGAGAGGGAGGGGTACGGCAAAGAGAGCGGGCGAGAAGCGGAGGAGGGACGAGGGGGAGGGAGGGACGAAAGGATGAAACGCCGCACGCCCAGCGTGCGGCCGAAGCGCTCGACGCTCAGGGGTCGCTCGCGTTGCGAATGAGCATGCCTGCGGTGCGAGAGGGACCGAGTCAGGGAGCTGGCTCTCTACGTCGGGCAGCCACGTGTACTCGGCTCGAGCGAGCCTCGAGGACGCTCGTTGCTCGAGTCCCAGCTGCACGAGCGAGTTAGATGGAGAGAGGCCGACGCACGAACGTTGTTGAGCAGGCCCTGCACCATCTCGAGGTACCGGTTGTCCTCGCCGCGCTGCTCCTTTGCCGCCTCCTCGAGGAGCGGCCGCGCCGCCTTGAACTCGACCTCGAGCTCGTGCGTCGGCGGGGCGAGCGGCGCCTGGGGCGTCGAGACCTGGGTGAGGTCGACCTGGAACAGCTGGTGCGAGTACGAGATGCGGTCCTTGTGTCGAGAGTGGGTCGGCGCCGAGTCGGGGACGGGAGCTGTAGGTTGGCGAAGGTGAAGCAGAGGACGAGACGAGCTGAAAGAGTCAGCTCCCGAGCTGCACGACGAGAAGAAGAGAGAGTCGAGAGCGAGGAAGCGAGAGAGGACGCACCGGGCATCTCGAGACTGACGCTGACCCTCCAGTCGAACCTCCTCTTGGGGCTGAAGACGTTCATGTCGGCGACGCGCACCTTCTCGACGGCGTGCACCTTGGTCTTGTCCTTCTGGTCGCGCGTGACGCGCACCTTGCGCCGCGGCTGGCCCTGGTGCGCCGGCACGTCGTGGAACGTGTCGAGCTCGCGCGTGTGGGCGTACCGGACGCGCGCCGAGGCGTACGCCGGCTGGGCCGCCTCCTCGACGCGCGAGTTGAGGAGCATGTTGAACGCCTTGTGCTGATTCTGCAGGTGCGGTGGGGGCGAGTCGGGCGGCGCGGCGAGGCGAGGAGGGGTCGCGAAGGTGCGAAGGTCGAAGTCGAAAGGGAGCGAGGAGGGAGGGCGAGGTCGTGCGGGAAGAGGTCGGGGGGGTCGGGACGAGGTCAGCGCAAGATATATGAGAGGTGAAGAGGGACGAGCGGGACGCACGACCGTCATGTTGCTCTCGAAGCGCAAGCCCGTGTCGTCGGTCAAGACTGCGAGCGAGGGCCGAGCGCCCAAGGTCAGCGACGCCCAGCGCTTGGCGACAAATATGGGGAGGAGGACGTACTCGTCTCTATGGGCACCGGAAGGTGGACGCGCGAGCCGCCCGCCCGCGAGTCGGTGAGGAGCCCGACCTTGGCCTCGATCTGCGTGCAGCGTTGGAAGGGCCGAGTCAGCCATGGCTCGACACCTCGCGCAGGAGGAGGAGCGGAGAGAGAAGGAGCGCACCTCGACCTTGTCCCAGTCGAGCTGGGCGCAGAAGCCCCACAGCCAGTCGGCGACCTCGCGCGTGAACTCGTCGATGGGCTCGACGTTGAAGATGCTCGGCTCGAGGCGGGGCTGGCCGGGCACGGCGGCGGTCGTCGTCGGTGGAGGTGGAGGAGGTGCTGGTCGCGCGCCGGGCGCGGCTGGTGCGGCTGATGCGGGTGGTGCGGATGCTGGCGAAGGTGCGGGTGCGGGTGCGGCGGGAGGGGCCGGCGGTGGTGGTGCGGGCGGGTTGGACGAGATCGAGCTCGAGCGGCGCATGCGGGTCGACGGCGGCTCCATGGCGCCCTCGGCCTCGAGCTCGGCGGCGCGCGCTGCGGCCGACGGGGTGAGGGGGGCGGTGCCGAGCGAGCCGGACGAGCTCGTCGGGCGAGGGCGCTTGTGCGAGCTCCTCGGGCGGGCCTGGTGGGGCGGCGGGGCGTCCAGCGGGTTGCTCGGTGGGGGCTGCGCGGGATCTTGTGCGAGGAGGAGGTTGAGCGAGGAGGGGCAAGGGCTCGGGGTGGTCGGGGTCGGCGAGGTGGTGGGTGCGAGGTGCGAGTCGCCGTTCGCGGGCGCGGCGGGCAGGTGGTGGGTGGCAGTGGCGTCCTGGGCGAAGTAGTCCTCGTCGGAGAACGGGGTCGGGAGCTCTGTCGAGTCGTTGAGGAGCGAGACGATCGAGGGCGAGAGCGAGGGGGACGGGCGAGGCGCGGCTCGTGGTGGGGCGTGTCGGGGAGCGGAGTAGTCGCCCTGCGAGGACCTCGAGGCCATGCTTGTCGCACTTGGCGGCGAGTGACGAGAGGGAGCGAGCCAGAGCTTCGACCGCGGAGCGAGAGCGAGAGGAGAGCACAAACAGATGAAGCGGCCGCCGACTCGCCCTCGTCCACCAGAGCTACAGCTGGCCAGTCCTCCATGTCGCCAAAGGCTGAACAAGCCAAACTCGCAGTCAGTCCCCGCGCTCGAACCGTCCGCCGCCGTCGTCGTCCTCGTCCGTCCTCGTCGTCCATCCCTGAGGCCTGACCCCTCATCTCGGCTCGCTCGCAGGGCAACGCCGCGTTCAAGGCTGCGCAGTACGACCTCGCACTCGCACACTACTCGACCGCCATCCAGCTCGACCCCTCGGTCGCCACCTACCCGCTCAACCGCGCCGCCGTCCACCTGCGCCTCAACAACTCGCTCGACGCCGCAAAGGACGCCTCGACCGCTCTTGCCCTTGAAGGCGGCCACTCGCCAAAGGCCCTCTTCCGCCGCGCCACCGCCCAAAAGCAGCTCGGCCACCTCGAACTCGCGCGAGCCGGTTTGTCCACCCTCCTCTCGTCCCTCTCGTCGTCGACCAGAGCTGACCCTGCCCTCCCGCCCGCCCGCAGACTTCGAGGAGGCCAAGCGTCAAGGCGCAGGAGACGATGTCGACAAGGAGCTCGCCCTCCTTGCCCAGCAGCTCGGCGACACAAAGGTCGACAAGCCGGCGCCGCCCAAGTTCAGCGAGACGACCAAGGTGCGCCCCTCGCTGCGCTCTCCTCTCCTCCTTGTTCGCTCACTGACCCTCGACTACTGCACAGCCGAAACCTGCACCCTCAGCCGACTCGCCGCCAAAGTCGACGTCGCCCTCGACCGAGCGTCTGCGCGCCGCTCTCGCACCTCCTGCTCCCTCTTCTCCTCCCTCCTCGACTTCGTCCGCCAAGCCAGCCGTCGATGGCTTCATGACGGCCGTCTCGTCGCGCCGCCTCAACCCGTCGTCGACCGCATCGCCGGCCGCAGCTCTCGCACCGCCGACCTCGACGACGACGCCCGAGCCTGCACCTCGACCGACCAGCTCGTTCGCGGCCAAGAAGCAGGCGCGCACAGCGAAACAGGCGCAGCCGCCTCGTCAAGCACCGGCGCCGAGTGCACCAGACGCCGCTGCCCAGCCTGCGTCCGCTGATGCGGCGTCGAGCCGGGCAACCTCGAAGTCGCAGCCGCCGCAGGTCGGCGCACCTCTCGGCTCGCCCATCCTCGCGCCTCTCGCACCACCAGGTCCGGCACCAACAGCACCATCGCCTACGTCAACGTCGACCGTCGACGCCTCGCCCTCGTCCATCATCCCCTCGGCCTTCCTCCGCCCGTCGTCGTCCTCCTCAGCTCCCCCTCCACCATCAGCCACCGCCCTCGAGACGCACTTCCTCCTCACCCCTCCCGGCGCCCCGACCCGTATCGCCCTCCTGCGCGCCCTCGACCCGCGCCCGGCCTCGCTGCGCGCCTTCTTCGGCCCGGCCGGCGTCCAGCCCGACCTCCTCAGCGCCCTCCTCGCCGAGGTGCTCCCGCTTGCGCTCGCGCCCGGCGCCGAGCTCCACGCCGCGCACGACGCCGAGTGGGTCGCGCGCCTGCTCGAGGGCCTCGCGGCGACGGCGCGGTGGGACGCCGCGGTCCTGTTCCTCGACGAGGGCGAGCGGGACGGCGTTCGTCAAGTGCTCGAGCGCGAGGAGGCGAGGTGGAGGAGGGCGAGGGACACGTGGGGCGTGTAGCGTGTGAGTCGAGGGCGCGCTCGAGGTGCGCAACGCAGCCTGCGTTTGCGCTCGGGCGGACTCGGAGGGCGAGGGAGAGAGAGGGACCGTGCGCGGGGATGAACAGGTGCGAGTCTCCTCTCGCTCGCTCGCGCACAGACTCTTGTTCGTGTCACTGACGCTGCTATTGATACAGAGTGCTACATGTGCGACCTGCGCGCCCTCTTCGCCCACCGAGTCGACTCGCCCTCTCGCCCTATCTTTCGCCGCACCCCTCGAGACCTTCGACCTCGGCCTGTCCAACTCATCGACAGCTGTCACGCCGACTCGCACGCCGACTCGTACGCCGACCCCGTCCCGTCTTCGCCCTCCTCGCTCCACCACTCCTCGTCGTCCGCCTCGCACTCGCCCGCGCTCCCCTCTCCACCCTCGCCCCTCAGCCGCGCCCAGGCCTCGCGCAGCGCCGCCTCCAGCTCGCGCCCGACCTCGCCCTCGACGCCAAGCGCATGCGCGCACGCCCCGGCGCCGGCGAGCGCGTCGTCGTCGAGCGGGAGGCCGCCGAGCGTGCGCGTGTAGATGAAGGCGTGCAGGGCGGTGAGGCCGGCGAGCGAGGGAAGGGAGAGAGGGACGACAGGGAGGGTGAGGTGGGAGGCAGGCGGCGGCGGCGGCGTCGAGCCGAGAGGGCGAGGCGGCGCGGTCGAGAAGTGGGAGGGCGGCGAGGCGGGCGGGGTCGGCGGGCCGGCGGGCTCGGCGGGTCGCGCCTCGTCGACCTCTAGGGAGCAAGGTGCGGCGGCGGCGGCGGCGGCGGCGCACGCTGCGAGGTGCGCGCCGAGCGCTGGCGAGGCGAGAGACCAGGGGAGCGAGTGGACCGGGACGAGGACACGCTCGACGGTGCCGGCGCAGGTGGGCGAGGGGATCGTCGCGGCGAGGACATGGGTCGGGACGAGGGCGTACCCCGCGGGGCGGGTACTGGGCGGAGGTTCCAGGAGGCAGTCGAGGGAGGGCGGGAGGAGGTCGATGGACGCGAACGCCGAGTACGAGGGAGGGAGGACGGGTACGACGCTGTTTGCGCCGGCGAGGAGTCGAGGAGCTGTAGTACAATGCATGCACGACGCTCGTCAGCTCCAGCCCGTCTGTCGGACGTTGCCGCCGCCTGCGAGAGAAAGAGAGACGCACCGAGGAGGAGGAGCGAGTCGCGCAGGAACGCCTGCGGGATCCCTTCGAGCTCTGCGTCGTCGAGCGTGCTCTGCGCAATCGAAGGCCGTGGTCGAGCTGCTTTCTTGCCGGGCTGGACGACGCCGGTTGCGAGGCGTCTATCACGTGCGGCCGAGGGCGTCGACAGCGAGGCGGACGTGCAGCAGCTCGAGCAGCTGGCCTTGATGATCCTTGCGTCGCCTGTCGGCTGCAAGTAGGCCATGCTCGTCATGGGAGCGCGCGCGAGAGGGCGAGAAGGAGAGCGTCGGCGGGAACAAGCGAGGTGAATCGGCGTCAAGGCGCGAGGTCCGCCCGGACGGCACTTCAGCGACGACGATCCGCCTGGCAGGGAGCACGGAGCAGGCTCAATGGAGAGCCAGCCGGGGCGTTTCAGCGCGCTGCGAAAATAAGGCCGAGCCAAGCTGCAGAGCTGCCAGAGCCAGGAAGGCCGACTGCGTCGAAGGGGCGCACGCTCGCGCCGTTACGAGTTCCTGCAGCTGGAGATTGGGCGAGGAGATCGTACGTAGCCGAGAAGTGATCGGAGCGCGCTGCGGAAGACTTCTTGCGCAAGGGCTGCGCGGAGATGGCCCTGGGCCGCCAACTCCGCCTGGTCGTTCCCTTTGTTCTTGTCGCAGGAGCGTCCAGGGTCGGACGGCAGGGCGCCTCGCGGGCCAGCGGCATCAGGCACCGCAACTGCTCGTCTCACTTCTTCGAGTCGACGCGCTCGAGGGCACGCATCGCGAGAGCCGTCCGACGGCCGTCAAATCCACGGTCTGAGCGCAAGTCTGAGTTTGAGAAGGCCGTCGCTCTTTGTTTGCGCTCGACGACGCTCTCGCTTGTCGGGCTGCACACTGCTCCTCGTCGCATTACGGAGCGAACTCTGATGCAGAGCTGCAGCCCGGCACAACTCGCTCAACCGAGGCGCTGATCCTCCGCGACAAGTAGAGCCTCACCCCGCGCTCAGGCCGCGCTCTCACGGTGCCAAGCATCGAGAGGCCTGCCGCTCGCAAGCTCGACATCGAGTGCGTTGCGATGGACCGAGTCAGCGTACGAGAGCGACAGTTTCGAGAGGATAGCGCGGCCGCCGACGGATTTACCGCGGCGCGCTTTTTGTATTCCTCTATCAGCGATTGCTCGTAAGGAGGCAAAGGTAATGCCGCCGAGTTGGCGCGCAAGGTCGCCGTTCAAGCTGCAGGCGCGGTCAGGGCACAGT
>Ga0308170_10002522_pt1 | contig 15635 bp, 15 predicted proteins | sample PhyBR2_2_FD_202136 | JGI IMG/M metagenome (GOLD analysis project Ga0308170, IMG submission 202136) | Phyllosphere microbial communities from UC Gill Tract Community Farm, Albany, California, United States - DLSLSB.R2 | ecosystem: Host-associated > Plants > Phyllosphere > Unclassified | place... | reverse complement strand
GATCTCGCGCCTCTGGTACTAGCCGATGGACCTTTCCATCAAGCGCAAACGCAGCTCTGGTTTGTCTTGCCTGGGCCCGATATCCGTCCAACCATGATGGCGGTAAAACTGCGCCGCCCTTTGGTTCGTCTCGCTCACCGATAATCTCATCCGCTCGCAGCCCAGCCCTGCAAGAAAACGGGTCGCATAAGCCAGCAGTAGCTTCCCGGCACCGCGGGACCGCCATTCGGGGATGAGGTAGAAAAAGTGTATGTAGCCCACGACGGGTTCCGTCTTTAGCACTGACATCTCTATCTGGCCCACAACATGTGTTTCGTCCAAGACGTGGACAATGCTGCCAGGAATTGCTTCTGCCTTTTCTCGAAGTGACTCAAGGTAAAGCTGTGCGCCATTAGGTTCACTCAACGGGTGTGCAGAACCGAACGCACAAAGCAGCATGTCCTTGAAGAAGCGAACGCAAATGTCGCTGTCTTGGTCGAGGTTGATCGGTTGAAAACTCAGCAGAGCGTCCGGCGTATTGTCTGTAGTCATTTGGGCATGACTCTGTGCTTCGATCAGGAAGGGATACGGACATCTTCGCGTAGGTCATCGAGTTTGTGCAGTTCGGATCTCATTGGGGGGATCTGTTTATTCGCAATTCAATGGGGTATGGCCCGGTTGCCTTCAGAGCCTCTTTTGCTTGAGCAGAGAAGTCGTCGTAGCTTCGTGTGAGGAAGAGCCATTCCCGCTGGTGTTCAGAAGTGATTGTGCACAGCCACTTCGATGAGCCTTTGTTCGCCACGGCGGGCAGTAATATTGCTTCCATCTTCTTCATTCGAACAGCGTCTTCGGGTGCCGGCATGGCCGTCTTGGATGAAAACCTCCAGCTGACAATCACCGATATGGGTAGCGCTTGTTCCTCAGCAGGTGATAATGACTTCGTACAGATCTGCTCGTCTATTTCGACGATTGCGAGGGCTTTTTCGTGGGAGGGGCCATCGTCGAGAAGTTCGCTGAGTGCCTTCTGCTTCCGAGCTTTTCGATCAGCTACGCAACGATCGAATGCCTGGCTATTGACCGGTCCTGCATCCAGGCATGGGTCCTGCTCGACGGGTTTGGGAAAGTCGGGTCTGGAACTTGAACAGCCAACAAATAGTAAGCTCGTAAGCGCCAGCAATCGGAGACGGTTGCGCACGCCCATCTGGCTACGCCCGAAACATTGGTTGGTTTTTTCTGTGACCATCGGTGTTATTCCTTTAACTCGGATCTGGTTCGCGGCGCGATTCTGCCAGAGGGAACTGAGCGCGGCGACCGATAATGACTCCAACTTTCAGCGTTGGAGTCACTATCATTGGATGACCGATTACCAGCGGACGCCCAAACCATGAAAAAACAAGAACAAGAAAATCTTCTCCAAACCTTGAAAACCCGCTTCGGACAAAACCCCCATCGCCACCCAGACATCCCTTGGGCCGAGGTCCAGGCCAGGTTGGAAAGCAACCCTAACGTCCTGAAGTCGCTACAGGCAATGGAGGCAACCGGAGGCGAGCCAGACGTGATCGGACACGACCAGGAAACCGGTCTTGTCACCTTCTGCGATTGCGCCAAAGAAAGCCCGGCCGGCCGCCGGAGCCTCTGCTACGACCGCGCGGCCCTGGACGCTCGCAAGGAGAACAAGCCAACGGGCAGCGCGGTCGAGATGGCCGAAGCGATGGGCATCGCCCTGTTGACGGAAGACCAATACCGGACCCTGCAAACGCTAGGCGAGTTCGATGCCAAGACCTCCAGCTGGCTGGCAACTCCCCCTGAGCTTCGCGCCCTCGGCGGGGCGATTTTCGGTGACTTTCGTTATGACCGGGTGTTCGTTTATCACAATGGCGTGCAGTCGTATTACGCGGCGCGAGGGTTTCGCGGGTTGCTGCGCGTTTGAGCCCTCAAGGGCACCCTTGACCCCGTGGCGTGAGAGCAAGCTTTTCTCGCGTTGGATGCAACCGCTGCGTCGATCGTTCCCACGCTCCCGCGTGGGAACGCCGCCAGGGACGCTCCGCGTTCCGCTTCTGGAAGGTGACGCAGAGCGTGGGAATGATCAATAAGCTGTCTTGCGCATCAGCACATTTTCCAAAGCAAACTGTTTTAAATACTTCTATTCAGATTGGTTCTATAAAACTGTTATTTCCTACAGTGGGATGTGCGGGAGAGAGGGGCATATTCTAAATAGGTACCGGAAACTCGGATGGCAACGTAACTCTTGGAGGACGACATCATGCAAGAGGTAGGTACCTTTACTCACAGAGGTTATGAAATAGTGTGTGGCCAAAGTGGAGGCCGATATGACGCCGAAGGAAGATTGGTTGAGCAGGGCTATGGCTGCAGTTATAAGAGCCCGGATGGCAAAAAAAGTACGCTTAGTTACGGGTCTTTAGAAAATGCAAAACATGCAATTGATCTGGAAATTGGGCCGGCCGCAAAAAAATAGCGTGGAAGCGAGTTTAGGTGTTTCTAGATATATATATGGCGAGGGAGCAAGCTCCCTCGCCACGATGAATGCGTACGTTTGAAGAACCGCTGTGTTTTTCTTGAGGCGGCAAAGATCCGTCACTCAAAAACCAAAACCTCACCCCCCTTGGCCTCAACCATCTGCTCAAACCCTGGCAACCGCGCGACAAACTCCGTCTCGAACGCCAGATACCGATCCTGTGCCGCCAAGTAACGAATCTGCGGCTTCACCCGCGCAATATCCTTGGAGGACAGCTTCACCACCTCATGGCTGCGTTGATTCCAAAACCACGCCAAGGTCTGTGTGCCGAACGTGTTAGTCCGATAATTCCATACCCACCAATCCCCATGCCCCCGGGCCACGTGAAGCTGCCCATGAAACGTGCGCAACGTGATGACCTGCTTCGGCTGGGTGACGAGCAAGCGCGTGTCCTGGCGCAGTTCGCTGCCGAAACCGTCCAGCGTTGCCTTGCTCTTGGCCCCGGTGACAACATTGAAGCGCCACGCCAACAGCACCGTTTCCTGATAACCCGAATGCTCGACGTTCTGCCGTGCGCCTTCGCTGAACAGCAAAATTTCATCGCCCCCCAGATACGCGCTTGCCGCCCTGAGCTTATAAGCCTCGGCGGGCATCGGTTTGGCGGCGATGGTTTGCTGGGGCGTGTCCTGATTCCAGATCCAACACTTCGGCCCATTGTGTTGCATGAACAGCAAGCGGCCAGGGTCGAGGGGCAGGATCGTCAGTTCATCCGCGTCCTCGAAAATCACCTCGCTGCTGTCCGCCGTGATCCGCCAGATCCGGGTCAAATGCTCGGGTCCGTAAAGGCGCTGACGTTCAAATATCAGCGACCCCAGCACCACGCAGGGCTCTTCAAACCCTGGCCATTCCACGTCGGCAGGTCCGAAATGCTCAATGGCATCACCCTGACGAGTTTCGTATGTGTACCGGTCGTCTGCGCTGTAATCACCGCGCTTAACCCGACGGCGCCACAACGTATGCTGGGCATCCGCATCAATGAGCGCCAGGTCCGCGCCATCGACCCCATCGGTCCGGTGCTCAAGCATGTCCTGCTCAGCGGGCGGCCACTGGTTGTAATCAATCAGAAAGCACAGCCACTGGTCTTCGTCCTGCTCGGTAATGCCCGCCCAACCGTTGCTGTAGTTGTACTCATGCACATAGGTGGCGCCGGGATAATCATGGACTTCCTGCAGCCACTTCACTTTACGGCCCTTGGGTTTGGCCGGTTTGCGTTGGGCGGAGGCAGGCTTGGGTGGCTCGATCAAGTTCGCGGTGAATCGCAGCTCGCCACGCTGGCCCTGCCAATGCTTGGCAAACGCCTCGCGCTGAGCGACCGGGACAACCACCGGCCGATAATCATCGCCACCGGCATCCAGGTTCCACAGATCATAGCCCTGGCTCGCCAACACCGGCGCCAACGCCTCGAAGCACACCTCGGGCATCTCGTTGGACAACTCATCCAACAGCGCCTCGAATACCGGGCCGGCAAACACACCGATGTCGGGATAGTAATGCTGCAACAACCCGAGCAAGTCGTTGCCGGGTGCCTTCCAATCGATATGAACCAAGGGATCAAATTGCGATTGCATCACGCCTGCCTTCCTTGTGATTTCTTTGCGCGCCATCTTAGCCGCACACCCAAGGCAACCACCAACCCCCGTGACGAGGGAGCTTGCTCCCGCTGGGCAGCGCAGCAGCCCCAAAGCCATCCACCACGGTGTGTCAGGAAAAACGGCGTTGGCAGGTTTTACGACTGCTGCGCAGCCGAGCGGGAGCAAGCTCCCTCGCCACGGGATTTCATATCACCGGTCCTGAAAATCTGAGAGATAACAAACCGGCGAACTGGCTTCCGCGCGTTTTTCCACCTCGTCTTCCAGCCATTCGGCCAACACCACCGCGTTGTTCTCGACCGTAGACTTGGCCGCATAAACCAACGTCAACGTCCCACCCCGCGCAACATCCACCAATTTCCACCAATGCTCCGGCCGTCCCGCCAGCTCCCGCCGATACGCCACGCTGAACTCGGCAAACGAAACCGCCCCCGCCTTGAACGCCTTGCGCAACTCATGGGAAGGCCCGACCTGCGGCAGCCACTCATCAATCACCAGCGTATCCTTGCGAAAATTGCGCGGCCACAAGCGGTCTACCAGAACCCGCACGCCGTCCTCGGCGCTCGCTGCTTCATAGGCGCGTTTGCATTGGATCATCAAAGCCCTGCCTGTCGAAGTGAGACCGCATCAGCATAGGTCGCCAGCGCTGGTGCGGCCATGGGTTCACCGTCTTCAAGTCTTCGCTGGACCTGCCGCTATCGGTATAACGTTTTTTACCGATCCATCGATTGGCTTTGCAATACCTTGGCTTTCCGGCAATTAATTGGCAAAAGCACGATAAGGAACATGGCGAATGGACGACGGACGATACGAAGGGCGGGCGGCTGTGGCTGTAGGCGCGACGGCGTCGTCCGAGCCGCTGCCGCATATTCTGCTTATCGACGATGTTCCGGAGGATATCCGCGCAACGCTCATCCTGCTGAAGACGCAACCCTGGCGTATTTCCCTGGCCAGCGATGCCCATCAGGGTTATCAGCGTGCTCTGGCGTTGCGGCCAGACCTGATCGTGCTGGACGTGCACATGCCCCACATGGACGGTTTCAGCCTGTGCCGGCTGCTGCGCGAGGCGCCGTCGACGCGGCACACGCCGATTCTGTTCTTGTCTTCGGCTAACAGCACCCTTGAGCGCCTGGAAGGGCTGACCGTCGGCGGGGTCGATTACATCCCCAAATCCTGCGCGCCGGAGGAAGTGCTGGCGCGTATCAAGATCCACCTGCAATTGACCTGGCGCGCGCCGCCGGCCGGTGTACACAGCCCGGCAGGTCCTGAACCGGAAGGCGACGAGATCGTGCTGCGCGCCGCGATGCGGCTCATTGAACAGCACCTCGATGACATGCCGTCCCTGGTCCAGCTTGCGCAAAAAGTCGGTACCCATGAGAAACGTCTCTCACGGATCTTCCGCGAATTCCTGGGCCTGACCGTGTTCGCCTATATCCGCGATGCGCGGCTGCGTCGCGGTCAGGAATTGCTCTGCGAAAGCGCCATGAGCGTGCAGGACGTCGCCGAACTGATCGGTTTTCGCAGTGCCTGCAACTTCACCACGGCCTTTCGCCAGCGAATCGGCATGACGCCCAGCCAGTTTCGCCAGCAGACCCTTGGCATCGCTGATGCAGAGTCGGCCGGGCGCGTCTGATGCGGCTTCTACAGGTTCTATTACTGGCGATGGCGTTGTTATCCACAGGCCTGCTGCGGGCGGCGCCTGTGGATATCTGCCAGTCTGAATACCTCGACGTGATGCCGGCGATACGGATTTTCGAGGACGTCGAGGCAAAGTCGAGCCTGGCAGAAATCGCGCAGCTGCCCGAAACGCGATTCCACGCCGCAACGCCGAGTTGGCCGTCACAAGGCTATAGCCGCTCGGCCTTCTGGTTGAAACTGCAATTCACCAATTCCAGCGCTGCGGCCTGTTCGCGCCTGCTGGTGATTGGGGCGCCGCGCCTCGAAGACGTCCGCGTCTATCAATTTGCCGACGGGCGCTGGCGTGATGCCCATGCCGGCGGCGCCCATCCCCTGGCCGACTGGCCGCAGCCGGCGGCGCGGCAACCGGCGTTCCCGGTCTCGCTGGCGGCAGGACAGAGCGCCACGGTGTACGTCCGGGTGACGAGCCATTTCCAGATGCTGCTGGAGCCGGAACTGTGGTCCGAACCGGCGCTGCTGCGCAGTCAGCAACGGACTTACCTGAGCGATGGGCTCACCCTGGGCATTGTCCTGCTGGTGGTCCCGTTCGGCTTCATTGTGGGCTGGATCTTGCGCTCCCGGTTGCTGAGCGTGAATGCCGGCGCGGTGCTGAGTTATATCCTGCTGACCTGCATCCTCAACGGCTACCTGATCTACTGGCCCAGCGTGCTGGGCTGGACCCGCGAGCTGCTGACGTGCGCCAGCGCGGTCTCGTTCGTGTTGTTCCTGGCCTACATGCGCGTGCTGCTGCAGGTTTCCCGACTGCCCAGAATCGTTGGCTGGAGCTACTGGCTGCCGCTGTTGGGCTGCATCCTCGGCCGACTCTGGTGGTTGAAGGTCGATCCCATCCAGGGCGCGCAGTGGGTCCAGCTGTCCCTGATGAGTTTCTACGGCGTACTCCTCGCCACGCTGTTCATGGCCTGGCGCAGACGGCTCACTTATCACTGGATGGCCTGGCTGGTGCCGGGGTTATTGTTCTCGCAATTGCTGATGCGGCTGTTTTTCCCTCAGGAACAATTGCCCTGGCAGTCGCCACAGAACAAATACAGCCTGTCCTCGACCCTGCCGGGCGTGGCGTTGCTGGTGTGCACGCTGATCATGGAAGTCAGCCGCAGCCGCCACCGGGAAAAGCACGCCCTGTCCAGCCTCGAACAACAGCGCCAAGCCGAGCAGGAACGCCTGGAAAGCACCGTGGCCCTGCGCACCACCCAGTTGCAAGAATCGCTTGCGGCGCGCAGTGCATTGATGGCCCGCATCAGCCATGACCTGCGCTCGCCTCTGGTGCGCATCATCGACTACGCGCGCCTGCTGCACGCGGGGCCCAACCGCGACTACCAGGCCACCATCGAGCGCAATGCCCGCCAGCAACTGGAGCTGATCGACGAGATGCTCGAGTTCTCCCGTGGCGAGCTGGAACAGATGCAACTGACCCTCGCGCCGGGGTACCTGTACGGCTTCCTCCAAGAGGTCGCCGACGAGGCAAATTTCCTCGCTGCGCGCCAGGGCAACACTTTCGAGGCGGTGCTGGCGGATGATCTGCCGCCGCTCGTGGAGGCAGATTTCCAACGCCTGCGGCAGATCCTCATGAACCTCTTGACCAACGCGGCGAAATTCACTCGCAACGGCCAGATTCGTTTCGAAGTGAGCGCGGCTCCGGGGGCGACGCCTGAAACCGTCGGGCTGCGCTTCAGCGTGATCGACACCGGCATCGGCATCGATCCGCAAGAATTCGAACAACTGCTGCAACCGTTCCGCCGCGGCCGCAATGCGCAGCGCTACGAAGGCAGCGGGCTGGGCTTGTCCATCGTCACCCAACTGCTGGAGCGCATGAACAGCCGGCTGGAACCGCAAACCTCCGAGGAGGGCGGCAGCCATTTCAGTTTCAGCCTGCAATTGATCCGCGCCCAAGAACACGACCTCGAAATCGGCATCGTCGATAACCATGCCGCGCCGTTAGACGGCCAGGGCAAGCATGTCCTGCTGGTGGACGACATCGAGCAGAACAGAGAATGGCTCTACGACCTGCTGGCCGGTTACGGGTTTGACGTGAGCATGGTGGCGAACGGTGAAGACGCCTTGGCCTGCCTGGTGCAGCAGCCGGTCGACCTGCTGATCAGCGACCAGATGATGCCCGGCATGGATGGCTGGGAATTGCTGCGAAATGTGCGCGAGCGCTGGCGCCATCTTCCGGTGATGCTGTATTCCGCCGTCCCGGCACGCAGGCCGGGGGGTTATCCAAAGGACCTGGCATTCGATGCGGTACTGCTCAAGCCTGCCGATAGCCGCGAATTGCTGGCGAGGGTCAAGACCCTGGCTTGCTCGGAAACGTTGCACCGCGCGATGGCTCGGGAGCAATAGCATGTCGGGGATGGGTTACCGGCTGCTCTGGCTCGGCAGCCTTTCGGCGTTGCCTTGGGTGTCAGTTGCCGCGCAAGAGCAACCGCCATCCACGCCAAATGCCATCGTCCTCGACGCAACCACCGTCACCGCTCGCCGTCGCGAGGAAGACCCGCAGCATGTGCCGATCCCGATCAACGTCCTCTACGGCGAGCAGTTGGACGAGGCCGGCCTGCACACGCTTCAAGACATCCAGCAACGGGTGCCCGGCTTGGTCGTGTCCGGCCATGACGCCCGTTATGCCGGCTTCGGCCTGCGCGGGTTCGGCGCGACCGCCTACAACGAAGGTCTGGAAGGCAGCGTCGGCACTTACGTCGACGGCGTTTACCAGGCGCGCCAGGGCATGGCCTTCACCGAGTTGATGGACATCGAGCGCATCGAAGTGCTGCGCGGGCCGCAAGGCACCTTGTTCGGCAAGAACACCACGGCGGGCGCGCTGAACATCATCACCCGCCCACCGACGTTTCAACCCGAGGCCAACCTCGAAGCCAGTTACGGTGAGCGCGGTTTGCGCGAATATCGCGGAACGATTTCCGGGGCGCTGCGGGACGACGTGCTTGCCGGGCGACTCAATGTTTTTGACCGCACCTCCGACGGCTCGGTGGAAAACCTGCAAGACGGCGCCCGCCTCGGCGACGCCGACAGCCAAGGTTTGCGCGGCCAGTTGCTGTGGACGCCGAACCCGGATTTCAGCGCGCGCCTGATCGCCGACTATGCCGAGCAAAACGAGGCCGGCAACGTGCTGCTGGTCAATCACTACAGCCAGCAAACCCGCCAGCGCGCCAAATTCCTTGGCTATCCGCTGGCGGAGCCCGACCCTTACAAACGGGAGACGCGCATCGACGCGCCGGGGCGCCCGCAAACCCTGCAGAACGGTGTCTCGCTGGAACTGAACTGGGACCTCGACGAGGCGATGCGCTTCACCAGCATCACCGCCTACCGCGACTGGGACTACCGCGCTACTCGCGACGGCGACAGCACCGCGCTTTCCGTGGCGCAGTCCGAGACGGAACTGGCGCACCGGCAATTCAGCCAGGAATGGCGCCTGTCCGGCACCGCCGGTTCGTCCATCGATTACGTTGCCGGCCTCTACTACCTGCGCCAACAGCTCGACCGGCAGATCGACGCCGAATTCGGCAAGGACGCCGCGCCCTGGTTTGTCGGCGATCAACTGCAGCAACTGAAAAAACTCTACGGCATTACATTCACCGACCCGAAGCAGGTGCCAGCCCAGTTGCTGGAAGGCGCCCAGCAACATTACGGCGGCGAGCAGAAGGGCGACAGCCGGGCAGTCTTCGGCCAGATATCCTGGCGCCCCATCGACCCCCTCGAACTCACCGGCGGCCTGCGCTACAGCCAAGAGCGCAAGGACGGCTGGGTCTCCCGCGACGTCAGCAACCTCGCACCTTTGACCGGACTGCCGCCGGTTTTCCAGGCGGGCGGCCAAGTGCTACGCGACATCGCCCTCGGCCGTGCTTATTACCGCGAGGACTCGATTGAAGAAGACAACGTCTCCGGCCTGCTCAGCGCCGGTTACCGCTTCAGCGATGCCGTGATGGGTTACGTCAGTTGGTCGCGGGGCTACAAGGCCGGCGGCATCAACTTCGACGTGGTCGGCCCGTTCACCGCGCCGACCTTCGAGCCGGAGCGCGCCACGTCGCTGGAATTGGGCATGAAGACGCGCTTCTGGAATGACCGTGCGCTGCTCGACCTCGCCCTCTACCAGACCGACGTCGACAACTACCAAGCGCTGACCTACAGCCCGCCAACGTCAGTGTTCGCGCCACCGCTGCGGGACAACCTGATCAACGTCGGCAAAGTCCGCCTGCGCGGCATCGAACTGGATTCGGCCTGGCAACTCACCTCGCAACTCACCGGGCGCCTCGGCCTGGCCTGGAGCGATGCGCGCTACCGCAGCTTCCCCAACGCCCCATGCCCACCGGCCTCGGGCCAATGGACCTGCGACCTCAGCGGCGACCGGGTCTACAACGCGCCAGAATGGAACCTCAGCAGCGGCCTCGACCATACCCACCCGCTGCCCTACGGCTTGGAAGCTTACAGCGGCATCGACTACAGCTTCCGGAGCGGTTACTACGGCACCCTCGAAGGCGGCGAAGGCAGTTATCAACCCAGCTACGGCCTCACCAATCTGCGCCTGGGCCTGCGCAGCCAGGACCGTGCGTGGGAAGTCGAAGGCTGGGTGCGCAACGTCTTCGACCGTCAGTACATCACTGCTGTGTATTCACTGCTCGGCGCCGGCGACTACGGCGTAATGACCGGCAGCGAACGAACCGTCGGCACCACCGTCAGGCTTCGTTATTGACCGAAAGGCAGCGGGTCGGACAAAACGCCAAGCGATTACCACCGGCCTTTTTCGACAGGTACATCGCCTGATCCGCCTTGCTGATCAGCCCATCGACCTCCAGCCCATGCTCCGGAAAAAACGCCACGCCGATACTCGCAGCGATCTCCACCGTTTGCGCACCAATCAAAATCGGCGCATTCGCCGCTGCCAGCATCCGCTTGAGCAAAGGCTCGCTGTCCTCCGCCTCCTGCAAACCCACCAACGCCGCGACAAACTCATCCCCGCCCAGCCGCGCCAGCGTATCGCTCTCCCGTAGCGTCGCATTGATCCGCGCCGCAACGATCTGCAACACCCGGTCCCCCCAGTCATGCCCATAACTGTCGTTCAGCGCCTTGAACCCATCCAGGTCAATAAACGCGATGGCCACCTTATGCTGATGAATCCGCGCCTTGCCCAACGCCTGACGCATGCGCTCGGCCAACAGCAAGCGATTGGGCAATTGCGTGAGCGCGTCATACCGGGCATCCCGCTCCAACAACTGCAGGCGCTGCTTCATCTGCGTCATGTCGCTGAGCAGCGCCACATAATGCTGAACATTGCCGTGCCGGTCGTGCACCGCACTGATGCTGATCCGCGACGTCATCTCCCGGCCATCCTTATGGTTGCTTTGAATCTCACCGGACCAATGCCCGTGGAAATCCAGCGCAGTTTTCATCGGCCCATAAAACGCCGCGAGCCGACGCACCATGCGATGGGCATTCAGTTCGCGGCCTTTTATTTCTTCTTGCCCGTAACCGGTGAGGCGGGTGAAGGCCTCGTTCACGGCGATGACCCGGCCGAATGGGTCGACCAGGATGATGCCTTCGCGGGCGTGGCTGAACACGGTAGCGGCCAGCTCTGGGCACACGGTGTTGAGGCGACGGTCCAGGGCGGCTTCGTCGCGGGTTGCCGGCCTGGTGTTGGAATCGAAGCCTTGCAGGGCCAGATAGCGGACCAAGGAAGAGAGCGTCCGGTGCAGGCGGAGTAGGGCATTCGTGGCGAGCCTGGAATTGAGGCAGAAGCTGCGAATGAAGGTGCGTAGGTTCATGGGGGGTACACGGTGCTCGGTTGCAGCGCTAGGTGAGTGGAGAAGGAATTATCGGGGCGGGGACAGGTGGGGGAATTTGCTGGAGCGGATGGGAGCTTTGCGGGAAGGGATGGGTTGAAAAGATTTTTTCAGCAGGACGCTCCCGGGCGCACCGGCTTTTTTTCTGGCCTGCTAACCTGCGTCCCGCCGCCACCCTTCTTCGACGTAGACGTTTCTGAAGGAGGCGGTTGGTTTCGAAAATGACACGTTTTGCGGGACCGGATTACTCTGATCCATTACATGCCCCTACGGTAGACTTGCAGCGACGATTCTCGACTTAATAATAAAATTGCTTGTAAACACGTACTCTAGGATCCGGCAAGCCGCTTCTGTCAAATATGAACTGCACATATATCGTCGCCCAGCGATCCCAGATTCTCATATTGGTTTCTCGCACAGGGATTCCACACTTTGTCCTGTCTCATGGAGTCGGGAGACTGGTTCTCCCATTGTCCAGCCGAGTTGTCTATGAAGAGGTTGATGTTGGCGCTATTTCCCCCGGGCCATTGGAATGAAGTAATTCGATATTTAACGGTTCTAAACTCTAAGCGACCATCGACATAGCGATGTTCGAAATTTAGCTCGCCTAAAAAACGCTCTGCAGATCCGACTAATGTATCGTTTCGCCAGGGTATGTCGCTTAGTTTGTCTTTAGTGTTATCTGAGTCAATGTTGGCTGATTCGGAATTCGGAGAGTAACACTTAAGCGTTTTGAAAAATTCCCGATCTGCAGACCTTACCTTTTCTCTCTCCTCCAGACGTGCCGCATCCAAAGCCTTATCGCCCGCATCAGTTGGCCTTTCATTATCCATGACGCTGTCCTCGAGTCGTTGAACTGAGCGTTTCACGAACGCCCGATTTTTGGAGCGCCGACGATCGACGCAAGGTAATGGAAAACTTTATGACTGGACCGCGCACCTGTCACAGTTGACAGTGCCGACAAACGGCGGCGCTCGTCGATGGACACTTTTCGAGTAATACATCGCTTGAGAAAAAGGGGGAGTGAATTGTTGGCGAATCGGGCTTTAGATATTGTCGAGGTGAGGTAGCGAGGCGTTTGCCCTCAGGGCAAGAAAGGTCTTGCGCAGCTAGACCTTTTTTGTTCGAAGCCTTACCGGATTACCAATGGGTTCGGTACCGGAATGCAATTTGATAGTCGAATTTCTCTGGGTCGATTGGGTGGTCAAAGAAGGGCTGGATGATTGGTATCCATCCCGGAAGCACATCAAAGCCTCCGTCGTATATTTCTGGTTCGCTTTCCAGATCCACCGCAGTGATTACTGACAAGTCGTCCCCCAAGTCGTTCGAATATTCTTCGCCTTCACCCAACTCGGTTTTTTTGTCATACCAATCCAATCTTAGTTTTAAGCCCATCGTGTCCTCACAAATATTTTTTTATGTTTCGGTTTTTTCTAGCCTGACCCACCCGCACACCCGTCTCGTGATCGAACGCGCCTAAATGGCTTCCGTCGCTTGCACGATATGCCTCTAGCTCTCCATGTCTGGAGTCCCATTCGTATAGGGTCCTTCCTTTAGGATCAACCCACCGTTCTCTAAGTCCAGCCCCTGCTTGTTTTGGCGTTTTCTTTTTTGCCGATTTTAGATTTGGAAAGCCGGTAATTTCTCCGGTTACTGGGGCTGGATAGTAGTCATGGTAGGCGTTACCGCTTCGCCTGACAGAGACCACGACATAAACCGGCCGAACCCCCGAATCCGCCGGAAACACCAGAATGAAATCCCTGTACTCCGGCGGATAGATCGGGTCGACGATAATGCTGTCGGCCATCGGCGTCGGCGGATAGATCCAAATTGGCGGTGCCTGGGGCGCAGCTTCCAGGGCCGGAATACCGAGGGTGTCGGACGGATTAGTGGCCGGGGTCCAGATCAATTCGATGCCATCACCCAAGTCGGCGATGAATTGATCGGCCCGTTGGGTGAACTGCACAACATCAACCATTTCCCAATCGCGGTTCTGGCCGGTGTAGAAGCCGTAGCCCTTGAGGCTGCCATCGGCCTGTTGCTCGATGCTCAGGCGCATGCGGCTGCGGGCCTGCTTGAGGTCGCGTAATTGGTCTTCGCTGTAGAGCGAGCTGTCGCCCAGGCTGGACGGCCAGAGCAACGCGACGACGCCTGTCAGCATGGCCGCGCCTACGGTGCCACCCGCAGTGGCAGCCATAGAGCTTGCCGAACCGCCCAGCGCGAGCCTGCCCAAGGTAACGGGTACCGTGGCAGCGCCGATCTGCTTGAGGGGAATCGTGCCGGATGAGTCGGCGCTCCGGCCGCCGAGCCACATGAGGTCGCCGTACTGCTTGACCAGATCTGCCGGGACGTAGCCGTTGGGGTTGATGTAATCGATGATGCCGTTGGGGAGCTTGCAGCTTTTGGCAAACACGCTTCCGGTCACGCTGGATAACGGCTTGCTGTCCACCATGGCCCAGCGCGCTTGTTCGTAGGCTGCCTGCCGGGCAAGCATGGCTTCATAAGCCCGCTGCCGGGCGTCGCGCTCGGCCAGTTCGCTGGCGTTCATGTCCCGATAAGTGACGTAGTGCCCGTCACCACCGGACGGGTTTCGGACCTGAGGGATGTCTTTTTTGCGTGTCGCCACGTAGTGAGTCTCGTCCAGTGAGTGCGGGACAGACGCTAACGCGGGAAGAGAGGGGCGCGATGTAGGAGGTTTCTTGGAGTGGTCGTTCCGGTTTCCTGAATACAGGTAGGGCTTGCGCAGCTTGGCCGTAACCGTACGGTAGACACATCTTGACGAAATCATCGTAGGCCATGGTGCGAGCAAGACGCCCTTGTTGACGGTAGCGGTGGAGCGTTTACGAGCTCTTGGTGTATGGGAGAGGCCCTTTGGCCCAGTGGGCCGATGCTTCACCGCTCAGGTAAGGCAGAGCCTCGCGGGCCGTATGTGCGAACCGGACAGTACTGGTACCTTTATCGTCATATCTGAACCAGTGGCCGCCGCCCATAAGCTGAATCAAAACGTGGGCTCTGTGCTGGAGCCGGAGCAGGAAGGGCAGCAGTGGGGCAAGTCGGTAGTGGAGCAGTGTTTTGTGCGGCAAGGGGTTTGACGCAACAGCGCCCCATTAAATGGGGCACTGTTACGGCCTGACGATCACTCGTTGAGATTGCCCATGGCTGTGGTGTTAAAGCCGCCGTCCACGTACATGATTTCCCCGCTGATACCCGACTCCAGGCCCGAGCACAGGAAGGCGCCGACATTGCCGACCTCTTCAATGGTGACGTTACGGCGCTACGGCGTTTGCGCTCGTTGGCCACCAGCACCTTGAATAAATTCTTGATGCCGGAAGCGGCGAGGGTGCGAATCGGCCCGGCAGACACCGCGTTAACCCGCGTGCCTTCGGGGCTCAACGAGCCGGCCAGATATCGTACGCCAGCCTCCAGCGAAGCCTTGGCCATGCCCATCACGTTGTAGTTGGGCATGGTGCGTCCTGCGCCCAGGTAAGACAGGTCAACAGGCTGCCATTGCGGCGCTTCATCAGCTCCCGACCGGGAATATTACAAGGCACATGGGAGGTGGGGGAGATACTTTTTCGAGTAATGGCATTAAGCTATCTCTCGCTTAACCATTATGGCATTTAACAGGGTTTGAATTTATCTATGGGTCGTTCCTTTGCTTGGGTCTTTCCGTTGTGCCTGGTGGCTGTTTTTGGTGCAGGTTGTTCTTCTCATAAAGGCCTGCCGCCGGCCAAACCCAAGCCGGTCGTACTGGCGGCAGACGACCACCATGCGAAGGTTATTTTCAGAATGCTCAGCACCGAATCGCAGGTGAGCTTCAGCGCTGGGCCCGAGGGGAAGTTGAGCAGCGTCGGGGTTGTCTACAACGATTCCCTGGAGCAACAGGCGCCGGCGTTTGTCCGAGGTTTATACAAGGGCCTGGCCCATGGGCTCTATCGTGCCCGGCCGTTCCGGGAGACGTTGGTGCCGGCGGATCAGTTGACGGTGGTGGAGGGCGTTGCGAACTGGCGCAATGATCGCGGGACCTCGTACAGTCTGGAAAAGTGC
>Ga0308170_10002519_pt1 | contig 15648 bp, 11 predicted proteins | sample PhyBR2_2_FD_202136 | JGI IMG/M metagenome (GOLD analysis project Ga0308170, IMG submission 202136) | Phyllosphere microbial communities from UC Gill Tract Community Farm, Albany, California, United States - DLSLSB.R2 | ecosystem: Host-associated > Plants > Phyllosphere > Unclassified | place... | reverse complement strand
GGCCCTTGGTGATGCCCTTGCGGTAGTTCTTGAACACCTCGTAGAGGTCGCCCAGCACTTCACCGGTCCGGATCAGGTCGCCCAGCACTTCATAGGCCAGGAACGGATAGACCGCCGAAGCACCGAAACCGATCAGCACGGCAAAGTGGTGCGGATCGCGGGCGGTAGCGGTTTCCACGAGGATGTTGCTGTCGCAGCGCAGACCCTTTTCGGTCAGACGATGGTGCACGGCACCGGTCGCCAGCGACGCGTGCACCGGCAGCTTGCCCGGCGCGATGTTGCGGTCGCTGAGTACCAGCAGGGTACGTCCGGCGCGCACGGCTTCCTCGGCCTGATCGGCGATGTTGCGCACGGCGGCCTCGAGGCCCATGGCTTCATCGTAGTTCAGCTCGATGACCTGGCGATCGAAGCCCGGCCGATCCAGGTTCATCAGCGAGCGCCACTTGGCGGGCGAGATGACCGGCGAGCTGAGGATCACCCGCGAAGCATGCTCCGGGGATTCCTGGAAAATGTTGCGCTCGGCGCCCAGGCAGATTTCCAGCGACATTACGATCGCTTCGCGCAGCGGGTCGATCGGCGGGTTGGTGACCTGCGCGAACTGCTGGCGGAAATAGTCGTAAGGCGTACGGACCCGATGGGACAGCACGGCCATCGGCGTGTCGTCGCCCATCGAACCCACGGCTTCCTGACCCTGCTCGCCCAGCGGACGCAGCACCTGGTCGCGCTCCTCGAAGGTCACCTGGTACATCTTCATGTACTGCTTGAGCTGATCGCTGCTGTAGAAAGCCGAACCGTGGTCGTTGTCTTCCATGGTCGACTGGATACGCAGCGCGCTCTTGCGCAGCCACTGCTTGTAGGGGTGGCGCGACTTCAGGCGGTTGTCGATGTCATCGGTGTGCAGGACCTGGCCGGTTTCGGTATCGACCGCCAGGATCTGGCCCGGGCCCACACGGCCCTTGGCGATCACGTCCTCGGGCTGGTAGTTCCACACGCCGATTTCCGACGCCAGGGTGATGTAGCCATTCTTGGTGGTGACCCAGCGCGCCGGGCGCAGGCCGTTGCGGTCGAGCAGGCACACGGCATGGCGGCCGTCGGTCATGACCACACCGGCCGGACCGTCCCACGGCTCCATGTGCATCGAGTTGTACTCATAGAACGCCCGCAGGTCGGGGTCCATGGTCTCGACGTTCTGCCAGGCCGGCGGAATCAGCATGCGCACGCCACGGAACAGGTCGATGCCACCGGTGACCATCAGTTCGAGCATGTTGTCCATGCTGGAAGAGTCGGAACCCACGCGGTTGACCAGCGGGCCGAGCTCTTCCAGATCCGGGATCAGATCGTTGGCGAACTTGGTGCGACGGGCCAGGGCCCAGTTGCGGTTGCCGGTGATGGTGTTGATCTCGCCGTTGTGGGCGAGAAAGCGGAAGGGCTGGGCCAGCGGCCACTTTGGCAGGGTATTGGTCGAGAAGCGCTGGTGGAACACGCAGATGGCGGTTTGCAGACGCTCGTCGGACAGGTCCGGGTAGAAGGCCGTAAGGTCGGCCGGCATCATCAGGCCTTTGTAGATGATGGTCTTGTGCGAAAAGCTGCAGATGTAATGGTCGGTGTCGGCCGCGTTGGCCACGGACGAGCGGCGACGGGCGCTGAACAGCTTGATCGCGAACTGCTGATCGCTCAGGCCTTCACCGCCGACGAACACTTGCTGGATCTTGGGCAGGCGCTCCAGGGCCAGACGGCCGAGCACGCTGGTATCGATCGGCACGTCGCGCCAGCCGATCAGTTGCAGGCCGGCGGCTTCGATCTCGCGGTTCATGTTGTCGCGGGCCGCTTGCGCGCGAACCGGGTCTTGGTTGAAGAAGACCATGCCCACGGCGTACTGCTTGGGCAGTTCGCTACCGAAATGGTCCTTGGCGATGGCACGCAGGAACAGGTCGGGCTTCTGGATCAGCAAGCCGCACCCGTCGCCGGTCTTGCCGTCGGCGTTGATCCCACCGCGGTGGGTCATGCAGGTCAGGGCCTCGATGGCCGTTTGCAACAGGTTATGGCTGGGCTCGCCCGACATATGGGCAATCAGGCCAAAACCGCAGTTATCCTTGAATTCATCCGGACGATACAGACCTGTTTTCATAGACACATTCTCACCAGGCTGCCTCTTTTCGAGGCAATTTCTTTTCGATTCAACTAGTTACCATGCGCGCCGAACGTACGCCGGCTTTGCGGAGGCAAAAGGGAGGTTATTGTACACAGCGCAACGGGTGGTCACAAATTCAGCGACGAAATCAATAACTCAATTGTCGCAAATGTGAACGTTTTCCAGCGAGCTATTGTGATAGCGACTTAGGCTGGATTCTGAATCCCGCAGCTCGACAGCGCAAGCCCGCACGTCTACAAGGCCCGTGCTTGAGCCTTCGACGGCAAACGGTGGGACAGGGACGGCGAAGCCTGCTACACAATGCGTAGCAGGCTCGGGATTCAGATGACGCCGGAGGGTGGGGCGGCGGGGATAGGTGCCGCCCGACAATCAGCGAGCTGTCGCGAGGTCCTGTTGGACGCTGGCGACAGTGCGAGGCCAAGGTTTACCAGCCTGGACCTTGGCTGGCAAGTTCTTGATGGCGGCAACCGCTGCATCGCGGCTGGCGAAGCTGCCGTAGGTGATCACGTACAGCGGCTTGCCTTGCAGGGTTTTCTTGAAGTAGCGGAAGTCGCCACCCTGCTCCTTGACGTAGGCCTGTGCAGCGCCTTCGTTGCTGGTCCCCAGAATCTGCACGACGTAGTTGCTCGGCGACTGACCGGCGTACCAGCTGCCACCGGCAGCTGGCTTGGCGGCAGCAGCGGCAGGGGCCGGCTTGGCGGCCACGGTCGGTGCAGGCGCAGGTGCGGGTTTGGCGGCGGTGACAGGTGCAGGCTTGGTGGTCGCCACCGGCGCCGCCTGGCGTGCAGGTGCAGGCGTCGGCGTTGGCGCAACCGCAGCCGGTGCACCTGCTGGCACGCCCGCAGGTGGCGCGGTAGTGGTGACGGTCGGCGGCTGTGGCGAAGTGTTCACGGCAGCACCGGTTTCGTCGCCATCGCCCATGCCGGTGGATTCGGCCAGTGGGCCGCGCATGACCGGCTGTTGCCCGTTCATCGGCAACGACTGGGTGCTGCCATTGAATTCGACCGACGGATTGCCGTTGTTGGATTGGGCGGCAGTTGGCTGCCCCTGGCCCATCGGCAACTGGGCCTGTTCGGTGGTGCTCGGCGCCTTGCCATCGCGGCTGGGTATCAGCCAGGCGGCGGCCACCGCGACGACGACAACGGCGGAAATCGCCAGTACGTGTTTCTTAGGCATCTTAAACCCCATAGCAGGACGCTTCACCGACGAGCGGCTAGCGATCATGGCCTCGATCAACGTATCGCGAGCAACCTGGTTGATGGCCCCTGGCCAACCATCCGAGTTCTCGTGAATGTCGGCAATCTGGTCATTGGTGAGCAACTGGATACCCTTCCCGGCACCTTCCAGACGCAGCGCCAGGTATTCGCGGGTTTCCTCGAGGCTGTACGGTTGCAGCTCGATCACGTGGAACAATTCCTGCCCGGCGCTGAACTGCTCCAGGCCCGCGATCAAGGAAGGCTCGCCGAACAGGAACACGTGAGGGCGCCCGTCCGCAGTGCCTGCCGCCAACGCCAGCAGGGCTTCGAGTGCGGATTCGTCGAGTTGTTCCGCGTCGTCCACCAGCAGGTAGACTTCCTGCCCGGTGAGCCCCAGCTGGACGATCTGCGCCAGCATGGCCGGCACTTCCAGGGTATTGAGGTTGAGCGACTGGGCGACCTGGGTCAGCACGCTCGCGGCATCGCCGGCACCACGCGCCGAGACCACGATGCTTTGCACCGACTGCTTGTTGGTACTGGCGACCAGGGCCTGGCGCAGGAGCGTCTTGCCACTGCCCTGCGGACCGGTGACTACCAGCAACAGCTGGCTGTAGCGCGCCAGATGGTGCAACTGCCCCAGCACCGGCTTGCGCTGGGCCGGGAAGAATTTGAAGCCAGGCACCCTTGCGGCGAAGGGGTCATGATCCAATTGGTAGTGGCCGAGAAAGGCCTCATCGGCATGCAGACTTGTCATCGAACTCTCATAGAACAAAGGTGAATCGTTGATGGGTTGCTGGAACCACGTCCTGCTGGAATACGCCGGGCTCAACACCTGTGGGAGCGGGGCGGGCGGCGAGCGCCTTCACAATCACGCTTCCAGCCCGGCGACGATGGCGCGGTAATCCGCTTCCAGGGTCGCCTGAAGCACATCATGCGGGTAGTCGGCGGTGATCACCGCTTCGCCCAGGCTGCGCAGCAGCACCAGGCGCAGACTGCCATCCAGCACTTTCTTGTCGATCGCCATGTGCTCGAGGAAATCGGCCGGCGTCATTTCCGCTGGCGGCACTACCGGCAAACCGGCGCGCTGCAGCAGACGAATGCCGCGATCCCGCTCGGCCTGGGTGATCCAGCCCAGGCGCATGGACATCTCCAGCGCCATCACCGTACCGGCCCCCACGGCTTCACCGTGAAGCCACACACCATACCCCATATGGGTCTCGATGGCGTGGCCGAAAGTATGCCCCAGGTTCAGTGTGGCCCGCACACCCGACTCGCGTTCGTCCGCCCCGACCACGCGGGCCTTGGCTTCGCAGGAGCGAGCGATGGCCACCGTGAGGGCGGCCTGGTCGAGCGCCCTGAGGGCATCGACGTGTTCTTCCAGCCAGCCCAGGAACGGCTCGTCGCAGATGAAACCGTATTTGATCACCTCGGCCAGACCCGCCGACAGCTCGCGCGGCGGCAGCGTGGCCAGGGTCGTGGTGTCGATCAGGACCGCCTGCGGCTGATAGAACGCGCCGACCATGTTCTTGCCCAGCGGATGGTTGATGCCGGTCTTGCCGCCCACCGACGAGTCGACCTGGGACAGCAGCGTGGTCGGCACCTGGATGAAATCGACGCCGCGCTGATAGCAGGCGGCGGCAAACCCGGCCATGTCACCGATGACGCCGCCGCCCAGGGCGATGACCGTGACGCGTCGATCCAGCCGTGCGGTGAGCATGGCATCGAAAATGGTCTGCAGGGTTTCCCAGTTCTTGAAGGCTTCGCCGTCTGGCAGCACCACGGGCACCACCGAATAGGCACCCAGGGTCTGGGTCAGGCGATCCAGGTAGAGTGGCGCCACCGTGGCGTTGGAGACGACCGCCACTTTTCGCCCGGCAATGTGCGGGGCCAGCAATGAGGCTTGATCGAGCAACCCTTCGCCGATGTAGATCGGATAGCTGCGCTCGCCGAGGTCAACCTTGAGTGTCTGCATCTGTCCCCACTCTTGTTTTTCTGAAAACCGCTTCCATGAAATCACGGTAGCGCCAAACGGCCCTGCAAGCGCCGCGAACACCCTCGGCTACACGCGCCTCAGCGCGGCGGCAGGCGTTGCAGACGTTCGAGGATATCGAGCACCACCATGCGCGGCGGACGCTCGTCGGTCTGCACCACCAGATCGGCGATCTCGCGGTACAGCGGATCGCGCACCGCCAGCAGGGCCCGCAGCGTGGCCTCTGGATTGGCGGTACGCAATAGCGGCCGATTGCGATCACGCGCCGTGCGGCCCACCTGTTGCTCCACCGAGGCGTGCAGGTACACCACACGCCCACCGGCGTGCAGTGCCTGGCGATTGGCATCGCGCATGACGGCGCCGCCGCCGGTGGCCAGCACCAGACCGTCGAATTCGCACAGCTCGGCCAGCATGGCCTGCTCGCGATCGCGAAAGCCGACCTCGCCTTCCTGGTCGAAGATCCACGGGATATTCGCCCCGGTACGGGTCTCGATTTCCTTGTCGGAATCCTTGAACGGCAACCGGAGCTCTTTGGCCAGCAGACGGCCAATGGTGCTCTTGCCTGCACCCATTGGCCCAACAAGTATCAAATTTCGCACAGAATCAACGACTCACAGCAATCGCCTGGTTATTCATGATACGCGGTGTCAAGAATACCAGCAGCTCGGATTTGGCTTCCGACACGACATCCCGACGGAAAAGGCGCCCAACATACGGCACGTCGCCCAAAAAGGGCACCTTGTCCACGGTTTTACTTTGCGTGTTGGAGAAAACCCCGCCGATGACGATGGTTTCGCCGTCGTTGACCAATACCTTGGCGTTGACCTCGTTCTTGCTGATGGGCGGCACGCCCAGTACGGCGTTCAGGTAGTCGGGCTCATCCTTGGTGACCTTCACTTCCATGATGATGCGACTGTCCGGGGTGATCTGCGGCGTCACCTCGAGCGACAGCGACGCCTCCTTGAACGATACCGTGGTGGCACCGCTGGAACTGGCTTCCTGATACGGCACCTCGGTGCCCTTGAGGATCTTCGCCGTCTCCTTGTCGGAGGTCACCACCTTGGGCTGCGAGACGATTTCGCCGTTGCCGGTGCTCTCCATGGCACTGAGCTCGAGGTCCAGCAGGACATTATTGGTCACGAAGCCCAGGCCGATCCCGGAGGTCGCATCGGCGGCGCCCAGGTCGATGAAGGGCGTGTTGCTGCCCACCTCGGCACCGGTGTTGCCGGCTTCGTCGCCGTTGTTGTCCAGGCCGTAGGCAGTCCAGTTGTGCTTGCCGCGCAGGTTGGTCGAGCCGCCCCAGCGCACGCCCAGCGCCTTGTCGTAGCCGACGTTGGCCTCGACGATGCGGGCTTCGATCATCACCTGTCGTACCGGGATGTCCAGCTGGGTGACGATGCGGCGCAGTTCGTCGAGGCGGTCCTGGGTCTGGTAGGCGATGATGTTGTTGGTGCGTTCGTCGACCGTGATCGAGCCGCGCTCGGTCTCGACGTTTTCACCGCGGGTCACCGACTGGAACAGCTTGGCGATGTCGGCAGCCTTGGCGTAGTTGACCTGCATCAGCTCACGGCGCAGCGGCGCGAGCTCCTGGATCTGCCGTTGCGACTCCAGTTCCTGGCGCTCGCGGGCAGCGATCTCGTCGGCCGGCGCCACCAGCAACACGTTGCCAACCTTGCGCTTGTCCAGGCCCTTGGTCTTGAGCACCAGGTCCAGCGCCTGGTCCCATGGCACGTTCTGCAGGCGCAGGGTGATGCCACCCTGCACCGTGTCGCTGGCCACCAGGTTGAGGTTGGTGAAGTCGGCGATCAATTGCAGCACCGAACGCACATCGATGTCCTGGAAGTTCAGCGACAGCTTCTCTCCGGTATAGACGTTGCGCTCGACGTTGCGCCGCGCCACGTCCTCGTTGGTCAGCGGTCGCACGCTGATGGTCAGCCGGTTTTCGGTCTGGTACGAGGAGTAGTCGAAGGTGCCACTGGGTTCGATGGACACGGTCGCGCCATTGGCGCTGGCCGAGGAATTGACGAACTGTACCGGGGTGGCGAAATCCTTGACGTCCAGGCGCACACGCAATGCCTCGGGCAGTTGCGTGCGGGCGAAGTTGAGGAGGATCTTGCCGCCCTGCTCTTGAATGTCGGGGCTGATGGTCGGGTCACTGAGATCGATGATCACATTGCCTTCGCCCAGCTCGCCGCGCTGGAAATCGACGTTGCGAATGGCGCGCCCGGCCGGCACCGCCACTCGCGAGGTCGCCGGCGCCGGCGAAGACACCGCCGCAGGTCGCGACGCGGGACGGGGCGTGGTCGGCGTAGACGTCGGGGCCGGCAGCGACGTGCCCTGCAGCGCAGCGGCGCCCTCGCCCACCAGCACGAACAGGTCATTGCCCTGCACGCGGGTGCTGTAAGGCGCCAGCTTGGTCAGGTTGACGATGACCCGCGTGCGGTCGGTGGCCTCGACGACCACCACGCTGCGAGCGTTGCCCACGCCCAGGTCGCGGCTGCGCGCGCCCAGTTGGCTGGTCACACCGGGCAAGTCGAGGGCGATGCGCGCCGGTTGCTCGGTGGTGTAGCCGCGCGGCGCCGTGACCGGGCCGTCGAACGAGAGCTTGAGCTCGACGCGATCACCGGGCAGGGAAGCAACGTCGAGCGTCTTCAAGTTCGCGGCCATGACAATCGGTGAAAGCATCGCTATCCCTAGCGAAATACCGAAGGCTGAGAGAATCCTGTTCATTTTCGAGTTCCACTAGACATGCTTGACCCAGCCCTTTACGAGCGCTCTTTGAGCGGGATGGTGCGAGGCCGCTCCAACCAACCACCATCCCCATCGGGAACGATTTCAATGACATCGACCTGGGCATCGCTGATGGCGATGATCCGCCCGTCGTTGCGACCCAGGTAATCGCCCACCTTCAGTCGATGCACGCCGCCGGCACCACGCATCAGGGCGTAGCGTCCGCCGGCATTGCCCAGCGTACCGACCATTTCGAATTCCTCGATGTTGAAACCCTCCAGGAATTGCTTGACCCGCGTCGTGTCCGGCTTGATGAGCCTGGAGCCCTTCTGCCTGTTCACCAGTTCGATCTTGATCGGTGGCTGGAACGGGCTGCGCAACGATGCAGCCTCGTAGCTGAACGCCTGATAGGGCGCAAAGCGCGGTATCGGTTCGATCTTGCCCTTGGGCCGCGCCTTGACCTCGGCCATGAATGCATCCAGGTCGGCGAAATCGCCACTGCCACCACATCCGGCCAGCACCAGCGTGCACAGCGCCAGACCTGCCACGAAAACCGCCCTCATTTCGCTTGCCCCTGTGCCGGTACCGCATTCGTCCCAGGCAGGCCTTGGTCATTGTAACGGTAGGTCTTGGCCAGGATGCTCATGCGCAGCTGGCTGTTGCTGGCCTTGGGATCCACCGGCTTCACTTCGAAATCGTGAAGGGTGACGATCCGCGGCAGGCTGGCCACACCGCTGACGAAAGTGGCCAGGTCATGGTAGGTGCCGGTCACGCTGATCTGTATCGGCAGTTCGATATAAAACTGCTGGGTCACTTCAGGCAACAGTTTTATTTCCTCGAACTCCAGCCCCGAGCCCAGACCGGTGCGGGTGATGTCTTCGAGCAGGCCCGGAACCTCTGTGTCGCTGGGCAATTGTCGCAGCATGGCACCGAACGAGGTTTCCATCTCTTTCATCTGTTCGGTATAGGTCTCCAGGTTCGCCGCCTGGAAAGCCTTGGTGGAGAACTGCTCCTTGAGCGTAGCCTCCTGGTCGGCCTGCTGCTGCAACTGCGCTTCCAGGTCGGAAATGTGAAAGTTGTAGCCCAGACCCAGAATCAGTGCCATGAGCAGCACGCCGGCGATCACCTTGACGGCGGTGGGCCAGGAACCGATGTTGTTGAGGTCCAGCTCGCTGAGCTCGACCTTGCGCAGGCTTTCCATCCAGCTCGACGGGTTCATTTGTCGTCCCCATCGGCAGGCACCGGCGCCGTCTGGCGCACGGTCAGCTGGAAACTGTTGGCGCCGTTGACGTCGGCACTGGTGTTGGCCTTGACCTCGTTGAGGGTCGGGGCTTCCAGCCAGGGCGAGGCGTCGAGGTTGCGCAGCAGGTCGGACACGCGATTGTTGGTTTCGGCAGCGCCGGCAATGGCGATGTTCTTGTCGGTCATCTTCACGTCGGTGAAGTACACACCGTCGGGCAGCGTGCGCGCCATCTGGTCGAAGATGCGCCCGATGATCGGCCGGTTGCCCTGCAGATCCTGGATGGTCTTCATGCGTTCGAGCAACTGCTTGCGCCGCGCCTTGAGCTCGCTGATCGACTTGATGCGCTGGTCGAGCAGGACGATCTCGGACTGCAGGTGGGCATTGCGCGCCGTCTGGATGTCGATGGCATTGCCGATGAATCGGTCTGCCAGAAAGATGATCGCGATGGCGCCTACCACTACACCGGCCATGGCCATCAGAAAGTGTCGCTTGCGCTCTTCACGCAGCTGCTCGCGCCACGGCAGCAGGTTGATCCTTGCCATCTAGTCGAAGCTCCTCAGCGCCAGGCCACAGGCGATCATCAGGGCCGGTGCGTCACTGGCCAGGGCGCCGGCATTGACTCGGCTGCTCAGGGCCATGTCGGCGAACGGGTTGGCCACCAGGGTCGGGGTGCCCAGGCGTTGCTGGATCAGCCGATCCAGACCGGAAATGGAGGCAGTGCCGCCGGCGAGCATGATGTAGTCGACATCGTTGAACTGGCCGGCGGCGAAGAAGAACTGCAGCGAGCGCGACACCTGCTGCACCACGGCGTCCTTGAACGGCTGCAGCACTTCGGCCACGTAGTCGTCGGGCAGCCCGCCCTGTTTCTTGGCCAGGCCGGCTTCCTCGTTGGACAGGCCGTAGCGGCGCTGGATTTCCTCGGTCAGCTGACGCCCGCCGAACAGCTGCTCGCGGGTATAGATGATGCGGCCGTTGTGCAGCACGCTGAGGGTGGTCATGGTCGCGCCGATGTCCACCACGGCCACGGTCAGGGCCTGATTGCCCCCGGCCAGCTGCGCGGTGAGCAGGCCGAAAGCGCGCTCCAGGGCATACGCCTCGACGTCGACCACCTTGGCGCTCAGCCCGGCCAGGGCCAGGGCGGCCTCGCGCACCTCGACGTTCTCCTTGCGACAGGCGGCCAGCAGCACCTCGACCCGCTCCGGGTTGCGCGTCGAATAGCCCTGCACTTCGAAGTCGATGGCAACTTCTTCCAGTGGATAGGGAATGTACTGGTCGGCCTCGACCTTGAGCTGGGTTTCCAGTTCGTCGTCGGACAGCCCGGCGTCCATCTCGATGGTCTTGGTGATCACCGCGGAACCGGCCACGGCCACGGCCACGATGCGCGTGCTGGTGCGCGCCTTGACCAGCACGCGGCTCAAGGCATGACCCACGCCCTCGAGCTCGGCGATGTTCTTTTCGACCACGGCATTGGCCGGCAGCGGCTCCACGGCATACGACTCGACCCGGAAACGGTTGCCCGTGCGGCTCAGCTCGAGCAGTTTGACCGATGTGGAGCTGATATCGATGCCCAATAGCGAATGTGCTTTCTTGCTGAAGAGTCCACGCACAACCGATTCCCTATTACTATCCGCGACTTACGGACCCTTTGTCGTACGGGGCATTTAATAGCAGTCTTGACAGAAGCGCAAATGACGCTCCGGGCCGAAAAATGCTTATAATGCCCAGCGTTTTTTCCACGTACCGCGTGCTGCGCTTAACCCATTCTTTTATCTGGAAATCCAAAAGCCTTGATACGCCTGCTGAAGTTTTTCTGGTGGTCTTTCCTCGCCGTGTTCTGCGGGCTGTTGCTCGTGCTCAGTGGGGCATTTCTGTATCTTAGCCCCAGCCTGCCGTCTGTCGACGCCCTGCGCAGCGTAGAGCTGCAGATCCCCCTGCGGGTGTTCAGCAGCGACGGAAAACTGATCGCCGAGTTCGGCGAGATGCGCCGCTCGCCGATCAAGTTCGCCGAGATTCCGCCACATTTCATCCAAGCCCTGTTGTCCGCCGAGGACGACAATTTCGAAAACCATTACGGCGTCGACCCCAGCAGCCTGATGCGCGCCGCCTCGCAGCTGGTGCGCAGCGGTCATATCCAGACCGGCGGCAGTACCATCACCATGCAGGTCGCCAAGAACTATTTCTTGACGTCCGAACGCAGTTTTTCCCGCAAAATCACTGAAATCCTTCTTGCCTTGCAAATCGAGCGCCAACTTACCAAGGACGAGATCCTCGAGTTATATGTGAACAAGATCTACCTGGGCAACCGGGCTTACGGTATCGAAGCCGCTGCACAGGTGTACTACGGCAAGTCGATTCGCGACGTCAGCCTGGCGCAGATGGCGATGATCGCCGGCCTGCCCAAGGCGCCGTCGCGCTTCAACCCGCTGGCCAATCCTGTGCGCAGCAAGGAACGTCGCGACTGGATCCTGGGGCGCATGTTCCGCCTGGGCAAGATCGACGAAGCCAGCTACAACGCCGCCATCAACGAGCCACTCAACGCCAGCTACCACGTGCCCACGCCGGAAGTCAGCGCGCCGTGGATCGCCGAGATGGCCCGCGCGGAGATGGTCGGGCGCTACGGCAGCGACGCCTACACCCAGGGTTTCAACGTCACCACCACGGTGCCCAGCAACCTGCAGGAAGACGCCAACCACGCCATCAGTGCCGGGCTGATCGCCTACGATCAGCGCCACGGCTATCGTGGACCCGAAGCGCGCCTGCCGGGCAAGACGCCACGCGAGTGGGCGGTCGAACTGACCCGCCAGCGTCCACTCAACGGCCTGGAGCCGGCCATCGTGACCAAGGTCGACAAGACCGGGATCGTCGTGCTCACCCGTGACGACAAGCAGGAATCGATCGCCTGGGACAGCATGAAATGGGCGCGCCCGTTCATGAACACCAACAGCGTCGGACGCATGCCGACCCAGCCTGCGGACGTCGCGCAGGTCGGGGACTTGATCCGCGTGCAGCGTCAAGATGATGGCACCTTGAAGTTCAGCCAGGTGCCGACCGTGCAGAGCGCGCTGGTCTCGCTGGACCCGCGTACCGGTGCCATCCGCGCCCTGGTCGGCGGCTTCTCGTTCGAGCAGAGCAACTACAACCGCGCCATGCAGGCCAAGCGCCAGCCTGGTTCGAGCTTCAAGCCGTTCATCTACAGTGCCGCACTGGACAAGGGCTACACGCCCGCCAGCCTGGTCAACGATGCGCCCATCGTCTTCGTCGACGAATCGGTGGACAAGGTCTGGCGACCGAAGAACGACACCAACACTTTCCTGGGCCCCATCCGCCTGCGCGAAGCGTTGTACAAGTCGCGCAACCTGGTGTCCATACGGGTTCTGCAGAGCCTGGGCGTGGACAGCACCATCGACTACATCAGCAAGTTCGGCTTCAACAAGCAGGACCTGCCGCGCAACCTGTCGCTGGCGCTGGGCACCGCGACCCTGACGCCGATGGAAATCGCCACCGGCTGGAGCGTGTTCGCCAACGGCGGTTACAAGGTGTCGCCGTACTTGATCGAGCGGATCGACAGCCGCAACGGTGAAACCCTGTTCCGCGCCAATCCGCCGACCGTACCGGCTGACGAAGTCGCGGCCGCGTCGCCCCAGCCCGCGCCAGGCACGCCTGCGCCGGAACCGGCACCGATCGGCGTCGATGCGACCCTGACTCCAGGCGCGCCACCGGCACCGGTGATCGCCGAGCGCGTCATCGACGGGCGCACCGCGTTCATCCTCACCAGCATGCTCGAGGACGTGATCAAGAAGGGCACCGGGCGCCGCGCCATGGCGCTGGGCCGAACCGATCTGGCCGGCAAGACGGGGACCACTAACGACTCGAAGGACGCCTGGTTCTCGGGCTACAACGCCGACTACATCACCACCGTGTGGTCCGGCTTCGACCAGCCCGAAACCCTGGGCCGGCACGAGTTTGGCGGTACCGTCTCGCTGCCGATCTGGATGACCTACATGGGGGCCGCGCTGAAAGACAAGCCCGCCCACGTGCAGCCCGAGCCCGAAGGCATCCTCAGCCTGCGGGTGGACCCGATCAGCGGCCGCGCGGCTGCCCCGGGCACACCCGGCGCCTACTTCGAACTGTTCAAGAGCGAAGACACCCCGCCCTCCAACAGCGAGTTCGGCGGCGGCAGCGCACCAGGCAGCCCACTCCCGGCCGATGAATCGGCGCCGATCGATCTGTTCTGATCAAACCGTCCCTATGGTCGCAACGGCCAATCCCCGATCTGGTTTACACCTGCTTCGGGGTTGGCCTGCTTGGTCCAGGTGTTGTCGACATAGCCTGATGCAAATGCATTCAGGTTACTGGCTTGCATCGAATTGACGCGCACCAGCCGCATCAGTAGCATCGAAGCCAACCACAACCTCCACGCCTCGGGCGGGCCTTGGCCTGAACTGCGCACCAGGGGGTTTCTTTTTGTGCGCAATAAAGTGAGCAGAATGCTCCGATGGCCCCACAGATAGCCTACAACAAGCACGCTAAAGCCCCCCTCGATCTACTCGCACATCTTGAGGCCAAAGGCTTGGCCGTCCCTCAACCAGAAAGGGCTCTGCACGCCCTACAACTGATTGGCTACTATCGATTACTCATCTATATGCGGCCACTTCAGAGCAACCGAGACAGGTTGTTTTTCTCAGGCGTCGAGTTCGATGACATTCTGGCGCTTTATGATTTTGACAGACAGCTCAGGCTTATCTGTCTGGACGCGGTTGAGCGCATAGAAGTAGCAATGAGAGCTGCAATCATCAATACGCTGGCGATCGATCCGGTGGCGGGCCCTCATTTCTACCTGGATTCGGCACACTTCATCAACACGCAGGCGCATGCGTCGTTCATGCGTGCGGCAACCGACCCCACCACATGCAAACATCAAGCTGTCGAGCACTACCTCGATACCTATGACTCGCCTCCCTACCCGCCTATTTGGGTCATCCTGGAAGCAACGACATTCGGGCCATTGTCTTATCTGTACGCAAGCCTGCTGCTACCCTACCGAAAAGCCATCGCCAAAGCCTTCGGCTTCGACGAGAAGATATTGGTCACCTGGTTCAGAAGTATCAACTTGCTACGAAATGTCTGCGCTCATCACTCCCGCCTCTGGAACAAGAACAATTTGGTCAACGCACCAGGCGTCGCGAAATCGCTAAGGGCGGAGTTTCCAGACCATACCGATCGAGGCCGGGTCGCAGCGCGGGCCGTGCCCTTGGTAGCACTTCTGGCAGTGATCGATCCAGAGTCGGACTGGAAGCAACGATTCAAGAGTGTCCTGCTCAGCGCTCCCGCCGCCATGGCAAAAGCCGGATTGGACATGTCGGTGATGGGATTCCGACCTGGCTGGGATACAAGGAGATTTTGGATCTGACGTAAAGCGTGGACCTCCTGTCGCCATGTGCCGATAGACGATCCACAAAAAAGCCCCGACTCTCGCGAGCCGGGGCTTTTTTCATGGGGCGTTCAAGGGATCAGCCGTTGAACACGTCATCCACGCTTTTGAGCGGGTAGTGCTTGGGGTACGGCAGGGTGGCCACACCGGTCTCGATCGCGGCCTTGGCCACGGCGTCGGAGATCAGGGTGATCAGGCGTGGGTCCATTGGCTTGGGAATGATGTACTCGCGGCCGAATTCCAGGGAGATGCCGCCGTAGGCATCGCAGACTTCCTGAGGGACGGGCAGTTTGGCCAGTTCGCGCAGGGCGTTGGCAGCGGCGATCTTCATCTCTTCGTTGATGCGCTTGGCGCGGACGTCCAGGGCACCACGGAAGATGAATGGGAAGCCCAGGACGTTGTTGACCTGGTTCGGGTAGTCAGAACGGCCTGTGGCCATGATCACGTCGTCACGGGTGGCGTGCGCCAATTCCGGGGAGATTTCCGGATCAGGGTTGGAGCAGGCGAACACGATCGGGTTGGCCGCCATCGACTTCAGGCCTTCGGCGCTCAGCAGGTTCGGACCCGACAGACCGACGAACACGTCGGCGCCCTGCAGGGCATCGGCCAGGGTGCGCTTGTCGGTGGTGTGGGCGAACACTGCCTTGTACTGGTTAAGGTCGTCGCGACCGGCGTGGATCACGCCGGTGCGGTCGATCATGAAGATGTTTTCGATGCGAGCGCCCATGCTCACCAGCAACTTCATGCAAGAGATGGCCGCAGCGCCGGCGCCAAGGCAGACGATCTTGGCGTCTTCCAGGGTCTTGCCAGCGATTTCCAGGGCGTTGATCATGCCGGCCGCGGTGACGATGGCGGTGCCGTGCTGGTCATCGTGGAACACGGGAATGTCGCACTGCTCGATCAGGG
>Ga0308170_10002515_pt1 | contig 15661 bp, 18 predicted proteins | sample PhyBR2_2_FD_202136 | JGI IMG/M metagenome (GOLD analysis project Ga0308170, IMG submission 202136) | Phyllosphere microbial communities from UC Gill Tract Community Farm, Albany, California, United States - DLSLSB.R2 | ecosystem: Host-associated > Plants > Phyllosphere > Unclassified | place... | reverse complement strand
CCCCCTCCCCCGCTTCCAGCGCGTTCTTTCGAGCCGCGGCCGCCGCCCCTCCCTCCTCCTGCGCTCGAGTGGAACTGACCCCCGCACTCGCACGCAGATCTTCTCGTACGTCGGCAAGTGGAGCGTCGAGGAGCCGTCCGTCTACCCGGGCATCCCGGGCGACGACGGCCTCGTCCTCAAGTCCAAGGCCGCCCACCACGCCATCTCGGCCCCGCTCGACGTGCCCTTCGACCCCAAGGGCAAGCCTCTCGTCCTGTCGTACGAGGTCAAGCTCCAGAACGGCCTCGACTGCGGCGGCGCCTACATCAAGCTCCTCACCGAGAGTGCCGAGGTGCGCCGGCGCTTTCTCTCCATGTCGGCAGCACCGCTCGCCTCGCGAGTGACCCGCACGCTGACTCAGGTACTCGTACTTGACGCGCAGGGTATCCAAGCCGAGGAGTTCTCGGACAAGACCCCCTAGTGCGTCGCGCTTCCTCTGCTCGAACCTCGTCCTCCTTCGGCAGCCCCTCCTCGCCTCTCGCCGCCGCCCACCATCCATGTGCGACCTTGCTGACTCTCGCTCCGACCCCCTGCAGCACGATCATGTTCGGCCCGGACCGCTGCGGCTCGACGAGCAAGGTCCACTTCATCTTCCGTCACGTCAACCCGGTCACGGGCGAGATCGAGGAGAAGCACCTCACGGCGCCGCCCTCGCCGCGCATCACCAAGACGACGGCCGTCTACACGCTCGTCGTGCGCCCCGACCAGACGTTCGAGATCTCGATCAACGGCGACAAGGCCAAGTCGGGCTCGCTCCTCGAGGACTTTACGCCGGCCGTCAACCCGCCGATCGACATCGACGACCCCAACGACAAGAAGCCGAGCGACTGGGTCGAGACGCCCAAGATCTCGGACCCGCACGCCGTCAAGCCCGCCGACTGGGACGAGGACGCGCCGGCGACGATCGCCGACCCGGACGCCGTCAAGCCCGCTGGCTGGCTCGACAACGAGTCGCCCGTCGTGCCCGACCCCGAGGCGCAGAAGCCCGACGAGTGGAGCGACGAGGACGACGGCGACTGGGTCGCGCCGCTCGTGAGCAACCCCAAGTGCGAGGCGGCGCCGGGCTGCGGCGAGTGGAAGCGTCCCGAGGTCCCGAACCGTGCGTCCCCTCTCGTCCTCTCTTGCTCCTCCGAGGTGCAAAGCGCGCGTCGTGCTCGTGCAGGTCGGCTCGAGACGCTGACCCGACCCTTCTCTCCTCTCCTCCCCGCAGCCGACTTCAAGGGCAAGTGGTTCGCACCGCTCGTCGACAACCCCGACTACAAGGGTCCGTGGGCCCCTCGCAAGATTGCGTGCGTCGCCCTCTCGCCGCTGTCGCCCACCCTCCTCGAGCTCGCACTGACTCCCTCTCGCTCGCACTCGTCCTCGCCCGCAGCAACCCCAACTTCTTCGCCGACATGCGCCCGTCCGACTTCTCGCCCATCGGCGGCGTCGGCTTCGAGCTGTGGTCGATGACCGACTCGATCCTGTTCGACAACATCTTCCTGTCCGACTCGGAGGCCGACCTCGAGACGTTCCTCGACGAGACGTACCGCGTCAAGGCGCCGCTCGAGGCCGCGCTCGAGGCCAAGGACAAGCCCGCCGCCGACGAGCACGACCACGACCACGGCAAGAAGGCGTCGTCGCTCGGCGAGCCCGACGCCAAGGCCGACCCGGTCGCGTGGCTCAAGTTCAAGGCGCAGCAGTTCCTCGACGAGGCGCTCGTCGACCCCAAGCGCGCGTTCGTCGACCGCCCGCTCGTCGGCGGCGCGCTCGGTCTCGCGCTCGCCATGGTCGTCGGCCTCGCCGGCGTCATCCTGAGCCTCGCCCTGCCCGCCGGCGCTCCCGCCGCGCGCGCCGTCGCCGACAAGGTGCCGTCGTCGACCGCCGAGGTCAAGAAGCAGGCCCAGGCCGTCAAGGACAAGGCGTCGACGGCCGTCGCCGACTTCACGGCCAAGGGCGCCGAGGTGGCCGAGGACCTCAAGAAGAGCGGCGAGCCGACGGCGGTCGGCACGGCGGGCGAGCTCAAGGTCGGCGGCGAGAAGGACCTCGACACGGTCGCCGACGCCATGGCGACGCAGGACCCGGGCGTCAGGACGAGGGCCAAGGCGCGCAAGAGCCGCGAGGGCGACGAGTCGGCGTGAGCGGGCCTCCTCTCTCGCCGGCGCCCCGAGCGTCGAGCTCTCCCTCTCCCCCTCTCTCTCCCTCGTCTTTCTCTCGATGCCCAAAACTAGCAGCAGTCCCTCTGTGTTCCGCTTGTTTGCGTAGGCCCTCCTCCCTCTCCCCCTCTTCGTACCCTCTCCATCAGTCGTTCCTCCCTCTCTCGCTCTGCAACTCGGTTCTCTCGCAAGCTCTTTACCTCTCGAGCGCTAGCACACATCGAGAGTGAGAGAGGCGCAGGGTATCGAACAGCGTTGCGGGTGCGAGAGGGGACTCGAGAGGACGGAAGGACGACGAGGGGGTTTGCTACAAGCTGTACAGCGGGGAGGGACGCTCGAGAATCGCTATCGGTCGGCCGACTGGTTCTGAAGGATGTCCTTGAGCGAGCTGCGCGAGGAGAGACGAGGCGAGTCAGCTCTGCGACGTTGCGCAAGAGGGAGGAGGGAGAGCGGGAACGCACTTCTGCGCCGTCATGATCTCGTTCTCGAGGTACTGCGTCGCGAGGCGGACGTGAAGAGAATCGTCAGCTCATGCTCGTGCAGACAGGACTCGCGCTGAGCTCGCCGAGGACGCACCTTTGCCTTCTTGTCGAGGACGGCGATGTCGTCCTGGGCGTCCTTGGCCTGTGCGCGCAGCGTGTTCTCGACGTTGTTGCGCGATTCTTGGACGAACCTGCGGTGAGTGGGAGAGCGCAGGTCAGCGATCGAGGTGCGCTCACGAGAGAGAGAGGGGGAGAGAGGGAGACGGACATGCGGCCGACGCCGCGGTAGCAAGTTGCGCCGCCGGGCTCTCGCGGGAGGAGCTCGATCTCGCGGAGGGTGAGGGTGGTGACCTTGGAGTCGCGCTCGCGGGCGTTGAGCTGGGCGCGGACGGCCGAGAGGGAGCGCGAGGCGTCTTGGCCGCGCTGCTGGAGCTGGAGGAGGGCCTGTGGGAGGGAGGGGAGTGGGTGAGCTTTGAGCGGGTGGCGGGGAGGGTGCAGAGTGAGCGCACCTGTCGGATGTCGTCTCCCATGGCGAGCTCTGCAGTGTGCGGGTCGAGAGCGAGAGCCGGCGAGAGGGACGACGACGGGGAGGGAGCAAGGTCGCCCTCGTCCTCCTCGCCTCGACTCGGCTCTGCCAGGACAGCGACCACTCGAGTGCATCCACAGTGAGTCCTAGAGTCCCTCTGGCTTGTCTCCCGCCCTCCCCGTGGCGCGCGCTCACCTTTTCCCTCATCGCCCTCCTCCTCCTCCTCCATCCAGATGAACTCGCTCGTCTCGACCCTCCGCACCGCACTCCGCCCAACTGCGACCAGGGCACTCGCCTCGAGGGCACCCTACTCGACCCAGCCCTCGCCCTCATCCGCATCGGGCCCCGTCGCATCCACCTCGTCGTCGTCGTCCTCCTCCCCCTCCTCGTCCTCGACCAAGGCGGGCATCAACGCCCTCGACACCGTCATCGCCGGCATCAAGAACTCGAAGAAGAAGGCCGCCTCGTCCTCCCAGGCCCCTCCACCTCGCCCCTCGGCCGCCGACCACTTTGCGGCGCACCGCGGCTCGGCCCACGCCGCCGCCTCGCGCTTCCTGTTCGACTCGTCGCCCTCGGCCCGGTCCCACACGCCCCGCCCGGCCACCCCAGAAGAGACGTGGCGCCACACCCCGCCCGTCCCCTACTCGCTCCCCGTCACGACCACCTCGGCGCGCTCGTTCGCCGTGCGCGACGGCAACGTCGCCCGCGCGTACCGCACCCTGAACCGCGTCCTCAACGACAACAACGTCCGCCGCGAGCTCAAGCGCCAGGAGCGCTTCGAGACGCCCAGCAACAAGCGCGTCCGCCTCAACTCGGAGCGCCACCGCCGCCGCTTCAAGGTCGCCGTCGGCAAGTCGGTCTCGCTCGCGCTCCGCACCAAGGACTTGTAGGCGCGCGTGCGCGAGGGCCGGTCGATGTAACGAGGTGGTTCTCGAGGTCCCGCACGAGTCGTCCAGCTCGGAGCTCTGCGTCTTGCTTCCTGTTCTCGCTCCCCTCGCGCTCAGCGAGTTCTCGCCTCGGGCTCGACATCCCGCGCACGCTTCATCCTCACATTCTCGACCCTCGCAGACTTCATCGCAAACGTCGACTCGATGCACCGCCGTGCCGTGGTCGACTCGACTTCGCCCGCACGACTCGCCGATCCGCCTCTCGCCCATCCTCTCACTCTCCCTCCTCCCTCCCCTCGCCCCTCTCGCCTTCCGACGTCCCTCGCCCGACCTCGCCCGCCCCCACGCCCTCTCGCCCCTCTCGAGCGCCGGACTGTGTGCCGGCGGCAGCGCGAGGCCGCCAAAGGCGTCATCGGCGGCGGTGTTCGGGCCGGGCGCGTCGCACCGTTGCGGGAGCGACTACGAGTGCGGCTGCGGGCTGCGCATGAGCTGCTGCGGTTCGACGTGCCGGCCGTGCGGGCGCGGTGGGTGAAGGGCGGCGAGGCGAGGGGGAGGGACGAGGCGGGCTCGGGCCCGTGAGGAGTTGTTGCGAGAGGCGGCGGCAGCGAGGGCGACCGGCGAGGACGGCGCGACCGAGGTGAACTTGAGGAGATGAAGAGCTGCTCGAGGTCGAGGGTGGCGAGAGGAGCCGAGTCTGAGCGTGCGACAGGGCTGGGTCGAGGCGAGCAGGAGGAGACGAGCGCACGGGCCGGGTCGTGGGCGTGTGCCGACGAGGCTGCGGCCGGTACTGTGATGATGTCTGCGATGTCAAGAGTCGGTGATTGTCGCCGCAGTATGTCGCAGAGAGCGCTTCGAGGAAAGAGAGCAGGAGATGTCGTATACGTACCTCTTTTTCGCTGGAAGTGCTTTGCCACCTTTGCGACTGCTCGTCCCTTTTTCTTTCTCTTTGGAGTGCGAGACGAGATTTTTGAGTACCTTGAGCTGGCGCCGCCGAGACCGAGGCCCGCCATCGAGCTGAAGAGGAGGACGCACCGGCCATGGCGCTCAGGCCGCCGCTGCGGCCGTACGAGCGAGACGAGGACGACGCGCTGCGCGAGTACGGCCTCAACGCCGACGAGCTGCTCTGCGCAGCAGTCGGTCATGGCGAACCAAGCGAGACGAGCGAGGGCGAGAGGAACAGCGCCGGGCTGGACGTAGTCGGCAAGCCGTCTTGCGAAGGTCGATTTGCTCAGCGGCGGGACCTCTCGCTGTCGCTCTCGGGCAGGCTCTCACGCTCCCTCACGCAAGCTTGAACGAGCTGGAAGAGAGGGAAGCATTCCAAAAGCCTACCTAGCTACCAGGCACCGCTCGCCGCACCGCCGCGGCGCCGCTCGAGCACCCTCACGCTCGCTCCAGCGCGTCGCCCGAGCGCGCGGTACGGGCTCTCGCCGCCGTGCTGCTGCTGATCGCGACGAGCCGGCGGCGGGACGAAGTACGGCGAGCTGTGACCCTGATAAGGGCGCGGCACGGGCGGGTACTCGGAGTCGCTCGAGTCGGACGACGAGTAGCCGCTCGAGCCGTTGGGCGAGTCCGGCTGCTGCAAGAGGTGCTGCTCGTTGATGAAGCTGCTGTTGACGTGCGACTGGTGCTGCGAGCGGCGTGGCAGAGAATCAGCTTCCTTCCTTGGGCATGCGTACGGACCTGCAGATGCTGGCGGCGGCGGCGAGTCGGCGAGGACGAGTTTTCACCCAGCCCGTCACCCAGCCCGAAGGGAAAGGAAGCCGACGAGGACGAAGGAGAGCAACAGAAGAGAGAGGACCCGAGAGGACGACCGAGAGCCTGAAGCCGCTCACGGCCGGCGGACGAGAGGAAGGACTCGGTGACAAGAGCGGGCGAGCCACAGCCGGACCGAGACAGACAGGAGGCATGCTCGAGGACTGATCATCGACTTGCAGGCGGACAGGAGAAGCTGGGCGGCGTTGCAGAGAGCCTCGCCCGACGCGCTCGACGAGGAGGCTACTCGTCCTCGTCCTCGTCCTCTTCCTCGTCGTCGCTCTGCGGCGGCGCCACCCTCTTCTTCTTGCTGCCGCCTGCTCGAGACGACTTGCGAGTCGCAGCGGGCGAGGACTCGGTGCGCGAGGCGGCGCCATCCGACTCTGGGAGCGCGAAGGAGGGAGGGTCCGTGCGGCCGAGTCAGCGTATGAGCGAAAGGCAAGGAAAGGACCTCGAGAGCGGGAAGGAGATGACGAGAGCGAGCACGAGAAGAGAGCCACGCACCGTCCTCGTCCTCCTCCTCGTCGTCCTCCTCCTGCGCCCGACCGCGCTTCTGCCGCTTGCCCTTCCCGCTCCCCTCCTTACCCTTGCCCTTCCTCGCCCTCTGCGCAGGCGTCGCCGTCTCGCTCGTCGCGTGCACGCTCTCTTCGTCGTCGTCGTCGCCGCCGAGCCCAAGCGCAGCGACGTTGATCGGCACGCCGTGGAACTTGTGCGTCTTGGGGTCGCGAGGCCAGATCCTGCGCGCGCAGCGAGGGAGGGTCAGCATGCGCCTCTTGAGGACGACGTGGAGAGAGGAGGAGAGGTCGAGACGCACTGCTTGCACGGGTCGGGCGGGTTCGACAAGTGGTCGGGGCACTGCCCGTTGGCGCCGAGTCGGCGCGGCGTGCAGAACGTGTGAAGGCGGACGCCGCACGCTGCGTTCGGGCAGGCGTAGCCCTGCGAGCGAGACGAACGAGGACGACGTCAGCACGGCGGCGCGACGCAGTACGAGTCGAAGAGCAGGTCCGAGCGAGGAGGGGGACGCACGCTCGTTACGATCGAGAGGCAGTCGTTGCAGTCGACGACGGTGCGGTGCCTCGGGTCGGGCGCATCGTCGTCGTCGTCCTCGGCGTCTTGAGCGAACGTCTCGCGCAGGTACGGCGCGAGCTCGACCAGCGAGCGCGGCGACAGGGTGAGGCGAGCGGACGAGTGGAGGGAGAGCCAGCCTGCACAGACATCGTCAGCTTCTGCAGAGCCACACTGCAGGGTGAGAGGTAGGAAAGGGACGCACCCTTGGCGAGGAAGCTCTTGACGAGCTGGATCGCAACCGTCTTGGTGAGCGGCTGCTTGGCGCAGCGCACGGCGTCGGTCTGCGAGACGCTGTAGCTGAGCCGCGGCGCAAGCATGATCTTCTCGACCTGCGAAGGACAGGGATGGTCAGCGTGCTGCTCTCGTGGGCGATGAGGGCGGCCTAGAGAAGGAAGCTGGAGAGGGGACGCACGATGGCTTTGAAGAAGGCAATCTCCTCGGCCTTGTACTCGGTGGCGAGCTTTGCGGGCTCGTCCTGGATCGTGTTGACCTGCGAGAGGGGTGATGCCGGTGTCAGTTTGCCGTGCAGGAGCGAGGCAGAAGCAGGAAGAGCCGAGGACGCACGAGGATGTACATGCCCGTGCCGGTCTCTTGATCCCTCGTCGCCTTGATGTCGAAGCCGCACAGCGACAAACCCGGCTCGAGCTGGGCGATGAAGTTCTCGAGCGGCGGCGGCGCGTCGACTGCGAGCTCGAAAGCGGAGGTTGGGCGAGGAGGGGGAAGGTGGAAGAGGCGAGTCAGCGCCGGCGAGCTGGTTCCGAGCTGGAGAGAGAGAGAGAGTGAGAGACAAGGACGCACGACTGCACAGCTTGACGCACTCCTTGTAGAGCGCCTTTGCCGTGTCGAGCGAGAGCGTCTTGCGGGCGATGAGGGCCTGGAGGAAGAGGTGCCTGCAGGTCTTTAGCGGCTCCTTGAGGTCGAGGGCGGCGATCTGGGCGGCGTTGTCGCCCTCGCTGTCGTCGTCGGAGGCGTGGCGGCGGCCGTTGGCCTGCTTGTGGTTGCGCTGGCGGCGGCGAGCAGCGTCGTCGGACGAGGCGGACGGCGAGCGCTGAGCGCGCGAGGTGGACGCGCGCGAGGCCATGCTGCGGTGCGTGCTGGGGTGCTGAGTGCGCTGAGTGTGCTGGGACTCGCGCAGAAGGCGCAGGCGAGGTGTGCGAGGGCCGAGAGGGAGCCGCGAGCGATGAAGCGCGCCGAGTCGCGTCTCCGCTCACACGTCCGCGGCCTCGACGGTGAGCGACTCTAGCTCGGCGAGCGGCTCTCGTACAGCCTGCACAGGATTCAGATAGTGTCTGTGACGAGGCGTGAAAAAGTCTACGGCAACGCTCGGCTCGTCGAAAATCACCACCTCGTCTCCCTTCGCCCAGCCTGGCTCCTCAGCTGTGCCAGCATCGCCTTGCCCTTGCCGCCGACGCAGGCAGTCTCGTCGCCCTCCACGTGGCTCGGACCCTGCCGCCGCTCGAACCGCACCGCCGTCCCCCTCCTCTCGCACTCCCTGACGACCCGCGCAACCGCCCAGTCAAACTCGCCGTTGCCCTTCCACGCATCGGCCCTCGAGCGGTCCCACGTCGCCGGGAGCACGAGCTCGACCAGCCCAACGAGGAAGGACGGCGAGCCGTCTGCCGCGCCGAGTCCGGTGGCGCCAAAGAGGGACGGTGGCGCCGAGGCCGACATGGCGAAGGGCGAGCGGCGCCTCGTGGGGGATGACGACGCAGATGTCGGCGCCGTGTCGGCCGTGCTCGAGGACGCGAGGACGAGGAAGGCCGTCGAGAGGGCCTGCGCCGCGACGAGGTGCGGCTCGAACAGGTCGCTGCCGCCGCTCGAGCGCAACGAGGCCGGGCCGACGACCTCGAGGCACTGCGGCCGTGCGGTCGAACGCTCTACCGTCTCGAGCAGGCTCGCCGTCAGCGAGGCTACCGGGACGGCGAGGTGCGCGAGCGCGTTCCCGCACCGCTCGACGAGGTCGAACGGGTCGACGACGCCGTCTCGCCGGTGCTCCTCGTCCGAGAGCGGCGGGCTCGTGAGGCGCAGGAGCTCGAGCTGCGGCGCGAGCTCGACCGGGCTGTGCGCGCCGAGGTCCTGCGACGTGACCGGGTCGTCGACGAGGCGGCAGTTCTCGAGCGACAAGGCGCGCAGCCTCGGCATCGTGTGCGCCGACAGGAACTGGGCCGCGCTCGGCCCGTCGATCTGGAGGTTGTCGACGACGAGCGTCTCGAGCGAGGGGAGGGGCGTGAAGAAGGGCGTGAACCGCGAGGTGGTCGTCCGGTCCGACACGAGCGAGTCGACGAGGGCGAGGTGGCGGAGCTCTGCATCGAAGGATCTGCATCAGTGACATCCAGAGTGACTCTGAGATGCACAGAGAGGACAAGAGGACGCACGGCGGGCGTTGGCAAAGTCGGTGAGCGAGAAGACGACGACCCGACGCAGCTCGAGCGCCTCGAGCGCCGGGCACAGCTCGAGGACCTTGGCGAGCCTCGTCGTGAGCGGGCTCCTGCCGGCGTGCTCATCGTCTGCGCGCTTCGAGACGCCGCCGTCGAGTCGCAGGCGGGTGACGAGCCGTGCGAGGTCGGGCGCGCGCTTGACGGTGCGGAGAAAGAGGTTGATTTGCTTCGTGGTGGTGAGGGTCGGCTCGACGTAGAGCGCGTCGCGCACTCGGTCGCGGGTCTGGGTGCATAGGCGGGCGACGGTCGACGGCGAGTCGAGGAAAGCGAAGTGGAGGATGAGGAGGACAACCTCGGCGGGGAGGACGGGTGGGCGGCGAGGTCGGGCTGGACGGCCGCCGTACGGCTTATCGGTGACGCTGCGGATGCACACGAAGGACCGTCAGCACGAGTGCGGCTCGTCTGGACGCGCCTGGCTCGGCAGGTCCGAGAGGATCCGAGGTGGGGGCCGCCGGAGGAAGCGAGCGCGAGGAGGAGACGCACCTGGGCCTGCGAGTGCGGTGGAACGAGCTGGTGCGCTTCTTGCGGCGGAAGAGCGAGAAGAAGGGCATGGCCGTGCTGGTAGCAAAGGCGCGAGGACGAGGGTCGAGGCGAGCTGGCTTTTGTCGCCTTCGGTCGACTGCCGAGCGAGAGAGGGGCGGCGTGGACGAGGGTGGAGCGAGGGCGACCCGGCGAGTGGCTTGCGGGCCTCTGTAGCTCGCCTAGCGCAGCCGTACAGCGCGTGCAGAGGCTGGACGAGGGCGTGGGAGGAGCGAGGCGAGCGAGCCGTCTCCCGTCCTTCGAGCCTCGGCTTGCACCGCCTCGCAATCTCGCTCGCCGCTCTCGACGAGACTTGGGACGAGCGGCACAGACTGGTCAACGGGCTATATACAAGGAGTCGCTCTATCGTATGCCTACAGATGCCCCTGTTGTCCCTTTCCCTCCCCCTCGCTTCCGACCCACCTCGGCGCTCGAGCCCAGCCCCTCGTCTTGAAGCTCGGCCTCGAGCGACCTTGGCGACGACGACGACGTCGACGACGTAGAGCGCGCCTAGGCGACGGTCGGGACGACGCCCGAGTTGAGCGGCTCGTTCTCAAGGTTGACGCGGCCGCTGAGGACGTCGACGAGGCGCTGCATCGGCTCCCACCACTGCTCCTTGCCGCGGCGGTTCTTGATGTCGGCCTGCTGCATCATCTCGTCGACGGCGACGAACCGGATCCCGGCGCCCTGGATCGCGATCGACGCCGCGCCCGGGTTGCCGCCGGCCTGGGCGTGCTGCTGTTCGAGCCAGTCGATGCACTTGACCGTGAGGCGCACGGCGCGCGTGCGGTCGCGCGGCGAGGGGACGCCGCCCTGGAGCGTGTGCCCGAGCGAGACGAGGCGCGAGTCGAACAGGTCCTTGCCCTCCTCGGCGAGGATGTTGGACAGGACCTCGGTCGTGTACGTCTTCGAGGCGCGCTCGGCACTGCGGGCGAGGAAGAGGACTCGGGCGAGCGTCAGCTGACGATGCTTGACGAGGTGCACGAGCATCTGAGAGAGCAAGAACGCACCGGATGACGAGACGGCCCTCGCTCTTGCCGTTGACGTCCTGCTGGTAGCGCTTCTTGAGGAAGCTGACGTCCGAGACGAGCGTCTTGAGGTCGAGGCCCTTCTCGGGCGTGTAAACGATGTTGGCGCCCGACTGCGAGTGAGAGTTGAGGAGAGGACGTCAGCTCTTGGCTCGTCGAGGACGACGGCGAGGGGAGGGGCGAGGAGGAGAGGGGAGAGGAGAACGCACAGCGAGCGCGCCGAGCATGGCAATGTAGCCGCAGCCGGCACCCTGCGTCTCGACGACAAAGACACGGTTGCGGCTCGCCGTCGCCGACTGCTTGATGGCGTCGCACGCGTCGACGAGGACGTTGATGCTCGTGTCGGACCCGATGCTCCACTCGGTGACGGGGACGTTGTTCGAGATGGTGGCGGGGAGGTGGACGAGCGGGATCTTGAGCGCCTTGTAGCGGTCGCGCGCGCTGCTGAGCTGGTTCAGGGCGACCATGCCCTCGAACCCGCCGACGATGAGGAGCGAGTCGAGCTTGTACTCGGCGAGCTTGGCGGCGATGGCCTCCATGTCCGAGTCGGGCAGGGTGCGGTTCGTGCCGAGCTCGGAGCCGCCGCGAGTGCCCCACTGGTCGACGCGCAGCCAGGTGAGCTCGGCGACGTTGCCCTCGAGGAGGCCGACAAAGCCGTTGTAGATTGCGACCGGCGTGTGGCCGTGGCACAGGCAGTAGCGCACGGCGGTGCGGGTCGCAGCGTTCATGCCGCCGGCAGGAGCACCGGTGCTGCGAGAGGGAGGAAGGAGGAGGAGGAGGAGGGAGAGCCGAGTCAGCGGGGTGCGAGGAAGAGGTCCGAGAGCGGGAGGGGAGGGACGAGGGCGACGCACTGGACGATGCCGACGCGCATCCGCTGCGCCTCGGGGACACGGTACTCGGTGTTGAGGCGGGTCGTCGCGCGGAAGGCGTGCAGGCAGTCCTCGAACTCGGGGTCGCGCAGGCTGAGCGCGCGCTCAAAGTCCATCGCCTCGATCGCCTTGGCCACCTCCTGCGTCTTGGCGACGGCCTCCATGAGCGGCTGGCGCGTGATCTTGTTCTCCGAGATGCCGATGACGGGCGACGGCGTCGACGGCGTCGACGAGAGGACGGCCTCGACGGCCTCGGCGCCCTGGAGCGTCGCGAGGATGCGGTCGTACGCGACCGGGTTGCCGCCGCGCTGCGTGTGGCCGAGCGTCGTGACGCGAGTGTCGAGGCCGAGGCGGTTGGTGAGGACGTCCTTGATCTCGTCGGGCGTGATCGGGTTGAGCTTGCAGTCGTGAGCGCCCTCGGCGACGATGACGATCGTCTTGCGCTTGCCCTCGTCACGATGCTGCGGATCGCTGCGAGTCAGCCCTTGCATTCGAGGAGGAGAAGGGAGGAGAGAGAGAGAGATAGAAAGAGAGCTGGACGCACACGGCTGAGGACGCTGCACATCGAGCTCTGCCAGTCCTCGGCGGTGGGAGGACGCTCGGGGATGAACATGTAGTCGGCGCCGGTCGCGATCGACGCCATGAGGGCGAGCCAGCCGCAGTGACGGCCCATGACCTCGACGACGAACGCGCGCGAGTGCGACGAGGCGGTCGACGAGATGCTGTCGACGGCGTCGCAGATGCGGTGGAGAGCGGTCGTCGCGCCTGTTGCCGAGGCAAGAGTGGGTCTGCGTCAGCTGCAGCTCTTCCTCTAGATGCGCAGAAGCTCGAGAGGGACGCACCGATGGTCATGTCGGTGCCGGCCATGTCGTTGTCGATCGAGCCGACGAGCCCGACGATGTTGAGGTTCTTGTACGTGTCGTACTGCTCCTGCGAGATGTCACCTGCGAGAATGAGGAACGAGGTGAGCTTGTGACATCAGGGAGCAGCGGCGAGAGGGAGAGAGGGAGAGACGGCGACGCACCACGCTCGAGGAGAGCCTTCATGTGCTCGGGCCACTCATCACGGAGGCGGTCGGCGCCCGTGAGCGAGCCGTCACCGCCGCAGACGACGAGAGCGTCGATGCCGTGACGAACGAGGTTGAGCGCGGCGGTGCGGCGACCCTCGAGCTCGCGGAAAGCGGCGCAGCGAGCCGTGCCGATGAGCGTGCCGCCGATCGAGGCAAAGCCACGGACGTCGTCCCAGCCGACCTGCAGGGGGATCACGCATCATTAGCTGACTTCTCGTGAGGGTGTGGGCGTCTGAGAGGAAGGAAGAGGGACGCACGCGGATGATGTAGCGACCCTTGAGGGTCTGCTCGCCCTCGCCCTCCTTGAGGAGCTCGCCCTCGCCGTACGTCGCGACAAAGCCGCCGCGGCGCTTCTCGGGAGCAGCGTCGGTCGAGACGGGCGCACCGGCGAGCGGCGGCGAGTTAGCGTCGGTCTCGACGTGAGCCGACTCCTCGTTGCCGCGGACGAGACCCTCCCAGCCCTCGCGGACGACGAACGCCTCGCAGCCGCTATTGCCGGGAGGGTATTTTGAGTCAGTAGAGGGGCTCGTAGAAGGCGCGCATCTGCTCAAAGGTGCTCTCCTGCGGAAGAGGCAGCGACTCGAGCCGGCCGACCAGCGTCCACCGCCTCGTCCGCCACGTCGCGCCCGCCCTGCGCCCGCCGCTGCACCTCGCCGGCACTCAAGGAGCCCTCTGGAGTGCCCTGTGCGCTGCTGCCAGCCCTCGCGCCCTTCTGAGCCCCGCATCGCCCCTCATCAAGGTCGTCAAGACCGACCCTCGCCTCGCTCGTCGCGCGCACCCTCTGCCCGCTCGCGACCGCCGCAGAAAGATCGAGAGAGAATGCAGGAGCAAGGACGCACCGAGCAATGGCCATCTTGACGACGGCACGGACGGCGGCGTTCATGCCCGCCGAGTCGCCTCCCGAGGTGAGGACGGCGAGCCTGGTGCGGCGCTTGCCGGACGCCGGGGTGGCGGGCTCGGCAGGCGAGAGCCCACCGGTGGTGTTGCCGCCCCAGGCGAACGGCGGAGGGGTCTCGGCGCCAGAGAGGTGAGGGGTGCTCGGGGCGGTCGAGGCGGGGAGCACCTTGCTGAGCTGCTCGGCGACGCGGTCGAGCGGGTTCTGGCTCATGGCGGGTGGGTGTGCTGGTAGTGCGTGGGTGTGCAGTCGAGGGTGCAGCTCGTGCGAGCAGGTCGAGGGTGAGGAAGAGAGCGAGCGGAACGAGGGCCGAGCAAGAAGCTGCCGAGCGTCATCGATGGCTTCTGCGCTCGCTTCTCTGCCAAGTCCACTTGCGCGCGCTTCTGATGCTCTCTGATAGACCTGTAGAGCTTCCCAAGCGAGCCGCTCAAGCAAAAGCACGAGGAGCGCACGAGTTGTCTCGAGCCAATCTCGAGCGAGCCGTCTTTCTCTCGGGCGAGAGACACAGTCGCGAGGAGTGAGCGCACCGTCCTCCCTTTGCAGCACGCTCGCCCTAGTCGTCCTGCCCGACGAGCCGCTCCTTCCACTCCTTCCACCCGAGACTCGCCGCGAGCCCCTCGGCCTCCTCGCGCTCGATCGCGCACCGCAGCTTGACGCCGTCGAGCACCTTGTCCTGGGCGCTTGCGCGCGTCAGCAGGCGCAGCTGCACGAGCGTCTGCACGAGCGCGAGGACGGACGGCGTCCCGAGCGCGTACTCGAGGCGGCTGTCGAGGATGGCGTCGAACAGGGCGACGAGGCGCTCGAGCGCAAACGGCTTGCCGCCGCTCAGCGCTGCAGCGTTCTTCTGCGGGCGTGCAGGACGAAGAGGAGGTGCAGCCGAGGGTCAGCTTCATCCTTGCGCACCCGCCGAGTAGAGAGAGAGCGTGAGCGACGCACCTTGGGACTGCCCTTACCGCCCGCTTTGGCCCCTCCACCCTTGCGCTTGGCCTTCTTGCCCTTGCGCGCGACGCCCTCGGTCTCGTCGACGCGCACAAACATGCGCACGTCGCTCTTGGGCGGGTTGTGCGCCGCAAAGTAGGCCGCGAGGAGCACGTACCGCGCCGCGAGCGGGAGCGACTTGGCGAGCGTCGCGGCCGAGGCGGGCGCGGCAGCGGCGGCGGCAGGCGCGCCGGCGCCGGCGCGGGAGGACGAGCTCGCCGTGCGCACCATGCTTGGCGCAGGCCCGCCGGCGAAGAAGGCGTCGACGCCGCCCGAGGAGGGACCCGGGCGAGCCGGCGAGGCGAACGCTTGAGCGGCCCGAGCGGCGAAGAAGTCGCCCGAGCTCGCGCCGTCGCTCGTGCTCGGCGCGCCGCCCGCTTCGGCGCGAGAGGCGGACGAGGACGAGGGCGAGTCGAGGTAGGTCGGCTGCTTGGGCGGGGCTGCGATCGTGCCCGTGAACCCGAGCGCGCTCGACGACGCTGCGCCCGAGCCCGCGCCTGCACCGTTCGAGCTCGTTGCGGCGGCGGTCCCGGCTGGAGGGAGCGAGGCGAGGGTTGGTCGAGGGAGGAACAGACGCTCGAGCTCGGCGGCAAAGTCGGGCCTGAGCGCGATCGAGAGGCGCGCCGTGTCGGTCGGGGCGATGGGAGCTGCATGAGCGAGCAGGCGTCTCGCCGTCAGCTATAGCTTCAGTCGGGGCTAGAGAGAGTCGGCGAGAAGAGGGACGCACGGTTGCTCCTCTCCCTCACCTCCTTCCACCTCGGCCACAGCCGGGCGCACAAGAAGGCGAGCTCGTCGACCTCGGTGACGGCGCCGCCGAACGTCGACCTGACGACGTAAGCGAGCGAGCGGAAGAGCTCGACGAGCTGGGCGTGCGAGAGCGAGTCGGACGCGGTCGGCTGAGAGGCGGTCGATGAGGCGAAGCGCGAGGTGAGGAGGGCGACGGTTTCTGCAGGATGGCTCGAGGGTCAGCCACCAG
>Ga0308170_10002513_pt1 | contig 15679 bp, 24 predicted proteins | sample PhyBR2_2_FD_202136 | JGI IMG/M metagenome (GOLD analysis project Ga0308170, IMG submission 202136) | Phyllosphere microbial communities from UC Gill Tract Community Farm, Albany, California, United States - DLSLSB.R2 | ecosystem: Host-associated > Plants > Phyllosphere > Unclassified | place... | reverse complement strand
ACGACGAAGGCGGACGACCAGAGCTGCGCCGCCGATGTTGACAAGGAGGATCGAGAGCGGGAAGAGGTTGATGAGGCTGAGCTGGACGATGCTCGGACTGCAGCTCGAGATCAGCAGCTGCTTCGACCTTGCGCCGAGCCAAGGACGTAGATGTGGACGTACATGTGCTGTGCGTCGCTTGCGGTCTTGAAAGCTGTCGCGATGCCGCTGAGCGGGAGGAAGTCGATCAAAGTCGGAGTCCGGCCGTCGAGCTTCTCGTTGAGGGCGACGAGAGCGGTGCGCAGGTCGAGGTAACGGTCGTAGAGACGAAGTCCCAGGATAGTGGTATAGGTGTCGACGCCCTGCAAGAACGTCGTCGAGGAGAATCAGCAGTGAGCGAGTGGGGAGAGGCGAGGAGAGCGAGGGAAAGCTCTCGACGGCGAGGAGGGAAAGTTGACGCACAGCCATGCCGAGCACAAGGAAGAGCCCAACGCCGATGTAGAGAATGTTGGCGCGCCTCGGCGTGAGATAAGGTTGCTCTCGGTCGACGACGAGGAGGAACGCCTGCACGATTGAGAGAGTCAGCCTCGAGTTCTGCGCCGTCGCCGACGAGCGCAGAGCGAGGTACGACTTACGCTCATGTTGGCCCAGGTCATGATCCACCCGCCAATGAAGAGGACGATGGCGTTGAACTCGCGCAGGCCGATGAGGGCGCGCTGCCCGTTCTCGAGCGCGTAGACGCCGTAGAAGAAGCCGAGGAAGACGATGTTGAACGCGCTGTAGAAGAGGACGACGGCGACCCAGGTGGGACGAATGCTGCGAGGCACGAGGAGTCAGCAAACGCGGCGCAGGAAACGTGCGAAGGCGCCGACGAGGGGACCGGGGGAAGATAGGAGAGCTGGACGCACTTGAGAGCGATGAGGCGGCCGTCTGCACGGTCGACGAGCCTCACGAGCCACAGGCATCGACGGCGAGGCTGCTCAGCGCTGTTCTTGTAGTGCAGCCAGAGGTAGAAGAGGGCGAGGAGGATGCAGCTGTCGAGGGCAAGGCGACGTCAGTTGGACTCGTACAGGCTCAGGCTCAGACTGAGAGAGGAGGTAAGGCGAGGAAGGCCACGTACGCTCCGTTGAGGCTCCACAGCACTGCGATCCTGGCAGTGAAGCCGGGCGACGGCGTTGGGTAAAAGGCGCGGTCGAGGCCAGCGATGAGGTTGCTCACCGACTGAGCGGTGAGGACGGGCGGGAGGAAGGACGCCATCGGTGCTCTTGAGCGGGAAAGAGGGACCAGGCAAGCGGTGGTAGAGAAGCAGAGAAGCGAGAGAAGCTCCGAGCGAGCGAGCCCCGCACAGAACACCTCCGTCTGCAGACGCACGTCGCACAAGCTGTACGATCAGGGCCATTCCGCACCGGCACTCGAGATCATCGGATCGAGCTCCGAATGCAGACGACCGACAAGTGCGAGCCCAGACAGAGGGACGAGGGAGGAAGGTGGTGGTGCAGGATCGTCCCGAGCTGGCGGCGCCTCGCCGCAGCTGGCGTGCAGGCGACCGCATCAGGGATGCCGCCTGGGAGGACCGAGGACGTGCGAGCCCCTCGAGCGGGTCTGCACCGAGCCGAGAGTCGATGGCGAGCTGCCGAGGTGCGGGTCCTGCTGGCGAGCCCGGAGCGAGGAGCGAGCCTCGCTGGGGCTGGACGGGCGAGCGGATCGGACAGAGTCGCTGGCGGTGCGCATGCTGAGCTGGCCGTCCTCGATGCAGCTGGCGGGAGTGCGGTGTGAGGGCGCTGCTGAGGCGGCGGCGAGCGCGGCGGAGAACTTGTCTCGCCTCGCCGCGCTCGCCCTCTCGCTCCATGGCTTCGCTCGCAACACTCGCCTGCAGCACGTCGACCTGCTCAGCTGCGCTCGAGGGTGCCGGCGCACCTGCACACCCGTGGTCTGGCCGGCGAGCTCGCCTCCTCGCCGCTCTCTACGACCGGCCGGCTGCGAGTCGGCTTGAAGCTCCCGCTCGCTGACTCTACCTATCGGAGAAGACGCTACCGCTCCATGAGCTGGAGGTGTGCTGCACAAAGACTGCGCTACCGGGCTGTCCAGCTCGCCGCTCGAGACCCCCGGCCGACGTCGACCTACTCCCCCGCCCAATCTCCCTCGTCCTCGTCCTCTTCATCGACTCCAGACGACTGGACGACCGTCTCGACCGTCACCATGATGGCCGCTCCACCGCAGCTGGGCGGCGGAGGTGGACTCGGTCGCGCCCTCCAGACGTGGATCTCCGAGCCGCCGCCGTCGCTGCTCGTAGCGGACCACAGCGAGCGGCTGCTCATCCTCCGCAGCAGAGCTGGACGCTCGCTGAAGAGGAGCGGCTGCCGCGAGAAGAAGGGCCGGCCGTCGCATTCCTCGGCGGCGGGCCCTCCCTCGCTCTTCCCGATCGGCTCGGCTCGACTCGAAGCTGCTTCTGTTGACGATGCTGCGCTTTTTGTGCCCGCCTGCTCGACGATGCCGTCAGGAGGAAGGTGCGCGACGACGAGCGGGCCGGCGCACTCGCTCGGCGCCGCAGTCGTGGCGAGGTCCGTGAGCCGTCGGCGGCTGCGGGCGGCGTTGCTGATCATGTAGAAGTTGGCGGCGAGGATGGCGACCGTGTAGAGCCACTGAGCGGGTAGCACAACGCCCTCGACGCTGCCGATGAGGTCGGATGAGCTCGTGTAGGACGACCGAGAGGGCGAAAGCGGGGGAAAGGGACGCACTACACCCACTTGCCCGAGCTGAGAGCGCCCTTAGCGCTTGCGCAGGCGAACCAGATGGCAATGCCGAGCATGCTAACGGCGAGAAAGGCTGTAGAGAGCGACGTCTGCGGGTGCTGCGTCAGGACGAGCAGGAGCACGAGCACGAGCTGGAACGCAGAGAAACTTTGGACGCACCGCCAAGAGCTCGTTCGCAGCCTTCTGCAGCGTGACTTTGGCTCGAGCCTGAGCTCTCGTAGGCGGCGACTTGCGGTGGGAGCGACCGCCGGCGAGAGGAGTCGGCGAGCTGCCGACCTTCTCGGGTGCGCTCAGGCCTCGTCCGGGGTTCGCCGTCGCTCCTCGTCCCAGCTGCAGCTGCTCGCCGACAACTGGTGGGAGTTCGCCTTGCTCGATCATCGGGCTCTCCGGTCGACGAGGCTCGAGCGCGTTGAGCGGCGAGCTGTCGTTCTCCTCAACTCGACGGCGCAAGCGTCGAGCAAGGGCAAGCCCTCCGAGGTCGGTGACGATGATGGCGGTCGGCATGATGGCGACGACGGAGAACTGGACGATCGTGTGGCTGTTGGCGCACAGGATGAGCACTCGCACGAGCGCAAAGGAAGGGAGGAACGGATGAGGGCGACGCACATGCGTGCTGCGGCAGCGGCCGCCTCGAACGCCGCGGCGGGCGCTGCGATCGGGATAAAGTCGATCAGGGTCGGGGCTCGACCTTCGAGTGCTGCTTCGAGAGCGGCGAGGCTGTCACGAAGGTCGAGGTAGCGGTTCCAGAGCAGCTCGGTGAAGACGGTCGCCTCGGTCGCGACGGCCTGCAGGACGACGCCGTGAGCCGCTTGCTCATAAGGTCTCGGCTCGCGCAACTCGTCGACTCACGAGCTCGAGAATGGTGATGAGAGCGCCGCCGCCGATGAAGAGGGTGTTTGCTGTGCGCGCCGAGACGAAGACGCGCTCGCACTCGATGGCGACGAAGAAGGCCTGTCGCTGGTCAACGTCAGCTCGCGCTCCTCGACGAAGCGATCAAGACGTCAATAATGATCTGGGACGGACCTGAAGATTGGCGAACGTGAAGGACCAGCCGGCCAAGAAGAGGACGAGCGGGTTGTACGCCCTCAGGACGATCCACGCTCTCTGGTCCACGCCGCGCACGTACACGGCCCAGCAGACGACGAGGAAGGCGACGTTGAACGAGGCGTAGAACAGGATGGTCCAGAACCAGGCTGGGCGAGAGCTGGAAAGTACAACAGCGTGAGCTTCAGTTTCGAGCGCAGTCGGAGCAGGAAGGCGAGGAAGATTCGGCGCACTTGATCAACAAGAACCGCCCGCTTGGTCGGTCGACGAACCGCATCAGCCACAGGCATCGACGCTTTGGCACCTCGGTGCTGCTTTGGTAGTGCTGCCAGAGGTAGAAGCTGACGAGGAAGATGCAGCTGCGGTCAAGAGGAGGTCAGCTACCGTTCGTAGAGGTCGACCTCGCTCTCTCGAAGAAGGGACAGACTCACAGGATGGTGAGGCCCTCGAGAACGGCCATTCGGGCGGTGAAGCCAGAAGGAGGCGTCGGGTAGAAGGCGCGGTCGAGACGTTCGACGAGGTCGGGGACCGTGCGCTCGTCGAGCGAAGCAGGGAGGAGCGATGTCATGCCGCTGTACTGTAGCTGACGAGCTACGCCGACGGTAGAGCGCAAGTGAAGCGCAAGTGAAGCGGCAGCGGTCGAGCAGAGCGAGCGATGCCGCCCAGCGCGGCGAGGAGGGGGGCGGTCGCCACGCTACCCGCCTGGAGGCCTCTGTCCCGCCCGCCCGAATGCACAGCACCTCGAGACAGCCTCTTGGGCGTGATCGCAGCGAGTGCAGGCCCGTAGCACGCGCGAGGAAGGAGCAGAGAGGCTTCCCGGCGCGCGGGACTGATGAGGAGCGTCGAGGCCGAACTGGCCCGCCTCCGCGTCACTGCGCCACGGAAATGATGCAGATCCTCGAGCGAGACTGCTTTCTCATTGCAGCACCTTTCGACTGGACGCAGACGCAGGAGAATGGTCGCGCTCTCGTTGCCGCCGCTCGCGCTCGCCGCCGCAGTTGACAGGCTCACACGGACCGAGAAGTAGATGCGAGAGCAGCCATCTGAATAGTGCTACGACACGGTGCTACAGAGAGAGAGAGAGAGAGAGGACGTGTGAGAGAGAAGCTCAAGCCCTCGCGAGGCTGCCGTTCAAAACCCGGCTCTGAGGTTCCTCCTCCCCATCCCACAGCCCGACTGCGCCATCGTCACACACCCGCGACGTCTCGATCGTCACGAAGACGGACGAGGCAGCGCTCGGCATGCGAGGCGGCACAGCGCGCGAGGGCCAGCTCAACCTCCAGGCCGGCCCGCCGCCCTCGCCCGAATCCCTCGACGCGAACGACGCCCAGCTCTTCTTGCGCAGGCCCGCCCGCAGGCCGATGCCATGACCTTGCGGCGATGTAGGCGATGTAGGCGATGCTGCATCGGCGTTGTCGTCGTCGATGCCGAGCTCGAGGCCGCCCTTCTCGAGCCCGCTCGTCGCCGGGAGCTCGACCTTGACCTGGGTGCGGCCGTGCGTCGCCGAATGCATCGGGGTGAAGTGCGAGGCGGGTAATGCAGTATGAGCCGAGGAGGGGACGCCGAGAGGAAGCTCGTGCGGCGTGAGGGCGTCGCCGTTGTCGCCTTTCTCGAGCACGACGACCGTTTCGAGGTCGGACAGGCGTCGCCGACTGCTCAACTGGTTGTACAGCAGGTAGAGGAGCGAGACGTCGATGGCGATGGTGTAGATCCATTGAGCCGGAAGAGCGGTACCCTCGATGCTGCAGGAAGGCGCCCGAGTGAGCTCAAGGACGGCGAGCGCGAGCGCCGATGCCGACGAGCGAGAGAGGGGACGCACTAGGCCCAGTCTGCAGACGTAACACGATCGGTTGCCGCGCAGTAGACGATCCAGACGGACGTGACGAGCAGGCAGGTCGAGACGAAGGCGATGTGCAAAGCGGTCTGTGCGTTGAGAAGGGTCAGCGCACGGCGGCGAGAGCTGCACGCCGCCTCTTTCCGAGTGAGAAGGCTACGACGCACTGTCTGCAGATCTCGCATCGCTTTCTGGAGGACGAGAACTCTGCGAGCTTGAGCCCTCGCCGCGCCGCCGGGTCCTCCTCGAGCCAACTGCACGTCGGGCGCGGCGCGTCCAGCGCACACCTTGATTGGCGGGCCGCCCTCGCCGCCCTCGGCTGCTTCCGAGACGGCCCGATGAACGCCGAGCGTGCAGGATGTGCTGCTGGAGGGCGACTCGCCCTCAGGCGCTGCGACGGCGCAGGTACCGAGCCCGCTCGTGTCGCCGACCGTGACGTTGCGGTCGAGCTCGACGTCGAGGCCCGAGAAGGCGACGAACTCGACGCTCTCCTTGAGCTGTCGCCGCAGTCGACGAACGAGAGCGAGGCCGCCAAAGTTGACGGCGAGGATCGACATGGGGATGAGGACGCCGACGGAGAACTGGACGATGCTCGCACTGCGCAGACATGTTCGTCAGGACGAGAACTATCACTCTAACGCTCGGTGAGGGGTGAGAGGAACCGACGCACGTTCGAGCTGGGCTTGTCGTGGCTGCGAAGGCCTCGCCGGGCTCTCGAAGCGGGATGAGGTCGAGCAGCGTCGGGACCCTGCCAGCAAGAGCTCGTTCGAGGTCGACGAGGGCGTCGTGCAGATCGATGTAAGTCGACCAAAAGCGCTCGAGGAGGACGGTCGTCGCAGTCGCGAGAGCCTGCGCGCACGGTCGGAGTGTCAGCTTCGGTGACAGCTTGTGGCTGCTCGAGGAATGGACGCACCGTCTGGACGCCGACAAGGACTGCTCCTCCTGCGAGGAACAAGAAGTTGGCGGTGCGAGCCGAGACGCACTTGCGCTCGGAGTCGACCGCGACGAGGAAGGCCTGCAGGGTGCAGCAACGTCAGGGTCTGCGCGCAGGAGGAGAGGGCGGGAGGAGGACGCACCGTCAATCCAGCCCAGCTGATCACCCAGCCGCCGAGCGACAGGATCATCGGGTTGAAGGTGCGCACGGCGAGCCAGGCTTCTTGACCTCGGCCGCCCGTGTAGCTGCGCCAGTAGACGACGAGGAAGACGAGCTCGTAGGCGCTGTACGTCAAGACGGTGACGACCCAGGCGATTCGAGGGCTGTAGGGGAAGGAGGGCGTGTCAGCTTGTGCGTGAGGGAGGGAGGATGGAGCAGCTCGACTCGAAGGAGGGGAAGGAGACGCACTTGATGACGAGGAACCTGCCGCTGGGTCGATCGACGAGGCGGATGAGCCATAGGCACCGTGCGCCTTCTGTCGAGCCGCGGTAGTGCAGGTAGAGATAGAGCGTGACGAGGAGCATCGACCTGTGCAACAAGAGGAGGAGGAGGAGGAGGTCAGCGCTCTGGCCCTCTTGGATCTGCAGAGGGAGGAGGAAGGGACGCACAGGCCAGCCAAAGCCAAGAGGACTGCTGTCCTCGCCGTAGAGCCCGGCGTCGGCTCTGGGTAAAGCACCCGGTCGAGAGTCGCGATGAGGTCGGGCACCGTCTGCTCGTCGAGGGTTGCAGGCAGGAGCGACGCCATGTGCGGTGGCGGCGCTGCGCCGTGTCGACCAGCTGGTGCAGGTGCGGCTCGGCACGCTCGAAGCGAGAGGCGAGCGTGAGGAAGTGGGGGAGGACGAGCGAGTCGGCGTCGTCGAGCAGAGACGAGGCCCCGCGCAGACCCCGCTCGCTCGCAGGGTCTACCGACCGATTGGCGGCTACGCCCTGAGCGTGAGCAACGAGGAGCTCCAGGAGCGAGTCGAGCGAGGTCCGCTGTCGAGCGAGAAGGAAGGTCGCGAGGTCGACGACTCGGGCGAGGCTCGGCGGCATGCAGATCCGCCGCCGTTCAGGAAAGCGCCAGCGGCCGACCCGCAGCGGAGAACCGCAAAGCCGGTCAGCGCGAAGGTCGACAAGTGCGCCGCCTGCTGCGCAGGCACGAGCACCTCGAGCCCGCTCTCTTCTGAGCTCTCGACTCGTGCAGCGCGAGCCCAGTCACCTCGGCAGCCGTCTCGAGCAAGTGTCCTTGGCACGCTTCTACAGGCACCGTCCCCTCCCTCGTCGACCTTGTCGACCCGGTGCGCTCCTCCCCCTCGCGCGACCTCGCCCGTCATCGCGTTTCCAGGCGCTTGCCGCCAGGCGTGACCGACGTGTCGTAGGCGCGGATGAGGTGCTCCTGGCCTTCCTCCGTCCTGCGGGCGCGAGCGAGAGGAGGAGAGCGTGAGCGCCGGCTCAAGGAAGGTGCGCGAGGGAGGAGAGAGTTGGGCGCACTGGGAGAACGCAAAGCCGCGGTTCCTGCGCATCCTCTGCACCGCACGGACCTTCTTGATGGCCTGCAGAGAGGGTAGGAGGTGTGAGGGTCAGCTCTTGCTTGAGCGGGCGAGCGCTTCCCGAGGGGTGCGAGGAGGGACGACGCCGACGCACCTTCTGGAACTGCTCCATCCTCGGTCGGTAGTCGGGCAGGTTGTACTTCTGGATCTCCTGGACGATGTGGTACGGCTCGGGCTGGAATAGGCGCTTGTAGCTCTTCCACGCAAAGTCGCGCGTGAGGAGGAGGACCGGGATGCCGATCATGGTGAGCCAGAACATGAGCGACGTCCAGAGTCGGCCGACGATGTCGTCGTACTCGAGCGAGAAGCCGAGCATAGGTGCGACCCAGGCGTAGAGCGGCAGGAAGACCATGGTGAAGGCGAACGAGCCGGGGATGGCGGCCAACGTGTACTTGGTCCAGATGCTGCGCGACGGGCACGAGCGCGTCAGCGTGCCGCCGCCTTGACCGAGGAGAGGAAAAGAGAGAGGGAGAGACGCACTCGGAGATAAGCGCCGCCTTGCCGAGCACCGTGACGAGCGCCGTGAGGTACAACGTCGTGCCCCAGACCCACTGCCCGCCGACCCAGCCCTGAACGAGGATGAGGCCCTGGCTGAAGACGGTCGCGGTGCAGACGTAGATGACCTGCGCAGCAAGAGTCGAGCGTCAGCGCTGCTGGCCTTGATCGGTGACGAGGAGGAGCGAGAGGAGGTTCGAGCGCACGAACGAGTGGAGGAGCGCGTTGGCGATCCACTGCCAGAAGATGCGGACCGAGAACTGCGGGCGACATGCCTCGTCAGTGCACGAACGAGAAGGAGGAGAGGGAGAGGAGCAAGGCGACGCACAAACTTGTTCTGCTGGCCGAGCTTGTACAGCTCCGGGTACCGGTCGAGCATGCGCGCGCCGACGAACTGGTCGAAGACGCCGAGGACGATCGGCGGGAGGACGGTGAAGACGACGTTGTAGAAGGTGAGGGTCCAGCCCTCCTCGAGCACCTGACCCGAGAACGAGTTTTGGAAGGCGAACTGCGCGCAGCGAGAGGAGCGTCAGGCTCGGGCGCGCAGGCGCGACGAGACGAGGATGTGCTCACCCAGAAGCCGGTCATGTACAGGGCGATGTTCTTGTAGAAGCTGCAGGGCGAGGGCGAGGCGGCGTCAGCGAGCGAGCGGGCGAGCGAGGAGAGGCCGAGAGCTGAGGAGGAGGAGGGTCGACGCACGAGTACAGGATGAGCTTGCTGAGGCGCTGGTACGACCAGGTACCATGAACGAGGAGGAGCTTCTTGAGGAAGCGGAACTGGCTGATGGCGACGTCGGCCGACCGAGCGGCCTGCAGGCCCTCGTGACCCGAGATACCAACGCCGACGTGCGCCGCCTGGATCATCGAGACGTCGTTAGCGCCGTCGCCGATGGCGAGGAGGATGGCCTTGAGGTTCTTCTTGACGAGCTTGACGACGAGCGCCTTCTGCAGCGGTGACACGCGGCAGCAGACGACGGCCTTGCACATGACGGCGAGCTCGAGGAACGTCTTGGACAGCTCCTTCTCGAGCGCGAACGAGAGACTCTTGCCGTCTGCACGATTTGAGCGTCAGCATCGGCAGCGAGAGAGCGAGTCGAGGGCGAGGACGAGGCGACGCACCGATGACGAGGGCGAGCTCCTCAAAGTCGCCGGCGCTGCGCGAGTTCTTGACCGCCTCGAGACGCTTGGTGAGGAAGTCCTTGGTGTCGAGCGCGTTCTCCTCGTTGACGATGACCTGTCGCGCACGCCGAGAAGGAGTCAGTCGCCGAGGAGCTGAGCGAGGCAAGGTCGTGAGCGAGGAGGGAGGACGGACCAGGCTCATCGACTCGGAGATCAAGCGGCACGACATGCCGATGTTGATGGCCGTCTCCTGCCGGTCGCCCGTGAGGACCCAGACCTTGATGCCGGCCTGCTGCAGCGTGTAGATCGTGTCGGGCACGCCCTCCTGCAGCTTGTCCTCGATGGCCGTCGCGCCGAGGAGGAAGAGGTCGCGCTCGATGATCTCGGACGCCTTGTCGAGCGCCTCGGTGCGCCCGTTGATGGTCGCCGCGGCGCGAGCATGAATCGAGGCCCACTTGCGGTACTCGTCCTCGGGGATGTCGCGCATGGCGATGCAGAGCGTGCGCAGGCCCTCGGTGGCGTACTCCTGCAGCGTCGAGAGCAGGCGCAGCGTCAGCAGGTGCTACACTCGGTCACGAGTGAGTCGGCGAGAGGAGAGGCAGGACGCACCTCGAGGTGGTTGCTCGTCGTCTCGCTGAAGAGCTGACCCTCGGTCGCGAGCCGCTCAAAGATGACCGTGTCGGCGCCCTTGCAGTAGAGCTTGATCTTGTCGTCGGGCATGCGCACGACGGCCGACATGCGCTTGCGGGTCGAGTTGAACTCGAGGATGTTGAGGATCTGGTACTCGCGCTGACGACCGTCGACCGTGACGAAGACGGACTGCGGCTTGCGGGTCTGCGCACGAGACGGCGTCGAGTCAGCGAACACGTCGGAGAGGGACCGAGGAGAGCAGAGGAGAGGAGTTGGACGCACTGTGAAGGTGTGGCCGAGGACGTCGGCGCCTTGGACGAGCGCCGCCTCGTCCGGGCTGCTCGCCTGGTACGTGATCTTGTCGTCCTTCTTCTCGGGGATGACGGTGTGGCACGTCGCGAGGAGGGTGACGAACTCGTCGATGATGTGGGCCGTCTCGTGCCCGCTCGCGACGTTGTCGCGCAGCTGCGCGAACGAGAAGACCTCGCCGCGCTTCGACTCCTCGACGACGTCGGCGTAGGCGATGCCGGCGATCGAGCACTGGCGAAACTCCATCTGGTTGCACGTGAGCGTGCCCGTCTTGTCGCTGAAGATGTACTCGATCTGGCCGAGCTCCTCGACGAGCGACGAGGTGCGGCACAGGGCGGCCGTGTCGGTCGCGGCGTGGTACATGTCTGTGGGACGGCTTCGAGTCAGCCTCGACGAGCTCGGCGACGGCTGCAAAGAAGAGAGGAGCAGCACGCACCGAGGTCCGAGTTGATGAAGGCCGCCTGCTGGAACTTGACGACCTCCATCGTGACGATGAGCCTGCGAGGGCGAGAGCGAGTCAGCTCGCCCGCTCCTCGCTGCACATCATCGAGCAGAGGTTTGTGGAGGAGACGCACGAGATCGGGATGAGGTTGTTGAGGGTGAGGATGAAGGTGAGGACGTCCTTGACGAACTTGTTGACGGCCGACGAGCTGCTGTCGTCGGCGAGCAAGAGGTACCACATGTCGTCGCCGAACGCGTGCGTGCGGACCGTCGAGCCGATGGCGCAGGCGAGCGAGAGGACGAGGAGGATGCCGAGGAGGAAGAGGATCTGGACGTTGACCATGCGCTCCATGGCGGTGCGCTTGATCGGCGCGGCGCTGTTGCGAGGTCGAGCGTCAGCAGGTTGACCCGACCGGGAGCGCAAGACGTGGCAGAGGACGGTGGACGCACGTTGCGTTGCGCAGGAGCTTGGTCTCGTGCCCGGTGAAGACGACGAGGCCGTACAGCCACCCAGTGTTGCGTAGTTGAGCGCCGCGGAGCAGCATCTGGTCGGGCCCGAGCGGCGTCTCGCTCGACGAGGCGGCGTGCCCGGCTTGGCCCATCGAGAGCGTCGCCTCGAACGTGTAGAGCGAGTTGTTGGGCTGCTCCGACCGCAGCTGCCCGGCGAGCTGCGACAGCGCGAGCGGCGAGTCGAGCGTCGCGGTCGACGTGTGCGCCTGCTTGATCTTGAGGTTCGTCTCGCTGTCAAGTGAGAGGGTGCACGTCAGGACGACATGCAGGAGAGGCAAGGGGCGCACGAGCGTGCGAGAGGGAGAGAGAGAGCGCGACGCACCCGTCGAGGTTGCTCGTCTCGATGTAGCACAGGCCCTCGGGCTCGCTCGAGCTGAGCAGGACGAGGTCGGCCGGGAACGAGTCGTCCGACTCGAGGCGGACGATGTCGCCGACCCGCACGCTGCGCCACGGCTTGTCGACGAAGTTTGCGCCCTCGAGGACCTTGGTCCGGCGCGCGTTCAGGTCGGCGTCCGACTGATGCCGTTTCTGCAGGACAGGACGTCGAAAGCTCAGCTCCAGGCTCGTACTGTAGGAGCCGACGAGCCGAGGGGAGAGGAAGCTGTGGACGCACGATGTCCTCCTTGATCTCCTTGAGCGCCGCGACGATGAGGACGATGCCGAGCGGCAGGATGGTCGTGTAGCGGTTGGTCGGCGAGACGTTGGGGATTTGCTGGATGCACGCCGTGAAGAGGAAGAAGACGTTGGCGTACTTCGAGAATTGCTCTGCAGGAAGTGGCTCGAGCGTCAGCGGCCGGTCCCTCGGGCGTCCGAGGAGGGGGAGGAGAACGACGCACCGACGAGGAACTTGGGGATGAAGGTGACGATGTTGTACTTGCTCGTCGAGACCGAGTTGCCCGGCCACTTCTGCGGCGCGTTGAGCGTCGAGTTGTTGAGGTGCACGACGCGCTCGCCCTCGTACACCCTGTGCCCGCCCATGACCCGCCGCTTGACGCCCTTCCACACCTGCTGCACCGTCCCTCGCGCATCGAGCACGCGCTGCTCCTTGGCCTGCCGCGCCGCGATGCGCGCCTTGGCCTGCAGCAGCTCGTCGTCGTCGTCGAGCATGTTGCGCGGCGGACCCGACTCGCCGATCTGGCCCTGCGCATGCCCGGCGGGCGCTTGTGCGTCGGCCGTGAGGGGTACGGCGCCCGTGAACGACTTGCCGGCGCGGCCGTAGGCGGGGAGGGATGGGTTGGACGCGCCGAGGCCGGAGGTGAGGTCGTCGTCGTCGTCGCTGCGAGCGAGCAGGCTGGGTCAGCGGCGCCCTCGCGGGGCCCGGAGGAGGAGAGACTGGACGCACTAGAAGGGGTTGTACTCGTCGACGTCGTCGTAGCGGTTCATGCCCTGGGTGCTCACGTCGGTCGCCGTCCCGAAGCGGTTTGCGGCCTGCCCGCCGCCGTAGCTCGCCGGGTTCTGGCTCTGGTCGCGCGGGTTATAGGTACCGTTGGCGTTGGCGAACGGGTCGCGGTGTGCACCCCGGCTCGAGGGAGGGTGCGCGGCGGACGAGGTCGAGGTCGAGGCGGTGGGGCCGTACGGGTTCTGGCGAGGGGCAGGCTCATGGCCCGGGGAGAAGATCGAGATGTCGTCCTCGTCCGAGTCGAACTGCGAGGGCGATGCGCAAGTCAGATCCTGCCCAGCGAGCCTGAGGGGCGAGTGCTGCGCGCTCGAGAGATGAAGACGAGGACGGACCGGGTTCATCGCGCTCTCGCAGCCCAGTCTTGCTCGTTCTGGTGCGAGGCCGCTGTCACAGGCGCAGTCGAGAGTGCTGCTGGCTGCTGTGCACTGTGCGAGTGCTGGTCGGGGTCGAGGTGGAGAGCGGGTCGCGGCGCGTGGTGAGAGGGTGCGGGTCCAACTGGCGCACTGCTGGTGCGGCGGGGTGGTCGTGTAGCCGGCTCAGTCGGTAGAGCTCGGCTATCTGGTCTACTCGGCTGGCGGGGAGCTGGTCGTGGTGCCAAGCCATCGTCGCCCTCGTCGTCGTCGGGCGGGGCGGTTCCCTTTCCTCCCGCTCTCTCGCTCTCGCTGGATGCGCCTGTGCTGCAGCTTTAGCGAGCAGATCGCTCTCGAGAAGGCTCTGCGCGAGTGCCACACCCTGGCCACGTTGGCCCCTCGCTTTCTCTCGCTCTCCTCTCTCGCCCGACCGCGCAAGGCTGCTCTCGCCGCGTCGCGCTGCTGCAGAGTGCATTGCTACACGCCGAGCTTGACCTTCATGTCCTCGATGCTCGCTCCCTCGAGCCAGTCGACGAAGGTGGCGTAGAAACGGTCGTGCTCCTCTCCTGCGCGCGAGCGGCTCTCCATCAGCGAGCAGCTCGTCACGACGACGCAGCAGCCGAGCGACACGCACCTCGACTCTGCGGCAGGTCCATCTTGATGTTGTACGCGCTCGACTGGCCGTAGGCGAGGAAGCGGTAGCCCTCGGGGAAGGACTCGAGCTTGGCGTCGTCGTACACGGGCATCTTGCGCGGGTCGACCGGCGTCGCCTTGTCCTTCTCGTAGAAGCCTCTGCGAGCGGTACGGTGCAATTCGGCTCGTCAGCTACGCGCAGCGCCGAGGCGCAGGGCGCCGCCTTGCGAGGAGAGGAGAGGGACCGTGCGACGCACTTGAAGAAGTGGTTCTTCCAGCCGCCGTCCGCCTTCTTCTCGACGAAGAAGCACAATCTGCAGAGCGTCCACCTCGAGTCGGCATAGTGCTCGTCGAAGAGGGTCTCGCTCGAAGAGAGGGACCGAGCGCTTACCGACAGTCTGCGTCGACGTCGACCTCGCACGTCTCTCCCTCGACCGCTGTCGGCATCGTGAACCGCTGCGTGATCGTCCTGCGGGCACGTACGAGCTCGTGAGCATGTCCCTCGGCGCGGTTTCTGAGGTCAGGAGGAAGCAGGACGCACGCTTTGAGCTTGCCCAACCCTCGCTTGCCCGCCGAAGGGCCCGACGTCGCAACGTCGACGGTCCCGCCGTTGACCCGGTGCTGCGCGCGCTCGTCCTCGTCAGCTCGAGAGGACGAAGAGGCTCAGAGAGAGCGCACGCACAGCGATCTTGACGCCCTTGGCGAAGCCCGTCTCCGAGATGCGCACGAACTCGTCGACCGGCACGCCGCCCGACCACGTCGTGAAGACGTACGCCTCGTCGGCGGCGAAGAGCGCACGCAGCTTGGTCCACTCGCACGCGTCGCGGTGCGCGGGGAAGCCCTCCATCAGCTCGCGGATGCGCATCCGCTCGAGGACGAGCGAGTCGGGCCCGTTGAGCGAGCTCGAGTTGATGGGCAGAGGAGGCTCGACGCCCGGAGCGAGAGGCATGCTCGAGGTCGAGGCGAGCGCGTCCGTGCAGCAGAGGAGAGAGCGAGAGCCAGAGAGAGAGGGAGACGGCGAGATGTGGGGCCAGGCTGAAGCCGCGGCCGAGACGGGCCGGTCGCCGCGGCCCGAGCCACAAGTCGCACGAGCGCTTCTGGCTTCGCCTGCTCGCCGTCGAGCGCTCTCCCTGCTCCCCTCGAGCTTTCCTCTCGGCGGTCTACCCGGGCCCGAGGCCGCGAGGGGAAAGGGAACCCAGGCCGGCTGGAGCGGGTCGGCGAGTTGCTCGTGCACAGGCTCAAGAACGCTACGAGCAGAACACGCCGAGGGGCAGTAGACAAAGATGAGGTGATAAGTAGACGAAGGGGTATAAGAGGGCGAGAAGAGGAGGCAAGCGAAGGCGAGCCGGGAGGAGGAGAACAGGAGGAGCACGAGAGGAGGGCCGTGCACCGCCCGAACGATGACGACGGGCGGGCGAGTGGAGCGCGTCGCTCTACTTGTTGTAGATGTCGAGCGAAGCGATGCGCCAGTAGGCTGTACGTAAGCGGGAGAGAGCGAGAGTCAGTCTCGCTGCCGATCCGGACAAGCGCCGACTTTTGGCGGCGACAACGACGAGCCGGACTCGTCGCGCCTCGTACGAGGCGTCGAGGGAGGGAGAGAAAGGTCGACGCACCGTGCTTGAAGTCCTTGGCCTCGTTCTCGACGTACTCGGCGCAGGTCGCGTAGCCCGTCCGGGCGGCGCACGAGCCCTCGCTCTGACCGGCGTACGAGTTGTCGCTGT
>Ga0308170_10002512_pt1 | contig 15681 bp, 19 predicted proteins | sample PhyBR2_2_FD_202136 | JGI IMG/M metagenome (GOLD analysis project Ga0308170, IMG submission 202136) | Phyllosphere microbial communities from UC Gill Tract Community Farm, Albany, California, United States - DLSLSB.R2 | ecosystem: Host-associated > Plants > Phyllosphere > Unclassified | place... | reverse complement strand
GCATACCGGAAGGATCGCAATGGCAGGAATGTTCGAACTGTTTGTGGACGCAAAATCAGCCTTCAGGTTCCGGCTGACAGCCCCGGACGGCACCGTGATGGCAGTATCCAAACCCTTTGAAACCAAGACCGAGGCCGTGGCAGGTATCGCTGCCGTTCGCGAGTATGCAGGAATGGGTCTGATCACCGACTCCTGCACGACCCTCAATGAAATCGATCGACGGGCCCACGATGAGCCGGCCGCGCCTGCCGCGGACTCACTGAAGGTCCCCAAGATTGACTTCCACACTCGCGCGAGGGCGGTCCGCCGCCCCGTCTCCGGTCCGCGCTGGGCCGGGGCAATTCACAACCTTTCCTGAACAACTGGGAAGGACCTCTTCCACCCTCCCCAGCACACTGACATGTATCAACTGTTGGCTCTTTACGATGCTTGGGGAGATAGTCGTCAAGGTTACCGTTAGGGGCAACGCCGGCTTCGCCGACGGCAGTAGAGCCGCCCCACCCTTGCTGGTGATTAATCTTGAGGGAACCTTGATTGGGGGCGAGCACCCGCTTGATCCTCATCTGGAAGAGTGTCACGGGTCAGGTCAAGCAGAGCGCCTGGTCCTTACCGGGTTGTCGTCGGTTCCGTGCGCTCATGATTCATGAGGAATCCGTTTGGGAACCACCGTCACGATGCAGGCTGAACAACTTGCGGCCACGGAGAAGCTGGAAACAACGAGGGCTGAACCGGCCCCTCCTGCGCCGGCCGCCCGTGGAGACAACCCGATTCTCGACCTGCAGAGCCTGTGGGACATCGCCAACGATACTGGCGGCCCTGCTCTGGCCCTTCGATTTCTCAGCGACTTCTTCAGTTTGCAGCCGGTTCGACTGTCGCGGCTCCTTGCCGCTCTGGCTGCCGAGGAGCCCGCGGCATCCGTTGACTCCGTACTGAGCCTACAGACTGCTTCGTCCATGGCAGGGGCAACGGAAACCGCCGAGCACTGCGCGCGTATCCTGCCACTTGTAGTGGCCCGTGACTTCCCGCGTGCGCGGGTGCAGGTAGCGGCTCTGGAACGCAGTGTCGACGTTTTGGTGGCTGCGTCTCCCATGCTGCTGGCGCACGCCGAGGCCCGGCTTGGCGCCATGGGCGCCGTGGCTGCGATTTCTCCCTAGGCTGACGGAATCTTCATTATCGGCGCTTTGTAAAGGTAGGAGGAGCTCCAGAAGAAGCTTTGGCTACACTTCGTCACTCTCCGTTTGTGCCCGTCCGGAGCCTGACTAGGTGCCCCTCGGTGGGACCAGCAGAAGTCACGCGGGCGAAGCGCGCACAGTCCGTCCAGAATTCGTTCGAAGGTGGCCCCACGGCTAGGCCCACCCTGCCGGCCCCACATCCCACTGGACTGGGACCCCTGTCGGGGTGGTAGCACAACACATCGAACTGTTCCTTAGACAGAAATGCTGATGAATTGCTTCTTGAAGTGTTCGTGGATCTCCCAGATTCCACTCCAGCCGTTGGGGATCAGAACCATGTCGCCGGCCTGGTGGTTCACGCGTTCGCCGCTGTCTGAAATGAGTGTTCCTTTGCCTTGCAGTACGAGGATGACTTCATTCACTCCATCACGGGCGGTCCTGAAGCTGCCGGGAGAGCATTCCCAGAAGCCGAGGTCGACCCTGCTGGCCTGGAGGGTCAGTACGTTGTCAGTGGCGTCTTTCGGTTCAGTCCCGTTGAGGGCCGTTGCCTTGCCTACCAACTCCGTGAAGGAGAGAGCGTCCACTGAACGGAGAACTTGTGCTTCGGCGTTGATCACTTGATTCCTTCTGATTTTGCTTTCATTGGTCTTCTTTGCAACCTGGCGGGTCTAGAAGGGCAGGGGTAGCTTTGCGGTGCGGCCGCCATCGAGCGTTATGACTTCGCCGGTGAGGAAACCTGCCTTGTCACTCGCGAGGTACACTGCGAGGTTTCCAACATCGATGGGATCTCCCAGTCGTCCGGCAGGATGCAGGTGGTGCAGGGCTTCGCGTGCCTTTTCCGGGTCGGGCCGGGACTCAAGATATGTTTCGCTTAGGTCTGAGGTGATCCAGCCGGGGGCGATGGCATTGCACCGTATGTTCTCGGCGCCGAGGTCGAGAGCCAAGGCTTTAGTCATTCCGTGAAGACCGGCCTTAGAAGCGCAATAGGCAGCGTGGGCCGGATTTGCGGCCAGCCCTTCGATGGAGCCAATGTTGATGATGCTTCCCCCGCCGCGTTCGCGCATGGAGGGTAAGACGGCCTGAGAGAGGAACAGGGGCGCCCGCAGGTTCAGCGCTATCATTAGGTCCCACTCCGCGGGCTGAATGTCAGAGACGCTGCGTTCGAACATCATGCCGGCGTTATTGACCAACACATCCACACCACCGAAGACGTCGATGGCATGCCGTACAGCTTCCGCTATGGCGGTTGTGTCGCTGAGGTCCGCCTCGATCCCGGCTACCGCCGAACGGCGTTTCAATTCCCGGTCCAGTGGCCCACGCTGGATCACGGCCACGCGGGCACCTGCGTCCAGGAAGCAGTCCACAATTCCGCGGCCTATTCCCCTTCCTCCGCCGGTGATGAGCGCGACTTTTCCTTGCAATAGCATCTACGTGTCCTGGTGGCTCGAGGGTTTTAATCGGTTTCCGGACCAGCGCAGAAGAAGCAGGTATTTGCGTCGCAGTCGTCTGCAGGATTTGCAACGTCCTGGTCTGTCTGGGTGTTCAGCAGCGTTGCCATGGTCCTGCTGGGCCTACTCGCCGTACATCAGGCTGGCCAGAAACTCGTCCAGCTGCCGGCTCGTCTTGTTTTCGTCTTCCGCTGCCGGGTGCGCTTGCTCAAGGTACAGACCTTCCCAGGGAGAGCACGTAAGCTGTCCAGCTTCCGGGGCTGCCTGGGCTTCCGGCTCCCCTGCCGGGGAAGGATTAGCAGTTCGGAGCGGTGCAAAGCTTGCACGGTGGCCGAACGCGGTGAAGATGGCGCGGTGTCCGAGAGAGATCGACATTGATTTCTGCCCTTCTGCTGGTGGCCCTGGGAGATTTGTGTCGGGACCGTATTTGTAAATGAACGTGACGTTCGAAAAGTGAACGTAGAAATATTGTGGCACACCTCACCCTCAGTGCGCAATGGTTCACTACGGCTCTTCCCGGGTGGCGGCGCTAAGGACCGTGACACGGGGATTATCGGCTTCGCAAACCAGAATTCTGCCTCGACCCCCCTCCTGAATGATCCAGAAGACGCTCCGATCCAGGGCCACCATGTCGATTACGCCGGAAAGGATTGTTCCATCCCGGCGCCCCACGTGGACGAGGTCGCCCCGGGACAGTTTCGACCAGTCAGGTACAGGTGCTGTCACGGCTTTCAGGCGGCGTGGATGGCGGGTTCCGGGGCGAGCATACATGGGAGTCCGATCGTTACGGCTTGGAGTTAGCGGGGGTTGCAGTGACGGCTTGCGTGTGCAGGTGAGCAACCGCACAATAGAAGTGTTCATCATGTGAACGTAGCGTTCAATTGTTACACAGCGGCGTTGCTGTGTGTACGAAATCAAGGAGGAATTGGGATGCCGCACTGGCGCCAAAAGCCGAGGCAAAAGAGCCGACGGGCAGCCGCCGACATCCTGCGGGACCGCGAAGCGCGCCGCACCGCCGCTCTCGCAGCCTGCGTGGCAGAAATCAGAGACCGGGAAGGGCGGGAGGTGGTCACTCATCGGCTGGTGGCCGAGAGAGTGGGAGTCCCGGTGCAGTACGTTCAGTGGAGATTTCCGTCGCTGGAGACTCTCATGTCCGTGGCAACACTTAGCAGCGGAGACGGCGGGATACCGGGCCACCCCGAAGCAGTGGGCCGTTTGGCAGCATCCCGCTAAATCGCACCGCGATTCTTCGCGCCAACGCCCGGGATCGCTCCTGCGAGACTTCCGGCCCAAGGGTCACTGCGCGTGCCCGGATATCCTTCCGGGGAGGCGTACCCGCTGTGTTCGACGGCGGCAGCATCGCCGTTGCCCGACCAGCCAACTTTGATCATCGCGCGTTGGCTGATGGCGTCAGCAACGCCCGGAAGGTGAACTTCAACGCGACGGGCGGCGGCCGACAGTTTCCGTTCGACCGACCGCATAAGCGTCACTGACGGAACGGTTGACAATCTCGTTAGCGCGGGCGCCAAAGAGATTTGGCTGTCTGGCAGTTGCAACAGGGCCCCGGGCAGGTGGTGGGTGACCGGGGAGGGCTTGCCGGGGGTCAATCAAGCAGGCTCTGCTGAAACGGGGCGGATGCGCCCATGTGCTGATCGCAGGGTACGCCCGCGGCTATTAAGCCGCGGGCGCGCTTACGCCAGCGCCTTCGCGGTCTCCGCAGCCGCCTGGCGCAGCAGGTCAAGTGTGTCGGAAAGCCGTTCCGACTTGAGCCGCTGAGTCGGCCCCTGTACGGCCAGCACGCCGATCAGACCGCCGGCGGTGTCACGAACGGGGCAGGCGGCCGCGAAGAGGCCCTCCTCAAGTTCGTCGTCGATGACGGCGTAGCCCTGCTTGCGTACCTGCCCAATTTCCTGCAGAAGGGCGTTCAGGTCCGTGATGGTGTGGGGCGTGTAGGATTCCAGCTTCTCCGGCAGGGTCGCCGCGATTTCCTCATCGCTGAGTTCGGCAAGGAGGAGTTTGCCCGTCGCGCTTGCGTGCGCAGGGTAGACCACGCCGACGTACATGTGTGAGGCGTTCACGTAACGCGAGCCGAAAGCTTCGGCGATCACATCGTAGGACGTTTCATTCCGAATCACCGCAAAACTCAGTGTCTCGTTAAGCTTCGCGGCGTAGTCGTCCATAACGGGCTGGATCCTGGCCACTGCCCCCGTATAAGGATCGGCCAGCCGCCCCAATCTCGCCATTTGCCAACCAAGCATGTAGCGGTTGTCCACCCGGTCGACAAAACCGGTTTGTTCCAGGCTCAGGAGCAGGCGGAAAGCAGTTGGACGGGTCATCCCCACGGATTGGGCCAGCTCGGTCACGGTGATGCCCTTGCGGTGCCGGCCCAGTTCGCGGAGCAGGATCGTGGCCTTTACTACCGACTTGTTGGTGAGGTCAGCGGCCTCCCCCGCCGCCTCATCATCCCGGACTGCCATTGACTCATCGACGTCTGTATCCGTTGCCACATCAGCCCCCGGTTCGGTTTGGTATCACGTGCGCCAAGGCAGTTCGCCTTAGCTGGTGTCCCCACCATCCTATTGCCTCTTGGAGGGATCGAACGGGGCGTTCAAGGTGATTCACGGGTTTACCGCCTCCGCTGGCTACTGTTCAGGGCGCGAGGATAACCTTCCCTTTCAGGGCGCGCGATTCCAGGGTGGCTAACATGGGGCGCTGATGTCGACCTATAGCTCCGTCCGCAATCGTCCTGCCGGCTCAGCCGAGCGCTCTTGCAGACGTCAGTAATTTTGTATTGGCGGTCACTTCCCGGGTTGCCTCAGCTAAGAGGCCGGTGTCCGATGCAGCGGGCATGAAGCGGAAGCCGAGGTCCAGCATCTTTTCAGAGAGGATGGGATCACCTGCGAAAATGCCTGGGGTGACGCCGGCAGCGGAGCAGCGGCGTGCATGTCCGCGAGAATGCCATCCAAACCCTCGCCGGTGAGTTCCTCAAAGGTTATGCCAAGGCTGAGGGACAGATCGTAAGGCCCGACAAAGATTCCGTCCGGTCTTGTGGCCAGGATGTCATCGAGATTGGCCAGGCCCGCGGCCGTTTCCACCATGAGGATGCACATAGCGTCATCATCAGGGTTTCCGGGCGTGGGCGCTGGAAACCAGGGGCGTACACGTGTTGGTCCATAGCTGCGTTTCCCGCGGGGCGCGAACCGGGTTGCGGAAACCAGGTCCAGCGCCGACCCCGGATCCTCCACGGTGGGAAAGATGATGCCGGCGGCGCCGGCGTCGAGAACTCGGGTAACTGTGCCTGGGTCGTGCCCAGGGACCCGCACGATACAAGGGGTGCCGAGCAGATGGGCGGCTTCGATCAGGGGCTGCATTTCCCAGGCTTCAGGACCGCCATGCTGGCCATCGATGCAGATCCAGTCGAACCCCTCGCTGGCCAGGACGTCCACGACCGCTGGGTCCTTGAAGCTGACCCACACACCCAGATGGGCCTCACCATCGGAAAGTGGGAGGCGTGGACGGGTCATTGGACTGGAATGCCAGCTGTGACGGTACGTTGTCATGATCTTCCCGGGGTGTCGGTGATATTGGCCGTGATGCACAGATGCCTGGCCAGAGTGTTCCGGCCAGGCATCTGTCCACAAAGGGGATTACTGCACTGTTGCTTTGCCAAGTGGGGCCGAAGCGGCGCCCAGGCTGAGGCCCTTCGTTTCCGGCGCCAGGTACTGGGAAATGACCGCGCCCAGTACGCAGATGGCCGCTGCTATGAGCATGGTGGCACCGACTCCGAGTCCCGCGACGGACATCGGAAGAATGAATGTGCCCGCTGCGGCACCAATGCGTGAAAACGCGGTGGCGAAGCCGACACCGGCGCCGCGGATTTCCGTCGGGAAGACTTCGCCGGGGTAGACGCCGGTCAAGGCGGTGGAGACGGCGTTGAAGAAGGAGAAGGTGATGAAGCAGACCAGGATGACAATCGGCGAGATGTGTGCGAACAGGCCGATTGCGACCAGGGCCGCGGCGGAGATCCACATCGGCGGGATGGCCAGTTTACGGCGTCCCACACGTTCGATCAGGAACATGGATAGCAGGGAACCGGCGACGACCACCCCGTTGAGGAGCAGGGCACCGCTGAGACCGTCTTCAACCCCCAGGCTCTCAAGCACGATGGGCGCGAAAGTGGCAATGGCGAAGTACGGGGTGACATTGCAGACCCAGAACATGCTGACGAAGAGGGTGGATTTGATGTACTGCGGGGAGAAAAGCTTGCGGAAGCTGGTCTTACCCTGCTTTTCGTCCACCATTTCCTGGATATCGACGGCTTCCATGTACTCGTGGGCGATAGCCATGCCTTCTTCCACCCGGCCCTTGCTGAGCAGCCAGCGGGGGGACTCGGGAGTCCCGAGCCGGAGCAGGAAGACGATGAGCGACGGGATCGTGCTCATGCCCAGAATGATCCGCCAGTCGGCATGGATGGTCGAGGACATAAAGTAGCCCAGGGCATAGGAGAGCAGGTATCCGACATACCAGGCGACTTCCTGGAAAGCTAGGAGTTTGCCGCGGAGGTGCGCTGGGGAGAACTCGGCAAGAAGGGGCCAGCCGATGGCGTAATCGGCCCCGATGGCCAGTCCCATGACGAGGCGGATGACGAAGAGCTGCCAAGGCTCGGCCACGAAGAACTGGGCTGCCGAACCGACCAGGAAGATGGCCAGGTCGACGATGAACATCGGCTTGCGGCCGATTTTATCGGCCATGTACCCGCCGATTGGGCCCCCGAAGAAGATGCCGATCAGGGCAGAGGCCCCAATCAGGCCCTGCCATACGGCGGAGAGTTGCAGGTCCGCGGTAAGCGCGGGCATAACCAGTCCAATCCCCCCAAGGATGAACCCGTCGATAAACATGCCGCCGGCGATTATTGCGCTGAGCCTGTAAAGGAACCGCCGTTTACGCGGGTCGTGCGACGCAGTGGAGCGCAGCGATGGTCCGGAGACCGGTGTAACAGGTGAATTCACGATGGACTTCCTTGTAGATCGTGCAGTCTGAAGGGGATAAAACCGTCGGCTAAGAAGAGCCAAGGTAAATGCGCGTGGCCCATGAGCGGACCTGTCTCGTTCACTTTTTGAACGGCGTGATCAAAAATATGGCATGCGCCACATCGACTGTCAATGCCTGCGCTTAAATATTTCTCCGATGCCCGGGGCTCTTGACAGTGAACTGGCTAACACTCTAAATTGAACGCAATGTTCGAAGAATGAACGTTGTTAGCTGTAAGGACAGCAATGTCCGGCACGAGTCCAAGGAAGCACCGCTGCCATGAAAAATGAACCTTTAAGTCTCTTCGCCTTTGATGTCTTCGCTCCCTCGCACCTGACTTCCGGGTCGTGGCGCACGGAAGGGGACCAGGGCTACCGCTACACAGACCTCCAGTACTGGACCGGCATCGCACAAATGCTGGAAAACGCCGGATTCGACGGCATCTTCTTCGCCGACAATGTCGGCTACCATGACGTGTACCGGGGCAACGGCGACGCCGCCCTGCGTGATGCGGCCCAGTTCCCCATCAACGACCCCACCGTGCTCATCACCGGCATGGCCGCCGTTACGAAGCACCTGAACTTCGGTGTCACCGTCTCGGCCACCTATGAGCCCCCGTACCTGCTGGCCCGCAAATTCAGCACGCTGGACCACCTCACCTCAGGACGCGTCGGATGGAATATCGTCACCTCCTACTCCGAGGCCGCCGCCCGCAACCTGGGCAAGCAGCAGCAGCTCACCCCCGCCGAGCGCTACGACATGGCCGATGAGTACATGGACGTGGTCTACAAGCTCTGGGAAGGCTCCTTCGAGGAAGACGCCGTGGTCCGCGACGTTGAATCCGCGACCTACATCGACCCTGCCAAGGTGCACCCGATCGAGCACGCCGGCGAGCACTTCACGGTTCCTGGCTTCCACCTGTGCGAGCCCTCCCCGCAGCGGACCCCCGTCCTGTTCCAGGCCGGTGCTTCGGCCCGTGGCATGGAATTTGGCGGCAAGCACGCTGAAGTAGTGTTCCTCCAGGGCACCTCGGTGGAAGGCACCAAACGCTCCGTGGACAAGCTCCGCCAGGCTGTGGCCAGCGCCGGCCGTGACCCCCGCGATGTGAAGATCGTCATCCTGCTCACCGTGGTGGTGGCCCCCACCGACGAGGAAGCCCAGGCCAAGTACAACAAGGCCGTGGAGAACGCCCCGATTGAGGGCATCCTGGCCCGTTTCAGCGGCTGGACCGGGATCGACATGTCCGAATACGAACTGGACACTCCCCTGCGGTCCGTCGGGACCAAGGCAGGCCAGTCCATGGTGGACATGTTCTCCAAGGCCGACCCGGACCGGGACTGGACGCCCCGACAGATCGCAGAATTCCTCGCCGTCGGCGGAACGGGCTCCACCGTGGTTGGCTCCCCGGAAACCGTCGCTGCAGAGTTGCGCCGCTGGCGTGACGAGGCGGACGTTGACGGCATCAACCTCAGCTACACCACCAAGCCCGGCGGCTGGGAGGACTTCATCGAACTCGCCCTGCCTGAACTCCGCGCCCAGGGACTCATCGCCCCGCTCCGGGCCGAGACCGACGAGCCGGTCACCCTCCGCGAAAAGCTCTTCGGCCAGAAGTACACCCTGGACGGCCACCCGGCCACAGCACAGCGCGCCCGGCACTTGAGCGACGCAGCCCGCTGAGGCAGTCCGCCGGAATTATCACCAAAAGGATCCTTCAATGACTGAACAAACTGACGTCGTCGTCATCGGCGCCGGGCTGGCTGGGCTCATCGCCGCCCGTGAACTGACTAACCGCGGCCACAAGGTGGTCGTCCTGGAAGCACGCGACCGCCTTGGCGGCCGCGTCTACACTGAGCCCCGCCTCGGGCAGAAGCTGGAACTCGGCGGCAACTGGCTGCACTGGACCCAGCCGCACGTCTGGGCCGAAGTCACCCGCTACGGCCTCGAGGTCTCCCGCGGCCCCCGCTCCGAAGAAACCTACTGGCTCGCCGGCAACGAAGTCCGCCGAGGCAACCTCGACGACTTCATGAAGCTCATCGACCCCGGCATGACCCGCCTGCTCGAAGACACCGTGAAGTGGCTGCCCCGCCCCGACGCACCGCTGACCGTGGAGAACCTGGCCGAGGCGGACCAGTACAACCTGCAGGAAATGCTGGACAAGCTGGACCTGTCCGAGGACGAGCGCAACGCCAACGAAGCCGCATGGGTGGGCCACTTCAACGCACCCCTGAACCAGTGCGCCTACGTCAACGCCCTGCGCTGGACCGCCGGGTCCTCCGGCCACTGGCACCTGATGCACGAAGCCTCGGCCATCTACCGCCTCAAGAACGGCAACGACGGCCTGGTTAACGCCATCGCTGAGGACACGACCGCGGACATCCGCCTCAACTCCCCGGTCACCGGCATCCGGCACGACAGCGCCGGCGCCACCGTTAACTACGGTGACGGCCAGCAAATCCAGGCCAAGAAGGTTGTCATCACCCTTCCGGTGAACATCCTGCACAAGCTCGATGTCCGGCCGGCGCTCTCCGAGGGCAAGCTCGCCCCCAGCCGGGAAAAGACCGCCTCCCAAGGCGTCAAAGCATGGATCCGGGTGAAGGGCCCCATCAAACCATTCTTCGCCTACTCCGCCCAGGACAAGCCGCTATCCGTGATCCGCACCGAATTCGTCAGCGACACGGACGCTGTCCTGGTCGGATTCGGCGCGGACGGAAACCGGATCGACGTCACCGACATCGATCAGGTCCAGGAAGCCATCAAGGTGTGGCGCGACGACCTCGAAGTCATCGAAGTCACCGGACACAAGTGGGGCGAAGACCCCTACGCCGAGGAAACCTGGCTGGTACAGCGCCCCGGGCAGCTCACCAAGTACCACGCCGCACAGCAGGCCAGCGAAGGTGCACTCCACTTCGCCAGCGGCGACATTGCCAACATCTGGGCCGGCTTCTTCGACGGCGCCATCGAATCCGGTCTCCGGGCCGGCCGCACCATCCACACAGAGCTTCGCGCAGAAGGAACGACACAGTCATGACCGCCACGGCCATCGCTCCCCGGACCATCGACTCTGACACTTACCGTGCCGTCATGCGGCACCTGCCCACCGGGGTCGCCGCGATCTGCTCCACGGACCCGGCATCGGGGGCCCAGCACGGCATGATCGTCGGAACGTTCGCGTCCCTGTCAATGGAACCGGCGCTCGTGACGTTCAGCGTCATGCATTCCTCGACCAGTTGGCCCAAGATCGCGGACGCTCCAGCCTTCAGCATCAGCCTGCTCGCCGAGGACCAGCAAAACGTCTGCCGGGCACTGTCAGCCAAAGGTGAGGACAAGCTCGCTTCCGTCGCGTGGAGCGAGTCGGCATGGGGCAATCCGCACCTGCACGGGTCCCTTGCCTGGTTCGACTGCCGTGTCGAACAGCAGTTCACGGCCGGGGACCATCTCGTCGTCATCGCCAGCGTCCTGGCCATGACACCCACCCAGGGGGCCTGCGCCCCGCTTATCTTCCACGGCGGCCGCTTCGGAAGCTTCCGCGAAACCGCCTGATCGAACCACAGGATCAAGGAAAAACCATGGACATCACACCCGCCAGCACCGCCGGGCTCGCCGACATCACACCAGCGTTCTACCGCCAGGTCCTGGGCAAACTGCCCACCGGCGTCACGGCCATCACCGGCATCAATGACGACGACGAAAAACTCGGACTCGTCGTCGGGACATTCCAGTCGCTCTCGCTGGATCCGCCCCTGGTCATGTTCTGCGTAGACAAGTCCTCGTCCAGCTGGCCGAAACTGCGCAAACTGCAAAAATTCACTGCCAACATCCTCTCCGACGACCAGATCACCATCTGCAAGTCGCTGTCGCGGAAGGGACCGCAAAAGTTCGAAGGCCTGCCGTGCACTCCTGGCCCCCTCGGCACCCCGCACCTTGAAGGTGCCACCGCTTACATCGACTGCGTCGTCACCGCGGAAGTCGTCGTAGGCGACCACTACATGGTCGTGGGCGCCGTCACCAAGATGGAGGAAGGAGACGGCGATGCGCTGCTGTTCCGCGCCGGCAAGTTCGGCCAGTACCTGCCCATCGATGTCCCCGCCCCCGCTGAACAGACCACTGCCAGGAGTGCATCATGAACCGGCGCGAAACAATCCTCAACGCCTGGAACGGCGCATGGGGCAACGGAGACCTGGCCGCGTTCGAACAGCTCCTCGCGCCCGGGTACGTCCGACGCTCCAAATCCGGAAGTGAAGACTACGCCAGCCTGCGCAAAACCATCGAGGCCATGCACACAGCATTCCCCGACTCCAGCACAGACATCCTCGAGCTCGTCGAGGACGGACCAAAGGTTGCCGTCCACTGGCAAACCACCGGCACCCACCAAGGCGAATTCATGGACGTCCCCGCCACCGGACGGACCATCACCGTCACCGGCGCATCCTTCCTCCGCTTCGAGGGAGAGAAGCTCGCCGAGGAATGGGTGGTCTGGGACCCCCGCGAACTTCTGTCCGCCCTCGGTATCTGGCACCTGGGACCGGGTAACGCCTAAGCAGAACCTCCCTCGACCAACTCACTGCCCAGGAGGGCACAATGACACTTCACGGACATTCACTGATCGCCGGGGACACTACCGCCGGTACCCACGGAACCACCTACGGCATCAACCCCGCCACGAACGAACAGCTGGAACCGGCATACACCCTGATCAGCGAAGAACAACTCCAGCGGGCCACTAACGCCGCCGCGGATGCCTTCGACTCCTTCAGCAAACTCGAGCCCGAACAGCACGCACGGTTCCTGGACGCCATCGCCGAGAACATCGAAGCCATCGGCGAGGAACTCATCGAACGCGCAGCCGCGGAAACAGGCCTCGGCCTGGACCGCCTGCGCGGGGAACGCGCCCGCACCACCGGCCAGATGCGGCTCTTCGCTGACGTGGTCAGGCAAGGAGACTTCCGCGGCGTCCGCATCGATCCTGCCATCCCGGACCGCGCCCCGCTCCCCCGGGCCGACATCCGGCAACGCCAGATTCCCCTCGGACCAGTGGCCGTATTCGGCGCCAGCAACTTCCCTCTGGCCTTCTCAGTCGCCGGCGGCGACACGGCATCCGCTTTCGCCGCCGGATGCCCGGTAATCGTCAAAGCCCACAACGCCCACCCCGGCACGGCCGAACTCGTTGGCCAAGCCATCGTCAAGGCCATCACCGACCTCAACCTGCACCCCGGTGTCTTCTCCCTCGTCTACGGATCCGGAGCCAGCATCGGCCAGGCGCTGGTAGCAGACCCACACATCAAAGCAGTCGGCTTCACGGGATCACGCGCCGGGGGCACGGCACTGATGCGCACCGCCGCCGCAAGGCCTGAACCCATCCCGGTTTACGCCGAGATGTCCTCCATCAACCCCGTCTACGTCTTCCCCGGGGCCCTGAACGGTGACGTCGACGCGCTGGCAAAACAGTACGTCACGTCCGTAACCGGCAGCTCCGGCCAGCTGTGCACCTCCCCCGGCCTGGCTTTCGTCCCCGCCGGCGAGGAAGGCGACAGGTTCGCCGCCGCCGTCACCCGCGAAATCAGCGCCCTGTCAGGACAAACCATGCTCACCGGCGGGATCGCCTCAGCATGGCAGCACGGACACGACACCCTCGAGGCCGCCCCCGACGTTGAACTGCTGGGCAGGGGCGCCAAGGGCAACGGCGAAAACGCCCCTGCACCCGCGGTCTTCAGCGCAGAACTGGACGTCTTCACGACCAACCCCGTCCTGCATGAGGAAATCTTCGGCGCCGCAAGCCTCGTGATCCGGTACAAGAGCATCGACGACCTTGTTGCAGCCACCAACAAGCTCGATGGCCAGCTGACCGCCTCACTGCACGTCACCGAAGCAGACTACGACGCGGCCGCCCCAATCATCCCCGCGCTGGAACGGAAAGTAGGCCGGATCATCATCAACGGCTGGCCCACCGGCGTTGAAGTCGGTCATGCCATCGTCCACGGCGGACCCTACCCCGCGACATCGGACTCTAAGACGACATCGGTCGGAACCCTCGCGATTGAACGGTTCCTCCGCCCGGTGGCCTACCAGAACTTCCCTGACCAGCTGCGCCCCGCACCCCTGCAGGACGCGAACCCCTGGGACGTTAACCGCCTCATCGACGGCAAGCCAGAACACCACTAGAGCCAGCTCCAACTTCCGGCCCCGGGCACGCCTCCCGCAACGAGTCGCCCGGGGCCGGACACCCACACACCGCTTAATCGAACAGTCCTCATAGAGGTGCGAAGGTAAGTCAGCTATGGCACACCCAAACCTGACGGCAAAAGCCTCTGACAAGGAAGGACTTGGCGCCAATGGTAGAGCCACCCGCCTGTTCTTCGATGCCCGCCCCTTCACAACAGGTGGCATTGCCCCACTAACCACCGAGTCCAGGTTCATCGGGCTATCTCACACTCCCCTCCGACTGCCCGGGTGGGATCTAAGAACGTCGTGAGCCAGTGTCAATGAAAGCGGGACACTGCACCATTCAGACGCCGGCGCACGAAGGCGCGGGTATCGCTTAGGCTTCCCGGGACAAACGGAACGGCCACCTGACGAAATCTTCATTATCGGCGTTTTAGCATAGGACTAGAAGTACGGGAGTCTTTCAGCCGGATAGGGCGGTGCTAAGAATTTGCCCTATTTTGTCTCGCAGGAACCTTTGCCCCTTGGCGCTGGGATGCTCGCCATCTGGTCCGAGCAGCACATCGGTGCGGCCACGGAGCCAGTGCTCCGCAATTGGATCAATGAATTTCACCCCTTTATCGTGTGCGGCGGAAGCGTCAGAACGACGCACGTCGGCCAACATCTGATCCGGCCACTCGCTCCCAGCCAGCGGACCGATCGCGATTAGACTGGCTCTTGGAGCTATGGACGATGCGGCGTCGAATGTTGCCGCGGCCGCCGCCTTGAGCTCCTCAGGATCTGTGCCCACGTCGTTGTCTGACCCGAAGAACAAGATGACGTCGGTTGAGGGTGTTACTGCCGCCTGAACTTCCATGCGGAATGTGCCGCCCTCGACGCCCGTGGCTAAGTAGCCGCTGCCGTTCTCAGCAACATTAGTGATTGCCACGGCATCTTTTTGGGGGTTGGGTACGAGCTTAAGGAGCTCCGGCCACGCTTGTTCTGGTGATGTGCCTAACCCTGTACTTAGCGAGTCTCCAATCACGACGACCTTGGCTGTGTCCGTTGACGCTGTTCTGTATACAGGCTGCCGCTGGACCTCGGCGGGAGCACATGCGCTCAACCCAACCAGTAGCGCCGCTCCGGCCGCCGTCTTAATGGTCAACGACGACAACTCCATCTACCCTCCAACAGTTCCAGTACGACTAGACTTGAACCCTTCGCAGGCACTGGGGGCCACCTTTGCGTGATCACAATTATCAGCGCTTTGAAGTGTTCGAGCAGACGCATTTGTGGAGGATTGATTTGGCCCTCCAATGGGCGTCCTGCCTGGCCCCTGTTACTACTTGAACCCTGCCCGGGACCAGACCGGGATGCCGTGATGGACAGCGCTGGCGAAATCGGCTAAATGGCGCGCCAGCTGGGCGGCCAAGATTACGACCCGGCCGCCACTAAGGAATTTTGCAGAATCGGGCAATGCGGATCAGCAACCGGGGGCAGCCCGATCCCAGAGTTCCTAACCTGGTGCGTCCCTTTCTTGGATTCGCCCATATGGCACCGTGGGACTCAACGTGACGGTGCACATTAGGGGATCGTGACGCGTAATCAACACGCCCTCAAAATCAGCACTTGCCTCGGCCAGACGGACTGCCTGTTTGGTGTCGCCGCTGACCTCGTTTCTGCAGGTGCCTGTCACATGGAAGCACCGTCCATTCTCGAGCATCGTTATCATTGCTGGATCGCCTACCAGCCGCGCTCAGCCAGGCGGTGCGGCTGGGGGATCTCGTCGACGTTGATGCCCACCATGGCTTCGCCCAGCCCGCGGGAGGCCTTGGCGATGACGTCGGGGTCGTCGTAGAAGGTGGTGGCCTTGACGACGGCGGCGGCGCGCT
>Ga0308170_10002508_pt1 | contig 15694 bp, 19 predicted proteins | sample PhyBR2_2_FD_202136 | JGI IMG/M metagenome (GOLD analysis project Ga0308170, IMG submission 202136) | Phyllosphere microbial communities from UC Gill Tract Community Farm, Albany, California, United States - DLSLSB.R2 | ecosystem: Host-associated > Plants > Phyllosphere > Unclassified | place... | reverse complement strand
ATCCGCACGAGTCCCGAGCGCTCGAACTTCGCTCCTTCCATCGCTCTCTGCACTCGCTCTTGCTCTCCTTCCTGCACCTCACTCGACACAGCGACACTCGAACCATGCTCGCCCCGACCGCCCGCTCGCTCTTCCTCCGCGCCCCGCTCGTCCAGGCCCGCGCACCGACCGCCCTCGCCTCGATCCGCGCCCTGCACTCGCACGGCTCGCTCCCCGCCTCGTCGCTCCCCAAGGCGACGGCCAAGCGCACCGTGACGACCTCGGCGCCGACGCCCCTCGAGCGCAACGAGCCGCGCCGCGTCGACCGCGTGCCCTGGCCGCCCAAGCTCCGTGCGTCGCTCTCCCTCGCTCTCCCTGGCTCTTGTCCTCGCGGCGCAGCGCTGACTCGAGCATCGGCGACAGGCAACACGGCGTGGAAGGACCGCAAGTCGGCGTTCACCGAGATCGCGCCCGTCTACATCTGGCCCGGCGTCGTGAGCTTCCTCTCCTTCCCTCTCCCTCTTTCCCCTCCTCGCCTCAGCCGCTGACGCTCTCTCCTCCTTGCGCACAGGTCTGCTTCTTCGGCCTCGTGACCATCTACTACTACCACTCGACGGGCAAGGGCGTGCGTCCTCTTCTCCCTCGTCCTGCTCTCCCCCGCGCAGCGAGCCCGACTGACGCTCGCCCCTCTCGCTCGTGCGCAGTACCTCGAGCTCGCCAACAACCTCGAGGCGCCGCGCTCGCCCTACTACGACGGCCGCAAGCGCGTCGTCTGAGCGTCAGCGCCGTTCGTGTACAAAAGTCGCCGTCCCGCATTTCCCTCCCCCTCCTTCCTGTACAGGGCCGCCGTCTCGCTTCTTCTCCTGGGTCCTCCTGCTTGTCTCCTGTCTACGATCCTCAACGACTGTTCCCCTCTGTGTACATACGCCCGAACGAACTGTGAATAGGAACTCCTCGTCGTACCCTGCTCGAGCCTTTTCTTCCTCGAGAGCTTCTGTCGACGCGCGCGGCTTTGTGCTTGCAGCTGCTGCTCGCTCTCGCCATTGACGTCGCTCGAGAGGTATGTTAGAGCACGCTGCAGCTGCTGGCCGGCTCGTGTGACAGCTCCCACGGGCTGTCGAGCATGCTCGGCCGCCCGCTCAGGCCTCTCCGCGCGACCCGCTCCGCCGACCTCCGACCGCGGCGCGACCTCTCCCACTTCTGGAAAAGCACTTGCGAAGTAATCAGCGTGCACTCGAGCGAGTTCTGAGCGCCACTTTGGCCGTCGCGCACCTTCCTGTCGAGGAGCCCCGGCGGCCGCCGAGCTCCGGGACCTTCGCAAGTCCTCGCTGCGCCTGCCTTCTCTCGTCCTCCTCGGCGGGCGTACAAAAGGCGCACGCCTCTCTCGCTCTTCGCTCTCTCCTTCACTCTCTCACGAGCTCTCTCAAGCACACACACCGCGCACAGTGAGCCCTCTCTCCGCCTTTTCCCCTCCTCGCCTCTCGCGCACCGCCGCTGACCTCTTTCACGTGCCTCCTCCCTCAGCCACCTCTCGCCGCACCACCACTACCAGTACCATGTCGGCCTTCCGCCCCTCGCTCCGCCTCCTCGCCGCCCAGCGCCTCGGCCAGGCCTCGTCCGCCACCACCGCCGCTCAGGCCGCCGCGCCCGCCGCTCGCCGCCAGGCCTCGTCGGCTGCAACGATGCCGCACTCGTACACGCCGCCGCACTACTCGCTCAAGGTGCGCTTGCTCTCCTCCCTCCTCCTCTCTCACTCCATCCTCGAGCCCGACTGACCCGCCCCTCCCTCTTCCTCGCCCGCAGGAGCGCCTCACGCGCTTCGTCCCGACCGAAGCCTGGCCGCTCATCGGCGCCGTGACGCTCATGTCGTGCTACGCCGTCTACCACGCCGTGCACGCGTTCGACCGCCCGGCGGGAGAGCTGCGCCTCACGCCGGCCCGGTATGCGGCCAAGGGCGACAAGGAGCCGTGGGAGGACGAGCGCGCGCTGCAGGGGCGCTGGTGAGCCCGAGCGAGCGAGCGAGCGAGTCGAGGCTGGGGCGGTTCTTGTTCGTTGTAGACTTCGTTGCATTGCTCTCTTTTTCGTCGTTCATCGTTCGAGGTGCGCGCGAGGAGAGGAGGGAGTAAGAGCGGGGAGGAGAGGTTCGAGCGGCGAGCTCTCTCGACGGCGACGACGGCGACGACGCCGACGTAGCGCTCTCGAGAGCGACGACGAGCACAGAGAAGCGAGTGATACAAGTGCTGCGTTGCGTGCGTCTGTAGAAAGTTGCGCTCCCTCGTCTAAGTTCGACCTCCTCCGCCTCGTCTTCTCGCTCGCCCAGCTTACCACCCGACGATCCGGCTCGGCGGGCCCCTCTCGACCTCCTCGACCTTGTCCCCGAGCTCCATCAGTCCCCTTCTCATCGTCTCGGCCATCTCGCTGCGTATCTGCGCGAGCACGCCCGGCTCGTCGTCGAGGTCCTGCCCGACCGGGCGGTCGTACGTCGCCGGGCGCCAGGGCGAGGGGAACTGGGCGCGGTACGCGTCGAGGAGCGGGTCGAGGAGCGGGTTGAGCGGCTCGCCGAACAGGATCGTGATGTCCTTGTTGCGCCGCGGGAGGTAGTTGGGCCACACTCGGGGCTCGTCCATGACCTCGTGGAAGCCTGCGCGCGATCGAAGAGCCCGTTAGCTGGCCGCACATCGCGAGGATGAGGAACGAGCGAGAGGAAGAGAGAGCGACGCACCCTTGATCCACACGGGCACGACGAGCGGCATGCGCTCGCACTCCATCAGGATGCGGCTGATCCCCCACTTGAACCTCCTGAGCGAGTGCAGGTCGTCCTGCTTGATCCGGCCCTCGGGGAAGATGTGAACCTGCGAGCACGGGTCCCGAGGTCAGCTCTAGAACGGCGCGCAACGAGGAGGGAGGAGAGGGAGCGGGGACGGACCCAGTTGCCGGCGTCGAGCTTCTTGCTCGACTCGTCGATCGCGCGCTGGTAGATGCCCTTGCCGCGGAACGTCTCGATGACCTGGCCCTTCTCGAAGAACCAGCGGTCCCACTTGCCCTGCAGGAGGAGCGAGAGAGCCGGGTCAGCTTTCACCGCCTCGTCGGTTCGAGAGGGCGAGGGAGGGGACGGACGTTGAACATGACGTCGCTCGCGCCGAGGGTCCAGCGGGTCTTGCGCGAGTCGAGGAAGGAGCGCAGCGGGAGCGTGCCCCACATGAAGGGCTCGTCGACCCTGTTTCGCGAAGCCCGAGGGGAGGGGAGAGATGAGGACGACGGTCAGCTCTCTCGCGGCGGGCGGGCTCGAGGGGAGGGAGGAGGACGCACACCGAGATGTGGTTGGCGACTGTATACCGTGCAAGCGAGTCAGCGCAGCCCCTTTGCCCAGCAGGAGAGGAGAGAGAGCGGGCGCACCGGTCAGCACTCCTCGCTCGCCCTGGAGCCGCTCGAGGAACTGCGGCAGGCCATCGACGCGCACGCTGCGGGTCCCAGCCTTGAGGAACAGCTTGGAGAAGGCCCCGACGGCGAACGGCACCGAGCCCATCGAGCGGCGACGAGAGCTTTGGCGATCGGCGAGGAGCGAGAGCTTCGGCGGCGACGAACCTCCGGAGAGGACGGATGTCAACCTCGCCCTTGCTCTTCTCTAGCTAGAGCGCACGTACAGCGAGCCTCTCGCAGCTCTCCAGACCGAGTGAGCGCGCGAGAAAGAAAGCCGCCGCGTCGAGTGCCACGCCAGCTCTCCTCCTCGTCGAGCCGCACGTGCAGTCGTCCCTGGTTCAAGAGCTGGTGTTACAGGCGTGCGAAATGCGGCCAAGATGAGATGTAGTGGTAGGAGCGAGGGGGAATATCGAATACAGGGGACGGAACGAACGAGGCCCTTGGCGAGGAGGAAGACGGGGAGGAAGAGGAGGGGGCGCGCACAGCTCGCTCGCAGCGAGCCCGAGGCGCGCAGTCTAGAGGGCGTCGCGCTCTACTCGGGCGTGACCTGCGAGACCTGGTCGGCGACGACGGCGACCTGCGGCACGTCGAGGTTCTCGCGCTGGAGGTGCGACTTGGGGTGCTGCGGGCGTGCACGGACGGCGAGCAGCGTCAGCGCGCTCGTCTCGCGCACCGAGAGCGAGAGAGAGAGAGGGACGCACAGGAGGCTCGTAGTTGGCCTGGCGCAGGATCTGCTCGTCGAGGACGCCGCACGACGCGGCGATGAAGCCGAGGAAGGCCGGCGACGGGTTGAGCGGGCGCGTGCAGAACTCGGGGTGCGCCTGGAGGCCGACAAAATACTTGTGGTCTGCGCGCAAGGGAGCGAGAGTCAGCGACGGGCCGAAGAGTGAGGGCGAGGAGAGAGAGAGAGAGAGACGGAGAGAGAGACGCACCCTTGATCTCGGCGACCTGCATGCGCTCGCCGCGCTCGTCGCGCCCGGTGAACTTGAACCCCTTGGCCTCGATGCGCTCGACGTACGCCGGGTTGACCTCGTAGCGGTGGCGGTGGCGCTCCCAGATGACCTCGCCGTTGCCGTACAGCTGGCGCACCTTGCTCCACTCGGTGTCGCGCTGGAACACGGTCGGGCGCAGGCCGAGCCGCATCGTGCCGCCGAGGTGCGTCTTGGAGATCTCGGGCATGAAGATGATGACCGGGTCCGGGGTCGTGTCGAGGAGCTCGGCGGAGTGAGCGTCTGTGCGGGCGGGCGGGGAGGGCGAGGTCAGCTCTCCTCGCTCGCTCGCTCGAGGTGAGAGGTCGGGCAGGACGCACCCTTGAGGCCGAGGACGTTGCGCGCAAACTCGATGGTCGCGACCTGGAAGCCGAGGCAGATGCCGAGGTACGGGATGTTCTTCTCGCGCGCCCACTTGGCCGCCGCGATCATGCCCTCGGTGCCGCGCAGGCCGAAGCCGCCGGGGACGAGGATACCGCTGCGAGCGCAGGGAGACCGCATCAGCTACTGCTCGTGCGGAAGAGGAGAAGAGGGAGGAGAAGGGAGGAGAGCTCACTTGGCGGTGCAGACGGCCTGCCACGCGGCGTGGAACTCCTGCGGGCGCTCGTGCTGCGCCTCGGGCTCGAGGTCCGACGCCTCGACCCAGGTGATCTGGAGCTTGCGGCCGCACTGCATCGACGCGTGCTCGAGCGACTTGACGACCGACGTGTACGAGTCCTGGAGCGACGTGTACTTGCCGACGAGGCAGATCGAGACCGTGTCGAACAGGCGGTCGTACCTGCGGGGGGCGCGAGAGGAGGGTCAGCCTGCAGCTCCTCGGTGAGGTCGCCGTCGTCGAGAGAGAGCGAGAGGGGGCGCACGAGATGGTGAGCTCCTTCCACATGGTCAAGAGCTTGCTGCCGCGCGCCTGGCGGCTCTCGCTCGGCGCGATCTGGTCGAGGCGGAGGCGGTTCTGGAGGAAGCCGATGAGGCCCTGGTTCTTGAGGAGGAGCGGGACGTGGTACAGGGACGAGACGTCGTGCACGGCGAGGACCTGCTCGTTGGCGACGTGGCAGAACATCGAGATCTTGGACGTGACGGGCGGCGGGAGGGCGTGCGGGCAGCGGCATGCGATCTGCAGGAGCGAGCGCAACCGTCAGCGAGACGAGCTTGGAAGGGAGTGGAGGGAGGAGGAGGAAGAGGGCGCACGAGGTCGGGCACGAGGCCGAGGCCGCGCAGGTCCCGGATGGACGCCTGGGTCGGCTTGGTCTTGAGCTCGCCGTTGATCGACGGCACGAGCGAGACGTGGAGGAGCGCGAAGTTGTCCTTGCCGACGCGGAACTGGAACTGGCGCATGGCCTCGACGAACGGCGCCGACTCGATGTCGCCGACGGTGCCGCCGAGCTGCAGGAGGGAGAGGACGTCAGCTCCGCTCCTCGCACGTGCCCAAGGTCGAGAGAGAGAGTGGACGCACCTCGATGATGCAGACGTCGGGCTCCTGGTCCGACTCGTCGACCGGGATGCGCGCGACGCGCTCGACCCAGTCCTGGATGGCGTCCGTGACGTGCGGGATGACCTGGACCGTCTTGCCGAGGTAGTCGCCCCTCCGCTGGGCACGTCGGTGAGCCTCGAGTCAGCTCTGAACGCGCAGGGAGCGCGGGGACAGCGAGAGAGCAGGGAGCGCACCTCCTTCTCGATGACCTCGCGGTAGATCTTGCCCGTCGTGATGTTGTTGTCGCGGCCGAGCGTGACGTTGAGGTAGCGCTCGTAGTTGCCAAGGTCGAGGTCGGCCTCGCCGCCGTCGTCGAGGACAAAGACCTCACCTGCGCGCGTCAAGGTGCCCGCCCCGAGTCAGCAGCGCTCCCCTCCTGCCCGGCTCGCGCGCAGTGGGGGGAGGACGCACCGTGCTCGGTCGGCGACATGGTGCCGGCGTCGATGTTCATGTACGGGTCAATCTTGATGGCCGTCACGTTGAAGCCGAGCGTCTTGAGGAGCAGGCCGGTCGACGAGGCTGTGGGCGACAGCGGCGGGGAGCTTCAGCTCGAGGTCGCGCGAAGGAGAGGGGCAACGAGGGGACGCACCGATGACGCCCTTGCCGATGCCAGAGATGACACCGCCGGACACGAGGATGTACTTCATCTTGGAGCGGCCGAGGAGCGGGTGTCGTGAGGCGAGGCGAGCGAGAGATGAGGGGGAGGGACAGATGAAGCTGCGGCTCGACGGCGGCGAGGGGCGGAGGCGGGGCGCTTGGGCGGGCAGCAGCTAGTGCTAGCGAGGGCGGTGCAGGCCTGTGCTGGGGATCCTGGTGTACAGAGCGGGAGGGGAGAGGGGCAACTCGCCCGCCGCCCGGTCGTCCCAGCTCGAGCGCTGCGGCTCGACGCGTCGCGGCCCAAGTTGCTCGTGCTAGAGCTCTCCCTCTTGCTGTTCAGTGGCACGGTGACCAGCACTGCGAATACAACACGCTCGCGCTCGAGTCTACAGAACGCGCCGCACCCCCTCGCTCGGCTCACGTCGGCACGACCGCTCCCCTCCTGCTAGCCGCCGCGTCCTCCGACCTCGCTCCTGCCTTGTCCCCGCTCGCGCCTGCGCCTCCAGGTGCACCCACCACGCTCGGCTGCGTGGCCCCCGTCTTGCTCGGGCGGCGGAAGCACAGGAACTGGAGCGCCGTCGCCCGCCTCGACGCGACGAGCGTGCGCTTGAGCCCTTCGAGCTCGTGCTGGAGCTCCTGCGCCGAGCTGTTCGGGCGGCGGTAGTACGACTGCGAGATCGTCTTGTAGATCGACTGGAGCGTCTGGTCGGCCTGCTCCGACACGTGCTGCGAGAGCGTCTGGTGCATGAACTCGATCTCGAGCGTCGCCTGCGAGCACCGGTGCGAGGGCGTCAGTACTCGCCCTACTGGCAGCACCCTTGCACCCCGCACATGGATGCACGAGACGCGAGAGAGAGCACTAGGGAGAGCCGACGCACCTGGAGCATGCCGCCCATGCCGAACCGCTCGACCTTGGCGAACGCCTCGAGCGCGACGCGCGCGAGCTCCTCGACGAGGCTGCCGAGCGTGCGCCCGACGAGCGGGCGCGCCGTTGCCGAGACCTGGGCGTGCACGAGGACGAGCGAGAGGAGCGCGTCGTAGATGAAGGGGTGGACCTCTGCAGGGAGGAAGAGAGTTGAGGTGCGTCAGCGCTACAGGGCGCGACACGCTCTGCTACACAGCCTCCTCGGCCACGGCGCACGAGCGACGAGAGCGAGAGCGGGACGCACCGGTCGGCTTGTCGGCCTCGTACCAGTCGACCTGCCCGCCGAGGACGCCCTTGCGGATGATCTTGGCCACCTCGGCGCTCCTGCGCTTGACGTAGTCGTCGAACAGGATCTTATCGAGCTGGTCCGTGACGTCCATGAGCATCTGCATGTCGCTCGCCGTGTCGGCGCGGAACGCCGTGCTGAATTGGGCGACCAGGCGCGGGATCGTCGTCTCGCGCAGGTGCGTCAGGTTCGAGACGGTGAGGAGGATGCGGATGTCCTGCGAGCAACAACCCCTTCTTCGTCAGCTCGGCACGACGCACAGGTGAGCGCGACGAGCGAGCGAGCGAGCGAGAGAGCCGGGACGCACGACGTTGCGGATGTCGACCTCCTTGGGCCTGCCCGTGTCCTCCTCGCCCTCGACGCCCAACCCGCGCTTCTTGACGCCGCTCGGCGCCGTAAAGATCGTCTCCGGGTCCGAGAACGCGACGTGCACGAGGCCGTCGAGGAACGCGTACAGGCCGTCGAGGAACGCGCTCTGGACCTTGCGCTGAAAGTCGGGCGGGATGTCGACGTCCTTGCGGTTGCGCGCGGCCGACGTCGCGCTGCTGCTGGCCGACGACGACGACGACGCGCCGAGGAGGGCGTTGGCGCGCTCTTCCGAGCCGCCGGCGACCCGGTACGACGAGATGGACATGAAGCGCTGGAAGGCGGCGACCTGCCGCAGGAAGGCCGTGATCGCAGCGTCGTCCGGGTCGGGGCGCCAGGTCTCGAGGCGGTAGAACACCTTGGCGTCTGCGCGCGCGAGAGGGCGAGAGTCAGCTCTCATCGTCGTCGTCGAGGAGGGAGAGAGAGAAGGAGGACGCACCTCGGACCCAGGCCGAGCAGATCGCCTCGACGAAGCGCCACCTCGTGCTCGCGACGAGCTCCTTGAGCGTCTGCGTCGCCTCGCCCGCGAGCTCGAGCGCGCCGAGCTCGCTGACGCACTCCATGAGCTCGTTGAGGACACGCAGGAGCCAGTGGCAGTTGGTCGCCGCGTTCGAGACGGGCGGAACGAACGGTGGGAGCGGCGGCGTCGCGTTGAGGTCGTCGGCGCCGGCTTTGGGCGGCTGAGGCGATGGCGCGGTCGAGGACGAGAGGGTGAAGAAGGACGAGAGGAGCGAGACGTAGAGGGTGACGATGTCCTGGGTCATGACTCGGCACTGGGTCGGCGAGCGACGAGAGGCGGGCGCGGCGGCCGGCGCGTTCTTCTGCAGGCAGAGGCGGCGTGTGAGCTCATGCGCCCACCGAGACGCAGTCGCAGAGGCCGGCGCAGTGCAGCGCGTCGGCCGAGGCAGCACGGCGAGAGGAGGACGAAGCGCACCTTCTGGTACTTGCCCTCCATGTAGCCCTTGGCGACCTTCCAGAAGCTCGGCAGCGTCTGCAGGATGACGTCGTTGAGGTTGCGCACTAGGTCGACGATGAGGCGCCACACCTCGACGCCCGCCGCATTCTCTGCAGGGAGGGAGGGACGGCGCACGGACCCGTCAGCTCGGCTCTCCCTCTTTCGCCGTCGGCAAAGAAGAGGAGAAGGGACGCACCTCGCACCCTCTCGCCCTCGAGCGTCTCGAGCCCATCGACGCACGTCCTCAGGTCGGCCGCCTGCCGGCGGTCGTTGTCGTCGACCTCGCCGTGCTGATCCATGGCGAGGTGGATCCGGCTCAGGCTCGCCTCGGCCGTCGTGCGCAGCAGCTGCAGGATGTGCCGGTGCTGCGTGTCGAAGAAGATCCACACCGGGTCGTCGGACGGGTCGAGCTCGAGGAGGATCCTGCGCGCGCGCGAGGAGTCGGGGGCAGGGTCAGCTGCTGCGCCGCCGCCGACGATGATGAGGCAGGGGAGAGAGGGCGAGGACGCACTCGATCGTCTTCTCGACCTCGTCGAGGCCGCGCTTCGTGTCGCGCAGCTTCTTGCCGAGCGTCGCGCGCAGGTCGCCAATGATCTTCTCGACCTGGCCCCACACCTTGTCGTAGATGCGCTTCTGCTGCTGCTGCTGCTGCGGCGTCGTCGGGACGGGGAGCCCGAGGAGCTGCGCTGGACGCGACGCGAGGATGTACCGGCCCTTCTTGTACGCCTGGAGCGCGACCTCGTACCGGCCCTGCGCGCGTCGAGCGACGAGTCAGTCGTGCTCGTTGACGATAGACAGGCAGGGGAAGGCACGACGCACCTCCTCGACCGCCTCGCCCAGGATCGTCGGCAGGTTGAAGAAGAACTTGCTGCGCTCAAACACGCCGAGCGTGCTCTTGAGGCGCTCGGCCTTGGTGCGCGCGTCGACGATCGGCTGGAAGACGGTCTCGGCGCGGGCGGATGCGGCTGCAGCGGGCGAGGGAATGCCCAGTCAGCGTCGTTCGAGTGCACGAGGAAGAGAGAGAGAGAGAGAGAGAGAAGGGGACACACTCTTGAGCGTGTTGCGCATGCCCTTGACGCCGTAGTCGGCGCCCGGCGTGAGCGGGCCGCCGTCCTTCATCTCCCCGAACACGGCTGCGGGTAAGAGCTCGGCGTCAGCGCGGGGGTCAAAGAGGAGGACGAGACGAGGCAAGAGGGAGGGACGTACTCTCGGTCGCAGCCTTGACGGCGACGAAGCGGTCCCACTCGGACTCGACGAGGAGCTTGAGCGCGCCTGACCGTTGCTCGAGGCCCTCCTTGAGCTTCTCGCGACCTGCGAGGAAGTCGAGTTAGTGCTGCAGTCCCTCAAGAGCGAAAGAGGGGGGCGACGCACCGAGGTTGAGGTCCTTGAAGGTCGCGTTCGGGTGCACGGTCGAGAGAAAGACCTTTGGGTCGAACGACTTGGAGTGCAGGAGGACGGCGGACCCTGTAGAGCGTGTGAGAGTCAGCTCGGCACCGGGGCGCCAACCCGGACCTGCCGTAGGGTGGCAGAGAGAGGGAAGCCGACGGCCGAGCGGACTCACGCAGCTCGTTCGGGAGGTCGGGGTTGTTCCTGCGCGCGCTCGAGCTGAAGTCAGCGACACTCGCCGAAGAGCAAGACACCAAGTGAAAAGGACGCACTGGAGCACGCCGCCGCGCATGAGCCCGAGCGGGTCGTTCTCGTCGCCCTTGGTCGCGCCCCCCACCTTTGCCGTGCCCGCCGGCCCTGCCGCTCCATCTGGTCGCGGTGCGCCGAACAGCCCTGCGTCGGCCGTGTCGCCGTCCTCCCATTGTGCCTGCGAGCGAGCACGAGGGTCAGCGTGCGAGGGAGAGAGGTGGGCGAGGCGGGGAGAGATGAGCGTACTGGGGCGAGGGTCGAGAGGCCGTACAGCTCGAGCACTGCAGGGGTCGCGGGGAGCGGGTCAGCGAGAAGCTCAAGAGCAGGCTGGGAGAGAGAGCGGACGGACTGGCTTCCTCGTCGGCCTCCCACTCGTCTGCGGCTCTGGGCACCTCGGGCGACGAGCGTCTCGAGCGCGAGTCGGGGGCGTAGCCCGTGTGGCCGCTCGTGCCGGAGTGGGCACTGCCCTTGCGGTGCATGTTGGCGCGCGGGTCGCGGTCCGAGTGGCTGGTCGAGGGCCTGCGCGGGTCTTGCGATGAGGATGGTGGGGGAGGAGGAGCCTGGCGCGGGTCGAAGTCGCGGGGCTCGTCTGTAGGCATGGGGCGTGTGTAGGTGCGCCCCTGCATCGCTGGCAGAGTGCGAGCTCGCAGCCGGGGCGGGATGAGGACGGAGAGTGAGCCAACCTCGGGCGGACGATCGTCTCGCTCGACTCTGTCCTCCTTCGCTTCACCCGCTCCTGCTCAGAGGGCCCCGCTGCCCCGCTCAGACCCTCCCAGTATGAGCTCTTCACGGCGACGAAACCCGCCCAGGTCGCCCAAGAGCCCGCAACACTTGCCCGACGAGGATCGCCCTCCTCCTGCGAGTCGTCCTCCGCCCGCGCCAACCTCGCCGAGCTCGCGCAAGGTGCCCCTCTTCAAGCGCCGCGAGGGCACTCAGAAGACCAAGGGCGACGACCTCCAGTACGTCCCGCTCTCCCACTGTGTCAACTCGCGCCCGCTCGCCCCTGTTGACCCTCTCCTCCTCCTCGGCCTCCCTCTTCAGGGTCGAGTTCAACGACGAGACGGGCCGCGTCAAGCTCGATGCGCCGCAGACGCCCTACCACGAGCTCGACCTGAGCGACAGCTTCCTCGCCGCGCTCCACAACCCGCCCTTCGAGCCCAAGAGCAAGTGGGCCGGCATGAGGCGGCTCTGGTTCGTCGCCGGCGGCCTCCTCGGCATCTTTGCCGGCTGGCTCTTCACCGAGGGCGACCCGTTCTCGTCGCTCGCCAACCTCGACCTCGACTCGTTCTCGTCGTGGGACCTCCAGTCGATCCTCGCCGACATGCCGTCCCTCCCCGGCCTCAACATGTCAGAGCTCGTCCAGCCGGGCCGCGACTGGCTCAACAGCCGCGTCAACAACTTTGTAGTCGGCCGCGACGCGCGCGACCGCGGCCTCGAGAAGAAGCACGCCGTCGTCCTCATCCCGGGCATCATCTCGTCCGGCCTCGAGTCGTGGTCGACCATGCCCGACGCGGCGCCCTTCTTCCGCTCGCGCATCTGGGGCGGCACGACCATGGTGCGCGCCATCATCAAGAGCAAGGACGCATGGACAAAGGCCATGGCGCTCGACGAGTTCACCGGCCTCGACCCGCCCAAGTACAAGGTGCGCTCGGCGCAGGGGCTCGACGCTGCGTCGGCCTTCATGCCCGGCTACTGTGCGTCCTCCTTCACCTGCTCTGTGAGACTCTGAGCCGCGCCGCTGATGCTCGGCTCGCGCTGCACGCAGGGATCTGGGGCAAGGCGATCGAGAACCTCGCCGTCCTCAACTACGACCACGACGACCTCTCGCTCGCTTCTTACGACTGGCGCCTCTCGTGCGTCCTGCTTCCTCTCCTCCGAGCCCTTCATGTTGCCGCTCGAGCTGACTCGCCGCCGCCGCCGCGCAGCTTCTACAACCTCGAGGTGCGCGACCACTACTTCTCGCGGCTCAAGATCGCCATCGAGTTCAACCTCAACGTCAACGAGCGCAAGACGGTCCTCGTCAGCCACAGCATGGGCTCGTCGCTCCTCCTCGTGCGTCCCTGTGCTCCCTCTCTCGACCGTGCGCTCGGACCTCGCTGACTCGTGCCCCGCTCGCGCCCGCAGTGGTTCTTCAAGTGCGCCGTCCCCCAGCTCGCCGGTCCCTCCTCGACGACGCTGACCCTGCTCTCCTTCTCCCTCTTCCTACAGGTGGGTCGAGTCGCCCGAGCACGGCAACGGCGGGACCGACTGGGTCGAGCGGCACGTCTCGGACTGGGTCAACGTCGCCGGCACGATGCTCGTGCGTCCCCCTCTCGCTCTCCCTCTCCTCCTCCCTCGCGCTCGGCACTGACTCTCTCCCACCGCACCGCGACGCAGGGCGTCCCCAAAGCCATGTCGGCGCTCCTCTCGGGCGAGATGCGCGACACGGTCGAGATCAACCAGGCGGCGACGTACCTCCTCGAGCGCTTCTTCAGCCGGTCCGAGCGCGCAAAGCTGTTCCGCTCGTGGGCCGGCGCCGCGAGCATGATCCTCAAGGGCGGCAACAGCGTGTGGGGCGACGAGAACGGCGCGCCCGACGACCTCAACAACTCGACGCTCACCGGCGGCACGCTCTAGTGCGTCCCGCTTCCGCTCTTTCGTCCTCCACTCGCCGAGCGAGGAGCTGACGCTCTTGCACGACGCAGCAACTTCCGGCCCGAGAACGAGGCCGGCAACTCGGACGTGACGGCCGACACGACGCACCCGAACCTGACGCTCGACGACTCGATGAGCTTCATCCTCGAGAAGGTGCCCGTCTCGTACCAGACCATGCTCGCAAGCAACTTCTCGGTGCGTCCCTCCCTCCTCTCTGCCGCCGTCGAGCGCTGCAGGGCGACCCGCTGACGCTCGAGCCTCTCTTCTCGCGCACGCAGTTCGGCATCGAGCGCGACGAGGCGCAGCTCATCAAGAACAACGGCGACCACGCCAAGTGGAGCAACCCGCTCGAGGTGCAGCTGCCCAAGGCGCCGTCGATGAAGATCTACTGCCTGTACGGCACGGGCAAGGAGACCGAGCGCGCCTACTTCTACCAGAACGGTCCGTCCTCTTCTCGCTCTCCCTCGTCATCCTCGACGCGTAGGCTGACCCAGAGCATGCAACAGGTGGCTACGAGCACGACGAGTCGCCCAACGTCGACTTTGACGCCGGCGCGAGCGCCGAGCAGGCGCCCGTGTGCCTCGAGCCCAACTGCACCGACACGACGCCGCGCGCGCCGCTCGACCTGCCGCTGAGCCGCAAGGTGTGGATCGACGGCAGCGTCACGCTCGACGAGAAGAACGTGCCGCGCGTCAGGAGCGGCGTCGTCATGGGCGATGGGGATGGCACGGTGAGCTTGCTCAGCCTCGGGTCCATGTGCGTCGAGGGGTGGAAGGTGCGTCTCTCTCTCTCTCTCTCTGCTCGTCTCAGGAGTCGCGTGAAGCTGACGAGCCACTCCCACGCTCGCAGAGGCCACTGTACAACCCGGCGGGCATCGAGGTCGTCACGCACGAGATCCTGCACGCGCCGCTCGCGTTCGACCCTCGCGGCGGGCCGACGACTGCTGACCATGTGCGCTCCCTCTCTCTTCCTCTCGTCGCCGTGCGAGACGAGGTGCTGACGCTCGCCTCCTGCTCCCCTCGCCGCAGGTCGACATCCTGGGCTCGTGCGTTCCTCCTCCTCGCTCTCGCTCTCGCTCTCGGCCTGCGCGCGCTAACTCTGGGATCTCGCGCCGCTATAGCTCGGAGCTCAACGACGCGATCCTTGAGATCGTGTCGGGCCAGGGCCACAACGTCAAGGACCAGTTCCACTCGGAGATCAGGAGCATCGCGAAGAAGATCCGGTGGGACGCCTGATCCCTGCGCTCCTCCTTAGACGGCCCCGATCCGTGTTGTGGCTCTCTGTACAGTGTGGAAAGCAAGCTAGACATTCCTTCCGGCCGTGCGCAAGCTGTGAGAGGGAGAGCTCCTCGCCGTGCTCGTTACGGACGGCTGCTCGTGAGCGGCGTGGCTCGCGGAGTTCCCGCGGTGCAGGATCCGCGCTTAGCTCGAGTTTAAGAGTGCGCTTCATTGCTCGATTTACCGAGGGGCAAGGAGCGCACAGACCTTCCGGTCAGGGCAAGCTCTGGTTCGGACTCCGAGCGCGCGGCGCGCCCGGCCGCTCGGCGAGAAGGAGGGCGACCCCTTTGTTTCCTCGCCCACCTCGGCGCTCTGCTGCGCTCGCTCGACACACACCGACAAGCCAGGCCACCAGCAGAGCGTGTGCGCCGTGTTGCCCGCCTGCGCCGCCCGCCGTCGCCCTCCCCTCCGCTCGCCGAGCGGCCGACCGCCGACTCGGCCCTTTCGCCCGCCGCTAGCTCGCCCTCTCGGCGCAGCGCCTCGACGGCGGGGCACGGCACGGAGCTCTTTCATGGCCGCACCCGTCGCGAGCACGCCTACGTGGGCGAGCGGGACCTCGCTCGCGCTGTCGGCGTTGAGCGCACTCGGCGGGGCCGCCATCGCAGTCGGCTGGCTCCTCTCGGCCCAGCGCAGCCACCTGCGCCAGAAGCTCATCCTCGGTCTCGGCCTCACCGGTGCGTCCTCCTTCACACCGTCATTCCTGAGCGAGAGGCGAGAGCTCGTCGCTGACTCCCTCTTCCTCTCCTCCTCCCCTCCGCCGCGCGCTCTCCTGCTCGAATTGCGCTCGCAGACTTCACGCAGGGCGTCACGTCCTTGATTGGCTCGGCGCTGCAGCTGAGCGGCAACCCGTACCGGACCAACTCGCCCGCCTGCAACGGCAGCGGCTTCGTCTGTGCGCTCTTTCTCTCTCGCGCAGCCGTTCCAGCCGCGAGGAACAGCTCGCTGACCCTGTTTCTCGCCCGCAGATCAAGCCTGCGTCATCGCCAACGCGTGCTGGACGCTCGTCATCGCCGCGACGACCTATGTCACCCTAGTTCATCCCTTCTCCAAGGTCACGGCCAAGCTCGAGAGCCCCTGGGCGTTCCCTGTCACGGCGGCGGCCGTCCTCATCATCGCCCTCGTGCCCAGCATCGCAATTACGGCCGTCTACGACATGGTTA
>Ga0308170_10002505_pt1 | contig 15718 bp, 14 predicted proteins | sample PhyBR2_2_FD_202136 | JGI IMG/M metagenome (GOLD analysis project Ga0308170, IMG submission 202136) | Phyllosphere microbial communities from UC Gill Tract Community Farm, Albany, California, United States - DLSLSB.R2 | ecosystem: Host-associated > Plants > Phyllosphere > Unclassified | place... | reverse complement strand
TGCCCGAGCCCGACCTGGACGATCCGGACCTCGGATTGGAGGACATCGTCCGGCGGCTGTTCCGCACGCTCGTCGCGGCCTTCTCGGCCGTGCCGGCACTCACCCCGCTGCTTTTCGCCCAGCCCGTCACCCACCCTTCGACCCTCGCCGTCTACGACCGCGCCGCCGCCCGGATGATGGAACTCGGGATGCCGCGGCCGCTCGTGCTGCCGGTGCTCGAGACGCTCGACACCGTGGCCGCGGGCGCGGCGATGGACAAGCTCGCCCCCTCGAGCGCCTGGCAGGTGCCGCCGGACCGGCGGAGCGCGTTCCCGGCCCTCGTCGCCGTGCACGACTCCGCCGAGGACGTCGACCCGATCGCGGTGATCGAGGACGTCCTGACCGCCGGCATCCTGCACCGCGTCGCCCGCGCGACCGGCGCCGCCCAGTGATCCCGAACATCGAACAGGAGACCTCCCCAATGACCACCGAGACCGCCGTCGACCTCGTCATCCGCACCACGAGCCTGCTGCCGTCGGCCGAGGCCGGCGCGGCGCCCGGGTTCGTCGCCATCGCGGACGGCATGATCGCGGCGATCGGCTCGCCCGAGGAGGCGGATGCCTGGGCGGCCCGCGCCGCGCGGGTCATCGACGTCGGCGACGCCACGGTGATGCCCGGCCTCATCGACGCGCACATCCATCCGACGCTCGGCGGCTCGATCGCGCGAGGCCTCGACCTGTCCGGCATCCAGACCCGTGCCGGCGTGCGCGAGGCCCTCGCCGCCCACGCCGCGGACACTCCGCACACGGTGGGCGAGGACTGGCTCGTGGGATGGGGCCTGGACCCGGCGTGCTTCGAGGGCGCGCCGTTCGACAACGCGCTCTTCGACGGCGTACTCGACGACGAGCTGGTGTACCTCACGCTGTTCGACGGACACGCCGCGCTCGCGTCCGAGGCCGCGCTGCGCCGCGCGGGCGTCACCGGCCGGGAGGAGCTCGAGGGTGCCTCGCGGGTCGGCGTTCGGGCCGACGGCTCGCCGAGCGGCATGCTGTTCGAGATGCCGGCGAGCGACCTGGTGCGGCGGCACGTCCCCGCCCCGACCTTCGACGAGCGCGTCGACGCACTGGACGGCCTGCTGCACGGGATGGCGGCCTCGGGCCTCGTCGCCGGGCAGATGCTCGATCTCGAGATGGATGATGCGATCGACCTGTTCGAGGCCGTCGAAGCCCGCGGCGACCTCGGCATCCGGGTGCGGATCTCGCCGTGGGTCATGCCCGGGTTCGCCGAGGGCCGGCTCGAGGAGCTGCTCGCGCTGCAGGGCCGCCGCGGCCGGCGCTGGCACGTGCAGGGCATCAAGCTGATGATCGACGGCACGATCGACAACGGCACCGCCTGGCTGTTCGAGCCGGACACGCAGGGCGAGTCGACGGAGTCGCTCTGGCTGAACCCCGAGGAGTACGTGCGCGTTCTCGAGTTCTTCCACGGGCACGCGGTGCCGACCACCACCCATGCCATCGGCGACAAGGGCGTGTCGTTCGTCGCGAACGCGATCGCCGCTCTGCCGGACGGACCCGTGCAGCACCGCATCGAGCACATCGAGACGCTGCCGGACTCGGTGCTCGCCGAGATCGTGGCATCCGGTGCGGCCACGAGCCTGCAGCCGACGCACTGCACGCTGTACTCCAAGGCCGACCACTCGGACAACTGGTCGCAGCGACTCGGCGACGAGCGGGCGGGTCTCGCGTGGCGCACCGGGTCGCTGCGGGATGCCGGCGTGATCGTCGCGCTCGGCTCGGACTGGCCGATCGCGCCGTACGACCCGCGCAGCATCATCGCCGACGCGCGGCTGCGGCGCCCCGTGACCCGCCCCGACCTGGCGGCGAACCACGCCGAGGAGGCGCTCACCGCACGGCGCACGCTGGACGGCTACACCTCTCAGTGGTGGCGCTCGGTCGGCGAGGACGGCGGCCGCCTGGAGGAGGGCGCCCGCGCCGACATCACCGTGCTCGGCGTCGATCCGCTGACGGCGACGCCCGAAGAGGTGGCGGCGGCGCCCGTCGTGCTCACTGTCGTGGACGGCGGCGTGTCGGCCGACTTCACCGCCTGAGCGGCGGCGAGGCCGAGGTTAGAGTCGGCGTGTGTCCAGCGTTGTTCCGTACCTCGACCTTGCCGACCCCGCCTTCGATGTGACCTCGGAGCCCGTCCATCGGGCCCGGGACGACAGCTGGTACGCGCGGACGCCGTACGGCTGGGCGATCCTCCGGTACGAGGAGGGCACCGCGGTGCTCAAGGACCGCCGGTTCCAGCAGGGGAATGCGCGCTGGCCCGCGCAGAACGGCATCCACGAAGGACCGTGGCAGCAGTGGTGGGCGGAGACCCTCCTGAGCCTCGAAGGCGACACGCACTTGCGCCTGCGGCGCCTGCTCGGCCCGGCGTTCCGCAGCCGGGCGATCGAGCGGATGCGGCCGCAGTTCCAGGCGCTCGCGAACGAGCTGATCGACCGGTTCGCTGCGCGCGGGCACGTCGAGTTCGTCTCCGAGTTCGCCGAGCCGTACGCCTCGCGCATCCTGTGCCTGCTGCTCGGCCTGCCGGATGACCAGTGGCCGCAGGTCGCGCACTGGGCGGACGACCTCGGCAAGTCGTTCGGGGTCAACGTGCACGACGACCTGCCCCGCATCGAGGCGGCGCTGCAGGGGCTCACCGGCTACATCGAGGAGGTCGTCGCCGAGCGCTCCCGCCACCCGCAGGACGACCTGGTGACCACTCTGCTCACCGCCCACGAGCAGGACGATGCGCTGGATCGCCGGGAGCTCTCCGTCGCCCTCGTCTTCCTCGCGTTCGCCGGCATGGAGACCACCCGCAACCAGCTCGGCCTGGCCCTGCAGACGTTCCTGCGGCATCCCGACCAGTGGGCGCTGCTGGCGGAGGACCCCGACCTCGGCGGCCGCGCGGTGGAAGAGGTCATGCGCGTCAACCCGACGGTGACGTGGGTGACGCGGGAGGCGATCGAGGACGTCGACCTGCATGGCCTGCAGGTGCCGAAGGGCGGCATCGTGCAGGTGCTGTCGCACGCGATCGGCACGGATCCGGCGGCGTTCGGCGCGGATGCCGGCTTCGACATCCGCGTGGAGGACCGTGCGCTGCACAGCGGATTCGGCGGGGGAGTGCACCACTGCCTCGGCCACTTCGTCGCGCGCACGGACATGAGCGTGGCGCTGCCGCTGCTCGCGCAGCGCATGCCGGACCTGCAGGCCGACGGTCCGGGGCGGTGGCTCCCCGTCTCGGGCAACACCGGACCGGTGCGCTTCCCGCTGCGGTTCACGCCGGGCGCGTGAGCGTCGTCAGTCGTTCGGGATCAGCGCGGACGCGAGGGCGGTGAGGGCCTCACTCGTGCCGGTGTCGATCTTCACGGTGGCCGCGGCATCCGCCCGCGTGGCGCCGCGATTGACGATGACGAGCGGCATGTGCTTGCGGCGTGCGCGTTCGGTGAAGCGGATGCCGGAGTTGACGACGAGCGACGAGCCGGCCACCAGCAGCGCGTCGGAGCCGTGCACCAGCTGCTCCGCGCCGCGGAACCGGCCGGCGGGGATGAACTCGCCGAAGAACACGACGTCGGGCTTGAGCAGGCCGCCGCAGACCGTGCAGTCCGGCACGACGAAGCCGTCGGCGGACTCGGGCCGCACATCGCCGTCGGGGCCGAGCGCGACTTCTGCTCCGGTGGCGAGCCACGGGTTGTCGGCCTCGAGGCGGTGGGCGATGTCGCGCCGATCGAACACCTGGCCGCAGCGGGTGCACAGCACGCGGCGCATCGTGCCGTGCAGCTCCACGACGCGGGAGCTGCCGGCGCGCAGGTGCAGGCCGTCCACGTTCTGCGTGACGATGCCGGTGACGACGCCCGCGTGCTCGAGCGCGGCCAGGGCGCGGTGCCCTGCGTTGGGCTCGGCCGCCGCGAACGCCTTCCAGCCGAGGTGGCTGCCGATCCAGTAGCGGCGGCGGGCGGCGTCGCTCGCGAAGAATCGCTCGACCGTCATCGGCGTGCGGCGCGGGGCGCCCTCGCCGCGGTAGTCGGGGATGCCGGAGTCGGTGGACACGCCCGCGCCGGTGAGCACCGCGACGCGCTTGCCCTGCAGGGCGTCGACGGCGCGCGAGATCGCGGCCTCGACGGCCGGGTCCACGCAGATGTCGGTGCCGGGGGTCAGCGTCATGGGTCACCTCTCGTGGGTCGAGGCTACGCCGCTCGTGTTACGTGCGCGTGTCGGCGCGGGGCATGCTGGAGGGGTGAATGCGATCCCCGTCGACGACCCGCACGACTCCCGGCTCGCGGACTACCGCGATCTCACCGACGTCGCCCTGCGCCGCGTGCTGGAGCCCGCCGGCGGGCTGTACATCGCCGAGTCCGCGAAGGTCATCGGGCGGGCGCTCGCCGCGGGCCACCGGCCCCGGTCCCTGCTCGTGCAGCAGAAGTGGATGCCGGACGCCGAGGCCCTCTTGGCGGGGCATCCGGACGTGCCCGTGTACGTCGTGGCACCCGCGGTCGCCGAGTCCCTGACCGGATACGCCGTGCATCGCGGGGCACTGGCGGCGATGCACCGGCCCGCGCTGCCCTCGGTGTCCGAGGTGGTGGCGGGCGCGCGGCGGGTCGTGGTGCTGGAGGACATCGTGGACCACACGAACGTCGGGGCGATGTTCCGGGGAGCGGCGGGACTCGGCGCCGATGCGGTGCTCGTCGGGCCGCGCTGCGCCGACCCGCTCTACCGCCGCAGCGTGCGCGTGAGCATGGGCACCGTCTTCCAGGTGCCGTGGACACGGCTGCCGGACTGGCCGGAGGCGGGCATCCTCTTGCGCGACGCCGGCCTGCAGGTCGCGGCGCTCGCCCTGCGCGCGGATGCGGTGCCGCTGGACGTGTTCGCGGCCGATCCGCCGGAGCGCATCGCCCTGATGCTGGGGGCGGAGGGCGACGGACTCAGCGCGCGGGCGCTCGCCGCGGCCGACACGGTGGTCGAGATCCCGATGGCGGGCGGGGTGGATTCGCTGAACGTCGCCGCCGCGAGCGCCGTCGCACTGTGGGCCCTGCGCGTTCCGCCCGGTCGTTGAGCGAGCACGGCCGCAGGTCGATGGCCCCCCGGTCGTTGAGCGAGCACGGCCGCAGGTCGATGCCCCCCGGTCGTTGAGCGAGCACGGCCGCAGGCCGAGCGAGACGAAACGCTCAGCGCCAGGTCGCGGTGTCGCCGCCGAGCGCTGTCGTGATGCGGTCGTACGTGAGCCGGGCGGCCCCGACCCGGATCGGCGAGTCCGCGAGCACGACGTCGCCGAGTTCGGTGGCGATGAGCGTGCCCGGAACATCAGGCCGACCGCCGGCCGGCATCTGCGCACCGCGCGGCATGGTGAGCAGGGTGTGCGCCGTCCGGGCCAGCGACAGCCGCCAGCTCGACCCGCGGTCGGTGTCGAACCGCTCGGCGAGCCCGAGGATGGTCGCCGCCGCGGCGAGGTAGCCGGTCGACCAGTCGAGGGCCTGCGTCGGCAGCGACACGGGTGCGTGTTCGCCGGACGCCGTCATCCCGACGTGCGCGATGCCGCTCGCGAACTGCACGAGCGAGTCGAAGCCGCGGCGCTCGGCCCAGGGACCCGTCCACCCGAACGCGCGCTCGGACACGTCGACGAGCCCCGGCCGCAGGTGCCGTCGCTCGGCCTCGGACAGCCCCAGGTGCTCCATCGCGCCCGCACGATAGCCGTGCACGAGCACGTCGGCCTCGGTGAGAAGTCCGTGCAGGATGCCGCGCTCCGCCGCGTCGTGCGCGTCGAGTCGTACCGACCTCTTGCCCGCCATCACCATCGGCAGCACTCCCGGCTCGTCCCAGGCCGGCGGATCGACGCGCAGCACGTCCGCGCCGAGCCCCGCGAGCACCTGCGTGCACGTCGGCCCGGCGATGACTCGGGTGAGATCGAGCACGCGCAGCCCGGCGAGCGGCCGCCGCGAGGTCGGCGACCAGGTCGTGGCGTCGTCCCACTTCGCCGTGGGGGAGTACTCGATGAGCGGTTCGAGCTGCACGGCCTGCCCCGGAGCGGACGCCGTCCACGCGCCGGGCGAGCGGAACGCGGCGGATGCCCCGCCGGCGTCCACGATCGCGGATTCGAGGTCGACGGCGTTCCACGCGGCGATCCGCTCGGCGACGGCCGCGCTCTCGACCGGCTCGGCGGCACCCGCGAGCCCCAGCACGCGCAGCAGCGCGGCACGGTGGTGCGGGGCATTCGCGTGCGTGCGGATCCAGGACCCGTCGGCGGTGGCGAACGACCCCGACAGAAGGTCCCACGGAGACGCCGGCGACCAGCCCACCGGGCGCACCTGCATCCCGAACCAGGTGTCGCACAGTGTCCGGTCGACGTGCACCTCTGCGGCCTCGGGGAAGCCGAGCTTCTCCATGAGCGCAGACAGGGCGAGCGCGAGCGTGGTGAATGCCTCGGTCGCGAGGTCGGACACCGGCAGCGCCGAGCGCAGGAAAGCCTCCCCGTGCAGCTCCGCCGCACCGGCGACGTCGAACTCGCGGCGCAGCGCATCGAACTCGGAACCCGACATGGGCGTGCTCATGGTCGCACCCTACGCCCGCACCGGAGGGTTCAGTAGGGGGTCGACGGGGCTCAGAAGCCGGGATCCTCACCGTACTCGGACGGTTCGCGCGCCGGGCGGTCCGGCGGGCCGCCGGGTTCGAACCGCACGGTCGATGCCCGCGTCGCGCGGTTCATGCCGGGTGGCCGGTCGACATACGTGCGCCAGGGTAGCTGTCGACGATGGCCGGGGTGCCGGTTGCGGGGTCGGTGAACACACGGGTCCAGACAGGCGCGAGCCCCGCGATGAGCCTCGCCGTGTCGTCGTCGACCGGGCCGTGTCCGGGGAGGAGGGCGCCGCCGGTGGTCGCCCCGGCCAGTGTCGTGGCGGGGATCGTGACGGTGACCCGCCCGCCGACCAGACCGAGCTGTTCCCGGTGCTCGTCCGTGCGGCCGTGGGCCACAGGGATGCCGGTGAGCAGCAGGTCGGTGAGGATGTCGGTGCGGATCTGGTCGAGGGTGCGTCCATCCCGCGGTCCGGTCTCGGCCGTGCGGCCGGCCCCGGACTCCGTCGGCGACTCGGTGTCATCGAGCTGCTGCAGCAGACGGGCCTGCTCGGTGAGGCGGTCGTGGATGCCGTGGGCGTATGCGGTCGGCAGGTCGGCGGTCAGTCGGGCGAGTCCGGGCTCGATGTCGAACACACGCACGCAGCGGCGGGCGCCGGCATCCGTCACGGACTGCTCCACCGTCGCCGGATCGAGTTGGGACACCAGCCGGGTCAGTATGCCGCGCAGCCGCGGTGGCGCCTCGTGCTGCGCCGCCGCGACGGCGGCTGCGGCGTAGTCGGCGCGCACGGCATCCTGCACGCCGGGACCGTCGAGGACCGTGCCCACCTCGCAGATCACATCCGCGTGCGCCGGATCGATCCGGCCGGCCGTCAGGGCGGCGTGCACGAGCGGGAACACGACGGTCAGTTCGCGAGCACGCGAGATCCGCGAGTGCACAGTCCGTTCACTGACCCGCAGGGCGGCTGCGACGTCGGCGACCACCTCTCGATCCGCCAGCGAGACCTTCTGATGTCTCGGGTTCGCGTGCGCCGCGATCCTCTCCTCGCGCCTGGCCTGCACGATGGGGATCAGCTCGGCGAACAGCACCTGCTGCTCGGCATATGCCCGCGCCGCCCGGGATCGACCGGCTTCCAGCCCGTCGATCACTTCGCTCAACCGCGACAGCGCAGGAGTGAGCGGAACCCGCGGTGCGGGCTGATCCGACTGCGGTGCAGACACGTCGAGCCTCCGAGAAATTCGTTTCCCCGAACTCAACCCGTCTGCATGCAACCCAAGGGGACCAGCAACCCGTCTCAACTGCTCATCTGATGCCCAGACTATCGAACATCGACACGGAACACAACTACCAATCTCAATCGGCGTCCGAGCAGTCGCCCGTCACCCCTCCAACGGCAGCACGGGCGCTGCGTCGGGTCGCTTCGGCAGGATGTGGTCGCCGCTGGACTGGTGGCGGAGGCGTCGCAGCACCCACGGCACGAAGTACTCCCGGGCCCACACCAGGTCGCCCGCCCGCGCCTCTCGCCAGCCGCGCGCAGGCAGCGGATCGGGACGCATCGGCTGCAGGTCGTTGGGCACGTTCAGTGCACGCAGCACCATCCGCGCGACCTCGTGGTGGCCGAGCGGATTCATGTGCAGACGATCGTCGCTGAAGAACCGCTCGTCCTGAACCGACTTCAGCGCCCACTGGTCGGCGACGATGCAGTCGTATCGGTCGGCGATGCCGCGGATGTTCTCGTTGTAGATTGCGATCTTGCCGCGGATGCCGCGGAAGACGGGCGTGAAGTCGGTGTCGATGCCGGTGAAGACGACGATCGTGGCACCGTCCCGCGACAGGCGGGCGACGGCATCCTCGAACAGCGCGCCGACGGTGTCCGGGTCGTGCCCGGGACGGATCACGTCGTTGCCGCCCGCCGAGAGCGTGATGAGGTCGGGGCGCAGCGCCAGCGCGGGCTCGATCTGGTCGTCGAGGATCTGCCGGATGAGCTTTCCGCGCACCGCCAGGTTCGCATACGCGAAGTCGTCGGAACCGGCGGACAGCACCTCCGCCACGCGGTCGGCCCAGCCCCGCCAGCCGTTCGGCAGCCTCGGCTCGGGATCGCCCACGCCCTCCGTGAACGAGTCGCCGATCGCGACGTAACGATGCCATGGGTGAGGCTCGCCGTTGCCCACGAAGGGGGTCCGGGACTCCGGCGTTTCCAGCATGTTCCTCCTCGGCGACCGACCGCCTCTCAGAGTAACCCGAGGGTCGATGTCGGGCGCCTCCCTTAGGGTTGTTCGGGCGCGCACGAGGGGAGGATGCCGATGACATTGGATGCCGCAGAGCTCGACGCCGTCGCCCCTCTCACCGGCCCCGCCGACGGACGCCATGCGAGCTTCGCAGCCGAGCATCTCTCGCCGTCGTATCCGCAGCGCGCTCCGTGGGGCACCGCGCAGCGACTGCGTGCCTGGCAGGCCGAGGCGCTCGACCTGTACTTCAGCCTCGACGGTCCCGACGGCATCGGATCGGGGCCTCGCGACTTCCTCGCCGCGGCGACCCCCGGCGCCGGCAAGACCACCTTCGCGCTGCGGCTGGCGAGCGAGCTGCTGCGCCGCCGCATCGTCGATCGCATCGTGGTCGTCGCGCCCACCGAGCACCTCAAGACGCAGTGGGCGGATGCCGCGGCGCGGGTCGGCATCCGCATCGACCCGGAGTTCAGCAACCGGCATACGAGCCCGGCGCGCCACTACCAGGGCGTCGCCGTCACCTACGCTCAGGTCGCGGTGAAGTCGTCCGTGCACGAGCACCTCATCCTCGAGAAGCGCACCCTCGTGATCCTCGACGAGGTGCACCACGGCGGCGATGCGCTCAGCTGGGGCGATGCGCTGCGCGACGCGTACCGGCGCGCCACGCGCCGCCTGCTGCTGTCGGGCACGCCCTTTCGCAGCGACACGGCGCCGATCCCGTTCGTCGAGTACCACCCCGATGAGAAGGGCATCCGCGTCTCGCGGACCGACTACGCGTACGGCTACCGGCGGGCGCTCGAAGACGGCGTCGTGCGGCCGGTCATCTTCCTCGTCTACGCCGGGCACATGCGGTGGCGCACCAAGACCGGCGACGAGATGGAGGCCCAGCTCGGCCAGGACAACACCAAGGACATCACCTCGCAGGCCTGGCGCACTGCGCTCGATCCCGAGGGCGAGTGGATCCCCGCGGTGCTGCGCTCCGCCGACCGGCGCCTGTCGGAGGTGCGCGAGCAGGTTCCGGATGCCGGGGGCCTCGTGATCGCCACGGACCAGACCGCCGCCCGCGCGTACGCACAGATCCTGCACGAGATCAGCGGGGAGCAACCCACCGTGGTGCTGTCCGACGAGGTCGAGGCATCCGCCCGCATCGAGGCCTTCTCGCAGGGCACCAGCCGCTGGATGGTCGCGGTGCGCATGGTTTCCGAGGGCGTCGACGTTCCCCGGCTGGCCGTCGGCGTGTACGCCACGAGCGCCTCGACACCGCTGTTCTTCGCGCAGGCGATCGGCCGCTTCGTGCGCGCCCGGCGCCGCGGCGAGACGGCGAGCGTGTTCCTGCCGAACGTGCCGCAGCTGCTCGCGCTCGCGAACGAGCTCGAGCGGCAGCGTGACCACGCCCTCGACCGGGAGGGCGACGGCGACGAGTGGAACGCCGAAGAAGACCTGATGGATGCCGCCGAGCGCGAGGAGCGCGCATCCGAGGCGCTCACCGAGGAGTTCTCGTACCAGGCGCTCGGCTCGCAGGCGCACTTCGACCGGGTGATGTTCGACGGCCGCGAGTTCGGTCAGCTGGCCGTGCCCGGCACGCCCGAGGAAGAGGAGTTCCTCGGGCTTCCGGGCCTGCTCGAGCCGGAGCACGTGCACGAGCTGCTGATGCAGCGCCAGGCGCGGCAGACCCGGCACCGCACCGCCCGCGAGGCGCGCGAGGGCGCTCAGAGCCCGGGCGCGACGGAGCACACGGATGCCCCGCCCCAGGCGCTGCACCGCACTCTGAAGGAGCAGCGACAGCTGCTGAACAGCCTCGTCGGGCTCTACGCGCGACAGAGCGGGGAGCCGCACGGTGCCGTGCACGCCGAACTCCGCCGTCTCTGCGGGGGACCGGCCGTGCCGCAGGCGACGGTCGCCCAGCTGCAGGCGCGCATCGACCTGCTGCGCCGGCGCGTGCACTCGTAAGCTCGGCTCATGGACGCCCCGTACGCGTTCGAGTCCCGATGGGACGTGCCCGCTGCGCCGGCGCAGTGCTGGCCGCTGCTCGAGCGCGCGCTGCAGCCCGGTCCGTCATGGTGGCCCGGCGTCACCGTCCCGGATCCTCCCGACCGGATCGAGCCCGGCGCTCTGCTCACCTTCCGGGTGCGCAGCCGCCTCGGCTACGTGCTGCGCATGCGGCTGCGGATCACCGAGGTGCGGTCGGGCGTGCGCATCGCCGCGGCGAGCACGGGAGACCTCGAGGGCCGGGGCTCCATCGACGTCGCGCCCGGGGAGGCCGGCCGGACGCTCATCACGATCCGCTGGCAGGTCGTCACCCGGCGGCGCTGGATGAATGCGACGGCGCGCGTGCTGCGGCCGGTCTTCGTCGCGGCTCACGGCCGGGTGATGCGCGACGGCGAGCGCGCGCTGTGCGCGACGATCGCTTCGGAGGTCCGAAATGCTGGCAATCGCGGCGAATCGGCGGATCGCGGCGCCGTGCCTGATTAGCGTGGAAGCATCCCTGATCGCCGTCGCCCTTTGGAGGGTTCTTGAGCGTGCCCGCGCCGACCTCGCCGCCCGCAGCCCCGACCGCCCGCGACCGGCGTCGCTGGGCGCAGTATCTCGTGAACGAGCGCGCGGAGGCGCGCGTGTATCGCGAGCTCGCCGAACGCCGCGACGGTGAGGAAGCAGACATCCTCCGTGCCCTCGCCGCCGCGGAGGGCCGCCACGAGGCGCACTGGCTGGAACTGCTCGGCGGCGAGCCGGCGCCGCTGCCGCGCGCCTCGTTCGGCACCAGGCTGCTGGGCTGGATGGCGAGGCGCTTCGGCTCGATCTTCGTGCTCGCCCTGGCGCAGAACGCCGAGGGACGCTCGCCGTACGACGACGATCCGCATGCCACGGCGGCGATGGCAGCGGACGAGAAGGTGCACCGCGAGGTGGTGCGAGGACTCGCCGCCCGCGGCCGGCGGCGCCTGTCCGGAACGTTCCGCGCCGCGGTCTTCGGCGCGAACGACGGCCTCGTCTCCAACCTGGCGCTGGTGATGGGCGTCGGGGCGACCGGCGTGTCGGGGAGGATCGTGCTGTTCTCCGGCGTCGCGGGCCTGCTGGCCGGTGCGCTGTCGATGGGAGCGGGCGAATTCGTGTCCGTCCGCTCGCAGCGCGAACTGCTGGCCGCGACGGAGCCGAGCGATTTCGCCGATGCGGCGCTGCCGAACCTCGACCTCGACGCCAACGAACTCGCGCTCGTGTATCGCACCCGGGGGATGCCGGAGAACGAGGCTCTGAGCCGGGCGCGCCGCGTGATCGAGGCATCGAAGCTGCCCGGCGGCCGGGCCCCGGCCACCGGTCCCGTGCCGGTCGCCGACCACCACGATGTGATCGGCAGCGCGTGGGGTGCGGCCCTGTCGAGCTTCTGCTTCTTCGCGTCCGGCGCCGTGATCCCCGTGCTGCCCTGGATGTTCGGGATGTCGGGCCTTGCCGCGGTGCTGCTCGCCCTGCTGCTCGTCGGTGCAGTGCTGATGACGACCGGCGCGATGGTCGGGCTGCTGTCCGGTGCCCCGCCGCTGCGCCGCGCGCTGCGTCAGCTCGCCATCGGGTTCGGGGCGGCGGCCGTGACCTACCTGCTCGGCCTGCTCTTCGACGTCACCCTCCGCTGAGAGGCATCGGGACCCGCACACGCGAAGAAGGCCTCCCGAACGGGAGGCCTTCTACATTCTGTGCGCGAGGGGGGACTTGAACCCCCACGCCCTTTCGGGCACTAGCACCTCAAGCTAGCGCGTCTACCTATTCCGCCACCCGCGCAGGTGGTGGTGCGGCTCGCACCGCAACGAGAGACGACACTATCACGGATCCGACTGTGCTCAGAACGGTCTCCGCCGCTGGATGAGGCGCCGTGCCGGGCCGCGGCATCCGCGCCGATAGCCTGATTCGCATGACCGACCTCACCGACCTGCCCGAGGTGGTGCGCGTCGCGCGCGACCTCATCCGCTTCGACACCACGAACTGGGGTGGCGGCCGGGCGGCGGGCGAACGGGAGGCCGCGGGATACGTGGCCGATTACCTCCGCGCACTCGGTCTCGAACCCGAGATCTACGAGCCGATCGACCGGCGCACGAACGTGATGGTGCGCCTCCCCGGTGCCGACCCGGAGCGTCCCGCCCTCGTGCTGCACGGCCACCTCGACGTCGTGCCCGCGATGGCCGAGGACTGGTCGGTGGACCCGTTCGCCGGCGAGATCCGCGACGGGATGCTGTGGGGGCGCGGCGCCGTCGACATGAAGAACATGGACGCCATGATCCTCGCCTCGGTCGCCGATCTCGTGCGATCCGGGCGACGCCCGTCCCGTGACCTCATCGTCGTGTTCTTCGCGGACGAGGAGAACGGAGGCGTCGAGGGCTCGTCCCTCGTCGTGCAGAACCGGCCGGAGTGGTTCGCCGGCGCGACCGAGGCGATCAGCGAGGTCGGCGGTTACTCGATCATGGTCGGCGAGAAGCGCGCCTACCTGCTGCAGACCGGCGAGAAGGCTCTCCTCTGGCTGAAGCTCGTCGCCCGCGGGCAGGCGGGCCACGGCAGCGGGGTGCACCCCCGCAACGCCGTCACCCGGCTGAGTGAGGCGGTCGCCGCCCTCGGCCGCACGCCCTGGCCGGTCGAGCTGACGGCGACGACGACCCGCACCCTCGAAGGACTGGCGGGACTCGCCGACGCGGACATCACCGATCCCGACGCCCTCGCCGCCGAGGCCGGGCCCGCGGCGCGGTTCCTCCGCTCGAGCCTGCGCACCACCACGAACCCGACGGGGCTCACCGCGGGTTACAAGCACAACGTGATCCCGGACCGGGCCGAGGCCCTGATCGACGTGCGCACTCTGCCCGGCCGCGAACAGCAGACGCTGGCGGAGATCCGGCGCATCGCCGGGGACGACGTCGAGGTCGAGATCGTCGTGCAGGCCGTCGGGCTCGAGGCGCCGAGCTCCGGAGATCTCGTCGATGCGATGGCGGCGAGCCTGCACCGCCACGATCCGGACGCGCCCGTCATCCCGTACCTGCTGGGCGGCGGCACCGACAACAAGGCGCTGTCCGAGCTCGGCATCATCGGGTACGGATTCGCGCCCATGCGCCTGCCCGCCGACCTCGACTTCACCGGCATGTTCCACGGTGTCGACGAGCGCGTGCCGTTGGATACGCTCGTGTTCGGTCAGCGCGTGCTCACCGATCTGCTGCTGACCGCCTGACCCGAAGGACACCGCATGCACTTCCTCGAGGCGATCTTCCTCGGCTTCGTCCAGGGGTTGACCGAGTTCCTGCCGATCTCGTCGAGTGCCCATCTGCGCATCGTCGGCGTGTTCCTCCCCGGTGCCGAGGACCCCGGCGCCGCCTTCACCGCGATCACGCAGCTGGGCACCGAGACCGCCGTGCTGGTCTTCTTCTGGCGCGACATCACGCGCATCATCGGGCATTGGTTCCGCGCACTGTTCGGCCGAATCCCGCGCAACGACCCCGACGCGCGGCTCGGATGGATGATCATCATCGGAACGATCCCGATCGCCGTCCTCGGCCTGCTGTTCCAGAACCAGATCGAGACGACGCTGCGGTCGCTGTGGATCATCGCGGGCACCCTCATCGTGTTCGGCGTCATCCTCGGCATCGCCGACATGATCGGCGCCCAGCGGCGCACGATCGACCACCTCACCGTCGGACACGGCATCGTGTACGGCCTGGCGCAGTCACTGGCGCTGATTCCCGGCGTCTCCCGCTCCGGCGGCACGATCACCGCCGGACTACTGCTCGGGTACAAGCGTGCGGATGCCGCCCGCTACGCGTTCCTCCTCGCCGTCCCGGCCGTCTTCGCGAGCGGTCTCTTCGAGCTGTACAAGACGCTCAAGCATCCCGTCGCCGAGATCTTCACCATGCCCGAGACGCTGGTCGCCACCGTCGTCGCCTTCGGCGTCGGACTCGCCGTCATCGCCTTCTTCATGAGGTGGATCTCCCGGCACAGCTTCCTGCCGTTCGTGATCTACCGCATCGTGCTCGGGGCCACCCTGCTGGTGCTGCTGTCGCTCGGGGTCATCCGGGCCTGACCGGGGCGGCGCCGAGCGCGCGGGTAGCATGGTGCGGTGACTTCCGCGCCCTTGCCCGCCGCCGTTCTGTGGGACATGGACGGCACCCTGGTCGACACCGAGCCGCTGTGGATGGCGGCCGAGACACCGCTCGTCGAGAGCCACGGCGGCACCTGGACGCACGAAGACGCGCTGCGCCTGGTCGGTCTCGGCCTGCACGACGCGGCTCGGGTGCTGCAGGATGCGGGCGTGCAGATGACGGCCGACGCCATCGTGAACCATTTGACAGCCGAGGTGATGGCATCCCTCGCCCGCGACGGCGTCCCCTTCCGTCCGGGAGCCCGCGAGCTGCTCGCCGACCTGCGCGCCCGCGGGGTCAAGACCGCGCTCGTGACGATGTCGCTGCGGCGCATGGCACTGAGCATCGCCGAGCTCATCGGCCCCGACGCCTTCGACACGGTGATCGCGGGCGACGACGCGACGCGCCCCAAGCCCTACCCCGACCCGTACCTGCAGGCGTGCGCCGCGCTCGGCGTCGACCCGGCCGACTGCGTCGCCATCGAGGACTCACCCAACGGCCTGCGTGCCGCGGTCGCGTCCGGTGCGACCTCCCTCGGCGTGCCCATGCAGGTGTCGCTCGTCGGCACGGGGGCGCACGCGGTGTGGCCGACCCTCGACGGCCGCACCGCCGACGACCTCGCCGAGCTGCACGCGAACCCCCGAAAGGCCCGTCATGTCTGACCCCGCCCTGCGCCCGTCGGGCCCGTTCCGCTACGGCGACCGCGTGCAGCTGACCGGGCCCAAGGGACGCCTGCACACCGTCACGCTCACCGAGGGCGGTGAGCTGCACACCCACCACGGCGTGCTCAAGCATGACATCCTGGTG
>Ga0308170_10002504_pt1 | contig 15724 bp, 16 predicted proteins | sample PhyBR2_2_FD_202136 | JGI IMG/M metagenome (GOLD analysis project Ga0308170, IMG submission 202136) | Phyllosphere microbial communities from UC Gill Tract Community Farm, Albany, California, United States - DLSLSB.R2 | ecosystem: Host-associated > Plants > Phyllosphere > Unclassified | place... | reverse complement strand
CCGACGCTAGCAGACGTCGAGATTCTCGACATCAAGACATACGGATCCTTGAGCTCTCCGTGCATCCGCCGCCAGCGCCGTGGTTACCGGGGGCCCATGATCGACGTGCCCGCGCCCCGTCCGAACGACGCTGTGCCCAGCGCCGTCGTCCTCAATCGCGTGCGCCGAGCTCAGGGTCAGCTCGGGGGCGTGCAACGGATGATGGAGGAGGGTCGTGACCTCGGTGAGGTCGTGGCCCAGCTCAAGGCGGTCACGAAGGCGCTGGACAAGGTCGCGTTCACCCTCCTGGTCACCGAGCTGCAGAGTCGGGTCGCGGACGATGCCGGCCCCGAGCGTATCGATGAGATCGAACGGATCTTCCTCGCACTCGCCTAGGCGGTTTCCGCTGTAAGTTACTGACTAGTAGGATGCGGCCATGTCGCAGCTCTACAAGCTCTGGAACGCCACCTCCCCGATCCCGGTCGTGGGCAAGCGGATCTTCTCGTTCGCGTTCAGCCAGAAGGCGCCGTACTTCGGCTCCATCCATCCGCGGGTCAACGAGCTGCGGCCCAACTACGCCGAGGTCGTCGTGCCCGACCGCCGCGGCAACCGCAACCACATCAAGACGGTCCACGCGATCGCGGTGTGCAACGGCTTCGAGATGGCGATGGGTGCGCTCGCGGAGGCCACGATCCCCGCCGGCAAGCGCTGGATCCCGATGGGCATGGACGTGCGCTACACCGCCAAGTCCACCAGCGACATCGTGTGCACGGCCGAGACCGACCAGGAGCAGTGGGACACAGCTGACGGCGAACTCCAGGTCCGGGTGAAGGGCACCCGCGACGACGGCGTGGTGGTGGCCGAGGGCGTGATCAAGCTCCACGTGAGCCCGACCAAGTAGGTCGGGTCCACCAGGCCGGACGTCCGCGCGATCAGCCGCAGACGGGCGCGTCCGGCAGCGGAGCCGGCACGCCGATGGTGGGCAGTCCGAGACCGACCGTACGCGTGCCCGGCTCACCAGCTTGTCGCACGGCCCAGGCGTCGCCGGAGCGGGTACGGCGCACGCTGACGACCTTGTCCGCGACCAGGTGGTGCGGCGCTGCGTACGTGATCTTGACGGTGACCATGTCGCCCGGACGCGGCGCCTGGTCGAGCTCGGCCGCGGAGAAGTGGACGAGCCGGTTGTCGGGCGCGCGGCCCGACAGGCGCTGGGTCTCGCCGTCCTTGCGGCCCTCGCCCTCGGCGACCATCAGCTCGACCGTGCGCCCGACCTGCTGCTGGTTCTCCTCGTGCGCGATCCGGTTCACCACGTCGACGAGCCGCTGGTAGCGGTCCTTGACGACCTCGGGCGGGATCTGCTCGGCCATGGTCGCGGCCGGGGTGCCAGGGCGCTGGGAGTACTGGAAGGTGAAGGCGCTGGAGAAGCGCGACTCCTCGACGACGCGCATCGTCTCGAGGAAGTCCTCCTCGGTCTCACCGGGGAAGCCGACGATGATGTCGGTGGTGATCGCGGCGTGGGGGATAGCGGCGCGGACGCGCTCGATGATCCCGAGGTACTTCGACGAGCGGTAGGAGCGCCGCATCTCCCTGAGGATCCGGTCGGAGCCGGACTGCAGCGGCATGTGCAGCGACGGCATCACGTTCGGGGTCTCGGCCATCGCCTCGATGACGTCGTCGGTGAACTCGGCGGGGTGCGGGCTGGTGAAGCGCACCCGCTCCAACCCCTCGATCTCGCCACAGGCGCGCAGCAGCTTGGAGAACGCCTGGCGGTCGCCGAACTCCACGCCGTAGGCGTTGACGTTCTGGCCGAGCAGGGTGATCTCCGAGACGCCCTCGGCGACCAGGGCCTCGATCTCGGCGAGGATCTCGCCGGGGCGGCGGTCCTTCTCCTTGCCGCGCAGCGCCGGGACGATGCAGAAGGTGCAGGTGTTGTTGCAGCCCACCGAGATCGAGACCCAGGCGGCGTACGCCGACTCGCGCTTGGTCGGCAGGGTGGAGGGGAAGACCTCGAGCGACTCGAGGATCTCGACCTGCGCCTCCTCCTGCACGCGGGCCCGCTCCAGCAGCACCGGCAGGGAGCCGATGTTGTGGGTGCCGAACACGACGTCGACCCAGGGTGCCTTCTGCACCACCAGGGAGCGGTCCTTCTGGGCCATGCAGCCCCCGACGGCGATCTGCATCCCGGGGTGCTCGCGCTTGACCGCGGCGAGGTGCCCGAGGTTGCCGTAGAGCTTGTTGTCCGCGTTCTCACGCACGGCGCAGGTGTTGAAGACGACGACGTCGGCCTGCTCGCCCTCGCCCGGCTTCGCATAGCCCGCGTCCTCGAGCAGACCGGAGAGCCGCTCGGAGTCGTGGACGTTCATCTGGCACCCGTAGGTGCGGACCTCGTACGTGCGCGTCATAGCGCTACGAGGGTACGGCGCGTGGGTCGGCCGGTCGGAATCTGCGCCGAGCGCCATCGACGGGCACCCTCACACCGTGAAGGCGCCGAGGTCGCGGACCACGGCGGCGAGTGCGCGGATGGCGTCGTTCTCCGCCTCCGTGCGCCAGATCAGGGCGTAGCGCAGGTGCGGCAGGTCGCGTATCGGAAGATGGCGGATACCGGGCATGCGCCAGTGCTCGGCGACGTGGCTGGGGAACGGCATGACGATCTCACTCATGCTCACCGCGGTGATCAGCTCGCTGGCGTGCGTGACCCGCAGCCCGCGCTCGATCGTACGGCCGCGCCGAGTCTGGAACGGCAGGATGCTGTCCTCCCAGTAGTCCAGGCCGAGCTGGGCACCGCCCGTCGGGAAGTCACCGAGGATCTCCCACGACACCGATGACCGGCGGGCGGCCGGGTGGTCCTCGGCGAGGGTCAGCACCCGAGGATCGGAGAAGATCGACGGACCGACGGTCAGGTCCGGCTCGTCGACCGGCAGCCAGGCGACGAACGCGTCGAACTCACCGGCCCGGAGCTGTGCGAACGGCTCGGTGAACTGGGCGAGACGGATCCGGAGCTCCCACTGCGGGTGACGGGCGCGGAAGGTTCGCCAGTAGTGGTGCAGCTGGCCGAAGTTGAAGGGCATCAGGCCCACCCGCAGGCTGGCGCTGACGCCGCGCGCGGCCAGCCGCGCCCGCTCCAGCGACTGGTGCAGGCCGGCGTAGACCGGTCGTAGGTCGTCGCGCAGCTGCTCGCCGACCGGCGTCAGGCGCACGGTGCGACTCGTACGGGCGAACAGCGGCGCCCCGATCCGGCGCTCCTGCGCCTTGATCGCCTGACTGACCCGGGCCTGGGAGACATGCAGACGCTCAGCGGTACGGCCGAAGTGCAGCTCCTCGGTCAAGAGCAGGAAAATCTCGATGTCACGTAGCTCCACGCCGCACCTGACCGCGCACGATAACTCCCGGGTTATTGATCCGCGCCGAAGTGTACGTTGATCACCCCCTCGCGGGTGGTCGATGGTTCGACGCATGGAACCACGCATGAAGAACCCCGCGTTCGTCCTGACGGACGCGATGAAGGGCATCGGCAGCATCTTCAAGGCCGTCAACACCGGCGGCATCTCGCACGAGCTGCAGGAGATCGTGGCGTTGCGCGCCAGCCAGATCAACGGCTGCAGCGCTTGCGTCCACTCCCACGTGCAGAACCTCGTCAAAGCCGGGGTCGAGAGCGAGCGCATCGCCACCGTCGCGGCGTGGCGCGAGGCGCCGTTCTACACCGACGCCGAGCGCGCCGCCCTCGAGCTGGCCGAGCGCGCCACCCGACTGGCCGACCGCTCCGCCGACGCCGTCGAGGAGGAGTTGTGGGGCCGCCTCACCTCCCACTACGACGAGGCCCAGCTGTCCGCGCTGATCCTGCTGATCGGCGTCACCAACATGTTCAACCGGATCAACGCGGTCGTGCACGAGCCAGCCGGCACCAACTGGGGCTGAGGAGACCACCCATGACTGCCATCGATTTCACCGCGATGTACGCGATGCACGACGCGCTGCGGCGCGAGCTGGGGCACCTGGACCGGCTCACCTCCGATCCGGACGTCGACGCCCGCCAGGTGCTGGCCACCGGGGCGGGCTGGCAGCTGTTCAAGAAGGCGCTGCACGTTCATCACACCGCCGAGGACGACGCCCTGTGGCCGCCGTTGCATGACAGCGTGGCCGGGCGCCCGGGCGATCTGACCCTGCTGGAGGCCATGGCCGCCGAGCACGCCGCGATCGATCCGTTCCTGGAGGCGATCGACGACTACGTCGCCGATGCCTCCGCGCCGGCCGACCCGGTCCGCCTGCGGGAGCTGGTCGAGGCCCTTGTCGCCGGCCTGACCGGGCACCTCAAACACGAGGAGGACGCAGCGCTTCCACTGATCGAGCGGTCCCTGTCCGTGGAGCAGTGGGCGGCGTTCGGTCAGGGGCACGCCCAGCGCATCGGTCCCGATGCGCCGCAGCTGCTGCCGTGGCTGCTCGACGGGGCTGACGAGCGCACCACCCAGGCGATGCTCGCGCCGCTGCCAGGGCCGGCCCGTGACGCCTATGACGCCGTCTGGCTCCCGGCCTACGTCGCGCTCGACCGCTGGGGCCTGGTCGCGTCGTGACGACGGAGCCGAGGAAGCAGGCCCGATGAGTACGGCGCCCGGCGCCCCCGACCGCTTCGGCGCGGGACGGGAGGTCCTGGCCCAGGTCGCGGGGAGCGCCGGCGCCCGGGTCCTGGACGGGCTGGCGGACATCGCGCCCGACCTGGCTCGGCTGACGGTCGAGTTCGGCTACGGCGACATCTACACCCGCCCCGGCCTGAGCCTGCCGCAGCGTCAGGTCCTCAACGTCGCCGCGCTGACCGCGCTGGGCACCGCCGCGCCGCAGCTGCGGTTCCACATCGACGGTGCGCTGAACGTCGGCGTGGCTCCGGACGAGATCGTGGAGACGATCATCCACACGGCCGCGTACGCCGGCTTCCCGGCGGCCTTGAACGGGCTGGCTGTCGCCAGGGCGGCGTTCGCCGACCGGCCCGATGTCGCGTACGTCCCCGGCTCTCGCCGGATCGGCCCCGCGCTGACCTCCGATCAACGCTACGAGTGCGGCGTGGCCGTCCTGCGCCGGGTCGCCGGGCCCGACGCTGAGGGAGTCGTCGAGTCGCTGGCGGACATCGCCCCGGACCTCGGCCGGCTCCTGGTGGAGTTCGCCTTCGGCGACATCCACGCGCGCATCGGTCTCGCGGAGAAGACCCGCGAGCTGGCGACGATCGCGATCTGCACGGCGCTGGGCACCGCGGCGCCGCAGCTGCGATGGCATCTGCACGGCTTCCTCAACGTCGGCGGGACGCGTATGGAGGCCGTCGAGACGATCATCCAGATGGCCAGCTACGCCGGGTTCCCGGCCGCCCTGAACGGCATCGCGCTCGCCCGGGAGGTCTTCGCCGAGCGCGATGCATCGGCGGACGAGTCCTCCTAGAAGAGAGGATCAGAGCTCGGCCAGGACCGGGGCGGTGGCGGCGGGCCGCGCGCGGAACGCCTTCTCCAGGTGCGGGTGGTGCGCGACGTAGCGGCGTACCGCGATGAAGCAGGCGGCGGCGGCGAGCTCGGTGACGCTCATCGAGATCACCAGTGGGAGCGCGGTGTCCTCCCCGGCGATGCCGCCGATCGGGGAGACCAGGCCGGCGCACAGGAACATCAGCCCGCCGCCGAGGCCGCTGCCCGAGCCGGCGATGTCACGACTCTGCTGCGCTCCCAACGCGGCGGAGTTGCCGCCGATGAACCCGAAGGAGCCCATCGCGACGAAGAGCGGGGCGAGGATCAGCTCGCGCGGCGCGGAGGTGAGGACCACGGCCAGCATCGTCAGCACGGCGACGACCGCGACCGGCAGCGCGTACGACACCGTCCGCGCCGGGTGGACCCGCCTGCGGGCCAGGCGCGAGGACGCGTAGTTGCCAGCGACCAGTGCGATCGAGTTGCAGGCGAAGCAGAGCCCGTAGGCGGAGGCCGAGAACCCGAGGTAGCTCTGGAAGATGAACGACGAGGACGACACGTACGCCATCAGGGTGCAGAAGTTGAGCACCTGGGTGCCGACGTGGCCGATGTAGGCCGGACGGGTGAGCAGGGTGCCGAGATGGCCGTAGCGGATCCGCGTCGAGCGCTTCTCGGGCGGGTGGGTCTCGTGCAGGACCAGCAGGATGACCACGAGCTGAGCGGCCGTGAACGCGACGATGATCGCCAGGATGCCGCGCCACGGGATCGCCTCGGCGAGGAGGCCGCCGACGACCGGCGCGACGATCGGGGCGACGCCGATGATGCTGCCGATCAGCGTCATCGTGCGGGCCAGCGGGAAGCCGCTGAGCTGGTCGGCCACCGAGGCGCTGGTGGCGGTGACGCAGGCGGCGCTGGCCAGCGCCTGGACGAGCCGGGCGGCGATCAGCACCTGGACGTTCGGTGCGAGCATCGCGACGAGCGAGGCGACGAGGGCGACCGAGGCGCCCGCGATCATCGGACGGTAGCGGCCGAACCGGTCGCTGACCGGGCCCCACAGCACCTGTCCGATGCCGATTCCGACGAGGAACGCGGTCAGCGTCAGCTGCACCATCGAGGCGTCGGTGCGAAGACCGCGCGTCATCTCCGGGAAGGAGGCGAGATAGAGGTCGGTGGCGATGGGCGAGGTCGCCCAGAGCAGCGCCATGGCGCCCATCAGACGCCGCGGGAGATGTTCCTCTGTCACTGGGCCTATTTTAGGTTGAGAACGCTCTCAGGCCGCAATGGAAGGTCCACCTCGCACCGATGGGCCGCCCCGAAGGACGGCCCATCGCTGGTGAGGTGACTCAGCGGCTCACTCGCCGTCGAGGCCGAGCGCGTCCTTCGCCTTGCCGAGGCCGCCGTCGATCTGGCCGTCGAACTTGCCGCCGGTCTTGTCGTTGGCGAACTCGCCCGCCTTGTCGAGCGCGTCCGAGACCTGGTCCGGGTGGTCGTTCACCGCGTCCTTGGCCTTGTCGAGTGCGTCGTCCAGGAATCCCATGATGTTTCCCCCATGTGCCGAGTGGTTGTCTGGCGGGTCCTCGAGGCGGGCCCCGAGGGATACCCCCGCCGACTGCCACACTAGTCACGTGTCAGAAAGCCGTACAGGGGTGCCGATCGTCGCCGTGGTGGGGGCCACCGCGGCCGGCAAGACCTCGCTCTCCCTCGATCTGGCCGAGGGCCTGGGCGGGGAGATCGTCAACACCGACGCGATGCAGCTCTACCGCGGGATGAACATCGGCACCGCCAAGCTGCCCGTCGAGGAGCGGCGGGGCATCCCGCACCACCTCATCGACATCCTCGACCTGGCCCACCCCGCGACCGTGGCCGACTTCCAGGAGCGGGCCCGTACGGTCATCGGCGACCTCCGCGCCCACGGGCGGACGCCCGTCCTCGTCGGGGGCAGCGCCCTCTACACCCGCGCGCTGGTGGACCGCTTCGAGTTCCCCGGCACCGACGCCGCCGTCCGCGAGCGCTGGGAGGCCGAGCTGGAGGCCGTCGGCACCCGCGCTCTGCACGCCCGGCTCGCCGAGCTCGACCCGGTCTCGGCGGAGCGGATCGAGCAGGACAACGGCCGCCGCATCGTGCGCGCCCTGGAGGTCATCGAGCTGACGGGGGAGCCCTTCAGCGCCCGCCTGCCGGTGCAGGAGTACGCCGACCCGGCGACCATCCAGATCGGCGTCGACATCGACCGCGAGACCCTCGACGAGCGGATCAAGCTGCGCGTGGAGGAGATGTTCGCGGCGGGCTTCGTCCTCGAGGTCATCCGGCTGATCGACGAGGGTCTGCTCGAGACCAAGACCGCCAAGACCGCCATCGGCTACCGCGAGGTCGCCGGCTTCCTGGCTGGCGCGCTCACGCTGCCCGAGGCCAAGCTCAAGACGGCGATCAAGACCCGCCAGTTCGCCCGCCGCCAGGACCAGTGGTTCCGCAAGGATCCTCGGGTGGTGTGGGTCGGCTACGACGACCCCGAGCGGGTCGAGAAGGCGCTGGCCGCGATCCGCGCCTTGTAACGCGGTGTTACCCCTTCTTCTGCGGTGCTGCAGCACCGCAGAAGAGCACCGGACACCGCGTTACATGGGGGCGCGGCGGGGCACCGGGCACGTACCCGTCTCGCAGGAGTGCCCATGAAGTCCGCCCACGCTCTGGCCGCCACTGCCGCGCTCGCGCTCGGCAGCACCCTGATGGCAACCGGGATCGCCCCCGCCGGGGCGACCGCCCCGACGCCAGCGGCGCATCGTGCGTCCCCGCCCCCGAAGCAGGCGACCATGGTCGGCACCGGTGGCGGCATCTCCACCGTGGATGCGGACGCCAGCCGGATCGGTCTGCAGGTGCTGCGGCAGGGCGGCAACGCCGTCGACGCAGCGGTCGCAGCGGCCGCCGCGCTCGGGGTCACCGAGCCCTTCAGCAGCGGCATCGGAGGGGGCGGCTTCTTCGTCTACTACGACCACGGCACCGGCAAGGTCAGCACCATCGACGGTCGCGAGACCGCACCCCACGCGATGTCCCACGACGCGTTCATCGACCCGAGCACCGCGCAGCCGTACCCCTTCACCCCGCAGCGGGTGACCAGCGGCGTCTCCGTCGGCACCCCGGGCTCGCTGGCGACCTGGCAGCGCGCGCTGCACCGGTGGGGGACGCGCTCCATGGCCCGCTCGCTGCGACCCGCGGCCGCCCTGGCCCGACACGGCTTCGTGGTGGACAGGACCTTCAACCAGCAGGTCAACGACAACGCCGAGCGGTTCCGGGCGTTCACCAGCACCCGGCGCCTCTACCTGCGCGGCGGGCACGCGCCGGCGGTGGGCAGCCGCCTGCGCAACCCGGACCTGGCGGCCACGTACGACCTGATAGCCCGCAAGGGTGTCCGCGCCTTCTACCGCGGCCCGCTCGCTCGGCAGATCGCGCGGACGGTCCAGCACCCGCCGAAGACGGCCGGCACCGCCCTGCCGGTGATGCCCGGATCGATGACGCCCCGCGACCTGGCGCGCTACCGGGTGGTGGACCGCCGCCCGACACACGTGACGTACCGCGGCCGCGACGTCTACGGCATGGGGCCGGCGTCCTCAGGGGGCTCCACCGTCGGCGAGGCGCTCAACATCCTCTCCCGCTACGACCTCAGCGCGATGAGCGCCCCTGCGGCGCTGCACCATTACCTCGAGGCCAGTGCGCTCGCGTACGCCGATCGCAACGCCTACGTGGGCGACCCCGCGAAGGTGCACGTCCCGCTGAGCGATCTGCTCTCACCCACCTACGCCAAGGAGCGGGCCTGCGCCATCTCGCCGACCACCGCGATGCCGAAGCCGGTCGCGGCCGGTGACGTGTCGTCGTACGACGGCGTCTGCGACAGCACGCCGAGCACCGGTGCCATGCGCCAGGACACCGAGAACCGCGAGACCACCAACATGACGGTGAGCGACCGGTGGGGCAACGTCGTGGAGTACACGCTCACCATCGAGCAGACCGGCGGCTCAGGCATCGTCGTCCCGCACCGCGGCTTCCTGCTGAACAACGAGCTCACCGACTTCAGCGCCGTCTACGACGCGAAGGACCCGAATCGGATCGAGCCCGACAAGCGCCCGCGCAGCTCGATCGCGCCGACGATCGTCCTGCGCCACCACAAGCCGTGGCTGGCGGTCGGGTCGCCGGGCGGCGCCACGATCATCACCACCGTCCTGCAGATCCTCTTCGACCGCATCGACCGCGGGATGACGCTGCCGCAGGCGATCGCCGCGCCGCGTGCCTCCAACCAGAACAACGCCACCACCACCGCGGAGCAGGCCTTCATCGACCAGTACGGCGCGGCCCTGGCGGCGTACGGCCAGAAGTTCGCGGTGCCCGGCGCGCCCGGGACGAGTGCCTCTGAGATCGGTGCGGCGACCGGCATCGAGTTCGGGCCCGGCAAGCGGATCACGGTCGCTGCTGAGCCGTCCCGACGCGGTGGTGGATCGGCACGGGTGGTGCAGCCGAACTGAGCCACCGCGCCGCGCGCGGTGAGAATGGGCTGGCGGCCAGCTCCTAGGATTGCTCCATGACCCCGATCGAGAGCGCCGACGAGCTGCGCGCCCTGCTCGGTGACCCCAACGAGCGCGCGGTCAACAAGGAGCGCACCCGGCTCCTCGACATCGATCGGGACTGGCTCGCCGCCAGCCCGTTCTGCGTCCTGGCCACCAGCGATGACCAGGGTCGCCTCGACGCCAGCCCGAAGGGGGACCCGGCCGGCTCGCTCGTCCACGTCATCGACGACACCACCATCGCGATCGCCGAGCGTCCCGGCAACAAGCGCGCCGACGGCTACCTCAACGTCCTGGCCAACCCGTACGTCGGACTGATCTTCGTCATCCCCGGTCGCAGCGACACCCTGCGCATCAACGGTCGCGCCCGGCTCGTGCGCGACGGGGACTTCTTCGACGCGATGAGCGTGCGGAGCACGCGACCCATCCTGGCGCTGGTCGTCGAGATCGAGCAGATCTTCTTCCACTGCGCCAAGGCCTTCCTGCGCAGCGGCCTGTGGGAGCACCAGACCTGGGCGCCGGACGCGCTGATCCCGCGTCGGGCGGTGATCGCGAAGAGGTTCGAGAACGCGCCCGGCACGATCGAGGAGCTCGACGCCTACTACGGCGAGGCCTACACCAAGGGGCTCTACTGATGGTCTACGCATTCACCAAGGCGCACGCGACCGAGAACGACTTCGTCGTCCTGCCTGACCCCGACGGCACCGTGCACGGCCCGCTCGCCGACGTGCGCGTCCGGGCGCTGTGCGACCGCCACGCCGGCATCGGCGGCGACGGCGTGCTCCGCGTCATCCGTACGGCCGCCTACGACGCCGCCTGGCCGGGTGCTCCGACGTCGGCGGCGACGTGGTTCATGGACTATCGCAATGCCGACGGCTCGATCGCGGAGATGTGCGGCAACGGCACCCGCGCCTTCGCCGCCTACCTGCGCACCAGCGGTCTCGACACCAGCGACGAGATCACGATCGCGACCCGGGCCGGCGACAAGACGCTCACCTTCGACGGCGAGCTGTGGACCGTCGACCTGGGGGCGCCGCAGCTCCTCGGCTGGTCGGAGGTCGGCATCGGGGACGCGACCTGGAAGGCGCGTCACGTCGACATGGGCAACCCGCACGCGGTCGCGCTGCTCGACGGTGATGGCAGCGGCGTGGCCGGCCTCGACCTGAGTCGGCAGCCCGCCTTCGACACCGCGACCTACCCCCACGGCGTCAACGTCGAGCTCGTCGAGCGGGCCGGTGAGGCCCATCTCGTCATGCGTGTGCACGAGCGCGGCGTGGGTGAGACGCGCTCCTGCGGCACGGGCATCGGCGCGACCGCAGTGGCGGTCATGGAGGCGGACGGGCACATCGCCGACGGGTCGACGTACGTCGTCGACGTCCCGGGCGGGCGCCTCACGGTCACCTGGACCGAGGCCGGGCACGCCCTGCTCACCGGTCCCGCCGCACTCGTCGCCAGCGGAACAACCTCGCTGTAGGCAGGCCGGGACGTCATACGGTCCGCGTCCTCCTGCGGAGGCGCACGTATGACGTCCGGCGGCCGATCAGCCGACGTCGATCCCGAACGCCTTCGCCAGCGACGGCGCGGTGCGGGCATGGCGCAGGTGGCGGGCGCCGATGACGTCCTCGAGGAAGCCGGTCAACGAGTAGTGATCGAGGGGCGTCGTGACCACGCGGCGGTGCTGGCCCTTGGTCGCGACCACGGTGAGCACCTTGTTGCCGGCGCTGTGGTCGTCCTCGTCGGCGGTCACGACGATGGCGAGCCGGCCCGATCGCCAATCCGGGCCCGCCGTGAGCGTCGCGATCTGCTGGGAGATCCACGCGTCGGCCTGGGCGAGGGTGCCGTCGTGCGCGTCGTGGATGACATCGGGGATGACGAAGCCGAGGTGGGGCAGGGCACCCGCCGCGGCATCGCGGGCGAGGCGCGTGGCCGGGACGTCATTGCGGCGGCAGGCCGCGCGGTCGGGGGTGAAGTACGTCCACGGGTTGTGCCGCACCGCGTAGGTGCCGGCGTTGGTCAGGGCGCAGCGGCGCGGCATCGCGTCGGCGTAGGTCCGCGCCGTGCGGTGATGCTTGCGCGCCTGCCGGAAGACGTTGTTGCCGGTCAAGCGGTGGGCCGACGGATCGGCGTCGTCGCTGATCCCAAGGGTCGAGCCCGCGGCGATGGCGATGTAGTTCGGCAGCGACGGGTGCTGGATGGCGGAGTAGTCGGTGGCGTACGAGTGGCGCCGGGCGAAGGCGTACGTCCGCGGCATGCCTGCCTGCATCTGGGCTAGCGAGTGGTTCTCGACCATGAACACGATGACCTTGTCCACCGGATGGGCAGCGGCGGGGGCCGAGGTCGTCGCGGCCGTCGCGCTCGTGACGGTGGGGGCCGCGGTCGAGGGCGTGCCCGATCCGCAGGCGGTTGCGGCGGCGATCAGTCCGGTGGCGGCGAGCAGACGGAGCGGGGAGAGGAGTCGCACCTCTCGACCGTACCCGGGTCGGGAGGTTGTCACGCCTGATCGCAGCGACCGGCCGAAGCGATGCATTCCAAGCTGACAGTCTCGCTGTTAGGGTCCGGAGCATGGACCTCACCAACAGCACTGCCATCGTCACCGGCGGCGCCAGCGGCATCGGTGCCGCCTGCGTACGTCAGCTCGCCGCCCGTGGCGCGACCGTGATCATCGCCGACCTCCAGGCCGACAAGGGCGAGGCCCTGGCGGAGGAGGTGAAGGGCGTCTTCGCGCAGGTCGACGTCACCAACTCCGACCAGATCACCGCCGCGGTCGAGCAGGCGGCCCAGATCGCGCCGCTCAAGGCGTGCGTGAACTCCGCGGGCATCGGCTGGGCGACACGCACCATCGGGCGCGACGGCCAAGTCTCCTCGGCCTTCGACCTCGGCGCCTTCCGCAAGGTCATCGAGATCAACCTCATCGGCACCTTCGACATGACCCGCCAGGCCGCCACCGTGATGAGCCGCAACGAGCCCGACGAGAACGGTCAGCGCGGCGCGATCGTCAACATGGCCTCCGTCGCCGCATTCGACGGCCAGATCGGTCAGGCCGCCTACTCCGCCTCCAAGGGCGGCGTCGTCGGCATGAACCTCCCGGTCGCCCGAGACCTGGCCGCGTCCGGCATCCGGCTCAACGTGGTCGCGCCGGGCCTGATCGACACCCCGATCTACGGCACCGGGCCCGAGTCGGACGCCTTCAAGGCCAACCTCGGCTCCAACGTGCTCTTCCCCAAGCGTCTGGGCACCGGCGACGAGCTCGCCTCGATGGTGATGGAGCTGCTGACCAACGACTACATGAACGCCGAGGTCGTCCGCGTCGACGGGGGCATCCGGATGCCTCCCAAGTGACGGAGGCGCGAGGCGCACTCACGTACGCCGAGCTTGTCGAGGCGCCTCGACAAGCTCGGCGAGCGTGGGATGGGCCGTCGGCGAAGGGTTAATCGCTGGCGTACCGCCGTACTCTTGTCTGTGTATGACTAACGCATCTGACTTCAACCTCGAGAACGAGCTCGAGGACACCGCCGGCTGGGATGACGTAGACGCCCCCGAGGCCGGCTACGACGACGAGGACCCCGAGGAGCAGACCCTCGGGGCGATCGAGCTCGCCGAGCGCCACGCGCTGCGACGTGTCGCCAACCTGCGCACCGAGCTCGAGGACATCACCGAGGTCGAGTACCGCCAGCTCCGGCTGGAGAAGGTCGTCCTCGTGGGCGTCTGGACCAGCGGCACCACCCAGGACGCCGAGAACTCGCTGGCCGAGCTCGCCCTGCTGGCCGAGACCGCCGGCTCGGAGGTGCTTGAGGCGATCTACCAGCGCCGCCAGGCCCCCGACCCGGCCACGTACGTCGGACGCGGCAAGGTGGAGGCGATCCGCGAGATCGTCCAGGCCACCGGCGCCGACACCGTGGTGTGCGACGGCGAGCTCGCGCCCTCGCAGCTCAGGAACCTCGAGGACAAGGTCAAGGTCAAGGTCGTCGACCGGACCGCGCTGATCCTCGACATCTTCGCCCAGCACGCGAAGTCCAAGGAGGGCCAGGCGCAGGTCGAGCTGGCCCAGCTCAGCTACATGAAGCAGCGTCTGCGTGGTTGGGGTGGCAACCTGTCGCGCCAGGTCGGCGGCCGAGCGGCCAACGGCGTCGGCATCGGCGGTCGTGGTCCCGGTGAGACGAAGATCGAGACCGACCGCCGCCGGATCAACGACAAGATCGCCAAGCTGCGCCGCGAGCTCAAGGACATGAAGGGCACCCGCGACATCAAGCGGGCCACCCGTCAGCGCAACCAGATCCCCGCCGTCGCGATCGCCGGCTACACCAACGCCGGGAAGTCGTCGCTGCTCAACCGGCTCACCGACGCCGGCGTGCTGGTCGAGGACGCGCTCTTCGCGACCCTCGACCCCACCACCCGACGCACCACCACCGCCGACGGCCGTGTCTACACGATGTCCGACACCGTCGGCTTCGTGCGGCACCTGCCCCACCAGCTCGTCGAGGCGTTCCGCTCGACGCTGGAGGAGGTCGCCGAGGCCGACCTCATCGTGCACGTCGTCGACGGCTCGCACCCGGACCCGGAGGGACAGCTCTCCGCGGTGCGCGAGGTCTTCGCCGAGATCGGCGCCTCCCAGGTGCCCGAGCTGGTCGTGATCAACAAGGCCGACGCCGCCGACCCGGTCGTGGTGCAGCGCCTGCAGCGCGCCGAGCCGCACTCGATCGTCGTCTCGGCCAAGACCGGCGAGGGCATCGCCGAGGCGATCCACGCCATCGAGGCCGACCTGCCTCGCCCCGGTGTCGCGTTCCACGTGCTGCTGCCGTACGGCCGCGGCGACCTGGTCAACGCGATCCACCAGCAGGGCGAGATCGACTCCCTCGAGCACACCGGCGAGGGCACCGAGATCACAGGTCGCGCCAACGAGGATCTCGCTGGCGAGCTCGCCGCGTACGCGATCTGACGATTCGGCTGCGCGGAACACGTAGGGAACGCATCCTTCTCCTGTGCGCGTCTCGGTCCGTCGTACGGCCTACGTGGTCGTCATCGTCTGCCTGCTCGCCGGTCTGCTGACCGGCGTGCGGCAGTGGCACGCGCGCGCCGCGGCCGACTCGGTCGGGCGCGCTCGCTGCCACCAGTTCTCCTCGGACCGGGCTGCTCGGGCGGCGGAGGTCACCGGGACCGGGCGTCGGGTCGTCGTCCTGGGTGACTCGTGGTCCGCGGGACTTGGACTCGCCGACCCGGGCCGGTCGTGGCCCGTACGCCTTCCCGGGCGGGTGTACGTCGACGGCTTCTCCGGCTCCGGCTTCAGCGCGTATGCCTCGCCGTGCGGTCCGGTGGCCTACTTCCAGCGCGCCTCCCGCGCCGTGCGGCACGGTGCCGACCTGGTGGTCGTCGAGGGCGGGCTCAACGACTACGACCAATCGTCGGCGGCGATCACCGACGGCTTCCACCGCCTGATGAGCGACCTGCGCGGGCGCGAGGTCGTCGTGGTCGGGCCGGCGATGGCGCCCCTGCGGGCCGCGGCCGTCCCGCGGGTCGACCGGCTGCTGGCCTCCCTGAGCGCAGCGGCGGGCGTGCCGTACCTCTCGACCGTCGATCTGCGGCTGACCTACCAGCGCGACCGGCTGCATCCCACGCAGGCGGGCGCCAACGCGTTCGGCGACGCGGTCACCGCCTTCCTCGCTGCCCATCCGGCCTGAGGCTCAGCGCTCCCAGGGCGGCTGGTCGCCCATCTTCTTGTAGTACTTCGCCAGGTGGCTCTTGACCCGGTCGACGTCCTTGTCCGGC
>Ga0308170_10002503_pt1 | contig 15732 bp, 19 predicted proteins | sample PhyBR2_2_FD_202136 | JGI IMG/M metagenome (GOLD analysis project Ga0308170, IMG submission 202136) | Phyllosphere microbial communities from UC Gill Tract Community Farm, Albany, California, United States - DLSLSB.R2 | ecosystem: Host-associated > Plants > Phyllosphere > Unclassified | place... | reverse complement strand
TCGCCTCACTCACGGGCTGCCACGCAAGGGATGCAAGCACTGGCTCGACATCGCGCTCGATGCACCAGGCGACCACAGCGTCGACGCCAGCGATCAGTGGAAGATCGACGAGCCACTCGGCGACGGTTCGAGCCTGAATACCGCGCCATCCTGCGGCGTCGATGACGCTGACTTCTTCGTTGGTCGCCTTGCCCGAGGCGTAGCGCTCCTCGGCAGCGTCGAGCTCGTGCTGGTGGCCGAGCCGCTCGGCAAGGAAGCCGCTACTCGACATGGACCGAACCAACGTGCCGTCGATGTCGAAACGCCCCGGGTGCACAGCGCCGGCGTCGAGTAGGGCGCCGACTTCCTGGAGGGGAGCGGGGTTGTCGGCGTATCGCGTCCCGTTGATGGTGACCGTGCCGGAGGTGGGGCGGTCGAGGCCGACGATCATGCGCATGGTGGTCGACTTGCCGGCACCGTTCGGTCCGAGGAACCCGGTGACGGTGCCCGGGGCGACGGTGAACGAGACGTCGTCGACGGCGAGGGACGCGCCGTGGCGCTTGCTGAGGTGACTGACTTCGATCATGTCCACGACGCTACGGAGCGGGAAGCTGCCCGCCATCGGAGCTAAGTGCCGTCTCGGTGGTACCTCGGTACCACGTGCAGCCAGTACGGGTTCTGCGCAAGACCTGACCACGCTGCGAAGGCTCGCTTCCCCGGAGTGATCGCCCGATAGGCGATCGATGACCGGTGTCTGTGTCGTGACCTTCATGGGTGGTAGCGAGCGTCTGGTGGTTCAGGGACCAGACGCCCGCCCGTGTCGCCCTGTCGGGCACAGGGCAGCTACTTTCCCGGGGCCGGTGGCGAGGCGCGGGAAGGATGAGGGGTGGTTGGCGACGAAGTCTCAGTCGGTGGGGGAACCATCGCGGCGCTGCTCGAAGAGCGCCTGCCTCGCGCCCGATAGAGGATGGGGCAACGATCGAGGGGTCATGGCGAGGAGCGACGGCTGCCCCGTAGGGGACTGGTACTGCCACCATCCCGGGATCATCTCGCTCACGGTGTTAGTCAGAGCTCTTCGGGTGGTCCGTTTCCGGAGCAGCCATGTTTCCAGGGCACCGACGAGTGTGTGGGCGAAGTACCCGGCCGACACGTGTGCGGACAGCCCCTCGGGTAGCGACTCCTGGGGTAGCTGGCGGATGTGCTGCAGCGACGACCTCGTGAGGTGCTCCGTGAGCATCCGGTAGACGGAGGCATCGCCGGTGTCGGCAAGGGCGAGGCGGTACAGTCCGCGGTGTCGGACGACATGATCGATCACTCGGTCGATGGTCCCTAGCGTGATCTCGGCACCGTCAAAGACAGGGGCCGATCGTGCGGTCTGGTCGTCGAGGTGGATCAGATCGAGTTCAGGCCCGAGGGCGCTGGCGAGCAGGCCCCCGGGGGGCGAGGCATGCCGGTAGAACGTCGCCCGATTCATACCGGCCTTCCGGGTGATCTCGGTGACTGTCACCTTGGACACCGGCGTCATCGACGCAAGCTCGATGACCGCATCGTGCAGGACCTTCACCGTCTAAGCGGGTCGAGGATCGATCATGGAGACCTGTAGCTGCGCCGAATCTGCACGAGCTCAGTGGATGGCGTAACCCCCGTCGATGACGAGTTCCTCACCAGTGACAAACCCTGCCTCGTCGGAGGCGAGGTAGACGATGCCGTAGGCGATGTCGGAGGCCTCGCCGATGTGGGGCGGGAGGATGGAGTTCGCCGGATCGCCGGCCTGTGCCTTGGTGTAGCCGTAGTTCTTGACAAGGTTCGTGTAGATCGGGCCCGGGTGGACGGAGTTGACCCGGATGCTGTCCTTCGCGAAGTAGTTCGCGGCGTGCTTCGTGAGGGAGCGCACGGCGCCCTTCGACGCCGAGTAGGCAGCGCCACCCCCGTCGGCTGGACCGGAGATGATCGCCGCGAGTGAGGACACGTTCACGATCGCCCCGTGGCCGCTCTCCTGCATGACGGGGATGACGGTCTTCATGCCCAGCCATGTCCCGGTGGTGTTGATGGCGATGACCTTGTTCCACTCCTCGAGGGTGGTCTCGAGCAGTCCCTTCGGCAGGGCGATGCCGGCGTTGTTGACGAGGATGTCGATGGTGCCCCACTCGGCGACCACGTCGGCGACGACTTGTTCCCAGGACTCTGCCGAGCTGACGTCGAGAGTGTGCGCGAGGACGTCGCCTCCTGCCGCCTTGATTGCTTCTACGGCGTCGGCGAGGGCGGCTTCGGAGATGTCGGTGGCGACGACCTTGGCCCCTTCGGCGGCGAAGATCTCTGCTGTTGTAAGGCCGATTCCGCTGGCTGCGCCGGTGATGATGGCGACTTTGCCGTTCAGGCGTGACATGGGGGTCATTCCGTTCTTCTCGTAGGGGTGTCGTCCGAGGTGAGCCACGGGGGCATCAGCTCGAGGAGTTCGTGGACGAGGGTGGTGTCAGGGGTGGCTTGGTCGTTGCGCAACCAGGTCGTGAGCGTGGCGACGAGACCGCCAGCCAGGAAGGTGGAGACGAAGTCCGTCACGTCTTCTGGCGGGACCTGTCCGGTGGGGAGGGAGTCCCGTGCGAGATCGATGAGGGTCCGTAGGTGGCGTGTGTAGCCGGCGACCGCGGCATCGTGGATGCCCACCGAAGCGCTCCACCCCAACGCGGCCCGGTAGAACACGGCGCGCGAGCCGACATGCCCGACCAACTGTGTCAGTGCCACGGTCATGACCTCCCGTGGCGCCGCTCCATCGGCGACGGGCAGCTGACTGACACTCGAGGCGGAATCCGCGAGGACTGCGCTCAAGAGATCGCTCAGGCTGTCGAAGTGCTTGTAGAAGACGCTTCGGCTGACCCCTGCCTCGGCGGTGATCGCGGTGATCGTGACCTGACTGGCGTCCAGATGCGACAGGCGTTCTACGGAGGAGAGGATCGCCGCACGAGTGCGAGCGGGCCGAGGATCGACTGCTCGGCGGCGGGGATCCGCCTCAGCGTTGGTCAACTCGACGACTTCGTCCTGCATGACGCCAACCTACTCTTTCGACGACACGCGTCCAAAAAATATCTGGTGAAGATTCAAGACGTGGTGGTCCGCAGCCGGCACGATCGGCATTCTGAGGAAGCAATGTCGTCCGAATTCTTGACATTCACACTAATGTGACTGTTGACGATGGAACCATGTCGACTTCTGCCACACCTCGCGAACGATCACGATCACAAGACCGGCTCAAGCCCGGAGACGGTCTCGTCATCGGTCTGCTCATGGCCTCCACGTTCCTCGTCCTCCTCAACGAGATGCTCCTGGGCGTCGCCCTGCCGACCCTCATCCGCGACCTCGGCATCACACCGTCAGCCGGTCAATGGTTGACGACCGGATACCTCCTGACCCTGGCCGTCCTGATACCGGCGACCAGCTTCGTCATGCGCCGCTTCCCCCTTCGGACGATCTTCCTGACGGCATCGTCCGTGTTCATCCTTGGTACGGCGATCGCTGCGGCCGCCCCCAACTTCGAAGTGCTCCTCGTCGCCCGTATCATCCAAGCCATCGGCACGGCAGTGTTCGTGCCCCTCCTCATGACCACGGCGATCCGCCTGATCCCTGAGTCGCGACGTGGCCGGATCATGGCGCTCGTCACCGCGGTCCCCGCACTCGCACCGGCCGTCGGCCCTGCTGTCTCAGGCCTCGTCTTGACGTTCCTGCCATGGCGGTGGCTGTTCATCCTGGTGCTCCCGCTCGCCGTGATCGCCCTCATCGCGGGTGCGCTGAAGCTGAAGAACATCACCACGCCCGAGCGGGCGAGCCTCGACCTGCAGTCGCTGGCGCTCTCAGCCATCGGCTTCGGCGGGCTGGTCCTCGGCCTGTCCGTCATCGGAGAGTCCGCCTCCGGCCACGCCCCCTTCTCGCCCGCCGTCCCGATCAGCGTCGGCGTCGTCGGCGTCGCCGCTTTCGTCCTCCGTCAGGTAGCTCTCCGCCGACGCAGAACCGCGCTGCTCGACATGCGCATCTTCCAGAACAGGACGTTCACCGTCGCCATCCTGATCATGCTCTTCGTGGCCATGAACGCCTTCGGTGTCGCCCTGGTGCTGCCCCTGGTCCTCACCGGCGCGCTGGGGCTCAGCACCCTGGCAATCGGGCTGTTCCTGTTCCCCGGTGGTCTCATAATCGCCGGGGTGTCCTGGCTCGGCGGACGCGTCTACGACCGATGGGGCCCGCTGCCGCTCGCTGTTCCCGGCGCCGTCATCTGGGCTGCGAGCATCTGGTTCCTCAGCACCCTGACCGTGGCGAGCGGCGCCGGGGCCTACCTGGCCGGCTACCTCGTCATGACCGCCGGGCAGGCGATGATCTGGGGCCCTGTGACGACCCTCGCCTTGTCCTCCCTGCGGTCCGAGCTCTACCCGCACGGCAGCGCGGCGTTCACCACGGTGCAGCAGCTCGCCGGCGCCGTCGGCGGCGCCGTCCTGGTCTCGGCGTACACGATTGGCGCCGGCGCGGCCGACGCCGGCCAACTCAGCATCGCCGAGACCGTCGATGCGGGGCAGGGCGCGTTCGTGACGGCGGGGGTCGTCGCGATCGTGGGCATCATCGGGACGCTCTTCATCGGACGCCGCCGCCGCGCGACGGTCGAGGCGACACCCTCGACCTGAGTTTCTGCGCATCGGCCATGACGAAAGGCTCCCTCCTGCTGGAGGGAGCCTTTCGCGTGACCCTGCTGCTTTCTTCGACAGCCCCATCTCCGTGCCGTCTGCAGTCCAGGAGACTAAAAGCCGTGGGGGCGCACGAAGGGGCTGCCACGAAGTGCGTGGCAGCCCCTTCGGGGGATCAGTGCTGGATGTCGAGAATGACGATGTCTTCCCGGTTCCTGAACTTCAGGATGTCCATCGCGATCTCCATGTGTGCGTCGTGCACGGAGAACGCGTCGAGAGCTGCCTGGTCCTCGAGCTCGGCGACGAGGCCGAAGTCGTGGTTGCCGTCGGTACCGATGTCGATGCCGCCCTCGAGGGAGACGAGCCCCGGGATGGTGCCGACGAGGCCTTCGAGGCGGTCGATGGCTTCCTGCATCTGCTCCCGGGTCGGTCCTTCGTAGACGCGGAAGAGGACGATGTGTCGGATCATGGTGGTGGTTCCTTACTGGGCGGTGAAGCCGCCGTCGATGATGATGTCGGTGCCGGTGACGAAGCGTGCCTCGTCCGAGGCGAGGAAGAGGACGCCGTAGGCGATGTCGATCGGCTCGGCGGCGAAGCCCATGGGGATCTTCGCCAGGACGGCTGCGGTGACTTCCTCGGAGAAGGACCGCATGATGGGCGTGTTGATCAGCCCCGGGTAGATGGTGTTGACCCGGACGCCCGCGGGGGCGACGTCGATGGCGATCTCCTTCGTGATGGCGCGGAGGGCGCCCTTAGTGGAGGAGTACGCGACCGAGCCGCCGCTGATGCCGCCGACGAGGCCGGCAGCGGAGGAGATGTTCACGATCGAGCCGGTGCCGTTCTTCTTCAGCTCCGGCATGACGGCCTTGATCCCGAACAGGGTGCCGGTGATGTTGACGTTGAGGATGCGGGTGGTCTCCTCGGCGTCGATGTCCCAGACGTCCTCGCGGGTCTTGCCGGGGATTGCGGCGTTGTTGATCAGGATGTCGATGCGACCGAAAGTCTCGATCGCCTTCGCGGCGACGTCGACCCAGTCGCTCTCCACGCCGATGTTGTGCTTGAGGCCGACGACGGCGTCCGTGCCGAGCTCGGCGTTGATCTCGGCGACGGTCTCCGCGAGGAGGGTGTCGTTGAGGTCGGTGGCGATGACCTTTGCGCCTTCCTGGGCGAAGAGCTTCGCTTCGACCTTTCCCTGACCGCCGGCGGCACCGGTGATGATCGCTACTTTGTTGTCCAGACGTCCCATGACGTTCTCCTTCGATGCGCCCCTGCTCGTGATGTGCAAGAGGTGTCTTTCTTCTTCTGCAGCCGACATCTGTGTCGGTTGGTCTGAGGGGGCGGCGGCCGAGCCGCGTTGCTGAGCCACCGCCGGAGGTGGTGCGTACTTACTTGAAGGCGGCGCGGTTGACGGCGACGGTCTCGTCGAGCGAGGGCATCTGCTCGAGCGAGCCGAAGTGCGCCATCAGCTCGTCGCGCTTGGCGGGGGCGTCGTCCTTGACCGCGGCGGCGAGGGCCTTGCCGAGGTCGTCGTAGCCGAGCTCGGTGCAGTACGCCGGGGTGCCCGGCTGCTGGCGCCACGACTCCGCGATGATGCCGGCGTCGTAGGGGTCGAAGCCGGTGTCGTCGACGAGCTGCATGACGGTGGCACGGTCATCCGACGAGTCGGCCGCCACGGGGATCGCGATGCGTCCAGGGGTGCCCGAGGGCTGCCCCTTGGTCTGCTGCGTGCCGGCGAGGGCTGCGTTCCACGCCTTGACGATCGGGCGGCCGAGGGTCTCCTGGCTCCAGATGCTCTCGACCTTGCCAGCGTCGACAGCGTCGACGGGGCCGGCCATCGCGGGGTAGTAATTCGACGTGTCGACGACGATCGTGCTCGCGGGGACGCCGGCGATGGTCTGGGCGAGGGCCTTCTGGACCGAGAACGGGATGGCCAGGACGATGACGTCACGGTCCTGGGTGGCGGCCTCCATCTCGACGGCGCGGGCGCCGGAGGCGAGGACACTCTCGTTCACGGCCTCGGGGCCGCGCGCGTCAGCGACGGCGACGTCGTGGCCGGCGTTGCTGAGGCGGGTGGCGAGGTTTCCCCCGATGGCTCCAGCGCCGATGACGGTGATCTTCATGGGTGTCTCTTCTCTCTGTAGGGACTACTGCACCGATCGACAGGCGAAGGGGGTAGCGGCCGTGTCGTCGATGCGGGATGATGTTCATGTTGCCGTGTACATTCACCGTAGCCCATGTACGCGTCAATGTGTACATCTTTCAGAAACAACTTCCCGAAGGAATTGGTGGCATGGCGAGTCGACTGGCGAACCCGCTGGAGATCCCTGACGAGGCAGACTTCGATCTCTTCGCGACGATGTCTGCCTTCGTGGACCCCGTCCGGCGTGCGATCGTGCAGAACATCGCCGAGACCCCAGGGACTTCGTGCAGCACCTCGGACTTCGGAGTCTCCAAGTCGGCCTTGACGAGGCACTGGCGGGTGCTCCGAGAGGCGGGCATCATCCGCCAGGAGGTCGACGGTAACCGCCACCGCAACTGGCTGCGCCGGGACGAGCTCGACCGCCGCTTCCCCGGGCTCGTCGATCTCGTCCTCCGAGAGCACGGAGCCACGACCAAGCCCAAGACGGCTCCGGCCGAGGAGCATGCCGCCTGACCCGAGAGGTACAGCACTGCGAGCACTATGCCCTGGGGCCCAGCTGCCGAAACGATGACCCGTGGAACACCAACGGGGACATCTCCGGCTCCACCTGGACGCCGACGACTTCGAGGAGAGCGACCGTGTGGTCACCCGCCGGCACTTCGTCGAAGAGGACGCAGTCGAACCAGCCCGCCGCGCCCCCGATGAAGCGCGCATCTGAACCGTCGTCGACAAGATCGACACCCGCGAAACGAGCCGCCTGGTCGGGGCCCGCGATCTGACGTGCCAGCAGTGCCTGATCGGCGCTGAACACGGACACCCCGACGCAGGCGGCGCTACGAAGCTGCGGCCATGACGTCGACGTCCGCTGGATGGCGACGGACACCAGGGGGGGGTCAGCGGAGACACCCACGGTGAACGACGATGCCACCATGCCGATCGTCCCTTCATCCGTTTCCGAGATGAGTGCGACGACGCCTGAGGGGTAGTGCGCGAACGCCTGACGAAGCGCGGCGGGATCGACGCGCTCACGGGGGAACACGCTTTGCGCCGTGACGCTGGACGTCGTCATTCGTGCTGCCTGGTCAGTAGATGGCACGGCCGAGGCCCATGAGGCGTTCCGAGGTGATGGACCCGTCGGCCTCGCGGCGCTCGGTCGCGACCTCGAGGAGGAGGTCCCGGCGCCGCGGCGCCCGCTCTCGGTCAGCCGCAGCCAAGAAGCCGGGCATCTCAGCCGCGGTCCTGTCCGTGCAGTAGGCCGGCGTTCCCGGCTGCTGCCGCCACGACTCCGCCAGGGTCCCGGTGTCATGAGCGTCGAAACCGGTGTCGTCGATGAGCGCGCTCGTCAGGGCCTTCGCGGCAGCGTCATCGCCTGCGACAGGGATGGCGATACGGCCAGGCGCCCCCGCGCCTGCGGCTCGGTCGTTGAAGGACTCGGAACCGATCGCGTTCCAGGCCTTCACGACAGAGCGGCCGAACTGCTCCACCACCCACAGGCTCTCCACCTGGCCGGTCTCGATCGCCTCGATCTCGCCGTCACGAAGCGGGTAGTAGTTCGACGTGTCGATCACGACCGCCGTCTCGGGAGCGCGCTGAACGTGCGCGGCGACGTCCGGGATACGACTCAGCGGCACGGACACGATGAGCGCGTCGACTCCGACTCCGACGTCAACTGCGTCGACCGCTCGTGCGCCAGTGCTGAGGGCCTTGCCCTCGATCGTCTCCGGACCGCGACTGTTCGCAATGGACACGTCGTGTCCTGCGCCCGCGAGACGCTCCGCGAGGGTGGCGCCGATCATGCCTGTGCCGATGATGCCGATCTTCATGGATCCTGCCTTCCGAAGTGGTCGTGTAGACCAGTCTCAACATTGCCATTAGTGTGAATGTCAAGACTCAGAAGGGAAACGCATGAGAATCGGTGAACTCTCCAAGAGGACCAGCGTGCCGCCGCGCATGCTCCGCTACTACGAAGAACAGGGGCTGATCACGCCGCAGCGGCTCGACAATGGCTACCGCGACTACGGGGACTACCTCGTCGACCGGGTCAACAAGATCCGCGGCCTCGTCGACAGCGGCATCCCGTCGCGGATCATCATCGACATCCTCCCGTGCCTCGACCAGCCGCAGACGATCGTCGTGAGAGATGCCGACCCTGAGCTCCGCGCGATCCTCGTCCTCGAACGTGACCGCATGTCGCAGAAGATCGATTTTCTCATCCAGAACCGCGACGCCATCACGCAGTACATCGACGCCATCGACGCGTCGACGTCCGAGACGAGCATCGTCAAGGCAAGCTGACCCTCGGCGCACCCTCGGCGCACCCTCGGCGCACCCTCGGCGCATCCCCGGGCTGGACGGCCCTCGGGCGCAGCCGCCGAAGCAGCCTGAGAGTTGGCCGAAGAACGCTTGACCTTCCCACTAGTGAGACGGTTGGACGATGAGGGAATGAACAACTCGTCTTCTTCATCCCCGCGCGAGGGCATGCTCCTCGGCATGCAGCTCGGCAATGGCTACGGCTCTCAGCCCGACTCGTGGCGGATGCCCGGTGTCGACCCGGCCAGCTACGTCGACTTCGACATCATGGCCCGCCAGGCCCAGGCTGCCGAGCGCGGTCTCATCGACTTCCTGTTCCTTCCTGATGAGCTCGGGCTCCAGGACGACATCGAGCACCACCCCTCGAAGGTCTCCCTCGAGCCGACGCTCACCCTTGCGGCCATCGCTCGGGCGACGAGCCGCATCGGGCTCGTGATGACGGCGTCGTCGACGTTCAACGAGGCATACTCCCTGGCCCGACAGCTGAAGACCCTCGACGTCATGAGCCACGGCCGGGTCGGCTGGAACGCGGTGCCCTCGAGCGGTGATCTCGCGGCTGCGAACTTCGGCAAGGCGTTCCCGCCGCGTGCGGAGAAGTACGAGCGCCTCCACGAGATGGTCCAGGTCATGCAGGGTCTCTGGGGCAGCTGGGGCGAGGACGCTTGGGTCAAGGACGTCGAGTCGGGCCGTTTCGCTGACTCCTCGAAGATCCAGCCCGTGAACATGGCCGGCCGGCACGTGGCCTCGCAAGGTCCTCTGCCGATCCCGCCGTCCGAGCAGGGCCAGCCCGTCATCTTCCAGGCAGGAGGTGGCAGCAACGGTGCCGCGGTCGCTGGCCGGTACGCGAACGGTGTTATCGGTGCCACCTTCACGATCGAGGACGCCAAGGCCCAGCGCGCCACCCTCCGGCAGGCCGCCGCGGATGCAGGGCGCGACCCGGACGAGATCAAGTTCTTCGCCGGGCTCATGCCCGCTCTCGGTGCAAGTCGGCGCGACGCTCTCGACCGCCGCCTCCTCCTTGGTCGGGACACCATCCCGCAGCGCGTGCCGTACCTCGGCTTCATGCTCGGGCTCCGTCTCGCCGAGGACCGGCTCGACACCCCGTTGGCTGCCGATGAACTCGCTGCTGCACGCCCCAACCTCGGAGACCCGCGGGCGATGCACGCGTTCGAGGTCGCCCGTGAGGGATGGACCGTGCGCGAGATCCTCGCCCACGGGGTCATCGACTACCACCCCACCCCTGTCGGCACCGCGTCCGACGTGGCCGACCACATGCAGGAGTGGTTCGAGGCCGGTGCCGTCGACGGGTTCTGGGTGTCGGTCGACGTGTATGAAGATGGCATCGACACCTTCGTCGATGACGTCGTGCCGATCTTGCAGGACCGCGGGCTCTTCCACCGCGAGTACGAGGGGGCCACCCTCCGTAGCCACCTTGGGGCCCCGCACCAGTACGGCCTCGACCCGCGCCTCACGTAGAAACGAATGGGGAGAGGCCAGCGACGGATCCAAAGGGCGTTGGGTGTCCCGATCGACGATGGTTCAGCGGGACGGTTGGCGGCGGTAGCTCAACACTTCGGTCGTGATGGGTCCGGACCCTCGTTGTCGCGGCGTGGTCGTGGGTGCTGCGGCCAGGATCACGAGGACCACGCCTATGAGTCCAAGGCCGACCCATCCCAGGGTGGTGAGGTGTTCCCCGACGATGACGACGGCGAGGATCGCGGCGACCGCCGGCTCGATGAGGGTCAGGGTCGTCGCGGTGCTCGCAGGTACTTGCGAAAGCCCATAGCCGAACAGGACGTACCCGGCGAACATCGGCACGAGTGCCATGTACGCCCCCACGGTGAACGCTTCCCGCGACGCAAGGAGTGGCCCGCCCGTGATGAGTAGGACGGGGAGGAGCAGAAGTCCTCCGCCGCTGAACACGGCCCCCATCGATGCTGCCCGGCCGAGGCCGTCGTGCATGAGGCGGTGGGCCGCCCATGAGTAGCCGGCGTAGGTGACCCCGGCGACCAGGCCGAGCGCGATCCCGGCCAGCGTAGACGTGAGCGCTCCGCTGTGGCCGTCGAGCTTGGACAGGCACAGAAGGGTGCTGCCGATGACGCCGAGCGCGGCAGCGACCATCCACGGCCGGCTGAGCGTGCTGCGGTCGATGACGCGTTCCAGCACTCCCGAGGCCAAGGGCGCGGAGGCGAGCGAGACGACGGAACCAATCGCGACCCCGGCGAGGTGCATGGAGCTGTAGAACACCAGCGGATAGACCGCAACGGCCACCGCGCCGGCCGCGACGACCCGCCAGCGCCGTTGCAGGGCGGGCCGTTTTCGGCGCAGTGCCGGCACCGCAATCGTTGCTTGCAGAACGCCCCCGAGCCCCAGGGACACGGCGCCGATCGCGAGTGGTCCCACAGCCGGGGCGAACGTCGCCGCTGTGCCAGTGGTACCCCAGAGCAGCGCAGCGACAATGATCGCGCCGACGCCGACCATCCGGGTGTTCACAGTCCTGCCACCAATGCTGCGGCGAGGGTGCGCGCGCGGGCGAGCCGCGTCGAGTCGCCTTCAAGGCCTGCGCGGGCCATTGCCCCTTCGAGGAGGAACGAGCAGTGTTCAGCCACCGCGGCTGCATTGGCGGGCGGTGTCAGTTCCATGAGGTGGGAGACCAGGATCGATTCGACCTGCTCCTTGTGCCTGCGGACGGCGTCACGGCCAGCCGCGCCGACGGGCAGCTCAGCGGCAGCGTTCAGCAGCCCGCACCCGCGGAAGCCGTGCTCGTAGCCAAGTTCGGCGTGATCGATGTACGCATCGAACACGGCGGCAACCCGCTCCGCGGCAGTGCTCGAACCGCTGACTCGGGCGGCGTACAGGCCCAACCACTCCTGGTGTCGGGCCTCGATGTAGGCGCTCGCCAGCTCATCCTTGGAGGCGAAGTTGTTGTAGAGGCTCATCTTCGCCACCCCGGCAGCGGCGGTGATCGAGTTGATCCCCGTCGCCTCGATCCCGTGCGCGTAGAACAAGCGCGCAGCAGCGTCGAGCACACGGTCTCGAGCAGACGCAGCAACTTCTGACATGCCACCACCCTCTTATTAGGTAGATCAGTCTACCTAGCGAGAGGGCTTGTCGATAGTGTCCGGTAGACGATCGGCTGTCGGAAATGATCGTTTCCGGACCGCGGGCGCCACCAGGGCGACGCGGGCCGACGCGCCGTGCCGAAGCACTGAACCGAAACTCAGTTGTCCCGGAAGCACCTCGGCACCGTTTCGGGTACGTCCTCGGGCGCTCGGCGGGATGCTCCGCCGGCTGCCCGCGCCGCCGAGGCCCCTGGGGGCTGTCGGACCGACCGGCGGCACCGCTAGCCTGCCGGGCATGGATGCGCCGATCGACCGACTGCTCGCGAGCGCCGGAGGGTCCGGTGCGATGTGGCCTGCGGCGTACGACCTGGGCTGGACGGCGATCATCGCGATCGGCGCGCTCGCCGCCGTCTGGATGCTCGTCAGCGTCGTCAGGTCGGCGCTCAGCGGTTCCGCCAAGGCCCTCTGGATCGTGCTCTGGGCACTGGTCGCCCCTGTGGCGATCGTCGCCTGGCTCGTGATCGGGCGAGACGCCCGCGCGTCGGGTCGCGAGATCCGCGCCTCGCGGGCCGGTCGCGAGCCGTCGGCCGACGCATCCTAGGCTGAGCGCATGACCGCCCCCATCGACGCCGACGCCCTGCTCGCCGGCCCGCGCGGACGGCGGCTCTGCCTCGAGCTCATGCGGCACGGCGAGCCCGCCAGCGAGGCGCGTGAGCACTTCGGCCAGCTCGTCTTCTTCGCCTCGTACCGGTCGGCGAAGGCGAACGGCGTCGCGGTCACCCTCCTGCGGAGCAGCACCGCCGACGGCCCGGGCGCCGACGCCCCGCTGCCCGACCCGACCCCCGCCGAGCTCGCCGACGCCCTCGATCGGATCCCGCTGCCGCACCTCGACGACGCCACGCTGACGACCGCCCTCGCCAGCACCGTCGACGCCGCCGCCTACTGGCAGGAGCCCGACGGCGACGACCTGCTGATGGTCGAGCCGGTCGTCACCCGGGCCCTCCGGCGGGTCGCCGAGCACGTCGTGTCGTCGCCCGCCACGGCGTGGTGGAGCGACCGCACCGCTCCCGACCAGCACCTCGTCGAGTTCGACCGGCCCGAGTTCCGCACCGGCGAGCCCCCGTCGTGGAGCGTCGTCGGCGTCCGCGCGGCCCTGCAGCAGTGGCGCGACGCCCGTGTCGCCGGTGAGGCTCGGGCGCTGCGTGAGCGGCCCCTCGACCCGTCCGCCTCGTTCAGCGCCGACTGGTGGTCGACCCCGAACTGGATCGGCCCGGTCACGACCCAGGCGGGGCCCGACGGCGCCCCGCTCGGCCTGCGACTCGTCGAAGACGGCTTCGGCGACACCCGCGCCCGCGTGCGGCAGCTCGACGTCCAGCCCGACGCCCGGGTGATCGAGGTCGACGGCCCCGACGACTGGGCCCGCCTCTGCCGCGAGCACCCGCTCGAGGTCACCGCGTCGCACCGGCACGACTGGTACCGCGCGACCGGTCGGGCCGGGGCCTGGGTCTCACCCGACTGGGCGTCCGTCGCCGAGATCGCCGACGCCGTGCACGTCTCCGTCGCCGGGTACCTGCTCACCGCCGGCCGCAGCGTCCCCGTCGACGAGAGCACCGCCTCCGTCCTGGCCGGCTGGAGCCCCGACGAGACCTACTGGCTCACCGACGTCGCCGCGAGCGACGCGCCCGCGATCACCTGGGTGCTCGACGACGACGGACGCTGGGTCCGCGAGGCCCGAGGAGCCGCGACGAGTCAGAGACACGGCGACCGCTAGCCTGCTCGCATGACCTCGCCGATCGATGCCGACGCCGATGCCGACGCCGATGCCGACGCCCATCCCGGAGACGGTCGGCGCCCGCGCGTGCTCGGCGCCCTCGGCATCGCGGCGGCGGTCGGAGTCCTGTTCGCATCGGTCATCATCGTCCCCGCGTTCTTCCCCATCAAGACGGTGGGCTCCCTGACGCCGACGGACCCCCTGCTCGACCGGGTCGGGGAGTGGTCTGCGATGTACCTCGCCCCCGGGATCATCGCGACCATCGTCCTGGCGTCGGCCGCGGGCGCCCGAGGAGGACGAGGGCGCCGCCGGGGCATCATCGCCGGAACGATGGCCGCCTTCTCTCTGCCGGTCTTCCTCGTCGCGCTGTTCGTCGACTCCGTCTTCTTCGATTCGGCCCCCTGAAGGAGGCGCGGGTCGGCGATGAACGGAACCGCACCTCCCGACGTATCCCCTCGAGACCCCGCCGCCCTAGTCTGAGAGGAACGTCGATGACGGCCCTCCTGACGCCGCACCGCCACCCGACCGCCGAGCGGAGCCCGATGACCGCACCACCGTCGAGCTTCGACGTCGACGAGGCCTTCGCCGAGCACGGGTCGGCGCTGCTCGGCTTCGCCGTCAACGCCCTGGGCGACCGCGGCCAGGCGGAGGACTGCGTGCAGGAGACGTTCCTGCGCGCATGGCGGGCGCGCGACCGGTTCGACCCGACCCGCGCCTCCGCCCGCACCTGGCTCTTCGCCATCGAACGGCGCCTCATCATCGACGTGCTGCGTGCCCGGCAGCGCACACCGCACCTCGTCACGCCCGACGACGCCCCCGACGCGTCGACGAACGACCCCGACCCCCTCGACCGCCTCGGCCTCGTCGAGGGGCTGGCCCGGCTGAGCGACGAGCACCGCGCCGCCGTGGTCGCCGTGCATCTGCGCGGTCGCACCTACCGCGACGTCAGCGAGAGCACCGGCGTACCCGTCGCGACGCTCCGCACCCGCGTGCACTACGCCCTGCGCGCCCTCCGCACCCACCTCGACGAAGGCGACACGACCGATGACTGACCCGACGCCCTCGCGCCGCGACGAGCTGATCGCGGCGGCGCTCGCCGACGACCTCTCACCCGCCGAGGCGGCCGAGTTCGCCGCGCTCCGAGCAGAGGACCCGGGCATCGACGCCGAGCTCACCGAGCTGGCTGCGCTCACGGCACGCCTCGCCGACCTCCCCGAGCCGGACGGACGGGCAGGATGCGCGGGCTGGGTCGACCTCGAACCCAGCGCCGAGCTGCGGCGGCGCGTCGCGGGCATCGCGGGTGCCGACGCCCCCGTCACCCCACTGCCCGCTCGCAGCACCCGACGCCCGAGCCGACGCACGCTCCTCACCGCGCTCGGCGCCGCGGCCTGCCTCGCGGTCGGAGCCGGTGCGGGCGCCCTCGTCGCGACCCCCCGCGACGCTCACGTCGACGGCCCGCCCGGCACGCTCGGCGCCGTCGAACCGGTCGCGTTCGCGGGCGCGCCCTCGGGGGTCGAGGTCGACGGCGACGTCGTCGCCCACACCTGGGGCACCGAGACGCTGCTGACGGTCACCGGGCTGCCCGCCGGAGACCCCTTCACCGTGGTCGTCGTCGGCGACGACGGGCGCGAGTACGAGTCGGGCACGTTCCTCGGCACCGACGTCGAGATCGACTGCAGCCTGAACGCGGGCGTGCTGCGCGAGGACGTCGCCGCCGTCGAGATCCGCGGGGCCGACGGCGCGGACATCGCGGTCGCCGAGGTCCCCGCCGTCGACGCCTAGCGCCCGACTCGCTGCGCCCGGCGC
>Ga0308170_10002502_pt1 | contig 15736 bp, 6 predicted proteins | sample PhyBR2_2_FD_202136 | JGI IMG/M metagenome (GOLD analysis project Ga0308170, IMG submission 202136) | Phyllosphere microbial communities from UC Gill Tract Community Farm, Albany, California, United States - DLSLSB.R2 | ecosystem: Host-associated > Plants > Phyllosphere > Unclassified | place... | reverse complement strand
GCTCTTCGCGACCCAGAACCCGCCCGGCCTGTACGGCGGCCGCAAGGTCCTGTCGCGCGCGTTCCGCAACCGGTTCCTCGAGATGCACTTCGGCGACGTGCCCAAGGACGAGCTCAAGACGATCCTAGAGCGCCGGTGCCGCATCGCACCCTCGCACGCCGAGAAGACGGTCAACGTCTTCCTCGAGCTCCAGCGCCGCCGGCAGGCCGGCCGCGTCTTCGAGCAGAAGCAGGCGTTCGCGACGTTGCGCGACCTGTTCCGGTGGGGCGGGCGAGGCCCCGTCGAGACGGTGCAGCAGCTCGCCGAGGACGGCTACATGCTCCTCGCCGAGCGCGCTCGTCGCGCCGACGACAAGCAGGTCGTCAAGGAGGTCCTCGAGGACGTCCTGCGCGTCAAGATTGACGAGGCGGGCCTGTACGACTTTGCGCGCTTGCCTCAACTCGGCCTCCCCGTACCGGTGCGTGCCTCTCCTCCCTCCCCCCCCCCCCTTCATCTCTCTCTCTCTCCCTGTCTCTCTCTCGGGCCTCGGAAGCTGACGACGTTCTCTTTCCTCTCGTGCCTGCAGCCGCAAGACGCCGAGCTCGTCTGGACGTCGGCCATGCGCCGGCTCTACTTCCTCATCGCCGCCTCGCTCCTCCGCCACGAGCCCGTCCTCCTCGTCGGCGAGACCGGCTCGGGCAAGACGTCGGTCTGCCAGGCCCTGGCGCACGCCCTCTCGCGCCAGCTCCACATCGTCGGCTGCCACCAGAACACCGAGACGGCCGACCTCCTCGGCGGGCAGCGCCCGCTGCGCAACCGTGCGGCCATCCAGGCCGGCATGCGCTCCGAGGCGTCGGCGCTCCTCGCAGCAGCGGGCAAGCCGGTGCCGACCGAGGACGAGGCCGACTTCGAGGACGTCCTCGCGCTCGTCGACGAGCTCGTCGCCGAGACCAAGGACGCCGTCGCCAAGGCCCTCGGCGACCGCATGCGCTCGACGACGGCCTTGTTCGAGTGGCACGACGGCCCGCTCGTGCAGGCGATGCGCGGCGGCGACCTGATCCTCCTCGACGAGATCTCGCTCGCCGATGACTCGGTCCTCGAGCGCCTCAACTCGGTCCTCGAGCCGGCGCGCACGCTCGTCCTCGCCGAGAAGGGCGGCCTCGACCTCGACGACATCCGGGTCGTCGGCGGCGACGGCTTCGAGATCCTCGCGACCATGAACCCCGGCGGCGACTTCGGCAAGAAGGAGCTCTCGCCGGCGTTGCGCAACCGCTTCACCGAGATCTGGGTCCCGGCCGTCGACGACGCGACCGACCTCCTCCACATCATCGGCAGCCGGTGGGCGCCCGAGCACCGCGACCGCCTCGAGCCGCTCGCGCCCAAGATCCTCGACTTCGCCCAGTGGTTCGCCGGCCAAGTCGGGCAGAGCGAGGGCCTCGGCATCGGCCTGCGCGACATCCTCGGCTGGGTCGACTTCCTCAACGTCGCAGCGCGGCGCGGCAGCAGCAGGTGCGTCCCACCTCTTCTCCTCCCTCTCGAGATGCCGCCCTCCTCGAGGAACCTCTCGCTGACGCTCTCTCGCTCTCGCCCTCGCGCTCGCAGCTCTCTCGACATGGCCGACGCCTTCTGCCAGGGCGCCCTCATGACGGTCGTCGACGGCCTCGGCGCGCTGCCGACCACGTCGGGCCTGTCCAAGGACGGCCTCGACAAGCTGCGCCGCTCGTGCTGGCGGTACCTCGAGTCGCTCGTCCCGGCGACGATGCGACCCGAGGCGCTCCCGCTCGACGTGTCGGACGCCAAGGGCCTCTTCTCGATCGGGCCGTTCGGCGTCGCCAAGGGTGCGCTCCCGCCGGCCCAGGTCGACTACACGCTCCTCGCGCCGACGACCCGCCTCAACGCCATGCGCCTCCTGCGCGCGCTCCAGCTCGCCAAGCCCGTCCTCCTCGAGGGCAGCCCGGGCGTCGGCAAGACGAGCCTCGTCACGGCCGTCAGCGCCGCGACCGGTCACGCCCTCATCCGCATCAACCTGTCGGACCAGACCGACCTCATGGACCTCCTCGGCAGCGACCTGCCCGTCGAGGGCGGCAAGAGCGGCGAGTTTGCGTGGAAGGACGCGCCGTTCCTCGCCGCCATGCAGAACGGCGACTGGGTCCTCCTCGACGAGATGAACCTCGCGTCGCAGTCGGTCCTCGAGGGCCTCAACTCGTGTCTCGACCACCGCGGCGCCGTCTACATCCCCGAGCTCGACCGCACCTTCAACCGCCACCCCGAGTTCCGCATCTTCGCGGCGCAGAACCCGCTCGGCCAAGGCGGCGGGCGCAAGGGCCTCCCCAAGTCGTTCCTCGACCGGTTCAGCCTCGTCCACATGGAGGAGCTCGACTCGACCGACCTCAACGCCATCGCCGCCGCCCTGTACCCGGACATGGACCCGGCCGTCGTGCGCAAGATGATCTCGTTCAACTCGACCGTGCACCGCCAGACGATGGACGCTCGCACGTTCGGCGTCGAGGGCTCGCCGTGGGAGTTCAACTTGCGCGACGTCCTGCGCTGGTTGACGTTGGTCCGCTCGTCGGGCGGGCTCGACGCGCGGCAGCACGAGGCGGTCGAGTACTTCGGCCTCCTGTACCTGCAGCGGTTCCGCACCTCGCGCGACCGCGAGCACGTCGCGCGCCTGTTCGCCGACGCGTTCGGCGAGCACGTCGATCCGTCGTTGCGCCCGACGCCGTTCGTCTCGGCCGAGCACGTCCAGGTCGGCCACTCGCTCCTCGAGCGCGGCGACTCGTCGATCGCGGTCGAGCGCGCGAGCACGGCGCTGCCCATCCGGCGCGAGGCGCTGCAGCCGCTCGAGGCGCTCGTCAAGTGCCTCGACATGGGCTGGCTCGCCATCCTCACCGGGCCTCGCGCGACGGGCAAGACGGCGCTCGTGCGCCAAGTCGCCGCGCTCGCCGGCAAGCGCCTGCGCGAGTTCACGATGAACGCCGAGGTCGACACGCTCGAGCTCCTCGGCAGCTTCGAGCAGGCCGACCGCCTGCGCGACCTCGACTCGGTCGCCCGGGACGCCATCGCCCTCCTCAAGGACGCCGCGACGGCGCAGCTCAAGACGGACGGCGTCTCGAACGTCTACTCGGCGCTCGCCCAGCTCCGCCAAGTCCGCCTCCAGCTCGCCACCGAGGCGGCCGACCTCGACGTCGTCGCCCTCGGTCAGACGATCCGCCTCGTCCTCGACGCCCTCGTCCCCTTCTCGCCCTCGCCCGCCGCCGACCTCGTCTCTCGCCTCGACCGCGCCGTCACCGTCGCCGACTCGGCGGCCGCCGCCGCCCGGTTCGAGTGGATCGACGGCCCGCTCGTCCAAGCCATGAAGAACGGCGACTGGCTCCTCGTTGAAGATGCTAACCTGTGCAGCCCCTCGGTCCTCGACCGCCTCAACTCGTTGTTCGAGACCGGCGGCCGCCTCCAGCTCGCCGAGCGCGGGCCCGTCAACGGCGAGATCCAGATCATCGCGCCGCACTCCGACTTTCGCCTCGTCATGACGCTCGACCCGCGCAACGGCGAGCTCTCGCGCGCGATGCGCAACCGCGGCATCGAGATTGCCATCCTCGCCTCGTCAAGCCCCGCCGCCGACGCCGACACGGACATCGCCTCGGCGCACGGCCCTCTCGCCCTCGTCGCCGACAACTTTGCCGAGCCGTCCCTCGCTCCAGTCGTCCGTCTCGCCAACCTCGCCCACCACGATGTCGCACCGATTGCCCTCGTCCAGCACCTCGTCTCGACCTTGTCGGCCGCCCACTTCTCGCTCGCAGCCCGAGTCCTTCGGACCGTCGAGCTCGTCAACAACGACCTGCCCGCCGAGTTCGCCCTTCGCCAACTCGCACAGCACGCCCTCGTCCAGCACTCGACCGACGCCAAGGCGACTCTGGCCCAGTCGCGGGAAGTGCCGCTCAGTCTCTTCGTCGCACAGGTTCGTGCTGATCCCTCTCCTCTCCTCTCCCTCCCTCCCTCCCTCCCTCCCTCCCTTCAGGACACGAGCGCTGAGTCTTCTTCTGTTCTCCTTGCCTCCCGCTCTTTGCAATTGCAGCCCGTCGATACGTCCCTCGTCCCGCTCGCGGTCGCGCTCGGAAGCGGTTCGGCAGCACCCCTTCCCTCCCTCATCTCGACCCTCCTCGAGGCCTTGTCGTCCCTCCTCCTCTCGGCTGCATCAAGCCCTCAAGGTCTTCGTCGCGCGGCGTCCAAGACGGCACGGTCGCTCGCCGTGTTCGACAAGTCGCTCCTGGCGCGCCTCGGCAAGTTCAAGCTCGACGACGCCGACTCGACGATCGCCGGCCTCTTCCCGCTCTTCGTCGCCCTCCAAAGGCTCGTGTCGCGCCTCGCGAGCCTCGACATCTCGAGCCTCGTCGACGAGGACCGCGTCGCGCTCGGCAAGTCGGCCAAGGCGGTGCAGGCCCTCGCGAGCGAGCTCGAGGCCGTCTCGGGCTCGGCCGAGCTCGACTTCTCGACCGTCCAGCACGTCGTCGCATGGCTCGACACGGCGCTGTCGCAGCTTTCGCCCGCCCTCGCCGCCGTCGCAGGTGACGCCGTCGCGCAGCTCGCGCCGCTGCGGCAAGCCCTCACGCTCACGAGCGGCAAGGCGATGGAGCCCATCTGGCGCTCGTCGTTGCCGTTCAAGCCGAGCAACGCCGCGCTCGCCGACGCGTACGAGCGCCTCCTCGAGCGCGGCAGGCACAGCGCCGGCGAGGTGTGGGAGTACGCCGTCTCGTCCCTCTTCCTCGAGATCAGCGTCGTCCTCGGCGTCCCGCAGACGGCCAAACAGGCTCGCTACGAGGGCCAGGTCATCGACGTCGTCGAGCAGCTCCTCAAGCGCATCCCGGCGGCGCCCGTCGGGCGCGACGAGGACGAGCGTGACCCAGTCCTCGCCCTCACGGACGCGTCGAACGCCGCGGCGCTCGTCGTCGCCGAACTCGCCGCCGTCTCGTCGGTTCTGCAGGGTGCTCCCTCGGTGCGTCCTGTTCCTGTCCTGCTCCTCAAGGTTGCGCGCGTCGATGCTGACCTTCCTCGCCGCGCGCGCAGGCTCTCGCATCGGCAACGCTCGTCAAGGTCGTCCAGCAGAGCGGCGCGGCGTCACTCTCGGACGTCGTCGCAGTCCACCAGCTCGCATTCTGGCCGACGGGCAACAACGACAGTGCGTGCCGGCCTCTCTCCTCTCAGTGACGCTCGCGCTTCGTGACCTTCCCAAGTTGACGTTCTTTCCTTTTCTCCCCGCAGCCAAGTCGGCCGCCTTGTTCGCTACGCTCCTCAACTGGTCCGAGCACCTCGCACGTGGCTCGATCAAGGTGCGCCCCTCTCGCTGCAGCCTCCCTGGGTCGACCGGTGTCACTCACGTCCTCCCCCTCGTGCTCGCAGACTGTCGCCGACGCTTCGCCCGCCGATGTCGCTCGCCCGCTCCTCCTGCGCAAGGTCATCAACCTTCGGTACGTTTCCCACAGCCCCTCGAGCCGCATCTGGATCAATGGCAGTCACGCTGACGACGAACGTTTGCGCGCAGCCGGGGCGACACGCCCACGCTCGGCAACCTCGTCACGCAGTCGGCGGCGCTCGCTCGCACGGCCAGTCTTCAGCTCGTCGCCGCCGCACCCGACGCCTCGTCTCGTATCGAGGGACTGCGTGCAGCTCTCTTGGCGCTCATCTCGCTCGTGCGTGCACGGTCCTCTCTGTTTCAGGGGCCGCTCATCCTCTCGCGCCTGTACTGATTCTTTGTCTCTTACGTGCGCAGGTCGTCTCGAGCGTCGACGAGGACGAGGGCGAGCACGTGCCCCTCTCGACCGCCAACGTCGACGTCCAGGTCGCTCGCCGAGCCGAGTCGTCGGCGCCGCTCGCCGAGTCCGCCTCTCGGTACCTCTCGGTCGTGCTCCCGCCCCTCAAGGCGCCCAAGGTCGACCTCTCGTCGGTCGGCTCGGGCTTCGTCGCCTTCGCCCGGTTCCTGTGGCACCTCTACGTCCCCAACCTCCCGCTCGACCCTGCCGTCGGCCTCCGAGCGCACTCGAGCTTCATCGGGCGCCAACTCGCCGCCATGAACGGCATCCTTTCCGCCGTGCGCATCGACGAGGTCGCCATCACGGGCAACAGCCGCAACGCCAAGCTCGACCGCGTCCAGCACGTGGTCGACGACCTGCGCCGCCAGCTCGAGCAAGCCGGCGCCGCGCCCGTCAACCGCGAGGGCAACACGGCCCTCCTCTCGGCGCTCTTCGCCGAGCTGCGGTCCTTCCAGGAGCAGATCGTCAGCGACTCGCAGCTCGACGGCCTTCTCGCCGAGCTCGCCAAGCCGTCGTCGTCGGCCGCGGGCAACCGCGAGTCGAACCTCCAAAGGTCCGTCGACACCCTCCTTCGTCGCCTCGACCACGCCTACGCCGAGTCGGCCGACATCGTCGCGCCGATCCGCCTCGCGCTCGCGGCGTTCAAGATCGGCTTTGCGCTCCTCGCCCACGCGGCCCAGGCGGCGTCGCAGCCGGCCTCGCACGGCCCGTTCCGCACCCTCGTGCGCCGCCTCACGACGTTCCCGAGCATCGCCGAGCTCCCCGCCGTGCACGGCGACGAGCTCCCGTTGAGCATCAAGGCGGGCGAGGCGCCGCTGCACCCGGCGCAGGCGACCCTCCTCCAGGTCGCAGCCCTCACGGCGAGCATCGGCGACGAGACGACGACCAGGAGCGACGCCATCGTCCGCCTTACGCAGCTGTACGAGCGCATGCACTTCCTCTGGGCGACCGACCGGCACCACGACGAGGAGGCCGCCGAGGCCGAGGCGTCGCTCTACAAGGCCAAGCTCGACGTCCAGCAGGCGCAGACCGACGAGGAGCTCGAGGCGGCCGAGTTCGCCAAGCTCTTCCCGACCTTCGCCGACGTCATGGCCGACGAGGACGACGACCTTCTCAAGTCGTCGGCAGCAGGCGCCGCCGCCGCGGCGCCGTCCAAGCCGTCTCGCCTCGTCCAGCCCGGCGACCAGACCCTCCTCGCGCAGCTGCACCTGAGCCTCTTCGCCGAGAAGGCGGCGAGCGCGGCGACGGCGGCGTCGTCGGCGTACGACCGCCTGCGCCAGTCCGGCGTCGACGTCCTCGTCCCCAAGCTGTACGAGTCGCTCGACGAGTCGCTCGACCGCGACAGCGCGCCGTACCGCATCAGGGCCCTCGTCGCCCTCAGCCAGGCGTCGAGCCCGCCCGAGTCGGTCGACGCGCCGCAGCACGACTTCTACAACGAGCCCAACGTGCGCGAGACGGCCAAGGTCGTCCCCGTCCTCCTCGACTTTATCGAGCGCCTCGAGGTCATCATCGCCAAGTGGCCCGAGCAGATGGTGCTCCACGCGCTGCGCGACCGGTGCCGCGGCATGCTCAACCTCACGTCGTCGGCCTCGATCGCGCTCGTCCTCACCAACCTCGAGCAGCTCCTCCAACACACCGAGGACTGGGAAAAGTACGCCGACCGCGAGCACTCGATCAGCGCCAACCGCAACGCCGTCATCGCCCTCATCGTCGAGTGGCGGCGGCTCGAGCTCACGTGCTGGTCGCGCCTGCTCTCGACCGTCCAGGACACGTTCGGCGAGACGGTCGCCAACTGGTGGTTCCGATTCTACGAGACGGCGATCCGCAGCGCGCCCGGCGTCGACCGCGAGGCGCCCGTCGACCCCGAGGCCGACCCGGACGACTACTTCCGCGACCTCGTCAAGCTCCTCGACTCGTTCTTCCAGTCGTGCTCGATCGGCCAGTTCGGTGCGCGCCTCGACCTCGTCCTCGCGTTCGCCAACTACGCCGCCCAGCTCGGCTCGAGGCCCGACGCCGTCAAGGTGCGTCTCGCGCCGTCTCGCGCGCGCTCTCTCTCTCTTTCCCCCTCGTGCCTCCTCTGAGCCCTCGCTGACCCTCTTTCTGGTGCGCGCAGGAGCTCGGCGACGGTGCCGCCTCGCTCAAGCGAGTCGGCAACCTCCTCCTCAACGTGCACGCGTTCTACTCGCAGTACGAGCCGCGCATCGCCGCGCACCTCGTCGCCGAGCGCGCTCGCATCGACAAGGACGTGCAGAACGTCATCAAGCTCGCGAGCTGGAAGGACATCAACGTCGCCGCTCTGCGCGCAAGCGCCGTCCGCAGCCACCACCAGCTGCACAAGTGCGTCCGCAAGCTGCGCACGGTCCTCCAGAAGCCGGCGACCGACCTCTTTACGGCCGGCGAGCTCGACAAGACGGTCATCACTGCAGCGTGCGTCCCTCTCTCCCTCACCTGATCCTTGACGGCGACGCCGGTAACGCCTCGAGCTGACGCTGCACCTCGGCTTGCAGATCTGCCTCGGCACCGTTCCCCGGCATCGCTGCCGACAGCATCCCGGCGCTGCCGGCGGGCGTCGCCAACGACAACGACGCCGTCCACCTCGTCAAGCTCGAGCAGACGGCGACCCGGCTCGGCTCGCTCGCCGCCTCGTCCCTCGCGCCCATCGTCGGCGCCGAGCACGCCCTCCACCTCGACAACTTCGCCGTCGAGATCATCGCGACGGCCAAGGAGCTGCGCGACGAGCCGGTCGGTGCTGAAGAAGGCCGCGAGCAGCGCGTCAAGAACCTCATCGAGCGCAAGCGGCGCGCGTGGCGGGACCTGCTCAACGAGCTCAAGCGCGTCGGCATCTCGCCGTCGCCCGCGCCCAAGGTCGTCGCCCGCCTCGAAGATGCCGGCGCGGTGTACAGCTTGACGCCGTCGCACGCGCTCCTTGCGCTCGACCAGGCGACCGTCGGCGGCGACGTCCACTCGCGCGTCGTCAAGGCCGACGCCTACCACTACCGCCAGCTCGCAGAGCTCCCGACGCTCAAGACGTTCCCGGCGGCGCACCACGCCGACGTCCGCACGCCCGACGTGCAGCGCGCGCTCGGCCACATCCAGAGCGGCATCCACCTCACGTTCGACCAGCGCTCGCTCCTCCTCGCGGCGTCGGCGACGCAGGTCCAGCTCGAGCTCGTCGTCAAGCGCCTCGAGGGCGTCACGGGCGTCCAGCCGGCCTTGCCGGCCCGGCGGCTCCTCGACTCGCTCCTCACGGCCACCTCGACGACGCTCCACGCCCTCGGCGAGGCTCGCGACGAGCTCGCCAACTACCGCTCGGCCACCGCCGGCGCTTCAAGCGCCGACGCGGCGAGGCCGAGCGAGGTCGTCGACGAGGCGCTCGCGACCGTCGGGCGGGACCAGTCTCGCCTGCGCGACGCGCTCTCGGCCATGGCCGGCTACGAACCCGTCCTCGTCACGGCCGACGAGCTCACGCTCGCCGAGGAGGCGCGCGAGCACCTCGTCACGGTCGCCGAGACGTTCGGCAACCTCGCGCAGCCGGCCTCGCTGCGGTACCTCCTCGCGCCGCTCACCGTCTTCCTCGGATCGGTCGGCGTCCCGAGCGTCGAGCCGCAGCATCTTGTTGGCGAGACGAGCGACCTCACGACGCTCAAGGCGGCCCACGACGACGTCGTCAGCGCCGTCCTCGTCATCGCCCAGAACCTCAAGAAGGTCGCCGTCGAGGGCGTCCAGGTCGCAGACGACGACGAGCTCGTCGACGGCGCGGTCGGCGTCGCAGGGCGCTCGTACCGCTCGCTCTTTGCGACGTTCCGCCTCGACGAGATGGTCATCAAGGCCGAGCAGTTTGCTCTCGACGCTCACGTCGTCCTCTCGCAGCCGCAGCAGGTGCGTCCCTCCCCCTGGTCCTTTCTCTCATAACCTACTCGAGCAAGCTGCTGACTGCTCGCCCTTCCCTCGGCAACAGACGTCTGCCGCTGCGGCGCTTGTCGCTCGGGCCTCCCCCTTCCTCCGCATCTACGCCGACCTCCTCTCGCGCCAGCTCGCCTCCTTCTTCGACTGGCACAAGGCGTCGCTCAAGCTCAATCACGTCCTCGCTTCGATCCTCAAGGAGCTCGCGTCGGACGGCTTCTGCCGCCCGCCCGAGGACGACGGCAAGGGCGAGTCGGACCAGGCCGACGGCAAGACGAGCGAGGGCACCGGCATGGCCGACGGCACCGGCGCCAAGAACGTCTCGGACGAGATCGAGGACGAGTCGCAGCTCGAGGGCTTGCAGAGCGACGTGCCGCAGGACAAGCGCGACGACGAGCAGCAGCCCGACGAGGACGACGACAACGCCGTCGAGATGAAGGGCGACTTCGAGGGCGACCTCGAGGACCGCGGCGACGGCGCCAAACAAGACGGCGACGAGTCCGAGTCCGACGACGACGAGGACGAGGCCGAGCCCGAGGAGCAAGTCGCCGACGTCGACCCGCTCGACCCCTCGTCCGTCGACGAGAAGTTCTGGGGCGACGACGAGCCGCCGCAGGACAACAAGGACGGCAAGACCGACGAGGTCAACCAGGAGACGACCAAGTCGGCCGGCGAGGCCGAGATGAACGCCAAGGAGGACGAGGCGCCCGCCCCTCAGCCCAAGGGCCAGGAGGGCGAGGACGCGTCCAAGGGCGACGACGAGCCGGCGTCCAAGGACGAGGCGCAGGGCAAGGAGGGCGAGGAGCAGGACGGCGAGGCGCCCGAGGGCGAAGAGGCTCAAGGCGCCGAGGCCGAGGAGGAGATGGGCGATGCAGAGGGAGAAGACGGCGAGCAGGCCGATCAGGAGGGCGGCGAGCGCCTCGACAACGCCCTGCCCGAGGCCGACAACCTCGACCTGCCCGACGACATGAATCTCGACGGCGACGACAAGGACAAGGACGCCGGCGAGGACGACGACGAGCTCGACCTCGACGAGATGGCCGACATGCCCGAGGGTGCGCTCTCCTTTCTCCTTTCTACCTCCCCTTCCTGCCCTTCTCTCCTCGCACATCGCGCTGATGCCTCGCCTTCCTGTATCGCTGAAGGCCCCGACGGCGAGAACGACGAGCGACCCGACCAGCTCGACGAGATGGGCGACGCCAAAGAAGAAGGCGCCGAGGACGAGGGCGAGAATCCGCTCACGGCCGACCAAGATCCCGCCCAGCCCGACGGCGACGACGAGCAGCCCGAGCAAGATCAAGCGCTCGACCAGTCGCTCGGCGGCGCCGACCAGGGCGAGACGGGCGGCGAGGGCGAGCAAGATGCGGCAGCGTCCAAGCCCGACCCGGCCACCGCTCCCGACACCTCTCGTCAAGCCGGCGCCCAGTCGGCACCGCAAGAGTCGGACGAGGCCAACGCGCAGCGCGAGGCCGCCGCCGACGACAACGATGGCGACGACGAGATGCAGGACGAGACGGACGCGCCGGCGCCGACGGCGCCTTCCTCCGCCGGCACCGGCCCCTCGAAGCAGCGCGCCGCCGCCGACCCGTCCGCCGACCCGTCGGCGCAGCCCCAGGACCAGAAGGACCGGTCCGCCGCCGAGCCGCAGCGCAGCCTCGGCGACTCGCTCCAGAACTGGCGGCGTCGCCTCGAGGCGATCGGCGACCTCGCTCAGCCCGACGAGCAGGAGTCGTCCGAGTCGGCGCCCGAGCCCAAGCAGGACGGCGCCGTCGAGTACGTCCAGGACGGCGACGAGCAGGAAACCGATGAGCAGGCGCTCGGACCTGCGAGCGAGGAGCAGGTCCAGAAGCTCGAGCAGCTGCACCTCGGCGAGGAGACCGCTCCCGCCGACGAGTTCCCGGCCGACGACGACATGGCCGTCGACGGCGCCGACGAGACGGCGCAGCAGCAGCAGCCGGCGACGATGCAGCTCAAGGGCTCGTCGCTCACCGAGGCCGACGCCAAGGCCATCCCCGCCGCCGAGCTCCGCCAGGACCGCTCGTACGCCGACGAGGACCGCGACATGGACGACGAGGTGCGCGCCGACGACGACGACGCGCTCGGGCACCCGTCGTCGACGTTCGCCCCGGCGCTCGACCTCGAGCAGGACCAGGTCGTCGAGCAGGCGCTCCTCCAGTGGCGCTCCGGCGACGACCCCAACATGTCGGCCGAGGGCGTGTGGCGCCTGTACGAGTCGCTCACGCGCGACCTGTCGTACGCCCTCACCGAGCAGCTGCGCCTCATCCTCGAGCCGACACTCGCGACCCGGCTCAAGGGCGACTACCGCTCGGGCAAGCGCCTCAACATGAAGAAGATCATCCCCTACATCGCGTCCGAGTTCACCAAGGACAAGATCTGGCTTCGCCGCACCCGACCGTCGCAGCGCGAGTACCAGGTCCTGATTGCGATCGACGACTCCAAGTCGATGGCCGACTCGCACTCGGTCCACCTCGCGTTCCAGTCGCTCGCCCTCATCTCGCGCGCCCTCACCCGCCTCGAGGTCGGCGGCGTCTCGATCAGCCGGTTCGGCGAGTCGACCGAGGTCCTGCACCCGTTCGAGGCCGGCGTCGTCTCGGACGAGGCCGGCGCGTCCCTCATCAGCAAGTTCACGTTCCAGCAGCAGTCGACCGACGTGCGGCTCCTCGTCGAGCGTACGCTCGCCCAGCTCGCCGAGGCCAAGGACTCGGCGCGGTCGGGCAAGTCATCGCTCGCCGCGGGCGACCTGTGGCAGCTCGTCGTCATCATCAGCGACGGCATCTGCCAGGATCACGACAAGCTGCGTGCTCTCCTCCGCCGTGCGAGCGAGCAGAAGGTCATGTTTGTCTTCGGTGCGTCCTCCCTCCTCCTCCTCCTCCTCCTCCTCCTCTCGCTCCTGCGCACGCACCTCTTCCTCGTCGACTCGCTCTCCCCCCTCTGCGACGACCCGAGCTGATACAGTATCTCCCCTCCCCCTCTCACAGTCGTCATTGACAGCCTGCATCGTCGAGCTTCGGACGCGCCGAACGCGGCCGCCGCCGCCAACCCGGCTGCGGACCAGCAGTCGATCCTCGAGATGAAGTCGGCGTCGTACGGGTACAACGCGGCGGGCCGGCTCGAGCTCAAGCTCGACCGGTACCTCGACAGCTTCGGCGCCACGTTCGAGCACTTTGTCGTGCTGCGCGACGCCAACGCGCTGCCCGACGTCCTCAGCTCGACGCTTCGCCAATTCTTCGAGAGCGTGAGCTCGTTTCTCTCCCTCGCGCCTCTCTCTTGCGCACAGTCGCTGACGTGCTTGCCTTGTCGTGTGCGCAGGTGTCGTCGGATCGGTAGGTTGAAGAGGGAGGTTGGCGCGCGAGGTCGGGTTGAGGTCGAGGAGGACGAGCGGGGCGAGCCTTATTTTGCTAGAGCATCTCTCTCTCTCTCTGTGTACGTCTCATTGTTGTACTCTCCCGCACTGCACTGTCTGGTTTCTGCTCTCCCCGAGGACGACGAGAGAGCGGCCTCTCCAAGTCGCCGTCCTGCTCGCCTCGCTGTCGCCCGCTCGCCTCTCTCTCCTCGTTCTCACCTCGAGCAGCAGCACGACCGGCTCGTCCAGCCTCTACATCACCCACCGCACCCTCAGCAAGCGCGCACACGCCCACCGAGCTCGTCCTCGTCGCCCTCGCCTCCTCATCGCCCCGGTGACCCGTCGCGCTCGACATGGCGACCTCGACGCAGGTCGCGCAGCTGCAGGACACGCAGAAGAGCGTCCTGTCACTCCTCCTGTCGCTCTCGCCCCTCTACTTCCTCGTCACGGCACGGTGTGAGCTCCTTCTCTCGCTCCGCTCTCGTCCCCACCTCTGGTCGCTCCTCGTCTGACCCCGCCCCTCCTCCCCCCTTGCCTGCGCAGCCAAACTCGGGCTCGATGGCCTGCATGTCGGGCTCCTGCAAGTCCTCCTCCTCCTCGTCCTGCGAGCAGGGCTCGACCTCATCCCGTCGGGCCTCAAGCGCAAGTCGGCTCCCGCTCCACCGCCAGCACCCGCACCCGTCGTCGTCGTCGAGGCCCCGCCATCCTCTCCTGTCGAGGTTGCCGAGCGTGCGCCCAAGAACGGGCACGCCGAGCGCAAGGTCAAGCAGCGCCCCAAGCGGCGGCGCATCAAGGCGGCGCCCGCACCACCGCACCCTCCGCCCTTCCCCGCCGACAAGCTCGACGAGACGGTCGCCAACTTCCTCCACATCACGGCGCCGGCCTTCCTGTCGCACATCTCGGCTTCCCCGACCACCTCGATCCCGCCTGCGCCGCTCGCCGAGTGGAAGTCGACCTTCCAGGGCGACAACGTCGAGGTCCTGCAGCACCCCAAGTTGCCGTCGCTCTTCGGCATCTGTGCCACCTTCCCCGACGTCCCGATCCGGCAGCTGTTCCAGGTCCTGCAGGACATCGGCAGCCGGTCGGCGTGGGACAGCATGTCCGAGGGCGCCGACGAGATCGAGCGGTTCGAGGTCGAGGGGAGGAAGGGCAACTGCCTGTGCGTCCTGTCCCTCTCTTCTTCGCGACCCTTGCACTGTGAGAGGCTCGAGCTCGTCGGGCGACGAAGCAGCTGTTGCTCCACGACGGCCCAGGCTGACGCCCCTCTCGTGTCCCCCACCCGCAGGCACATGCGCATGAAGGGCATGGCCATGGTCAAGGCCAAGGACCTCGTCCTCCTCTCGGTCGCGTCCAAGCTTCCGACCGCCGCCGACGAGCCCGCACCGGGCAAGCCCGTCGCCGACAAGCTCCAGATCTTCGCCGCGACGACCTCGGTCGACCACGAGCGCGTCCCGGCGACGCCGGCGTACAACCGCATGCAGCTGAGCGTGTCTGGGTTCCTCATCGAGGAGGTCGGCGCAGGCGGCAGCAAGATCGTCCAGATCACCGACTTGTCCGGGCTCGGCTGTGCGTCCCCTCTCGCTTTCGCTCCTTGCGCGACTAGAGGCGCTGACGCCGTCTCCCTGCTCGCAGCCTGGATCCCGGGCGCCGTCCTGCGCACCATCACCCAGACGATGCTGCCCAAGTCGCTCGTCAAGCTCGGCGTCACGGCGGCCGCCACAACCGACCTCACGGCCGACTTTCCCCCTCCGACGCTCGGCGTCTACGCCGCTTCCTCCTCTACTGCTGCTGCAGCAGACGACGACTCGGATGACGACGACGACGACGAGGTCTCGTCGGGCTACGACTCGGACAGCGACGCCTCGTCGTCGTCGTCGAACCCGCGCACGGGCCCCTCCCCCTCGTCCGACTTGGTCCCCGCCTCCTCGTCCGCCCTCTCGTCACCCGCCGCAGCTCGCGACGTGAGCTTCCTCCTGGCGCAGCTGCGCAGCATCACGTCGCGCCTGGCCGCCCTCGAGACGCTCGTCGCCGGGCCCAACGCCGCCTCGAGCGGCCGCTCGGGCAGGCCCTGGTACGCGCTCGGCCTGGGCTCGGGCGCGCGCGGCGCAGGGTCGCCGCAGCGCAAGATCACGGGCGGTGCGGCGGGAGGCGAGACGGGCACGGCGCTGCTCGGGCCCGGCACGCTCGGCGCGCTCGCGACGCTGGGCAGCGCGGCGGCGGCGGCGGTCGCGGTTGCTGCGGTCGCGGCGTGGGGCAAGCGCAGGAGGTAGATGATAGGGCTGGACGCTGTAGAACGCATTGTACTGCTAGTTCTCGCATCGTGACGCTGGGACAGCTACGTCGTCGACTGCTCTTCGTCGAGCGTCGAGTCGTGCCGGCCGTGCGGGGCAGAGTGTCCAGCTTCCTAGCTCGTCATTGAGAGTGCATCCCGTCGAGTGCGGCGACGAACTCGAAGCTCGAGCAGAGCGCACCGCTCGAGGTCAAAGCACTCGTCGCTCCTGCTCCTGCTCCTCCCTCTCGAGCGCAAAGTCGCGCCGACCTGTTCTCTAAGGGTGTCCAGGTTCGTAGTCCATCGTCGAGAGTGCATCCCGTCGAGTGCGGCGACGAACTCGAAGCTCGAGCAGAGCGCACCGCTCGAGGTCAAAGCGCTCGTCGCTCCTGCTTCTCCTCCTCCCTCTCGAGC